>ENA-ORBV01013099-ORBV01013099.1-microbial-mat-metagenome-genome-assembly--contig:-NODE-13099-length-12646-cov-7.686610_pt1 | contig 12646 bp, 15 predicted proteins | sample MGYA00237777_ERZ505514 | MGnify/ENA primary metagenome ERZ505514 (study PRJEB26160, sample SAMN06269048) | microbial mat metagenome | isolation source: Oligotrophic lake microbial mat | place...
TTTCAAGCAGAAGACGGCATACGAGATTCGCCTTAGTCTCGTGGGCTCGGAGATGTGTATAAGAGACAGCACAAACTCCAACGGTACTTACCCGTTCCAAGAATGTGAAGAATTTCATACTTCTTGAGCACATTTTTGTTTTGGTGTCGAAGAATATTCTGATGTATCGATTCGCTCATAGCTGTTTTCAAAATTGCGTCTAGGCTCGGATTCCTTTCGTCTCGTCTATGCTATAACCAACCTCGTCTCGTAAACTACTCTTCAAAAACCAAACGGAACAACCAAGATACTATATTATTTTAGTCGATCGATGTAAGAGTGATGAGCATTGATGATTCTTCGAGAATAAGACCAAATAATGCTGTCAGCGAAAAACCAACGCTAATATTCCCGCATGTTCCTGACTTGAAACCACTTCATTGATTGATTCGGTTGAATCTGCTCGTTGTCCGTCAGAACTTAATTCCAAGATTCATTCATTCACAGATTCGGAGACTTTCATTTGACGGAATCATGAATCAATGGTGCGAGATCGATGCGTGATCGATGCATACGTTGCGCCCGATTTGGGTAACTTGAGATTGCTGCTATCATTGAGTTTTCCGCAACCCAACCTCTGTTTGCAAACTAAAATTAATTGTATCTGTATAATAGCTATTAGCATAGCTATTACATTGTACCGACTCTAGAGCTAGCAAGGAGAGCTCTTTGCCTTTCTCACTAGTGTAAAAAACGCCGCACCAGTAGTGTCACTCTTCAACACCCTTCAACCCGGTCAAATTCCTTGGCAGCCTTAAGTCATTGGCCAGTCATTATTGAAAAAGGCACCACTTGATTGCAGTACAATTAATACAATGAGCGCGACATCGGATGAAACCGACACCAGTGTCATCGGCCGTCGGGAGATGCCAGGGCTGGCTACGACAAGAGAGTCCATTCCAAACCAGAAATTATTGGAAATGCTACCACCAGCCTCAGCTCATCATCAAGTTCCAATTCCCGAGAAAGCCCCGAAAACGGTGACAATAGAAGCGGGCAGCAATGCCCCGAAAGCTACTGCAAACGGCACTGACGCCTCTACTGCAGGGACCACCGCATCGACGGCGACGACAACTACCAAAGTGAAGAAGAAAAAAGGACACAAACACTCCGCTTCCACCCAGATTCCTTTCATACCTGCTGCCACTGATCGAGGAACGGTTCGAAACGATGCGCCGCCGGAGGATGATGATCGCATTCGCTTAGGAATCTGTGCAATGGACAAGAAATCACGCTCCAAACCCATGGCTGAAATTTTGTCTCGACTAGACGAGGAAGTCTTCCATGTCATCTTTTTTGGAGATGATCTCATCGTCAACAAGCCTGTGGAAGAATGGCCCTTCTGCCATGTCTTGATTGCCTTTTATTCCAAAGGGTATCCTCTGGATAAGGCTATGGAATACGTCGAATTGAGAAAGCCATTTACACTCAATGATCTACACATGCAAAAGCTCTTGATGGACCGTAGGAGAGTCTATGATCTTCTACAAGGAAGTGGGATCGATGTCCCTCGGCATGTCTACCTCAGCCGGGATGATTTTGTGTCGACTGGAACAGGTGATGGCAACGGAAACAGAGACCAGGAAGTCGTAGAGCACGACGATCACATTGAGGTAAGCAGGTCACTTGTATCTCTTCGTTTTTGGGACACTATACTTTTGCTTTCTTTTTTGTCCTCTTTTTCTTGAGATTTGCGGTCCTAACGACACTACTCATACTCATATCAAACTATTTTTAGGTGAACGGAGTGACAATTCATAAACCATTTGTGGAGAAACCGGTTGATGCGGATGACCACAATATTGCTATTTACTATCCAACTTCGGCTGGAGGAGGATGCAAAAAGCTTTTTCGAAAAATTGGGAATAGGTCATCAGAGTTCTACCCTGACATCAATGAAGTGCGTCGTGATGGATCCTATATCTACGAAGAATTTGTTGAAACGCAAGGAACGGATGTCAAAATGTACACCGTAGGACCAGAATATGGACATGCCGAAGCTCGAAAAAGCCCAACCGTTGACGGGAAAGTGGAACGCAACTCCGAAGGCAAAGAAGTGCGCTTTCCGGTCATTTTAACACTTCGAGAAAAGGAGATAGCCAGAAGAATTGTTCTAGTCTTCAAACAGTTCGTATGCGGGTTTGATTTGCTAAGGGTACAAGTGGGCTCGCAGGTAATTTGGAGCTCGGCGGCTGCAATGTCGTTTTACTGCCTCGTCAATTTTGTTTACTAACGATTGTTTTTTAATGACTCTATCAGGTCGTGTCGTATGTTTGCGATGTCAATGGATTTTCGTTCGTGAAAAACAGTCGGTAAGAAGGAGTCCCGTCGTCTCTTCACTGACTCATCCAATCAATTTAAAGCTCATGACCCACGATTCTTATCTTAATGTTTCGTTCTTTGTCGTTTCTACAGGAAATACTACGATGACTGCGCTCAAATTTTGACTGAACACATGCTCGCCTCCGTCAAGCCGGGATCGTCCATGGGCTTCTCTACACTAGATCCGCTCATCACAAACGTCAACCGAATTGAATATAAATACGAGCCCGCGAATACTGGACGACAACAAGACACCTTTCTTTCACGGGCTACGCGGATGCTTCAAGGGGAGCCGGCAGACGAACCCGACAGCGACGACAATGATGAATCTGAGGTACGAGCTAAGCAGAAAAAAACCATCAATTCGCCAGCTCGGTCAGACGCATCTGCGGATATTCTGTCTACAGCGGCGGCAACACTAGTTGACGGCGCGGTGCCGGTTCGTGAAATTCCAAGCACCCTTCTCTCGGAGCCAGCCTCATTATGCCCATCCGAAGTGAGCTCGCAAGTGGGTGACATGGAGCCAGTCCATCGAGAGAGTAGATCAGAGAGCGTTAGTGTCATGGACTCCCACGAAGAGGAGTTGCGATGTGTTATTGCCGTCATCCGTCATGGCGACCGCACCCCAAAGCAAAAGCTGAAGTTGAGCATGAAGGAGCCATCGATTCTCAAATACTTCCATGACCACACAAAGGACTGTAAAAAAGAGCTCAAGGTCAAAGCAAAGGCTCCCTTGACAGAATTTCTCGAAACGGTTCGAAAGACCCTGATCGAGCTAGAAGAAAGGAACAACGACAAAGAAAGAAACCTTCGGGGACATCTTCGTCATATGAGAGACATCTTGGAGCGCTGGCGCATTGCTGGAATGAACAGGTACGAGACTGTGTTGCTTTATGTCTCAGATTACTATTTCGGAACATGCTGACAGATTCTATTTTCTTGTGAAGGAAATTGCAACTAAAACCCAAGAAGTGGGAAGAATATGTGGATGAAGACGGAAAGAGGAAAACGCGCTGTACATCAGTGCAGTTGGTCTTTAAGTATGGCGGAAATCTCACTCGTCTTGGTACGTCACGCGCATCATTTACCGCTTTTGACTACTGGCCTATCTAATCTTATCAATCTTTGCCTTTGTTTTTGATGTCAGGCGAGAACCAAGCTCTGAGACTCGGGCGAAAACTACGCCGTGATGCATATCCTGATGTCTCCGGTACGTGCAATTTCTTTCTGTCACCATTTGTCTGTCGCAAGGCTTGACTTCGAATTGCTTTTCTTACCAATTCTCACCATCTACAACGTTTCTAGGCGGCGGAATCTTGCGACTTCACTCAACTTTTCGTCACGATTTAAAGATCAAAACAAGCGACGAAGGTAGGGTGATGAAGACAGCTGCCGCTTTTGCCAAAGGTCTCTTGGAGCTGGAGGGAGATCTTCCACCAATCTTAGTTTCACTTGTCCACAAAGAGAAAGGAAGTATGCACATGCTGGTAGGTCCACACATAATGATGTTGACTTTCATGAGACGATTTGACGAGTCATGTATTATGCTTCACACGGTGACAAATTGTTCCTTGCTCATCAATTCTTTCCCTCTACATGACTAACAAGGACCCCTCTGGTAATAAAGAGGTCAAAATGGAGTTGGATGAATGCAAAGAGAGGATTACAGCGAATCTGCAGAAAGATATAGACGTAGAGAAAGCTTTTGTGGAAGAAAGAGAGCAACTAGTTGGGCCTGAGGAGCTGAAATCGCTGCACAAAGCACTCAAATTCATCGGAAATCCGCGAAAGACATTAATGAAGATCCACACATCTATTGGTGAGCTGATCGATCAACTCGATGAAATGCTTGGATTGATGGGAAGCGGCGACGAGAAACGTATTGAAGGTGGCGAGGGACTTGCGGTCGACCAGGAGGACGACGAAGTAGCTCTTAGTGGAGTCAAGCTTTACAAGGGGGAGACTCTGCTTGAGCTAACTGAACGCTGGCGTTTTTTGCACAAAAATCTGTATGATTCCGACACCGACAAATTCGACCTCTCGAGAATACCGGATGTGCACGACAACGTTCGTTTTGAGTAAGTTGTTTCTCCAATCGTGATTTCCCCTGTTGCATTTGTTTTCCTCGCCGTCATCTCATGCACCTCTTTGCTTTTCATCAGTGTCCTGCATAATCCTCACCTTGGATTGTCAAATACTCTGGAAAAGCTTTACAACCTTGCCAAGAACTTTGCTGACTGCGTGGTACCTCAGGAATATGGGACAACTTATGCCGAGAAACGTTCTGTTGGAGTCAAAATCTCAAAAGCGCTGCTCGAAAAAATTATGTAAGTTGCATGGAAAGCCATCACACTCATTTCCAGTGCTCCTGCATGCTCCTGCTCATCTTTTTACTTTTCTTTGCCCTAGGTACGATTTGACTGTTGCTAGAGCGGACAATGAAGTCGACATGCGCTACATGATTAACATGGCCTATTCCTCAGATTTACCTATCAATACCATGGGCCGACGAGTTCGTACACGGCTCTACTTTACCTCTGAATCGCATTTACATACCATGCTCAACGTTCTGAGATTTGCGAAAGACAGATCAAGTGGTAAGTCCATTCAGTGGGTTGTACAGAGTGCGCAATGGTGATGGTAGATCTGGTCATTTTTTCTTTGACACAAAACGACTGGGGGTGCACGCTTCGAATTGGTGCGTGGCGACTCGTTTTTCGTTGCTTTCCAAATACTAACAGTCCCTTTCACCGGTCCCGCCAGTGCTATCGGAACAAGGAATTGACATCCTTAACGCAACCAGTGAGTTGTGCTACTTGACACAAATTGTGATGCGCCTCTTCGAAGACAACCGTTGGGAGCTGAATGACCCGCGTAGATTTCGTGTTGAAATTTTGTTCAGTCCGGGTGCTACTGCAACACCGCTGCATATGCACGAGCAAGATCGCGACTCGGATCCATCGCGGTTTGACACAGCACCGCTTGAGATGATTGGGCGAGAGGGGCTTACCTGTCAAGAGCTTGAAGATTTCTTCCATGTGGCGGTTATGGAGGGTGCCACGGAGACGGCTGAAGCGGAAATCGAAAATGCTGATATCCCCATGTCAACGGCTGATTCGGCTATGCTAGCAAACGGTGTTGCAGCCAAGGCGTCGATGGTTGATAATAACATACCAAAGGAAATCCCTATTCTCAATCCGATCGAGGCAGGCGATGTCGTCACCGAGGAGCTGGTTGGCGGTGCAGAAGACGGCCTGGAAAAGTTCGAGGTGAACGAAATTGCTGCACCGGTTGCTACAGAGCCGCAGGTCGTCGAACCTTTGGACTCAGACTCCTCCAAGCCACAGCCTAGCCCGAAAGAGGACGAGAAAAGGCCTGAACATGTCAGCGATAATGATGATGACAAATCCACGACCATTCGCAACCTTGAGAGGAAATATTTTTGGAGCACAGTGGCTGTTGGCAGTTTCGTTCTCGCAGCAGGTTGCCTGATCCTAGCGCTGAACATCGGCAGCTCTGGTCGTCGTCCACAAAAATACAGCACGAGGAGGTTTTAACCTGATCCTGTCAACAATGTATTCTGTTGGCACCAGTAGCTACCAATATAATTACATCTAGAAGTCTGTCAATATAGTTTGCTTTGTTTCTGCCACGTTTGTTAGTACCCCCTTGGCGGTGCATATGCCGGCGTGAGATTCTCCACTCGCCTGATTATGACCGTTTTGAATATTCCAAGCATAATAGGTACCTACAACAACTTCTGCTCCCAATGGCCAACGTAGGTTCTGGATATGGGTACAGTACAACATTATCAGCGAACAACATCGAACGCAAAGGCCACGTTGTTTCCGTGGCCAGGATCAAGATTGGTCGAGTGCCGAGAGTGATTTGTCGACCGTTTACTTGCCAGAGCCCGAACAGTTACATTGCATGAAATCAGCCGAAGTCTTCACCCTTCTTGCCGCTTATCAAGAAAGGGAAACTTGATTGGACGGTACCCTTTGCTGCCTTGACGACGGCAATGATGCGAAAACGCTCCAAGAACGTGCTCCATATCAGACACTTGGGCACTGTCCATTTCCATGTTGCTTCCTTTTCTCCGCTGTAGCGGTGAAAGATTGTGCTTGACCTGGAAATCGTGTCGTACGCGATGCCATTCGTAGTGAAACTTGCTGCATAGCGGTTCCTTGATCCATAAAGGACACCACCATGGCTTTTGACAGAGCGTCAAATGAATAGAACGAACTTGGGATAGTGGTGTCTTCCGACAGTCTTGACAGGGACCTCCAGCGGACGGAGAAGTTGATAGAGCATCAGTGTCAGATGTTGTCGGACAAGCCAATCTTGGCTTGTCCACCATATTGTTATAGGAACACTTATTTAATTCTACACTGGATCCCGGCCTAACAAAGCTATAGTAATAGCTGACCAAACCTTGTATCTGTGCAACTCCATAGTAATGGGATTGTGGCAATCCAGATTGTGGGCCTCCCCAGCCCCACTCTTTGGTATAATTGTGTCCACCCAAAATAACAGAACGCATTTCTTGATATACCTTTGTGTTTGGGGCCACGACCCAAAACCCTCCTTGCCTGCAAGGTCAGGTAAACCATAATTTGGTGAGTTCTGACAAATTATGATGATTCGAGCAGTTTCAAGCAGCTCCACGATGATTCAAAACAAGCCAATAGATTCAAGGAAGATTAAGGAGGGACATGAACCAAGGTTCTCCAAAAAAGAGCCAGTCAAGTCACATTTGATGCAAGAGCATTCAACTTTTATCAAGAACATTCAACAACATTTTAACAGGATTCAATCAGATTTCATCTGAATCAATAGTCTTTCCCTTTGATTGCTGGACCTACATCTTGACATTGCAAAAAAGAGTTGCAAAATTCATGTTGAGAGTCTTGACGACGAAACACTTCGTCACTTCCACCACGTTCACGAGGCCAAGCCCCGTCACTCATCCAACTTACGTTGACACGATTCGGCGGCAAGTCACCCAGATGACTGACTTTTGCGCTGTTGTAATCTCTCGTGAAAAAACACGTAATGGGTATCGATTTGTGTTCTGTCCACATGGCATCGGGAATATGCTTGAGAATGGGTTCGTGACCATATCCATTATCCCCTGTAGCTGAAAACTGCGGACTGTTATAAGTCAAAGAATCTGGGAGCATCATGGCATCAAAGAGAGCATCCAGGGGCTGCAACAATAGTGCGTCTAAATCCAAATGCACTACAATCTTATGTTCCGTGAGGGTCAATGCATAGAGTTTTAAAAACTCTCGTTCATGGCAGCACCCTGTGGTTGTAATATCTTCTCTCAGTTCTTCGTTTTGTATATCATCAACTTGAATGGGAGTGTCTTTGACCAAGACCTTGTATCCCAGCTCTTTCAAGGATAGAGTGCAATTCGTAGCGTCCGGGTGGACAAAGGCATACATTTGGTAGTCGTAGCGACTCGTTGTATGCTTATCCGTAGTCCGAATGGACACTAAATGAATGCTGTGTTTTAGGACTGCTGCCGCGTCCGCAATAAAATCATCGGGATGACAGTAAGTGATGCTCACAGCATATGCCACGACGACGCCCGTGGGTTGGGGAAATTCTGACTGGTGTCGAACATGCGACTGTGTCGCCGTCACAGTATTACCAGGATTGTCGTTGTCGATAGCAAAGAGATACAATAAGGTTTGATTTTCTCGTTGAAGGATTTTTGCAGCAAAAAGTCCCAAAGCCAGCAGAAGCAGCATATTGCGAGGAACTCGAAAGGTTGGAGCAGCCCTTCGGAGTGTTGCCATTGCTGCGAAATGCGAATACTGCTGTGTTAATTTTCTCGTACCCAACAAGAGTTGATTGTCTCTTGCCCAACGACTAGTAGACCTGACATTGATTACACGGAAACGATGCTGAAACAAGAAGTCAACTAATGAAGAGATCGATGGGCACACACACACACATGTATAAGTACCTGTGGAAGTTCAGATACATGTAACGAGATGGTATATATATATATATTGGTCAAGTGGTCAAAGTCAACTTGTTGTCATCGACACTCATTTTTCTCAAAATAATATCCGATTCTTGATCCGGGACAGTGTTCGATCGAGTGACCGGGACTGGCTAGGAAAAAGTGTGCGATAGTAATGACGTCACCCACCCACGCACTCTTCTTATTCTTCGATCTACCAGTCTTAATTCACGCAATGGTGGTGCCTTGTCAGAACCAGCTCAATCTTGCTTTCCTTCAACCCACCACATTTCTTAGCTAGCAGCCGTTGTTATCATTAGCTATTAGCAATATCCACTGCAGCTTTTACTAGCTAGTAGACTCTAGCTAGCAGTAGTAGTTAGATTGTAGCAAGCCAAAGAAAAACTCACGCTGTCAGTTCGCCAGAGGGATCTATCTAGAGAGGTTAGTCCATACTAGCAAAAGCAGCCCTGCAATCATGGACGACCAAAACAATAATACAACCGACGCGAATGTTGACAGCAGTACCAACGGTGAGGACAGCATTACCAATTACTCAGTCTGGCAAATCCTCTCGTGGTTCGTCATCATCGGGGTGGCAACATACATCGCAGTGTGGTTTCGATCGAAAATCATTCGCGTCATGCTGCAACGAGTCGAAGAGATGCCCACTACTGCGCAAACTGAGAGCAAAAAGGCGCCACAAAGTCGTCAAGAGTTCGTAGACCAAACACTGAGCTCTTTGACTTATCAATGGGGAGAAGATTCTGAAAATGGAAAAGTAAAGTCGGCAGAGCCCAGCGAGAACCTAGAGCCAAACCCAGAACAAGAAGAACAAGCCAACGCCACGGAAAAGGAAGTAACCAACGGCTGTGCCATTTGTTTGTCGAATTTTCATGGGGGAGATTCTGTCTGCAAATCCAATAATCCCGGTTGCTCTCATGTCTTTCACCGAGATTGTCTGTATGATTGGTTGCTCCAGCATCACGCCTGTCCCATGTGTCGAAACGATTTCATACTCCCTCCTTTCATTGCGGATTGGTACAGAAACAATAAAACCACCACCGACAACAACAACAACAATAGCATGGCTGGAGATCCCTAAAACGTTGCGGACGAAGATAGTCAGCTACAGCCAACAACAGATTATCGGTGGTCGTGGACTACATTCATCCTCACGAACTAGAAGAGGCACACGACGCACTGATTTCGGGTCATCACAAGTTAAGCAATCAAAATTTGCCGCAGCAAAGGACGGACAGTAGACGTCGTCTTCACATTGCTACAATGTATCCGATGTCTGAGTATTTGCCCAGGGTACCGAAAAACTCCTTTGGAATAACAGACGTAGAACCCATGTGACACGTACATTTACTGCATGCATTTGGATTCAGGTCTGGCTATCAGTAGCACGGACAGCCAGCCCTTTCCATCTGAAACATTGTTTGACGACGACCACCAGCTACTAAAAAATGGGCCAATGGTCATGTCTTTTCTTGCGTATTGAAGGAAAAAGACAGCAGCCACTCTGTTTCTGCCTTTTCATAGCTGCATGGGAGTAGTGAAAGGCGAAGCAAATGATCCGTTTGGCCTCCCATTGGGTTGTATCACTTTAAGGCTACCTGGATTACTAGATAAAAGTAATATTCATATAGCTTGATGCCTAGGTGTTATCTATAGTATGCCAATGGAATAATTCTGGCTATGCTATGTCAATGGAATAATCCTCATACTAAACAGCAAAGAGTGACTGATTTATAGTAAATTATTGGAATTGTTTCTAAGGCTAGTGCTCTGGAAATAAATAGAAAATAATTTCTTTTTGTTGGTCCCCACAATCCTGACCATCAGATGCCTTGAAAGAACGACATGCTTGTGGACCTTTGGCTTCACTCCCCCTCCTTTTACTGGTCTCCTGACTCGGGTTAGACCACATCCTCCCTTAACCTCAGGTGTGACATTGCTGTAGCATTAATGTCTTTTCTGTTTGTTGTCATCATCTGTAGCTTTTGGAAGCAACATGGAAACTGCCAGCATCCACCTGGATGCTCAATGACACTGAGCACACTCATGTGAGCCTCATGTTGTCAAATGTCCAGTTCCTGGTTGCTCTCCCACCAATTTTGTTTCGGCATTGACTTGGTGGATGACTTGGGCATTGGCTCTGTCTAAATTTTAGACAACATTTCCTCACAGACAATGAGGAAAACCGAACTGCTGAAGCTAGATCTACAGACCTTGCTAGCAGCATTGCTGTAGCATTGCACAGGAGCAATGGATCCTTTGCTCTCCCCTGTGCAGTAGGGTTGGATTCCAGGGGAGATGAAAGCATGGAAAGGAGGGGGGCTTTTTGGTTTCATTGCAGAAGAATGAGCAAATGCAGGTGCACATCCCCCCACTAGTAAGAAACTGTTCATGGGTTAACCTCAATCCCACAGCAGAACTTTCAAGTGGTTAACAAATTACTGCTGTTTTTTTACATTTGATTTTTCACCAGCATTTTGGAATGGCAGTTGCTCCTTCCTTCTGGCACCACCCTTGTTCCGTTTTGCTGCATGCTGTGTGCAAAAAAAAATCATCGACACTCTGTCCCTAGCCACTGCTGTTGGAGGTGTTGGCGGAGGTGTTGGCGGTGGAAATGGCGGTGGAACTGGCGGAAGTGCTAGTGAAGGGGCGGCTCGAGGTCACGTCAGAGGAAGTGGTGGTGGCAACGAACTTCTTCCTTTTGGCCTTAGCTTTGCTCCTGGTCGAGTAAGAACTTTATGTAACGCATGCGGCAAATTGGCAAGGGAATGTGTGCATGTCCAAATAGGAGAGCACCAATTGGTCCAGTGTTGGGATTGTTATTGCTACTCTCTAGACAAAATCTGGTTCACCTTCCACCCAGACAGTCAGCACTCCTCCATTGAGCAAGACACGGCAGTTTTCTATATCCAAAAGTTCATCCAGGAAAGAAAACCTTTGATGGAAGTTGCAATGATGCTTGCTGCTGATCATTTTACCGATGATGGTCCTGAAGCCCTGTTCAACCGCAAAACTGGCTCACCTAGTAGACAATGGACAAGAAAGCGTAGATACCAAGAAATCAAGCATGGCATCCTGGGGTTCACAGATCACAACTCTCATTTTATGAAAACGCACCGGGAGAGAGAAGCAGCACACAACATCAGAGGTGAGGTGCGCCAGTTGAAGGCAGGAAGGAGCGAACAAACTCTTAAGCATGTGGAGAGTCAAAGACATCTTTGATTTCACTGAACCTGTCAACGACGGGCAAAGTGGTGGTTGGTTCTTTGATTGGCGGTCATTTCTGACGAAGGTTGCGTTGCCTTTTTGGATCAACAAAGCTGAAACGCATGATCAGCTTGAGGGTCTGCCCACGTTGGGCGAAGTGATGCCTGTTGAGCAGCGCAATGATCACAAGGAAGAACTGATATCAAGGTGCCGGGTGGAGGGTTGCAACAGGGTGTTCACTTCCTCTGATGGTGTGGACTTTTGTCCAGGTCACTCTCATTGCCAGGACATGGGAAGTTTTTGCCAGCCTGGAAAAAGAAATTGCCATGATGACAGATGTTTTAGGCGATTCATTCCTTTGGACAAGGATGACATTTTTTGTAGAGGAAAACACCTGTGTCAACATCCTGAGGGCTGTGACAAGCATGCTCAAAAAACAACTGACTTTTGCAAAAAACATGGCGGAGGAATGTGGTTGTGACAAGAGTGCTGAACTCCCAACGGATTGCTGTGTCGGTCATGGCGGTGGCAAGCGGTGCAAGTTCGAGGGTTGTGTCAAGGGCGCTAAAGGAACAACTGGTTTGTGCATCAATCATGGCAGTGGCGAGCGGTACAAGTGCAATGGCTGTTTCCTCACTGGTGCGTGTTGTGTGGAGGTGGTAAATTTTCTGCGGTAGAGAACCACAAGAGATGGCATTGCTATGCACATAAACAGCACTTGCACCTGAGGAAACACTCGCGCGCCGGGGGCGCTCTCATACTCGATCCTCAATCGGGATGCAATGTCCCTCTGGGGCGTGTTATTGAACATGACAAGCATGCTCAACACCCAACTGACTTTTTTGCAAAAAACATGGCGGAGGTGTCGTTTTTGCGTGGCACCAATCCCCCCTACAAATTGTTTGGGTTTCTGACTACTATTTTACTGTAGATGACGCCAATAGGACAAAAAGACGGATTTCAATGGTTACATGTTGCAACGGTTACTTAGTTCAAATAGCACGGTGTTTCGACCGTGTTGCACCACAACATTTTGTGTGGGGAAACACACAGTGCTTCATGCTGTCTGTTCGCACC
>ENA-ORBV01013100-ORBV01013100.1-microbial-mat-metagenome-genome-assembly--contig:-NODE-13100-length-12646-cov-5.517702_pt1 | contig 12646 bp, 8 predicted proteins | sample MGYA00237777_ERZ505514 | MGnify/ENA primary metagenome ERZ505514 (study PRJEB26160, sample SAMN06269048) | microbial mat metagenome | isolation source: Oligotrophic lake microbial mat | place...
AGCCGTAGTACATTAGCGTCTGTAGGTCGTTCTCAGGCATAACTGGTTGATGCGTTATAAACTGATCAGAGGGAGTAGTAGTCTACTGTAGTAGAGCTCTAGCCACATATGTGCTCTAAAACGCTTATTAACCCTATTCTTACAATTTCTAAACCTGCCTTTTTGAGCGACATAATTTAGTAGTTGCACTAACCGTCGCTGTGGGATATTCTGTTCTGGATTTTCTACAGCTATGTCTTACTCACAAGCTCTTTTGGAGAAACTTGGATCTTACGGTACGTATTTGAAAATAGTGTCTTGGCTTCAGCTGTTTGGCCTTTGAAGTGTTGGCATGACCCAATAGTAGGAACAAAATAATGTGAATGCTCTTGTTAGGGCCTGCCGCTCGGAGTGTCTTTTGCTTTGCGGTTTACTTCTCGATGACAGCATGGGGGTCACTACATTTTGAGAGACTTGTAGTAATGTAGAGTCTTTCCAAAGTAGCTCTTTGCATCAGCAATAGCAGATGTACCGTGAGTTTGCTGCTTCAACGTGCTTTACCCTTGGGAGCTTTGATTCCAAAAGACTAGGAACAGAGCTTCAGGAGCACCGACAGGCACCAGTCCTACTGCAAGTGCTTCCGGCATTGAAACATTCGCAGCATCAGCACACCCGGGAGCTGTTGTTCAGTTGTTTGGGTTATTGCTAATGCTGGGCCGGTGGCTCTTCCACAGTTTCTGGCTTCTGCTTCTCGGATGCCATTGCTTGTTGTTCGGCCATTGTGATGTATGTTGGAACAATATCCATGTAGGTACTAAAGAACTTTCCGAACGAGCCCTGTAGATGCGCCCATTCTCGTTTTGGTTCCGCAAAGTCATCCCCTTCGTACTCTACGAGCTGGACAAATTTGACACTGGTTTCTGTAAAATCTCGAACTTGAAAATAATACGACCCCCCTGCCAAATTGGAAAACTCCAAGGACATCCAGGTCATTCCTTGGATATGAGCCTTTTCGATGGCGATGGATGCTGTGCGGCTTTCTTCGGTATACCCGTCGGTGCCCCAACTTTGTTGATAAATGGTGGAATCCCTGTCAATGTCAAAGAGCCCCCAACTGACGGGTCCAGCTTGTTCGTCATACTGGATCAGCAAGGACAGTGTGACCGGCAAGGGAATCTTTGTCGTTTGGCAAATCCCTTCGTCATCATCCAGTTGACTCGTATTCGTATTAGATGCGACACAAATTTGCGACTGAATCCATTCCGCGGCCGCCGACACGCGAGCATAGACCCCGGGGACGCCCGGTCTGGCACACCCTTGTCCCCACGAGACAACTCCTATCAACAGGACCGAATGAAGGGGGTTGGGTAATTGTTCCGTCATGGTTGCATCCGTATTTTGGTTTTGAATCCACAACAAGGGGCCACCGGAATCTCCTTGACAAGCATCTTGTCCACCCTCTAGGTAATTTCCAGCACATATTTCGGCATGGTCATCAATATCATTGTCAAAGGCTTGCATGCAGTGTGGAAAGGTCGGCACGTAGGAGGTGGTCATTTCTTGTAAGACATCTGACCATTCGTTGGATCCTTCGTAGAGGGATCCGAATCCCATGGTGGTCAATTGGACCTCCTTATTATTGGAGGATGATGACGACGTGGTTGCATTGTGGGTCAAAAAGTTCGTATCCGTATTCATGGCAACCGGAATGGCCACGTCGGCCGGGACACTGCCTTTGATTTTGAGGAGGGCAAAATCCCATTTGGGTTCATCGACGAGACCATTGTAGTTGGGGTGCACCATGATTTTTTCCACGTGAAAGATCCTGTGGTCTGGGGTGTTTTCCATTTCAATGGTACTCAAGGACGTGGCCAAGACGGTACAGTGAGCCGCCGTCAAAAAAATATCGGGATGGATCAACGTACAGCCACAATCCCCACCGTACCAAAAGCCAAAGTAGGGATATTTGCCCATTTCCACGACGGGTTTCCCTCCGACAATCCGAGGGCTTGCGACGGGCAAATGACGACGAATGTTTGGTTGCTCGGTCAATGGAGGATTGTTTTTATTACCATTTTGTTGAGAAGACGATTTGTGATGATGATGATGACGAAGGAGAAAGTTTTCATATTCATCGTCGCTGTTATTGTGTTGTTTTTGCTGTTGTTGCTTGTGATATTGATAATATTCACTAAAGCGATTTTCAATGGCCGCGACATAACAGCGTCCACATTCCACCAAGAACACAATGAGGAACAAGATTAATTGTATCAGTGTTTGTTTGCGTACTTTGGTATTTGTACTAGTATTGGTGGTTGCAGTGTGTGTCGTCGATGACGTTGTTGTCGGCGTCGACGTCGTGGGTGAAGGAGGTATGCGATGATTCGTCATGGGAATGGAAGAGCGCATATTTTGAGATGAGATGTAGAGCAGAGATCTGTAGTGTAAAGAAAACACAAACAACCTATCCATAAGTCAGTCAGTTAGTTAGTCCATTCATCCATCCATTCATCCATCCATCCATGTACAGTCATGTGATGTGATTTATCAGTATTGATATCTAGTAGCTAGTTAGTAGCTATTGGCTGTCAGTTTCGGAAATCAAAAAGGTGAAGTGAAGAACGCGGTGAGCGATGGTTTTGGGGGCTCGGCGGGTGCCACCACCGAAAAAGTGAGACCGTTGGCGACAATCTCGCCGCCCAGCTCTGGGTTACCCAAAGATTTACGTTTCGGAGACATTCTGCGACCTTGTGTAACAGCGAGAGAAATGCAGAGACATTCTGCGATCAGCATTAAACATTCATCTTAACGAAGCGTTTTTGAATTTTGATCGATCAATGGTCTTCGATGACGTGGGTTTGTCGTAGCGACACACATCATGTCTTAGTGAACACCTCCTCTCCTTCTTCCAAAGTAAATGCGTGCCGGCTCTCTCGTGTAGGATTCAACGCAACGAAGCCTCAGCAGGCGTCGAAACGAGTGCCGCCACGAGCAACTTACAATGATGACGGCTCGCTCGATCGGGAGTAACAGCGACATGCCACACCAAGCAACCACACTAATCAAGCAGCCAAACCACCACGCAGGCCACAAAGCAACACCACGCCTCACCGTCACCACACTCATTCGTTTGATTTGCAGACGACGTATTGTTGTTGACATCTCATAAAAAGGATCTTATCGCTCTCGTTTGGAGCCAATGAAAATAGCTTCTCATGGTTGTGGCGTCCGTGTCCGCTTTGATCCAGAGTTTTTAAAAAGAGAGGAGGAGCGTAGAGAAGAAAAGAAGGTAGATGACCATCGTGGTTTGTTTGCTTTTCGCGGCAGCAAGTGTGGACTCTCATCGTTGTTTCTCCTATTCGTCTTTGGTTTCACAGAAGCTGTTGAAGATGGCGGACGACCGGGAGAAAGACCGTGAGTATTGAATTGAACAACAGTTATTCCTCTTTTATAATGTTGTTGACTTATGACCCTTTTTTTCGTCGCCAAGTATGCCGGCAGTTGTTTCGTCGTTTGGTCGACCCCGACAACGAAACAGATCTCGGACATGCTATACAGGGAAGGCCCTTCAGGGGAAATTTGGAATTACTTTTGGACCAGATGGGGATACCGGCAAACAACAACTTGACGAGCCGTCTGTACGACTCGATGAGCATTCGGCAAGGGAGCGACCGAAATTTTAACAACCTCTATGACAATGACGGAGAATTTCGCGATCTGATTCAGATGCTCCAAAACCTGGTCCAGAAAAATGGTGGCCCATTTACTGGCATGGTGACACCGGACAACACTCCGGGACGCAGCGACGGCGACGGTGGAGGAAACGCCGGCGGAGGAGCCCCTGCTGTGACGGGCTAGCGATGTGGACAGCCTGGCCCTCCAACAATTCTCTTGGCGTGTGCTGAAGATGAAGCTGCATTGGGAAATTTTCAATGAATAGATGTACGTAGTTGCTGCTACATCCGGGGGGTGTTGTTTTGCAGTGTACTCTGAACTACTCGAGTACTTAAATTCAGTATAATGCTGGTATAGGATATTCTTTTGTCTTGCTAGTACTTCGCGCTAGAACTAGCTAGCTAGGTTAATTTCCAGCTACGATTCATGTGCAACTCGAGTGTGAATTCCAAGTGCAATTTTCACTGCAGTGATGGGAAGATCCACAAATTGTCCTGTTGCTGCACCATCAATATGCATTGGCTATGGGGCACAAAATTTGCTTACCCGGCCTTGTAATGAGCTTCTTCCATGTTTGAATGTAACTTTGGCCCGTATTAAGATCCGCAATGTAGTCTAGATTGGCTGGTGGGGGTGCAAATGGGTCATTTTTGTCGTTAAAAAGATAGTCTTCGGGGCGCACACGAGGGTCAATTAGGAGTTGCTGTATTACCATTAGGGCCTCATTCGTGATTAAAGTTGCCCTGGATTTACTGCCAGGAAGCACTGTTGGCCAATCAGATCTCTCCATTCAGTCCCAGTCCCACATTGAACCTCATTCACGAGAGAGATCTTCGGCGCACCGATATCGCGACATCGATATCTAGCCTAGCAGAGTAGATAACAGGCTCCAACAGAGCTCACTCTTTCTAGTGTGTTGATCTTTGTCAACAAACATACAGATCTCTAGTCTACAGGATATGTACATCCAACAAAAAAGAGCGCAGTCATCTTCAATCAAATTGTTGGCAAGAGACTAAATGTTGGCTTCATCTGAATTGGCTTCCATATCCATTGGTGGAGAAGGTATGATGGCAACATCGTTTGTTGTTGCCATTGCAGGTGCCGGAGAAAATGGTTATACCATTGCTGTTGTTGCGTTTGTTGGTCTGTTGAGAGTTGGATTTGCTTGAGTTGCTATTTTAGGATTGACATGTGGATTGACTGGAGCAATATGAGCTGTGGACTGTTACTGTTGTTGCTGTTGTTGATGATGTTGAGTGTGGAGGAGGATGGATCTCATTGCATTCTTGTTTAATGACACTAGCATTTGCTTCCCGTTTATGTTTGATCATGCCATAGACTTGAGTGCCATCATCAAGCACTTGGTTTCCAAATCGATTTGCTGAATTGTGGTAAAACTCATCTCATTCTTCTTCTTTGATCAAAAACAAGGCTTCTACTGTGGACGCAGTATTTTGACTAAGCGGTAGAGGGGTGTTCTCATTTAAAGTTGTTGCCATTGTTGTTGTCACCGCCGACACGTTGAATACTTCTCCCTCACTATTATCACTGGAATTGTCAATAATTCTTCCTGTGTAGATGAAGGTCTAATATACACGGTACTAGTACTACTCTAGCTAGCTAGTACGATCGACGTATTAATCTCCACGACGAGCTGTGTAATAGTAATACTGGCTACTGCTAAATAGCTATCAGTAGCTCTAGAGTAGTAGCTACTGTAATAGCAGGTGCTTCTATTGATTGACTGATTGATTAATGTGATGATTCTTGGAGAAAAAATTATGCAGAATCCAGAGGTCACTAGATACCCTCAAAATACTGTGGAAGCAGCAAGGCATCTATGCCAAGAAGCCCGAATTGTGTTGACATCTCTCCGTGGCGGACCTCCTGCAGTGGCACGAGGAGAACTGGCAACGGATTTGATGGATCTGAGATCAATCGTCAAGTCAGGTTTGTCCGAATTTGTCAGTAGCAGCGCTTCTGTCAGAAGTAGCAGCAACAGCAGCAGTATCACAAACATCGATTCTCGAGATATTCAAAGTGTCGCGGAATCGAGTCCGTTTCGTCGAGTCCATGAGCCAGTTTCGCGAGCACCACAAACGGCACCCAACAATCTTCCAGTAAACGGATCCTGGACGCCTCCACCGCAGGATATGAAAAGGAATGGGGAGCCATCAATGCAGATGGTCGATTACTTTGGTGATGGACCAGTCTTTGTAGAGCCACCCTCGCCACAAGCCGAAAAACAACAACCACTAACATGGGTTGCGCGTCATCATCGTCTGGACTATTCAAGTCACCCACCTCCACAGACCTGGGCGGAAGATGTGGGACGTTTTGCGCGGCCGTTTTTGGCGGTAATCGTGGACCCCCGTGCGGCTGGCCCCCATACATTGGTAGCTCTTCGGTCGCTTTTTCGCCTCGTCGAACGGGGATCTTTGCTTCAGCCAAACAATATTGCCAAGGCAGGATCGACGGCGTGGACAATGACAACAAATCCACATCCCTACACGGCCCTGTTTGATGCTCTCACCAAAGGCGTTTTGTCTTGCAAATTTGAACAGACGGACGCCGGAGCTGACGAAGCTGTCGAAATGGCCATTGCCGATCTGTTGGCTCTTTTGGTAAAGGAAAACCAACAATCCACGAAATCGGACACACTAATGGAAGCGTTCAATACAGTTTTTGTCACACGCAATACCTTTGTTCATAGTCCTGCCATGTGTTATCACTTTGAAGATGTCTTAACCGAAATCGTTTCTTCGGTGTTTTCAGACTTTCATCCATCTGGTACCTTGATTTTGGAATTCTTGGTGAATCAGCTGTTGCATACACCTTTGGTGGGCGGAGATGTCATCGATGAATCCATGCGAGAAGCACAAATGGCACATGCTGCGACCCGACTCTTATGCTTGAGACTGGTGAATTGTGTCTTACGAACAGGTTGGGACAATGAGCTTTTGGGTGACCCGTCTAATTTTAATGCCCCCGCTAGTGCTGGGACGACTCACACCGACACTATGGCCACTTCTGCTGATAGCAAGGCTAAAAGAATGCGGGAAAAATCTATGGAGGAAAAGGAGGAAGCGGAATTGTTGCGCATCATCAAGGATGATCTCTGTTTGTCTTTACTCATGACTGGTCAAGCAATTTGGACGCATCACGATTCTTCGAGCAATATTTCTCCTGGGCTGATTTCATTGGATGTACTGGCGGAAATATGCAACACGCTTTCCACACTGTGGCATACAAAATCTCTGAGGAAGCATCTTGTGGCACAATTTGAGACCATTTTTACCGGTTTTTATCAACGAGCTTTGGTTCTATTGCGGAAGAGAAGGCACCCCGTGGATTCCATTACGTTCAATGCGGATCTGGTCTTTGATGCCGAAGTAGAAGTAATTCTTGAATCTTTGGTAGATCTTCTGTGTCTACATGACTTCCGACATAGCATTGCAGATGGAGACGGCGGTTCCTTGGAGACTCTTTTTGCCACTTATGATTGCCACATGAGCCGATCCGACGTGGCAGCGGGGCTTATGGTGGAGCTTTGTCGGTGCTGCGGAGGATCTGTCAACGAGGAAGAAGAGGCCATGGCGACGTCTGCCATCACTGAGCCGGGAACGTCAACGCCTACTGCCAATTCTCGTGCAAGCACTCCGATGCGTTCATCTTCTAGTCTCGGTGACATGCCATGGAAGGAAGCCCCCGAAGAAATTTGGAGACCTGTACCCCCTCATCTGAAAGAACTCTGTGCGCAGGCACTTATGGGGGCGATGAAATGTTTGTTTCGCGACGACAAAGCAAGCACAGAAACTTTGATGCAGCGTTCTCAGCGTGAGTTGACAATCATGTTAAGCGGCGAAGAATTGCAGCACGATCCCTGCGACCCAGACGCCAAACGTGCGAGCGCTGGATCACCCAGACAAATACACCAAGCTGACACTCTAGAATGCACAGACAACGACCATATTATACGAAATGTCAAATCGAAGAAACGACTCATGCGCAAAGGTGCCATGCTGTTTAATGAAAAAGCCTCGAAGGGCATTGAGTTCCTTGTATCAGCTGGGCTTTTTGCCGATCCGCCCACCCCTATGATGGTGGCCTCTTTTTTGCGCAATGGCATTGTGGTTGGACTCAACAAACATGCCGTTGGCGCCTATCTCGGAGAAGCCGGAAAATCCCGCGTAGCTGGAAAAGCGCCACCTCATTGGGAGCGCGATTGGTTTCATAAAGAAGTCCTGACAGCATATTGCTCTCTTTTCAGATTCGAAGGTCAGAGCCTGCTGGATGGATTGCGAATGTTCTTGTCATCATTCCGATTGCCAGGAGAAGCGCAACAGATTGACCGAATCCTGCAAAATTTCTCGGATACATGCTGTGCTGTATGCGAGGAATCTGTAAATGAACGTCTGAAACTTTTTTCAGCAGACCCAAAGAGAGCTAGCGACGCGGCATATCTTTTGTCTTTTAGTATCATAATGTTGAATACAGATCTTCACAATGCCAACATTCGTGAGGATCGCAAAATGAAATTGCAAGATTTCATAAAGAATAATACTGACTACGGGAGTGATATAACCGAAAAAGGAAAAGAGTTCCCTCGTGAGTTTTTAGAAGGCATATACGAAAGCATAAAAGAAGAAGAAATTCGAACGGAGGGCGAAGGAGCAGATGGTTGTATGACAATTGAGCGCTGGAAGGATGTGCTGCGAGGATCTACTAACAGTGATGAGAGGCACAATGTTCCGTCAGTTCACGACGCAGAGGATCTGACTGAGTTGGTTCTGGAACACGTTTGGATACCAATTATGTCGGCAATTGGTGCGTTCTGGGGCATCGCTGGATCCGAGGATGCGATGTTTGGCCTCAACCCCGTGATTATGCACCCCGACGACGGCTTCCAGAAAGGGAACATGCTTGGTGTGCAAGGAGCTCGCTTGGGTATGGATATGGCTGTTGAAATGTTGGAAGGTGTGCTCCATCTTCGGCGTATTGATATCTTTCGAAGAATATTTGCTTGTGTGTGCAAATACACGGGCTTGGTTGGAAACTATGCCAGTAGCGCTGACGAGCGAATCGGGATGTTTACGAATTCTCTTGAGAGACAAAGTGGCCTCATCGTTGCCATGCGAATTGCACGTGTCGCGAGTAATGACATTGGCCCGGATGGGTGGAAGCTGGTTTGGCAAATGATGTTCGAACTTAGAGACTTGATGCTATTGTGCGCGGGCATTGACGCTGACGACGTTCGGAAACAACATGTCCTGAAAGAAAGCGAGCCAGACTTGTTGACAGACGAAGCGCGGCAGCAGTTCAATTTTTGGCTCGTCAAAGGTGATGTTAGTGCTCGAAGGCCCCAGCGAGAGAGTTCAGGTTTCTTAGGTGCTTTTGGTCGCGTTCTGTTTGGAACAGACAGTGACGATGCCCACGAGGCTAGGACCCGAGGAGGCGGTGGTGCCAGTCTTTTCAACGGGATCCACAGTCTTCACGGAAAAAACAACTTGCTTGTTTGGGACGAACGTGCTTTGAGTGATGACGAGGCTGAATCGACGCCATGTAATAGCAAGAACAAGGGCGTTACAGCTCCTGCGAAGAGTCAGATGCCTCAAAGCCTTGGTGCTCAGTTTGAACACGATCTAATACGTGAAAATGTTCTCATGAGTCAACAAACTGAACTCCCTGTCACTGGATTAGAACGGGTCGACGAGACGCCAAACAGGCAGTTATCTCCCAGGGCGCGAGTCCGAAATCGCTTGTCCAGAGTTTGCGACTTTCATGGTCTCGTGTCCGAAAGTAGATTCATGACAGTCGACGGCATCAATATCATGCTGCAGTCCTTGCTGAACATAATTGATTCTCAAAATGAACTGGACGAAAGCTCCGATCAAGACAATGGTGGTTCTGCCAAAATCCAAGCAGCAGACTTGCTGGATCTGCGCTTCCCTGTACCCCCAGCAGGAAATTTTCCTCTCTCGCCCGCCTCTGCAGCATTTGCCGAAGTCGTAGTTTGTGAAATAGCGCTAAAGAACAAGGATCGTCTCGGCAGTCTGTGGCAAGGATTGCTGGAGCTGCACTATCGCAAACGATTAGCCAACATAGCGGCTTCTGTCACGGATAGGGCTGAAGCCAGAAGAATAATGCTCGGATCGGCTATCGAAAAGAGCGTTACTGGCTTGTTGCGGCTCTCGGCTTGTGCAACAAACAAAGGCGTGGCTGACGATATACTTGCAACTTGGACCACCCTGATTCCATCGCCAGTGGAGGTCCCTGAACATTCATTGATTGGGATCCTTGACAAGCATGTTGGCAGCGGTCTCTGGAGAATTGTCAACAACGTTGACAGTTTTAGTAGGCTCAGTTATTCTGGCTGGGAAGGACTATTGGTGCTGGCCACGTGGTGTGCTACTCGAGGTGGGCAGTTGCCCCCGTTGAGTGCAGATGGCCTCATTAATAACGCAACTCTGGCGGAAGACGACCCCACACTTCAAGCTTACCGTTCTTTACATTTGATGTCGAATTCTGAGGATGTGCGCAACAAGATTCCATACAGTGTTGTAACAAGTTTACGAGCCGTAATAAATGCCGGCGAATCTCGCTGCTGTCCGCAGCTCAGTGTCGCTGGAATAGATTTGTTGCACAATTTCCTCGGTGCAAGAGGGGGTAGCGTACTTGGTCTCCTTTCAGAAAAGAACATAAGTCAGGCCGAAATAGAGAAATTCTGGTCTAGCTGTTGGATATCGGCGTTGGAATCGATGGCGTTCGCTGCCGAAACCGCGGAGACGTCGGTAAGCGGGAAAAAAGTATCCCTCGAATTTTCTCTCTTCTGCTTCGGCCATCGACTTCTCACTGACTTGAAATGCTGCTCTGCAAATGTAGAGTGTCCGGCAGCATGCTCTCTCAATGCTCACAGATTGCTTGCTGGACCAGCGAGGAAGCGCCGCTCCCGTTGGCCATTTCTTCCGAATATTCTCTGAAGTTTGCATTCCTTTGACAGGAAGGCGACTAGCAGAATTGCGAATGGGCGACGCGCAAGTCGAAGGCGCCGACGAGCTGATGATTGAGTTTGAGCTTTGCATCAAGCTCATCTTCAAACCATTTCGACATCATGTGAATCGCGCGGTCGCGGTTGATGGGGACATTTTGCCCCTCTGGAAATGCATACTGAATGTTCTCGAAGATCTTCTACGAGATAGGACCTCCAGATCTCCTGATAGTAGCCCTAATGGCAAGAAGCTAATGTCAGACGAGCTGTGCCGCAGTATGAATGAGCTCGCAAGCGAACATCTGCAGAATGCCATCATGTTCTTGGTAAAGAATAGACAGATCGTCGGGCCAGACGCAACGTCGCCAGGAGACCTCACCACAATTACATGGGAGTCTGTCAGTCGCATGGGAGTTTGCCAAAAATATCTGGGCCAATGGCTGGAGACTGCGTCCAACCAAACTGTAAACAAGTAACAACGACAATAAGCACGTAGCTTGGGAAACTTTTGAGAGCTTTTGAAGTGAGGATTTGTGGAGCCAGACAGAATTAACCCCTGATAAATGGATTTAAAAACTAATGGAAGTTCCATTGTGTGAAGCATAGAACTTCCCGACAAACTACCTAGCTAGCTAGGGCCCAATCATCCAATCACCAATGTGAACTACTAAATTATTCAATTGATAAAACTTTACTCTGTTAAGTGGCTGGTGCACAATTCATTGCCCTAGCCAGCTACCACAATTATTCCAGATAAACATAATCTCAAACCAATCTCACAGCATAACACTTTAGGTGTCCCAACTTTGTACTATAGTACTAGTACCTCCGCCTGTAGCAGGCTAAGGTGCACATGGTTAGCCGCACATACAACAGCACCGTTCTGCGACCAATTATGCACTAATGCTGTCAGGCGCAAGATGGGCGACGATGGACAAGCACACTACAAGTCAGACGAATGCCGAGAACATTGAAAACACCAAATCTTTAAGTTTGACTCCTCTGTAGCCTGCATGCATGAAGACCTCGTGATGCCCTGGTCAGTCTAGATTGCCTAGGCTATGGCTAGGGATACAAATATGGTTGGGGCTAAATCACTTGACTAGTTGCATCCCCCCAACCATGAGGGGCAGTCTGAAAATGTAGAAGAAGGTGGGTTGGTTTTAACTGCCTACTGCTCGAGCATCAGGGGTTGACATAGGGGGGTAGCTTGTCTGTTTAAATGAAGCAGCGCCTCTACCTGCTAGCTCCGGTTAAGGACTGGCTACTAAATATAATGTTACCTACTACTACTTGTTGTATGATTTTTCTACTGAAAGCGGGGAGGAGTTAGTTGTCCTCCTCCACTTCCATATACCTCCTGAACTCTTGGTCCCACCAACACATTCTGTCAGGGGAGCCTGGCTTGCGAGTGTCAGCCTGGCAGTGTGGCCAGATATCTCTGGTGGCGATGTAGTCAGCCACTTGAGAATGTTATCTGTTGATGTAGAATCTGATGGAGTAGAGACCAGCAGTGTCAAGTGCATCCTGGGTGGGTGGATAGATCCAGTCATTGCCTTCAGTTGTTTGTAAGGCAAGATGTTGGTGAGTCGGTGGGCAGCTCGGTGGTCCAATCCCTCAAGAACATCGTACATTGCCTCGGTGATTACCCAGGACTCGCAACCATAAAGGAGCATAGTCTGGATAACTGCCCTGTAGAACAGCCAGCCACTTTTGGGCCAGCGCCACCGCAACACAGAATCTTGGGGACCATGGCCGAATTGGAACAATCCATCTTGAGGCTTTTGTAAAGGGCAGGCCAGTCACTGTTCTTGTTGGAGAGATATCTGCCAAGGCATTTGAGCGTGGGGGCTGTGTTGTCGGCCATCTGCACAAGTCTTTTGAGTTTTGATGGCTCGCCAGTCAGTTGGTTTGGAAGCCATAGAGTTCACATATGGGAAGGGGGCGAGGATGTTCTTTTAGTATGTGAATAGAATCTGTCTCTTATACACATCTGACGCT
>ENA-ORBV01013104-ORBV01013104.1-microbial-mat-metagenome-genome-assembly--contig:-NODE-13104-length-12644-cov-5.442429_pt1 | contig 12644 bp, 13 predicted proteins | sample MGYA00237777_ERZ505514 | MGnify/ENA primary metagenome ERZ505514 (study PRJEB26160, sample SAMN06269048) | microbial mat metagenome | isolation source: Oligotrophic lake microbial mat | place...
TTTTTTTCAAGCAGAAGACGGCATACGAGCTTCGCCTTAGTCTCGTGGGCTCGGAGATGTGTATAAGAGACAGGCATCACCCTCAACGACGATGCGAAGGTCATCGGCCGCGTGCTCGCGCGCAACGGCGCCGTCACGCTCGGCACCGGCGTCGCCATCACGCTGCCCTGACGCTTGGTGCGGTCGGGTAGGATGACGGCGATACGGCGGAGGTATGAGCGGCCGGTATGGTGGGGAGATGCCGCAGTGGCACTCTGGACTGTCACCCCTTCGTGCGGCTGTAGCGCAGGACCCGACGGAGCCATCCTTCACTCGACGAAGGCAACGTTCCAACGACCGGGAGCACGGTGGCGAGCACGGTGGCGAGCACGGTGGCGAGCACGGTGGCGAGCACGGTGGCGAGCACGGTGGCGAGCATGGGAGCGAGGAGTGTGGAGCACGTGCCGATGCGGGCCGACGAAGCGCAGTACCGACTGCTCTTCGAGGCGTCGCCGTTGCCCACTTGGATCGTCGACGAGGCGACCGGGAGGTTCCTCGTCGTCAACGATGCCGCGCTCGCGCAGTACGGCTACTCGCGCGACGAGTTCCGTGCGCTGACGATCGAGGCGATCCGGCTGCCGCAGGAGAGCGGCCGCATGAAGGACGAGTTCCGCGCACAGGCCAACACGCCCTTCGTGCTCGCGGGCGCCTGGCATCATCGCCGCAAGGACGGGAGCGTCTTCGCCGTGGAGCTGCGCGCCGCGCGCATCACCTTGAACGGCGCGCCGGCGATGCTCGGCTTCATGCTCGACGCCGACCGCGAAGCGGCCGCGGCCACGCTCGCCCTCCGTGACCGTCAGCTCGCGGAGATCCGGGATAGGAAATTCAATCGGGGTCGGTCGAGTATCCGGCAAACGTACGGCGCGCCCGCCGCCTTGCCCCGCATGCCGCGGGGCGGTTGGCATACCAGCCGTCGGACCGTGTGGTCACGTGGCCTTTGTCGGGGATGTGGACCAGCACTCGGACCAGAAACACCAGCGGGTCGGCGGTCTCGGTGCCCGCCGTCGGCCTCTCGGACTTCTCAGAGGAATAGCGCACGACCTTGGCGGCCCGGTCGTACGTCAGCCGCTCCAGCGCGACAGGATTCCGTGCGCCGTGCGTCTGCTGGCACGCGACGATCCCGACGGTGAGTTCCCGCTCGCCGGTCAGCGTGCGAATGGCGGCCGTCACGGTGCGCGCGTCGGAGACCGCCTGGCGTCATGCGCATGGTTGTCAAACGACGTTCGGGTTGCGCGACCCAGACGCTTCCCGGTCATCGCTCTCAGCACGGCTTTGGATGAGGGCGACCTGCGCCAAGAGGAGCCCGAAAATGACTTTCGACGTGACGTCGGCCGCGGTGTAGATGAACTGCCTCACGACAACCCACGTACCGCTCTCGTTGAGGCCGGGGATGCCGGGAATCAGGTAGGCCAGCCCGTAAGTGAACCACGTCACGATCAGCAGCCTCCAAGCGGTGACCATCAGGCTGGCGGCACGGGGTTCAAGCGCCTGTTTGCCGGTCTTGACCGCGTCGTTGGCCACGAAGAGCAGGTAGAAGAACACCAGCCAGCTCAGCCCGCCCCAGATCCAAAATGGCGTGGCGTTGCCCTCGACGAAGCCCGCGACCTGCGGCTCGTAGTATTGACCGATGTAGCCGAGGATAATCATTGCCACCCCCGCGATTGTCAGCTTGGCCCAACGCGATGTGAACTCCTTGCCGGTGAACTGAAGCACGATGAGAAACTGCGTCAGCAGCATCGGCACGTCGATCAGCCAGTTGGCATAGCGGTACCCGTTGGAAAATACTTCGCCCTCAACACGCGAAAAGGTCATCGTCCCGGCGTTAAACGCGAACGCTTGGTTCCACAACATCCACAGCAGAAACAATTCAAGCGTCGCCGAAACCATGACCACACCGGAGATGACGAAGGTAGCGCGGTATTTCTCGCTCGCTTGCCTGACCGTCATCGCGAAATAGAACAACGATGCCGCTAACACGGCCGCCGTGAAGCTGAACATGTGCCGGATCGTCTCGTACTGCCAATATTCATAGATGAAGAAATTTTCATAGTTGATCATGGCAGAGCTCCAATAGGGATCGGAATTTCAATCGGGGTCGGTCGAGTATCCGGCAAACGTACGGCGCGATCGTCAGGCTGGCGGAGGGAATGACGGCATACTCCGCGCGATAGCCACCATAGCTCCCGGAGTGCCGGACGATCGGCACTCCGCCGTGGTGAAGAGACCGCCATCGCCACGTTCCCGCACGGGGGCGGGTCGTTGAGGTGAGACTCAGCGGGCCCGGTGGGCCGCTGCGGGCCGCCGTCGCGGCCTAGGACGCGATCGCCTTGAAGACCATCTCAGTGAGGAACTGTGTCGTCGATGCGTCCGCCTGCGCGTGCTTCACCTCGGTCAGCGACGGCAGATGCTCGGCGAAGTACTTCTGCATGTGCGAACTCTCGACCACGGTGGAGATGAGCGCCAGCGGATAGCGGTACGCGGGGTTCACGGCGCTGATCATATCCGCCACCGTTCGGCAGAGCCGCTTGTAGCTTCGGAACAGGCCGTCGCGGTTCACCGCGCCCACGTCCCGGTGCAGATACGCCTTGGACGATTCCGCGACCACCACGCGGTAGAGCGCCCCCTCGTCAATGCGCGGCGTGGTGTCATCGGCGACGATCGGACGCGTCAGCTCGGCCAGCGCGAGACGCAAGCGCTGGTCGGCCGGGACCACGTTCACCGTCGCGATCACGAGCCGGTACTCCATCCAACTCCAGTACCACGAAGTCAGATAGAGCAGCAGCCGTTGCTTGTTCTTGAAGTATCGGTACACGGACGGCTCGGTGGTCCCGACCCGCTCGGCGAGCTTGCGGAACGTGAACGCCTCGTAGCCGATCGCGTCGAGCATCAGGATCGCCTGCTCGACGATCTTCTCCCCCAGCTCCGTGGACGTCGGGTCCTTGAGGTAGAGCTTCTCGTCCACCTGCAACTTCACCGACTGCGTCACACAGCGCCCAAGAGCATCCGGGACTCGTAGAAGTCCACTGCGCCCGACTCGACGTCGTACATGCCGCCGACGATCGCGAGCTCCGACTGTGCGACCATCTGCGCGAGCAGGGGGCTGCGCTCCATCACCTGCTTCTTCACGTGCAGCACGTTCAGCTCGGCCACGCGCTCCACGAACGCGGCGTTGTTCGAGGTGCGGTCGGCGGAGGTCTCGGTCTCGAGCGCGATCGCTTCGTCGATCTTGTGGAGCAACCCGGTGAGGTTCCCGAGCTTCACGCCGTCGCATGCGCCCTTGACCGCCCCGCAGCGCGAATGTCCGAGCACCACGAGCGCCTTGGCTCCGGCCACCTTGCAGGCGAACTCCATGCTCCCGAGGATGTCGTCGTTGAGGATGTTGCCGGCGATCCGGCAGCTGAAGATGTCGCCGAGACCCTGGTCGAAGATCAACTCGGCCGAGGTGCGCGAGTCGATGCAGCTGAGGACGATCGCCAGCGGGTGCTGACCGTCGCTCGTCTCGTTGACCTGCTGCAGCAGGTTCCGGTTGGACTTGAGGTTGTTCACGAAACGGTCATTCCCCTTGCGCAGGACTTCGATCGCGTCGATCGGGGTGAGGGCGTCGCGCACGGACTTGGTGAGGGTTCTCATAGTGTGCTCGGTTCGAGGATGGAGCCGTGGAACTCCACGGCGATGCCGCGCGAAGGCGCGTTGGTACGGAACTCACGGAGGATCTCGCGGACGTCGAAGTCGACCACCTTGGACTGTGTGGCGTCGATCACCACGCGCGAGTTTGCGGGGACGGCGGCGAGCTGCTGGAGGATGCGTCCCTTGTTCAGGAACGACACTTCTTCGGCGAGCTTGATGCGGTAGTCCTCGGTCTCGGGCGCGTGCTGGGCGACCGTGAAGGGGTTGCGCAGGTTGTGATGGAGCACGATCGCCACGCCGACCGCCATGCCGATGCCGATCCCGCGCAGCAGGTCGGTCGCGAGGATGCCCACCACGGTGGCCATGAACGGTGCGAACTGCTCCCATCCGTGTCGGTACATCTGCGCGAAGAGCGCGGGCTTGGCCAGCTTGTAGCCGACCACGAACAGGATCGCGGCGAGCGTCGCCAGCGGGATCATGTTGAGCACGTGCGGGATCGCCGCGACGCAGAGGAGAAGGAACAGGCCGTGGAGGATCGCCGAGAGCTTGGTGCGTCCGCCGAAGGTGATGTTCGCCGTACTGCGCACGATCACCTGCGTGACCGGCAGGCCGCCGATCAGGCCGGAGACGATGTTGCCGAGCCCCTGCGCCTTGAGCTCGCGATTGGTGGGCGTGATCCGCTTCTGAGGGTCGAGGCGGTCGGTCGCCTCAACGCAGAGCAACGTCTCGATGCTCGCGATGACCGCGAGGACGACCGCGATGACGTAGACATCCCGGTTGGCGAGCGCCGAGAAGTCGGGGGCGGAGAACTGGGCCAGGAAGGCGGTGATGCTTCCGGCGAGCGGGATCTCCACCAGCTGATGCTCACTGAGCGACCACGGCAGCGCGTCGGCGGCCATCAGGCGGCTGAGCACGATTCCCGTGACGACCGCGGCGAGCGGACCGGGCACCATACGGAAGAGCTTGAACCGCGGCGCGAGCCAGGCGTCCCACGAGATGAGCAGCGCGAGCGAGATCGTCGTGATCAGGACCGCGGCCGGTGTGACCTGCTGCAGCAAGTGAAGGATCGTGCTTCCTCCGCTCTCGATGAGCGCGTCGCCCGGGGCGGGGACGGAGCCGAGCGCCTGCGGGATCTGCTTGATGATGATCAGCAGGCCGATGCCGGTGAGCATCCCCTTGATCACCGAGGAGGGGAAGTAGTAGGCGATCCCGCCGAGGCCGATGAACCCCATCGCGACCTGGAGCACGCCCGCCATCACGACGGCAAGGAGGAACGCCTCCCAGGAACCGCCGAGCGTCGCGATCGCCGAGAGGACGATCACGGCGAGGCCGGCTGCCGGCCCGCTCACGCCAAGCGGGGACCCGCTGGCCGAACCGACCACGATGCCACCCACCATCCCGGCGATCAGGCCCGCGAAGAGCGGTGCGCCCGACGCCAGCGCGATCCCGAGGCAGAGCGGGACGGCGACGAAGAAGACGACGATGCTGGCGGGGAGGTCGTGCTTGAGATGCTTGAAGAGGTCGGACATCGAGTATGGGAGGGAGGCAATAGTAATACTACCGTGATGAATAGTAACACTAGCCTTTTCTTCGTCAAGGGTCGGTGGCTTGATCCTGAAAGCGGCTGCCGGCTCTCGTCGGCTGCGCTTCGTCCACCTCGCCCGGCTCAACGACCGCTCGACCGATCGTTGATGAATGCAAGCAATCAGTCCAACAGGGGCGTTGAACACGTCCGCGGCGGTTCTGCACTGTCGCGTTCTGCACTGTCGCGTTCTGCGCGGGCGGCGAGTTGGACGCTGTGGCCTTTCCGCTCAACACGCGACCGCGAAAGGCGCTCGGGTGGCGCCCACCAGGCAAGGCCGGCATCGGACGCTAAGTCGCGCTCAACAACACCCGTCGGCCCTACTCACGCCTCGGCGACCGTACTCCCGACGCTGCATACCTTACTCCGTGGCCGCGCGCTGCGGCCGCGTGACCTCGCCCGTCGAACCAGTTATCCCGCCCTGTTTCGCTGTATGGAAAAGCGGAGCCACGCCTCACGAACCTCGGGCGGCTGAAGCCAATTTCGTACCGAATTTTTTCACTAGGGAGAATCGCATGCTTTGGAGAGGACGGGGACAGCGTAGCACTGTGGAATCGAGAAGCGGCCTCGGCCGCTCGGGCCTGGCCATCGGGGGTGGCGGCGGCCTTTTCCCGAAAAGCACGGCGCGCCTGTGAGCGGACCGAAAGACAAGGACGACGGCGCGGAGAATCGGGACGAGCTGCCCGACTACTCCGGCACGTTGCGCGCATTCCACGTAGGGTTCGAGAACGATCTGCGCGCGGTCGTGCAATCGTTACCGATGCACGCCCGCATGCGGGTGGCCGATGTGGGCTGCGGCGATGGTTTCTACTCTCGGCTGCTGGCGGAACGGCTGGGCGAGGACGGCGGGATTACCGGATTCGACGCGAACCGGGCCTGCCTGGCGCAAGCCGAGCAGGCCGCGGCCTCGCTGCGCGGAAATTTCACCTGGACCGAGGCCACGCTGGAACAGTTACCGCGCGAGCATTTCGACTTGGTATTCTGTGCGCAGAGTCTGTTCAGCTTTCCGGAGCCCGTGGCCGCCCTCAAGAAGTTTCGCGATGGCGCAAAGTTCGGCGGCCTCGTGGCGGTGCTGGAGAACGACACGCTGCACCAGTGTCTGCTGCCGTGGCCAAGTGACGTGGAGTTGAAGATCCGGCTCGCGGAGTACGAGGCGCTCAAGGCCGAGTCGAACCAACCACAGAAGTTCTACGTCGGACGGCGTTTCCCGCAGCTGTTCGATGAGGCGGGCATCGAGCCCCTCTATTTCCGTACGCTGGCCACCGACTGCCGCGCTCCGCTGAACAAATCGGTACAGAAATTCATCGATGGCTACCTCGATGCGCTGTTCGATCGGATCGAGCCTTACACCACCGCGGGGTTTCGTGCGGAGACAATCGAAAAACTGAACGCACTACGGCGATCGCCTCATTTCACCTTCACGTGGACCAATCTATTGATCTGGGGCCGCAAGAATTAGTTGATAGGGGCGATGGCGCGGGGACCACCGAAAGTGGCGCCGCCACCGCCTCGCTCTCCGCCTTGCCGCGCATCCCTCGCGGACGATTGGCATACCAGTCATAGTACCGCGTCGTCACGCGGCCCTTGTCGGACCGGGAGGTGACCGATTTCGCGGCCCGGTCATATGTCAGCCGTTCCAGTGCGACCGGGTTCCGGGCACCGTACCGCGCAAGCCGCGTTGCAAAGGCGCGATCGTCTTTCGACACCCAGACGGCCGTGTGGACATGAAACCCTGAGTGGTCGCGTCCTAAGCCTCCGCCACACCGAGCGAATCGGTCAGCCACGCTGGAATTCGACGACACACCGCTGGCCGACAGCAGACACCGGAAGGCCGGTGCGAGATCCCGCGCGTCGCGATCAGCGAGCGTGAAGCCGACATACACGATGCGGCCGCGACCATAGGCCGAGAGCGTGGCCACCGGCGCCGGTTGATCGCCGATGTCTCGCGCCGCCAGCACGGAGGTAGACACCACGGATGCGCCGTCCAGGTTCGAGGGCGCTGAACTGCGTTTCCACCCCCCCGCTGCCCTTCCCGACCGTGAATTTCGTGCCGTCGGAGGCAGTCACGGTGCCGGGCTGGAAGCGCTGAGCAAGGCCTTTGCCGCTCTTGACGCCGAGCACCTCGTTCAAGAACGGCCAATTGGATTTGTTCGAGGTGCTGCCAGCGCCGAGGACTTTGTTGGCGTGACCCGGGAACACGAGAATGAACGTGCCGCCGGTTTCTTCGGGGTAACGCCGCACGGTCTTTTCATTGACGATACGCCTCACCGAGGAGTTGTCGGGGTTGCCGCCGCGGGACGAGCTTGTGTGCCAGACCATGAGGGAGAACCCGCGGGGCCGCTCGATGTCCGGGCCGTGTCAATTCGTTCTGACGATTTCGATCGCCACCGCACCCGTATCGCCGCCCACGGCGAATGACACGAGCTTGCGGAAGATGAGATCGGACGGGGAGCGACGCGAATCGGATGGATGGTAAATGCTGTCCGACCGATCATCGTCGACGAGCGCGATCGGCGCCGTCGTACGCATCTCCAGGGCTCCCCTAGAGCAGGGCGGGATTCAGCCGCCAGAGCGCGAAGTTGAGCACGCCGGCGAAGCTCACCCAACAGAGATACGGCACGAGCAGAACGCCTGCAACGCGGTCCAGCTTCCAGAACATCGCGATCATGACCACGATCATCACCCACAGGACGATCAGCTCGGCGAGGGCAAGACCGCCCTGGTGCCACGCGAAGAACAGCCACGTCCAAAGGGCATTCAACGCCAATTGCACCACGAAGAGTCTCAGGGCATTCCCGGCATCGCGGAAGCCGAATCGGCGCCACACAAGCCAGGCCGACGTTGCCATCAGCACGTAGAGTGTGGCCCATGCCGGACCGAAGAGCCAGGCTGGCGGTGCCCAGGCCGGTTGAACGAGGGTCGCGTAGAAACTGACGTCTCTCGTCGACGCGATACCGCCAAGAGTAGCCGCGGCCACAGTGACCCCGACCCAGCCGATCAGGCCGAGCGATTGTGACGTGATTGACCGAGCGTTCATATATGAAGGCGAGAGGGTGGCATACGACACTTGCGTCCCTGATGCGCCCCGGAGCCGCGGCATCGCGCTCCGGTGCCGCTGGAGATTCTGAGTATACGAGCGTGACCCACGTCGGGACAAGCAATTCGACCATGGGGGGAGATGCATTTCGCGTGCTGGTGCGCGCGGCAAGCACGGTCGGCCTCGGCGGCGGCGGGAAATCCGTGCCACGACGGGCATGGGGTCAGAGTCCATGGCCCCTTGGGAGGACATGGACTCTGAGTGCGATGCATCCGCTCGTGCGCCCAGTGGTCCTGCGTGCGGCAACACTCTGGCCTGCGTGAAGCGACCTCTGGCACGTGTGCGGCGCCGCGACCATTCTTCTGTGGTGCGTGCAGCGGGCCGGGCGAGTGCCCGCTGACTCGGAATCGCTTAGGTTCCGTGCTGTCCCCATCGTCGTGAGGTTGTCCGATGTCCGTCGAGTTGACCGCCGTCCATCAGGCCGTGCCGGAAGGCTGCAGCGCGTTCGGAGAGGAACTTCCTGGCGCGAACACGCAGGGCGCCACGGTCATTCGCGGTCCGATACGCTTGACGCCGTGAAGCGTATCGATCTCGTTCGTCACCTTGAGGCGCATGGCTGCCAGCTCCGTCGAGAAGGAGGCAGTCACGCTGCACCGCTACACGGTGGACTCGGTGCACTTCGTCACGCCCACGGAGGACAGTCGACGTCCGGCCGCGGGAATGCGCTCATTGGCGTGACGGGGAAGAAATGAGCGGCCGCGCCCGCCTCCTGGTGCTCGCTGCCCTCCTCGTCACGGCCTGTAGCGATTTCCTCACGCCGGGCCGGGGAGAAACGAGCTTCAGTCGCATCCAGTCCGAGGTCTTCGATGCGCGCTGTGTGAGTTGTCATTCCGCCGGCGATCAGGGAGCCCGTGAGTCGGGACTGATCCTCACACGGGGCCGCGCCTTCGACGCGCTGGTCGGTGTACGATCGAGGCAGGCGACCGCCCGCGCGGAAGGACTGCAGCTCGTGATGCCCGGGTCCCCCGATTCGAGCTTCCTGCTGCACAAGCTCTATTGGGAACCCGGCCACCACGCCTCCGACTACGGCACGCTCATGCCACTCGGCGGCGAGCCGCTGTCGGTCGGAAAGGTGGAGTACATCCGACGGTGGATCGCATCCGGCGCGTCGCGTGGGGGCGACTCGATCGATACGGGACTGCTGGCCGATAGTGTGCCGCAGAGTCTGGTGCCTTTTGTGGCACCTGCGCCACCGATGAAGGGTGTGCAACTCCATGTGGAGCGCTTCAACGTGGCGCCGCAGTTCGAGCGCGAGCTGTTCGTGTATCGGCGGCTGGAGAACGCAGCGCCGATCTATGTGAACCGGGTGGACATTTCCATGCGGGCCAACAGTCACCACTTCGTGATCTACTCGTTCCAGCCGGATATCCCGAGTACGATCGTGCCGCCGTTCGACGTGATCCGAGACATCAGGCGACCCGATGGCTCGCTGGACTTTCTCGCGATCCGGCCGATGGAGTTCCATATCTTCTTCGGCGGTTCCATGACCGCCATGACGAGCTGGCAACTGCCGCCCGGGGTCGCCCTCCGACTGCCGGCGGGATCGGCGCTCGACCTGAATGCGCACTACGTCAACCGTACCGACGCGCAGCTTTCGGGTGAGGTCTACGCGAACCTCTTTGCCGTCGACAGCGCGGACGTCACCCACGTGGCGCAATCGCTCTTCCTGTCGAATACGAGCCTCGTTCTTCCACCGGGCCAGCGCACGACGCTGAGCAAGACGTTCACCTTCTCGCAGGACGTGCGTCTCTTCTCGCTGTCGTCGCACATGCACGAGCGCGGCGAACGGTTCGTGATCCGCATCAACGGCGGACCCCGATCCGGGGAGATCGTCTTCGAGACCAACAGTTGGAGTTCACCGGACATCGTCAACTTCGCCGTGCCGATCGAACTCCGCGCAGGCGAGGGACTCCGCTCGGAGATCACCTGGAACAACACCACGTCGAACACGATCCGGTTCGGCCTGACGAGTCAGGACGAGATGGGGATCATCTACGGGTACTACTGGTGTGTGGCCACGTGCGGGGCCAATCCGGTGTCGATCATGGCGGGCGACCGGTAGACGATTCGCGCTGCGCGGGCTCCGACGTGACCCGTGGGAGCTGTTCCTTGACTGTGGCGCACGCGCGATCGCCGTCAGTCGCCGCCGCCGGATATTCCCGCACCACGGCCTTGCCCGGGTCTTGGTGCACGTCCGGGACAAGGGGTCGTCACCACGAGGCGCGCGCGACCGACCCCGAGTGCACTTCGTACCTCGGCGTCGATCCTCGATTGCACTTTTCACGCGTCGGTGACGACACTCAGGAAGCCAAGGTGTTCTTGCGCCGCCTATTCCGATGCCCGACTTGGCCGACCTAGAGGAGCCCAGCGAACTGCAATGAGCACGGTGAGCGTGTGGCCGCCGAGGGCGGACGGAGTATCCGACGGCGCCCCGGCGCGCCCGCACGCGCTAGCGCCACGCAGCGACGGCGACGCACTGGACGTGCTGGACTCGCTGTCCAATCAGATCGCGCTCGTCGACGAACAGGGCACCATCGTTTCGGTGAACCGGTCCTGGCGCGAGTTCGGAGTGGCCAACGGCGCCACGGAGGCGCAGGCCGGCGCGGTCGGCGCCAACTACCTGGCCGCCTGCGACGGTTCGGCCACGGCCCCGCAGGATGCGTACGCGGCGGCGGCGCAGGCCGGCGTGGCGGCCGTGCTGGCCGGCCGCTTGCCGCACTTCGAGATGGAATACCCCTGCCACGGCCCGACGGAGGAGCGCTGGTACCTGCTGCGTGCCGCGCCACTGGTGGGCCAACGCCGCGGCGCCGTGGTCTCCCACGAGGCCATCACCCGCCGTTGGCAACTGGAGGAGCACGGTGCGGCGTTGACCGCAGAGTTGTTGGCGCTGAAGACGGCGTTGGACGAGCACGCGCTGGTGGCCATCACCGACACGCGTGGCATCATCACCTACGTCAACGACAAGTTCTGCGCAGTGGCAAAATGGTCCCGCGAAGAACTCATCGGCCGCGACCACCGCATCATCAACTCCGGCCATCACCCGAAGGAGTTCATCCGCAGCTTGTGGGAGACCATCCGCCGCGGTGAGGTCTGGCAAGGCGAACTGTGCAACCGGGCCAAGGACGGCTCCATCTACTGGGTCGACACCACCATCGTGCCGCTGCTTGGCAGCGATGGCCAGCCGTCCCGCTACATCGCCATCCGTGCCTTGATCACCGAGCGCAAGCTGCTCGAGGAGCTCAATACCGCGATGGTCGGCAAGCTGCTCATCGCCAACCGCGAACTGAGCGAGTTCGCCTACGTGGTGTCGCATGACTTGAAGGCGCCATTGCGGGGCATCGGCTCGCTGGCCAGCTGGCTGGTCAGCGACTACGCCGACAAGCTCGACGACCAGGGCTGCAGTCAGCTCAATCTCATCGCGAGCCGCGTCAAGCGGCTGTCGCTCATGATCGACGGCATCCTGATGCACTCGCGCGTCGGCCGCAGCAACGACGATCGAAGCTCGGTCGACCTGGACCCGTTGCTGCGCAGCACGATCGATCTGCTGGCGCCGCCGGCGCACATCACCATCCGCATCGACGACACCTTGCCGGTGCTCACGACCAATGCCGTGACCGCGCAGCAGGTGTTCCAGAACCTGCTCAGCAACGCCATCGACTTCATCGACAAGCCGATCGGCCTGATCAGCATCAGCTGCCAACGTGAAGGCCCCTCCTGGCACTTCACCGTGGCCGACAACGGCAGCGGCATTCCTGCGCATCAGTTCGACCGCATCTTCCAGCTCTTTCAGACTTTGGCCGCGCGCGACCAGCGCGAGCGCACCGGCGTCGGCCTGACGCTGGTGAAGAAGATCGTCGAACTCGAGGGTGGCAAGGTGTGGCTCGAGTCCACCCTCGGCATCGGCACGACGTTTCACTTCACACTGCCAGCGTCGCCCTGAGGCCGCGCATGACCACGCCTTAGGAGACCGACATGCAACCTCATCAGCATATCCTGCTCGTCGAAGACGACGACATCGACGCGATGACCGTGCGCCGCACGCTCAAGGAAATCGGCGCATCGAATCCCTTGGACCGCGTCTCCGACGGTGAACAGGCGCTCGCGTTCCTGCGCGATCCCGCCAACGCGCGGCCGGGGCTGATCCTCCTGGACCTGAACATGCCGCGCATGAACGGCCTCGAGTTCGTCGCGGTGGTCAAGAACGACCCCGAGTTGCGCCTCATTCCGGTGGTGGTGCTGACCACGTCCAGCGAAGAGGGCGACCGTGTCGCGGCCTTCAGCAAAAGCGTGGCGGGCTAC
>ENA-ORBV01013105-ORBV01013105.1-microbial-mat-metagenome-genome-assembly--contig:-NODE-13105-length-12644-cov-5.386568_pt1 | contig 12644 bp, 7 predicted proteins | sample MGYA00237777_ERZ505514 | MGnify/ENA primary metagenome ERZ505514 (study PRJEB26160, sample SAMN06269048) | microbial mat metagenome | isolation source: Oligotrophic lake microbial mat | place...
TCAAGCAGAAGACGGCATACGAGATTCGCCTTAGTCTCGTGGGCTCGGAGATGTGTATAAGAGACAGGTTCAACAACAGTGCAAGCACAATCGTGCAGCCATTGTCTTGACCCACATTTTTGGGATGTAAAACAACTCTGTTCCAAGGAAAATATTGTTTTGAAAGGCCCACAAGATGACATTTTTGGATAAAAAATAAGTTCAGATGCAAGGATGGTTTGAGGTTTGTTTTCTAACCATCAGCTAAGATTCAAACAATGCCAAGCTAGCTGCACCACATAACCTTGCACCAAGAACTGAATGATGATGACTGCAGAAGAGGTTTTTATTGGAAAAAAGCAAACATTGTAGTAATTGTAGTTGACCCTGGGACACAGTGTTTAGTTTTAATTGGAATTACTAGATCAAACATTGTTTTCAGTCTGTAACAACAACAACTGTCCATTGACAGCCGGCCGCTCGAGCTCCCAGTAGCGCTAGAGTACAGCTATGTGATGCCTGTGTTAGTTCCACAACACTACCCGTCGAAATCCAAGCGAACAGTGCATACCGGTCTTCCCAGTTTTTTGGTGGGCTGCTCGCTGTTCTTAGGTAGGCGAAACGAAGGGTGATAGACAAAAGCTCTGCGGAATAATAGCACGACTAGCTATCTACTTCGCAGTAGTTAGTGTTACTTCAGTTAGTCCCGAACTGAACCCAACTTCAGGCTGCTTCTGCCAGTAGATACTGATAGTAGCTCGGAGTAGTAATAGTAGTAGCTATGGCGCCGGCCAACGGACACAAGCCATCTAGCATGCACGCCGATTCGTTGCCTCTTCTATCGTTTTGTTTTTCAATTGCTATCAGGGTGTACCGGCAGCACATACAGTTGGTGGTTCAGTTGCACCAGCAGCAGACCAACCAAGACGGAGTGAAACGACGGAAGTGTCTGTTGGTGGATGAGGCCTTCGTCTAGCCTCATTTGAATTCATTGCATTGTTCGGTTCTTGGCATGGTGGGAAATGTCCTATTTGTGGATGGCGTCACCAACTATTGTAATTCTCTTTTGTTGTCTTTGTCAGTGAATGGTGCTCATGCTGGTCTGCAGTAACAGCAATAGCAACGACAATAGAAGCTGTTTGAATCCAAGGTCTTTCGGCGAGCCTATCCCGAAAAAATGTTCGTGTGCTACTGGACAGTTGTGGGCAGAACCGAAGAGCTAGATAACTAGCAGCTACCATACTGTAGGATAGAGTTGGGAATCGTGGAAATGCCTCTCGGAAGTAGAATCGAATTGCACTTGTACTTGCCGGTACTAGCTAGCTACTAGTAGCTAGTGTTCTCCACAATGCCTACTCTAGCCTACCATTTTCTGGAGTAGTAGAGCTAGCTAGTTGTTAGGTAGAGACCACTACCGACCACTACCAGGTAATAGCGCTTGGCAGTTGCCTCCAAATTACAGGTGATGCTAATAATTTGAAACCACGTCCGTTGCTTCATTGTGTAGTGTCTAGCATTAGTACGGTGTGATTTAATTCATCGCTGTTTTTGGCGTTCTTTGCCCCGAAAGCGAACTGTTCTCTTTCCTTCCTGCTCACTCTTGTTGTTGTATTGCACACTCTATCGTATGTACTGTACGTGATAGCACAGGGGCTTTATTGAAGGCAGCATTGGAGTTCGCAGTTCGCATCTCAGTGTGCATACAGTTTTTTGGTATAGTTGCATGCACTGATTTTAACGACCACTGCCGAGGGTACCACCAACATGAGTAAAAGAGTACCAATTCCACTAGCTAGCTAGTAGATGGCATTGTTCTTCTCATTTTATTTAGAAAATTGTATGATTTCTGTTCTCTGTGTTTCAGCCTTTTGAATGGGATCAACGCGAACTGCGAATTGGTCGTTCCTTTCCCGTGGGTTACAAGCAACACCTTGTTTCACAAAAGGCAAGTTTTTCGCCATAAATTTGTCGTACGCATTCCTCTCATAACCTCTACTTTTAGCAGTTAGCTTTCTACAATAACACAACAACGAGTAACACAAGTTCATAAAAACCAAACCAACAGCTGACAAAGACGAGACGACAGCCAAAAACAATCTTTGTCCATTGCCGCCAATAGATACCTACCCCCACCAAACATTTCATTCCTACATTCGAATATCAGTGTTGATATCAGTTTAATTAACCAACATCACCACAATGACATCCGTCTGCCACTCTCCTCCCGCCGCCTTGACCATCAATTGCAAGCGTTCCTTCTCCGACTTTGACGAATCTTCCTACCAAACACCACTAGCATTCAACTTCTGGAAACGCCACTGTTCCTCCGGCACTCATCTATTTTCTCCTCCCGCCACGCCACGAGGCAAACGGTGCGCGGCACGTCGATTTGAATTCGATGAAAGTATACTCGCAGCCTTGGCATTGCCCGAATTGGCCATGCCCGATGCTGCTACGGCAGAACCAACCATGATTCCCACCCATCACGCCACGGTGCAGCTCAAGCCACGATTTTCCTATCCTTCCTTTCACGATATTGTCTTGCCAACACCGCTTCATGCAACCTCGACAGCAGCAGCATCACAAGCCCCATCCACGCCGCCGCCAAGAGTACAGCAAGAACAGCAGCTGTCACCAAGGTTGTCGCCAGTTCCAGAAGAATTGGAACCCCAACCAGTCCCTACTGCAGCAGCACTACCACCCGAAGCAGATGCAGCCAATCCCATGCCCCCACCTCCACCCGTAGTGGTCAAGGTTGCCCCACATGGCAAGAGCCATTCCGCCTCTGATCATCATGAGGAGGAGCATCATCATCATACACATGCCCATTCCTGGCGTGCCAAGTTACCCGAAAAACCATCCAGGGCGGGAACGGAATATGCTCGATGTGCCTAACTACGAGTACCTACATACCCTCTCCATCTATTCATCCATCCATCAAGTAAACAGTGCAACAAAGGAACAACTATACCTGTAGTTGTTTCTGGAGGCGCGGATACATGTCAGTTTATCCATGTCATGGTTTCTGTCTATCCAATTCATTTGATTCCTGCTGCCCCTTGCACTCTTGTCTTTTTCTCTCGTCTTTCCTGTCTACTTCTATATGTAAAGAAATGGACCAGCAGTCCCATCTATTATGTCCCCTATGACTGACTCGTTTCCAATGGCACCAACCATAGTACTAATTTCTAACCCCTATTCAAAACACCCACTCATGAAACCAAACCGACCACTTTATGTGCTGCATCTCTCATAATCCATTTGCTGTGTGATTTGTAGCTATGCAGCCTGCAGTGCCACCATTGCTGCTGGCTCGATAGCTACTACTACAGTAGCTAGCTAGTAGCTAGCTAGTTGCGGTTGGCCCTCCTCTGCTGGCACAATGCTGGCCAGGTTCGATACTCTTGCGAAAGAGTGTGCGTGTTATTTCTAAGAATAGGGTTTACAGGTTAGCACTAGTAGGGTTAACGTTAGAGAATTGGACCAATAAATTGGTCGCACAAGCCTTCTTCTCTTTTTGTTGCCGAAACATGTTCATTCACAAGAAAACTTGGATCTTTCAGGCATGTAATGCTACGAAATGTTTGGTGAGGATAATGTTGCGGGCAACTAAAGAATCACCGATTTGTCTTCAGATCAACAGGCGTTGGAGTGGAATAAAGTACGGTACGAGATAGCCATGATAAGAGCAGCCTCTTGTCGTAGCACTAGCAGTAGTTCCATTATCAGTGTTTTGGCTGGTTCCTTATTGGCGGGCAAGGGTCGACCCGTACCCGTGCACGCAAAGGGTCCACCCGTACCCGTACACGTAGCGCTGCCGGGTTTTTGGAATCCGTCTCGCATCGGGAGCAGTGCTGCCACTTTTACAGCCACTCGTCTATGTCTGAAGCCTCCCCGCCGGAATACGAGTAAAAGCAAGAAAAACAAAACACCTTTGAAAGAAAATACCGATTGGCGCAAGAATCGGATCCAAGCCATCCAAGCCCAGTTGGGGGAACTGAAGTTGGAGGACATCCCACCGGCGGATCTAGATCCAGCTCCAGCCTTGGATCCGGCACTGCAGGGTCCTCATGAACTGTGCATCCCGCGGGACGAGGCAATCCAAAAAATCCACGAGTTGGAAAAGGAAGTAGTTTCCATCATGGAAACCAAGTTTGAGAAGAATCCAGCAGCGAGAGAGAGGATCCACCGCGACATTCAAATTATCAAAAGTGGCAAGGCCACCTCGCTGGAATATTCTCAGGCTCTGCGGCAAGCTGCCAAAAAGCTAAATTCACCACTCCTCAATGAATTAATCAAGCTTGCCAGCCGCTACAGGGATCAGGACTTTTTCGAAGACTACACAAACGAGAGGGCCAAGATTGCCCCCGATTTGTTGCAATCTCTAGAGGATGAAATGGAAATTTTGCTGCACAATTTTGTGAAGGAGTATTCTACAAGCTCACGAATAGTAAAAACTGTTCTGGATCAGATGCCACCCCACGAACGAATTAAGCATTATAATCGAGATGCGAGGATCAAATTTCAAATGATTCGCCCACATGTCGAAGCTGGGGAAGGGGCAAGCATGCTTCCCACTCTTCCACAAGAAGAGACGGAAACCTTCAATCTCATAATCAGTGACGCTGCTCGAAGCAGGGAGGAACAAGAGGAAAACGATCACGGCGAAGGCATATTCATCAAGCCCAATGAGGTAACAATGACGCACGTCAGCGCGATTTATAAGAAAGAGAAAAATGTCGACTCTGACCGTGAGAACATGCCGGACATTCGCCTCCTTTCCCTCAAAACGACAGAGATCCAAAAAGGCGATGTTTTCTCTTTTTGTTTGAGGCAGCATGAGAGGACCGGGTGTCAATTGCTCCGCAAACGAGTGACAGGGCTAGAAAATGATGTGGTGGTTTTCCAAGGTCGTCTCTACCGTGTTCCAAAGGGACATTTTTGGTCTCTTGGAGACAATGCCAAGGCGTCTATGGATTCTCGTCATTTTGGAGCTGTGCCATTGGCCAACTTGAGGCTAAAGACTATTTTTACGCTCCACCCTACGAAACCGTCGTCGTTGTTGGATTCGTTGGCGCCTAGCCTCTTCGGCGACGGTCATGATGGTTTGGTGGGAAAGCCAATAAAATAATATCGGGATTGGTGCTATTTCGGGAAGAGTTACGATGGTGGTTGTTCGGGAAAAGTGATGATGATTTGGCGGCAAGACCAGTGTGTATGTTTATTTCTTTGGCGTGGTACGTCGGGGTTGGATGAAGAACGAGGGACGTTAAACTGCACAAGAATCCGTCGGATCGGATGACTTTACAAAGAACGGGAAGAAGAGCAGATCACACCAATATGATGAGTCCAGTTTATGTTTATTTTTTTTTGTTTTATTTTACGATGCAGATGGGGCAAGCGCAATGCCGCGACAATTATGAAAGACGAGACGTAGAGACCACGTCAAACTACTCAAAGAAATCCAGAGTTATGTGACTTCTTTTTTTCTTTCGCGCGTTACTTTGCATCCATCCTCTCTCTATATAATTTCAGATATACGATTCGTCTTTGGTGTTGTCAAAGAGAAACGAAAAAGGTCCCTTGAAAAATGTGGCTTGCTAGTTTATAGTTGTGGCTGGTGTCAGCTTTCAAAGTACACATATCGTTTGCTTAGCACAGGACACCTGTCGTAGTAGCTAGTGCTGGTGCTAGCTAGCTAGCTATCTACTAGTTGGTTGTCTGACATGCATGTGAACTATTATAAAGGAGTTTATGTTTCAAGTTGTCTATTAGCTACAGTGGAGTACGATAGATCGAAGATCTAAAAAAATCGGTACAACGTAGCGTCGGGGCATGTGTGCACCAACACAAAATAGTAGAGATTCAGGGGACATAACGGAAACCGAAACGACTACTTCTAAGAAAATTCCGAAATTGAGTTTACTATCTACGGGGTGAAAATGTTTTCGTACGGACTCTCGAGCGATCTTCCAACGCAAGGTGAAGGGTGTGAAACATGAAAGGATTGACGATGAGCGCTTGAGAGTGGAAGATCCGGCTTCTCATGGCGAAAGAATGTCAGGTACCCCTTCATTTTTCTTCCGCCAACGAAGGACCACGACGAGGACGATAGCGACGATCTTTCTTCAACGAGGTCCTCCTCCTCGACCAGTACCAGTAGTGTTTGCTGGTCATTCCATAATACAATCAAGGCAACAATCTTGTGCAGCAGCAGCAGCAAGCACTTTGAAAGACCATTCTGCTACTACAATCACAGGTAGTAGAACTACCCATGGATCGGGACGCAGCAAAAGCAGCAACAACAACAACTGTTGGGTTTCTCCTAATTTCAGTCGTCGTACCCTTGCTACTGCCCCTGCCACTGCCTCCTCACATGAGATGACCATGAAGACAGCAACGACGATCCTTCTACGACGTGGAGTTTCTCGACCAGTAGTTACTGCATGTCGAACATCCAGTGGATTTGGAAACAGCAGAAGCTGGCGCGTTCCCACTGCTAGCTCTCGTCGCACGCTGACTACTTCTACTTCTACTACTACTACTACCACTACCCCCCATGACAAGGAGTACGACCAGGAAATCCAAGACATTGTGGATTATGCCTTGACGTACGAGCCAACCTCAAACTTGGCCTATCAAACCGCACACGCCTGCCTTTTGGACACGATTGGGTGTGGACTGGAAGCCTTGGAATATAACGAGTGCACCAAATTGTTGCCACCACTTGGAGCTTCCTCTCCTTCTACGAGTCCAACTTCTACTACAGGAGGTGCCCGAGTGCCAGGAACCAGTTTGCAATTGGACAATGTGGTACAAGGTGCCTTTTCGATTGGGACGGCGATTCGATGGTTGGATTTCAATGACACTTGGTTGGCCGCGGAATGGGGACATCCCAGTGATAATTTGGGAGCCATCTTGGCTGTCACGGATTGGTGCAATCGAAATCATGGTAAGGATCCGCCACGAAAAAAACAATTTACAGTCCACGATATTTTGACGGCCATGATTCAGGCCCATGAAATCCAAGGCTGTTTGGCCTTGGAAAATTCTCTCAACAACGTTGGTTTGGATCATGTCATGTTGGTCAAAATTGCTTCCACCGCCGTCACTGCAAAATTATTGGGATTGACACGCTCGCAAGCGTTAGCAGCAGTATCCTTGGCTCTGGTGGATGGACAATCCCTGCGGACCTATCGACATGCGCCGAACACTGGGTCCCGAAAATCATGGGCCGCCGGGGATGCCACATCCCGTGCGGTATGGTTGGCCTTGGTGGCACAAACGGGAGAAATGGGATATCCAACGGCACTGACGGCACCCAAATGGGGATTCTATGACGTGTCGTTTGGTGGAAAAGCCTTCCAGTTTCAACGACCCTATGCGTCGTATGTCATGGAAAATGTCTTGTTCAAAATATCCTTTCCAGCCGAATTTCATGCCCAAACGGCAGTGGAAGCAGCCATGAAATTAAGAGAATGGATGTTGGCGCATAGAAAAACAGTCGATCAAATTCAAAGAGTCACCATTCGAACTCATGAAGCGTGCATTCGCATCATTGACAAGCAGGGACCCCTCCACAATCCTGCTGATCGAGATCACTGCATTCAATATATGGTAGCGATATCTCTGTTGTTCGGGCAATTAACAGCACGTGATTATTCCGAGGAACAAGCTGCAGATCCACACATTGATATGCTGCGAACGAAAATTGCCTGTGTGGAAGACACACAATTTACAGCCGATTATCATGATCCCGACCAGCGGAGCATTGCCAATGCCATGACGATTGAATTTGACGACGGCACCCACTCTCCCGAAATGGTCGTGGAATATCCCGTAGGACACAAACGACGCCGCGAGGAAGGATGGCCACTCTTGATGCAAAAATACAAAACCAACTTGGCGCGCATCTTTGATTCCGAGCAGTGTGCCCGCATTGAAGCAGCTACATTGGATTACGATGACCGCCTACTCCAAATGCCAGCGGACGACTTCATGTCCTTGTTTGTCAAAAAGACAGCGTAAGGAATGAAACTTCCTGCAGGATTGGGGTTTTATAATCGTAAGAGAACCTAATGTATGGATCAGGAACAATACGAGGTGACTCTCATATGAAACAGCAATCGTCTTTAAACGAATTAGATATCGGATGGGGCCGGAGCGCCTGTGGGTCAGCGGACTGGGAACAACGTGGGAAGACTCTTCTACAAAGGTCAAGAAGACTAGATCTCATAATAGATCTATGATTAGGCACTCACGTTTCCATTTGAAAAAGTAAAAAGGTAGATCTAAATGGTATCTGCTAGTTTATAGTTTCAACAAACAATGTTTTCAAGGCGACTCATTTATATACAGGGTCGCATGCCTTCTTTGTGTGTGTCTGGCATAGTACGGCACCACCGATCTGTCGGTGATCTGTCGGTGGTGGTCCTGTAATTTGCTTGATAGGACAGCTGTCGTAGTAGCCTAGCGGCATGGATGCTGCTGTGCAACACCGATCGCTGGCTCGTTTGTCTCCAGGCCGGAAGGAGAGGAGGTAGGAAAATAGAACGGACAGAGGAGGGAAAGCAAGAAGCCACTGCAGTAGTCAGTCTGTCACGTTCGAGTAGTGTCTTGAGAGCGGAGAGGAGACCTGATATACACTATGGTTCACACCACATTGTTCAAGTCGTCTTTGTACTCATCATAGTCATCACCCACAATGGTTCCTGTGGAGGATGTCCTCCTCGACACTTGGCCACGAGTGGTCTTGAGACTGCTGTTGTATTCCCGTGCATCCCTGAAATAACATCCTGGTATGGCCAAGAGGACCATGGGTACCGACACTGAAAACAACATCATGCCCAAGACAACCAGAGCCACCGTGGCCATGGATGCAGGTAGGTAGACCACACCACGGTTATCACTAGCAGCGGTTTGACTCCAATCGCCCAGGAAAAAGACCAAGATCAAAAAGACAATGGAAAACAAGAGCAGTGCCACAGTATGAGCGACCATGAGTTCTCGTTTCTTCCAAAAGTAGGCGACCGTCTTCCACGAATGATCATCCTCCTCCGCCTCGCAAGGCTCGCCAGGAGTGTCATTGTAGGTGATGGAGGTACGACGTCGACGATTACTGCCGCCCGAAAGCTTGCGTTTCAGGGTTCGAATGGATTCATATTGTTCCACATGGGCTGCATAGCGGGTGTGAATCAACCAGACGGTCGACAAATACACACCCACCAAGAGGAGCATACCGACGACAAGAAGCGTGGAGTGGAAAGTGGTAGAACTAGTGGTGATCTGGGAGACCACGAGACAAATCATGGATGCCACAAGGCTGTAAAAGATGCCTGTAAAGAAGGCCTTTTGCTTGAGGTAAAAGAAGCCTAGTCGTGTAATGCCTCCTCCTTGTCCGTTGAGTTCGTGTCGTTGGCGCTGCAATTGAGGAAGGTCCATGTAGAGCTCCGTCACGGCATCTGCTTGAGTATGAAGTCCAGGGGTGACTTCATTGGGTGCACTTTGTACGAGCAATTGTTGTTGTTGTTGATCGTGGAGTTCTTGTGCGTCTCGCTTGTACTGATAGGCAAACAAGACCAACATCGTGGACAAACTGGCTTGAAAGAGGAAAATGCTCAGTAGCAATACACCAAAGGTGACTTGATTGCCCGGTTGGTAGGATCGTTCCACCGACGTGTTGCCCCCATCGTCTTGATAGTTTTCTTCTTCAGCGACCCAGTTCCCATACACAACATCCACGCCAAAGAGGACTATGGACGCACCCATGGCCACCAAGCAGAAGCACAGAAGACAAGCGCGTTTGCGACAGAAAAAGGCAAGATTGCTCGCCACGGGAGAGCAAGCGCCAGCAGTGCTGGTACTAGTAGTAGTAATGGTTGTGGTATCAGGATCACAGTCATGGCTGCTGCTCTCGCTATCATCCTCACTTGGGCTTGTGGTACTGCTGCTACTACTACCAGCGTCGTAGGTGAGGCCGGTATTTTCGGCATCGTCGTCATTGTTCTGTTCTTTCAACCTCATGGCAATGGCGGTGGCTGCTGCTTTCAGTGTCATGGTTGGTTTTGTTGGTAGTTGGTGTTGTTCCAGTAATAATAGTGCCTTGGTCTGGGCAGTTGTAGGAAATTGAGACATTCAGATAGTTTAGAATATAAAAGCGTTTTGCTGCGGTATTTCTAGTACTGGCTCGTTGCTGGAGTAGTTATTAGTAGTGATTGTACTACGGTTAGGCTGCGAAGGAATATTGTGAGTGACATGCAGGTTCAGCCGCCCTAGCTAGTTTCCTTGAATCAGAAGGGCTTGTAGAAACGCGCGGTACCGGTACGTCTGCCGTGAGGGTAGTCTGCCCGTAAGTATGTACAAGTAAGAATTTCGCCGGTAGAGGATTGATGGTACCACTTCAACTTGAACTTCATCTTGTTATTAACGAACATCACGATGCCAGGTCATACTGATCAAATAAGAAGAGAATCGATGCCTTTTTAACATCGTAATTGAGGGTACTCAGGCTAATCAATTCTTTTCACTGAGAAGGGAGAGACAGTGGAAAGTAATACTAGATCAATACATTTACATAACAAGACAGAACTCAACCATCTGCAAAACGAAGGAATCCCAAGTACGTATGGGACCAGATGGGACCAGATGCGAACTCCGCTGGTTCTTGACAGCGGCTTCGGATTTTCAACTCTAGCTACTAGCTAGCTAGTAGTAAGCATTATTTCTTGATGTTAACTTCCTGTTGGTGCGTCATTATAAGAACACTTCAGCTGTTTCCAGTGCGTAACTGTCAATTACGATCTACTGTACTATCTTTTTACAAATTAAGTTGACCCAGCTCTCCGTGGTCGCGAAATTGAAAATGCTCGCTGGCCAGTGACAACGCTTATTACGAGGATACAAGTTGAAGCCAAATTATCCATTGACACGTACATTACGGGTACCACTACCACCAGACAGTCGCAACCCGGCCACCGAACAGTTAGTGTATTGTAGGTACAGCAGCTACAGCTAGTAGCTTGCTAGCTACTTAATGTACTAGTCCAGCAGAACGGCACGGTGGATGTTCTTTTGCTCTACTACGTCGTACTAGCTAGCTATCTAGAGTACCTGCTTACTTCCGGCGCGGCGCGACCACCAAGTGCCGGCACCGAAATTAGAACTTCAATTAGCAACGCCTCAATCAACATGCTGTGGAGAAACTGCGTGGGCAATGTTGGATGACTGCTGGAGTCCACAATTCTCCAGTAGCTATGAACTAAAGATTCATTCTGTGGAACAAAAACATTCAAGATGCACTGGATGGAGTTTCTGTCACTTCAACAAATGTTGTGCAGTGCAGATCCATCCATCAAACACAATGCTGCACCAAAACAACTGAATGGTTTGAAAACTCAATCAAGCCAGAATTGTCAAACTTCCAACAACATGGATGTTGTCTGAATGACTTTGCATTGCTCTTAGCATCATTGTGCCTTCACAGACAGCTTTTTTTGCTAGCCTGAACAAAAGAAGAAAATGTGTTGCAAAGGCAACTGGAGAACATTGATTTGAACAAAACACGATCCCATTCGAAATGAGGTTTCTGCTTATCATTATCATTTTAGCATGGAAAGAAAGCAAAGTTAAGAAGCATGACCAAATGAACACACATGTGCTTGTTCATGACAAACAAAGTCCACTTAAATTTGTCATGTTGAGTTTTCAATGTGATCATTGACTCAGTCTGAACATGACTTTCCAAGGACATGATGAGAATGCCAAAAGGGCCAAGATGCAGTTTGAATTGAACCGAAATCACTTTGACAGATTTCAAATTGAAAACAAAAGCATGGCATGGACAAACAATGTTGTTGCCTTCAACATCTTCAAAACCAAAAGAAATGTCTCTATTTGAAAGCTTGATTTCATTTCGACATCATGTGAAACAAGAAAAGACAAATGACCATCTTGTCTGCAATCAGAGCTTCAAGACTCGCTGTTCACTTTGTCCTTGTTTCTGATTGGGCACAACCACCGAATCTGTGTGATTGGCTCATCAAACCAAATGTCTGCAATGCAATTTGTGTGAAAGGTCCAGAATGCAATTGTCAATGTTTTTCAAACTCTGTTTCATCCATTGGAAATTGCTTCCCAATTTCTTTTTGGTGTGGCATCACATTGAAGTTGTTTTGTCCAGAGCACATCATCGATTGATTTGATGAATGTCCCAATTTTCTTCAACTTTGTGATTTCTCTGTCACGCTTGCATTTTTGGACAAGCAATCAAAATGAGATTTCATCAGAAGCTGTGTTTTCTAGCCAAAAAATGTCACGCAAAACAGCAAAGAGCAACTGATTTGTAGCAAAATGTTGGAATTGTTTCTGAGGCTAGCGCTCTTGAAATGAACAGAAAACAATTTTTTGTTGTTGGTTCTCACAGCGCTTCCAGTCAGACATCATCTGGGCAAACAGAGCACCCAGCAAAACATTTGGTGACTTCGTGTGTTGGGCTGGCTCTTTTGTCATGGATTGACGCATCAACGCAGGGGGTGGTCTGCTTTGCATGCCTATTGACAGAAACGTAGTCTGTGTTTGGATGCACCACAGATTTTGTTGTTGGAGTTGACAAGAAGGTGTAGGTTGGATCTGGATTGTTCAAGAATTGCAATTCTTTCTTTGGCACA
>ENA-ORBV01013106-ORBV01013106.1-microbial-mat-metagenome-genome-assembly--contig:-NODE-13106-length-12644-cov-2.855733_pt1 | contig 12644 bp, 3 predicted proteins | sample MGYA00237777_ERZ505514 | MGnify/ENA primary metagenome ERZ505514 (study PRJEB26160, sample SAMN06269048) | microbial mat metagenome | isolation source: Oligotrophic lake microbial mat | place...
TTCCGGCGCAGGCCGGAATCCAGAGGTTTTCGTCATTCCGGCGCAGGCCGGAATCCAGAAGTGTTCGTCATTCCGGCACAGGCCGGAATCCAGAAGAGTCAAAAAGCAGCGCCGCAGGAGTAGCACCCGCCAAAGCAAGCGCCGCGCGATTGCCTGCGATGCGTGCCATTGAAGGGCTGCGCTTCCGCTCGGCCGCTCTTGCTTGGGTGCGGTGCCGGGTCTCGCCCCCTGGCAGCCTGACGACCCAAGCGAAACTCTTCATGAGCGGTCGCAGTCAGGCCATTCGACTGCCCGCGAAGTTGCGCATCGGGGCGAGCGAAGTGGACATCGAGCAGATCGGTCAGGCGTTGTGGGTGAGGCCCCAGGATGATGCTGCGGATAACATGGCTGTGTGGCTCGAGGCCTTCTAAAAGCGGGTTGATGCGCTGCCGGAGGATTTCCTCGCCGACCGCCAAGACCCGCCTGCCCAACAACGTGACTGGGCTGGATTCCGTTGCGACGCACGCTCGACACCACCATCTGCAGCCACATCCTCCGACGGCATCCGCAAGGAAGACCGTCACCATTGCGAATCCACCACCGCAAATGGCTCGAGCTCCAAGTATGTGGTTCGCGTGTGCTGTTGTTGTTGCTGCTGCCTGTTTGTAACCATCATGTCGCGGTCTCCGTGTTCAGGTGGCAGGTTTGGTGGTGGCCGCAGCCAATCGCTCGCGCCGGATCCAGATGCTCCGCCATCGGATCCTGCGACGGACGCGTCGTTCACGACTGCTCCAGCTGCCATCCCGTCTGATGCATCGACCTTCGGTGAGGTTACATCAACAGCCGCCCCTGCGGTCAGCACGTGTGTTCGTCGCGGTGCACGTGTCTCGTTCCGAGGTGTGACTTGCTTCATCACCTACAATACGCCGGCTACTGCAATGGAGTGGATTCGGAGTTGGTCTTTGCTTATGTCCCATCATCGAGATCTGACCGCTCTCATTCAAGCACCGACCACTGCAGCCGGACCGCTGCATCCGCTACGATTGTTCCGATGGCAGCACGTGCTCAAGAACGCGTTCACCCATGTGGGCCAGGCACGTGTGCTCGAACGGATGGATCCGACGCCGTTCCGTCGCGTGCAGCCGCAACAGGCGCGCTCCGTCAAAGGCGTCGACTCCGACGACCTGGCCAACGTTTTAGCGTGGCTGCATCACGTGACTGGGCAAACCCAATCCGCCATTCCCGATTGGGTCAACTACCGTGCTGACTGTAGACGGCGTGACGCGGAGTACCAGCGAGGTTATCACCGCCAGCTCACTGTTAACGTCAGTTCACTGTACGAGACCGGTGCCATGGCCTCCGGGGCTGCTGTTAACCCCTTCCCGTCCAGCAAGCCGCAGCTACGACGGGTCGCCACTGCACGTCGAGCAGCTCTGGCGTCCAGAAGCCAAAGCGAGGTTCAGCTGTCCCATACTCCCACTTCACCTCGGTCGCCGTCACGAGGTCCCATGGCGTTCGATGATCTGGCCACCGATCATTCGCGCGGTGTGGATTTCGGAATGCGACCGTTGACGCCTGCGATGGAGGATACAGCGTCTCGCACTGTTGAATCCGACGGCATTGATGCGCTGATAGATTCGGTGGCTCCGGTGTTCTCGCCGGCGCTGGCTAATTACACTTACAGTGGATCCGGGCCTATTTCGGTGTTCTTACGCAAAGTGGTGTCCAGTTTGCCTGGCAATGTTCGGCGCAAACTGAAGATGAAGATGATGCGACCCGATCGTTTGTTATCCGCCGCTGGGCCTGGAGGCTATCCTAGCAATCCCTCTGCTGCCGGAGCACGATTGTCGCCCCGGCACAGCCCTCAGCAATTAGTTCTGCCTGCAGAGTTTTTCGTGCCAAACTGGCCGTCGGATCGCCCGGATTTGTCTGTTTACACACGTGCGGCATTGGAGCTGTTGTCCACGTACGCCTGCGAAGCTGCCGCAGTGGCTACGCCACCGCCATTGGATCTGCCAGGCCTCCCGCCGGCTCACGCACCACCTGTATCGCTGGCTCAACTGAATGTGGAGTTCTCGCTGCACGTGCTGAGATTCGCAGTGGCTGAACCGAACAGCCGGGACCATTCTGTGGTGCTGGCTGGAGTTCAAGCCAAAGTGTCGCACGACAAGGCATTGTCTCGCTACATCCCGCCTGAGGTGACCGCATCGCCGTCTGAATTTGAGGATCAAAAGCACTCAGACCTGAAGCTGCCACCATTACCTCCGCTGAACTCGTTAGGATCTGTGCACAAGGCGAGGCCCGTTGACCGGTCTATCATGTATGAGGATTCGTCCCTGTTATCCACCATGTCCGCAGGCGCGCTGCGGGTTGAGATAGGGCCTGGTATCGGCAGGACAGTGTCTAGTGTAATGCAGGCGATTGAGGGTATGGATCCGGGTGCAGCTAAACCGGATGAGAGTGCTCGGGTGCGCCCGACAGTGAATGCACGGCGAGATAGCATTGACGTGATACATGAAGCAGATAATGCAAGACAGCAGCAGCAGCAGGAGGTGGAGGGGTTAGTGGTCAAACGTTCCTCCGTGCATATGCAGACTGCCGTAGACCAACTGGCCGTAAACGTCGTCGTCCCCGGAGCAGGCTCCGGTGAAATCGACCTTCGCCGTCTTGCCTTCGTGCACACCGTCGGAGTGTCTCCCGTGCAGATGACAACTGGACCATGGGAGCCGCTCGGCAAGAAGGGTGGGGCAGCAGGCAGTGGTAACAAGACGAGCCAGAAAACAGCTGGCGTTGCCCCAGGCGCCGCTGCCGCTCAGAAGAGCTCAGGCGAAGCTGCGCATGATCTGGTGGGTGAATACCAACAGCAGCTGGTGCTGGATGCGATCACGTTCTCCACTCTACACGCCACCTTGCATGACGTACTGGACCCGTCACTGCAGCAGACCGATGACAAGCTGTTGATCGCCATTGCCATTCGAGAGGCGCACGTGCAGCAGCACGTGGCTAGCCCGTTCTTGTTATCATGGTCGGAGTCACAGTTGTTCGGATCTTCCACCTCTCCTATGGCCGCTCATGCTCCTTCGTTGCATTCTGTGGCCACTAGACGATGGCTCCCGCCAGTTCAGAAGCTGTCTGTGATTCGAGCGGCTGATAGCAGTGTGACCATCCCAGCTCACGCGCTCGATGACTTATCAGTCGACGGCTTTGTTCACCCTTGGTACGCCGCCGTGCAATCAGTCCCGCAGCTCTTTGAATCGCAACGGCACGGTGTGGACAGTTATCTCACCGGCAAGCCTGCTCTGATGCAAGCTGCTTTGAGCGGCGCCAGTGCTCATGCGGGCGGGTCTGCTGCTGCTGCAGCGGCTAGTACCGGTGCATCGGTGTTTATTGATCCGTTTGTGGTTCAGTTCCTCGGACCGTCACCCGCGATAGGCTGGTATGACGTTGTGCCGGATGCCGATGAAGTCATCCGAAGAGCCGCTACCGGAGTCGGAGCCGCTGCTGCGGATGACGGAAGCGGCGGGTTAGCGTTGAGCAGTGCTCGCTCAGTCGAGGTCGAGCTACCCATCGCGTGGTCTTGGGTGCTGCAGCTGGTGTCGACATCCATTTATCTGAATCCACTATCGGGCGTATCATTCCTGTACCAGCTTGATCGTGTGTGGCTGCGAGCAGACGATGCGGCCGCTCAGCATCAGACCGCTATCTCGGTGTTTATTGGACAGGATACATCCGCTGCTGCCAAAGATAAGTCACCTCCACCGCAGCCGGCACCTACTGCACCTGAGACGACACAGCAGGCGTCTCGTACTCCATTGTCGATGCGCAAATCCCCCTCATATCGCTACGCGGACACGGAGAAGACTCGACTGAGCTCACCGTCCGTGGTGAACTTCAGGTCACCGCTCCCACCCGTACGCGGATCATCCGCTCCGATCACGGTTGAGACCAGCTCGAGTGCTAGTGCTCACGCCACCTCAACAGCCGTGATCGTGGCTGCGCCTTCGGAGCACCGCCTCGTGTTTAGGGCAAGTCGAGCTGCCCGCAAGTCATTGGGAATGCGGGAGCATCACGGTGCCAGTGGTCGCTCCAGCGGCGCCTTTCACAATCGCCAGCGATTGAATCGCCGCAAGAGCATTTTTGACACCGCGCGCTTCGGAGGTGATGCATCCGGCGGCGCGGGTGGCCGCCGTTCCGTCGGCACCGGAGCCGGAGCTCAGCAGTCGGATACTGGCGTTGAGGTTGTGGTTCAACTTCCGCTGCCTCCCGTGCGGGCTCGGTTACTCTTGACAGAGCAGCAGCAGTCCAAGTATGTCACCAATCGGCGTGGTGCTCGTGTGGGTGGCAGTGTGACCGGCAGCAACAGTCATTCGGGCAGTGGCTCAGCAGAACATGACACAGGTGATGGGTTGAGTGGCTCCAAGCGCTCCTCGTCCCCTGTGCCCTCTGGAGCCCATTCACACGGGGGCTCATCGGCCAGACAGGAGCATGATCGATCATCGTATTCGGAGAGTGCAGGCGCCACCGCTCTGCTGGATGGGGCACGAGATCTTTCGCAGTTTGATGGTTCGATTGTGGTGGTCCAAGCATCCATTGCGGTGGGCGAGATGTCCGGTGAGATCAGCGAAAGCTTATTCTCCCAAGTTCTGCATACGCAGTCATTATTGGCAAAGGAACTCACATCAATTATTGAGAAGTTCAGTCGTCTAGCCGTGGTTTCCGCTGCCTCATCGGCTGTCCCCGCTTCAGCCTCAAAGAGCGGCTCTGCGCTGTCGGCCATGGGCACTGTTGCAGGCACCAAAACGTGGACTGATGGTGGCATGACGTATGGCGGCACTGCCGCAGGCTCCCCTGACGTGCAGGCGCTAGCAGCCATTCGATCGGACCGAAGACAACGCGCGGGAGCACTGGGATCGCCGGATGAGACATCCGATGTTCGAGGAACTCCGGATGCGCAAGGCTCTTTTTCGGACGTTGATGTGGTTGATCCGTCACACGCGATGAGACACCCTTCCCCACCCGCTGCGCCGTTAATCATCCAATTAGACGACGCGGACGCTGTAAATCGACCGCCCACTAATCGACCACAGCCCCCCGGTGGATTGCCAGCATTCACCTCAATCAACGCCGGATTCTCTGCTTTAGACACGTCTGCTCGACGCGCTGCAGCTGACACACAAGCACCGGGGGCAAGGGCTGCGTCCTCTCAGGCTGTGACGATCCCAGAGCAGGCTGCCGCACCCACGCGGCTGTACCACATGCACTTCAACGTGTATCTCAAGGGTATAGACGTCAAGGTGCTGTCATCCGGAGTGACCACAGCGGATGGTTCCCAGGGTATCGAGCCGGCGCTGTATATTACCACAGGGAGATTTAATCTTTCGCTGCACTACACGCCGCTACCACCCAGCTCGCAGCAGACTAAATCGTCTCGCAAGAAGCAATCTTTGATCAGCTCCAAGCGTGGTGGTGGCGGCAGTGGAGCCCCTCGCTCCCTGGCCGGATTCAGTGTTAGTAACGCTTCCGCCTCCGGTCTTGGCAAGGGCGATGATGGTACTCATGGCAGCCGCTTGAAAGAGCCGCCGGGCTTGCATTCTCGCCGGTCCAGCACTTTCAGCAAGCCCGGTAAATTGCATCGACGACGCAACAGCAAGCTGCCGGGACATCACTCCCATCGTGCTGGAGCTCAGGCTGTGTTGGTAGAAGAGGAGGTTGAAACCGGTCCGTCGCGAATGCGCGTGTCAGAGGTGCAGACTGATGTGGCGATCAAGGTCACGTTTTCTGGTCTGCTGATTCGCATGAGTGTGCCCGTTTCGCCCGATGACGCGCCCATTGGCTTGCCGTTCGGTGGGTCCGGAGCTACTTCCTCTGGAGCTCCTTCGATGCCACAGCATGTGGGATTGGTCGACAAGCAGGGATCTAACCTTGACGGCGTAGACGTCTTGTTGGACAAGGTATGTTGCGTGTGTTTCACCGTTGTTGACACGTTAGACCACGAAGCTGTTCCGGTTTGCAAGCTTTCGGCCTCTTTTTCTTATTTTTTGCGCTCAATCCGATTGTGCTGCCTAATTATTCAGTCCCTGCTGGAGCTCTCTTCCAATATCGAAATTGCGTTGGCTTTCGACGTGGACTTTTCTCGTGTGGTGCTTGATGCGAATGTGAATAAGACGATGGTATGGCAGCACGGTGCTTTGCTTGATGTAGTGAGTAATGCGTTGTAACATCCCCTTGTTTGAATTGTATCCAGTTGGTTGCATCGCCGGGCTGCGTGCAAGCAAGCCACGCTTGGTACAAGCAGTTCCTACAAACGTACCAGACGTTCAAGAGATCAAAGGAGAAACTTGACCAAGGTATATTTTTATGAATAAGCAGACGAGATTGCAGAGTTCAAAACTCGCGTTGTGGTCATGGTGTGCAGAGGCATATGTGGACTTCAGCGCTGCAGAACGCGCATATTCTCAACTGAAAGAGCGCCATTCGGGCAAGGTGATTGAGGCTGGCAAGGTCAGTGCTCACCGAGCATCCCTCTGAAGTTGTTCAGTACAAAGATCACTTACGCGAATATGCCCATATGGACCCGCTGTTGCTTCTCTGCTTATTTCTTATCGCAGGTGGTCTCGCGCGGGCTGATGGAGGGTGCGAAAGTGGACGCGTCATTAGCTTTTCGCGACACATGCGTGTGTGTATTCTTTGAGACTCAACATCTGCTGATCGAGCGCACACAAGCCAAGCATGCTAGCCCTGCTCCGCAGGGCAAATCCACTCGGTCATTGTTTGCCCCTAATGCATTCACTCCGCTGGGTGTTGATGACGCGTTCAAGTGGGGCCTGCCTTTGAATGCACCCTCCGCTGCTGCCGCTGCAGATGGTGGGGATACCGCTTCAACGTGTGCAGCCAGCTGTTTGTTCACATTAGGCCTTCTAGAGTTTCACGCGGCTCGTGCGCCGCAGAAGCAGCCGTCGGTTGCCAACACTGCTTTTCTGGCTCCGGCGATGGCGCGACCTCCAGCTGCCGCTGTGGCGATCGAGACGATGGACGGCCACGCTATTCTCACCGACCTGTTGTTAGCTTTCTCCACTCAGCGGGTCACAGACAAGGAGCTCACGGCTGCCGGACCGTCAGCGCACGTGGGCGAGCTGCGACGCTTGGCAGCATTGCAGAGGTCGCAAGCTCTACCCCGATCACGCAACACACTGTGGATGGAGTCTGCCATGATGCTGGGTAAAGGAACGGCTTCCAAAGACGTGTTGTCGGTGGTGGTCACAGCCGAGCTGGATGGGCCACAGATGCAGCTGAACGCTGCGCTGATACCCTTGACCGAGGACTTCCTCAGAGCATTTCGTGAGATGTCTGCTGCGACTGCGGTGGACAGTGCGATGCTGTCACCGCCTAGAGGCGCTAAGGGACCCCCCGTGGCGTTTGCTCGAGCTCATTCTCGACTTGGTGGATTCTACGATCATGACGAAGAGGTACCTGATCGATCATGCGTGATTTGATTCTGCTTAACAGACCGGTTGACGCGCTTGGTATTCATTCATGATGCAGTCATGGGACGAGCCGGTGGACTTGCGGTATAAATCCTCTAATCACGAAGCAGCTGAGGATGCCCCTGCCCTCCGCTATTCGTCATTCTTGCGAGACGTGTTGGTTGAGCTTGAGCTCAGCATCAGTGCAGGGCATTGTGACGTGTACTCGTGCGCTGACAGTGGTGAGCCTGAGGATAACCACACTGCTCGACCAGCTCAGCCGTCGGATGATGACGGAGCTACAGAGGTGTCGAGCAGTGACGGGGGCTCCGACGAACTGACCGCGCAGGTGGCCTCCACCGACACTCGTCGCGTGATTCGACCCGTGCCGTTTGCCCTACCTGTTGAGGATGCTATCAGTGGTCGGTTCATTCCGCAGCCATCGGACGCTAGAGGATCGAGTGCGCCCGCGATCACATCTCAGAACTCAACCAAGAGCGTGACGAGCAAGGATACCGTTGGAAATGGAGTGGTGCTGGTGCCAGACTATCGTGTGGCTTCAGAGCCTATGTACATGTCGTCGGATCACCAAGGTGCCTCTGGAGCTGCCGCTGCAGGCAATGGTGCTGGTGTCGTCGTGGCAGCTGGGCCTCCTATGCTGTTGCGACTGACTACCGGAGGCTCCGACGTGTCTGGCGTGGTGGAAGATGGTAAATCGGTTACCCCACCGCTGTACACCCCACCTATTATGGCAGACATTGTATCCAAGATCACAGGCCGGCCTGCGGCTGCTAACGCGCTGATCACGCCTGCGCCCGGGGGTGTGCCCATTGTGACAGCACCGAACGCAGCAAGTGATCCTCGAGCAGGCTCGACTCGCACTGCGAGTACAGTTGCCGCTGCGGACCGTACTGCACCAGCGGCTGCTCCTCCGGAGTTTGTCTCCGGATCTAAACCGCCTACGACCCAACCAATGCCGGAGCCTTTGCCTCATCCGGATCATTACAAACCTCAAGGTCTGAATCACAGTGAACGTGGCAAGCTATTCACAGTCCCGCTGCCTTCGGTATTCGTGTCCTATTTCCTGGCTAGGGGACTGGAAGAGGTTGACCGCTTAGCAGACGCCCCCACAAGCAGCGAGCGGGACGAGTCTGGCATGTTTGATCAGACAGACGATTACAAGACGCCAGTGAAGCAGCAGCGTGGTGGGCGAAGTCGTGTCGTGCTGCAGGCTGAGCATGAAGATGATGATGATCGAGACCTGCTGAAGCGGCCGCGCAAGGGTGCTCGAGCGATGGGCTCGCGTGATACAATGGGCTTTGATGATGATGAAGATGATGCTGTTGAAGATGACGATGACGAGCAGGATGACTTCCATGATGCTACCTCCGAAGACGGCAGTGACGCGATCGTAGTGCGGGCGCTCGACGAGCCCTGTTTCATATTGGTGAGCGATCACGCTGCGCTGATGGTGGTGGATATTCCGGCCCTAGCGTGTAATTCCAGTCTGCTACAGTTCGTGTGTGAGACCAACGCTCAGACTGAACTGAGGGCGAGTGCAGAGCGTGAAGCCAAAGCCGCTCTGATTGCCACGGATCCAGAGAGCACTAGCAAGGCCGACCGTGCTGGTAACGTCCCCAGCTCGAACAGCACTGATCGGCGGGCTCAGCACGCGAGCAAGCGGTCAGGTTGGCCATCATCCTCCGCAGGTCCACCCAGATCTAGACAGCCCTCCACCTCATTTGCGGCATCATCCATGTCTAGTACGGTGAGCTCATCTATGATCGTGCCCAACAAGCCTGCCGTGCGCTACCAGCGACGCTCCCGAGGCGGTGCTGCAGCGGGTGGCACGCTAGCCGGTCGAGGCACGTCGTCGGCGCCGACGTCGGAGCGAGATGGAGACTCGGAATCAGGCTCCGAAAGCTATTACTCCGGAGACGACGCGCAGCCTTACCGCTCTGCAGCTCGACAGACTACCAAGTCCGCTCGCCAGCGCGCAGCGATAGCGGCAGCCCGAGGATACAAGACCGCGGATGATGTGTTAGAGGATGAGATGGCCGGTCACCGTTTGCACATTGGCCCGGGCGTATCTAGCTCTCGACTGGCAGGTCGAGGCCACTCCGATGACGACGAGGTTGAGCATGACGATGACGCAGACAGTGATAGCTCTGACGCAGTGCTCATTGCAGATGAAGTCAGCACGCTGTCACTGAACGCGCGCGTGCACCGTACCAAGATGTCGTTCTCATGGGAGCCGGCGGATGCGCGCTTGCGGCTGGAGGTGGAGCTCGAGAAACCAGTGGACCTCTCCTATTCGAGCAGTCCTATACAGATGATGGAGCAGGAGTTTCCGCATACCGCCATGACTGCCATCGTTCAAGCGGTAACGGTGTCGTTGTCATCGACGGAACCGCTCAAGTCGAAGGGGTTGCCCAAAGCGGCTATTTCGTTGGAGCAACTCAAGTTTCACATGGGCTCGAGTCCCGGCTTGCGAACTGACGGCGTGCCGATCAATAACACGCTGATGCACTCACAGTGGGTGTTTGTCAGCCTGGGTAATGATCATCTGCTGCTGTTGCTCACAGCAGTTGAGGCATCAACACAGCTGCAGAAGATGATGGCCAGCTGGACCAAGCAACTCCTGCCGCCTGTTGCGGCACCTGAACCGCTGGCAATGTTGGCATATCGACCGTATCCTTTCTTGCCTCCTCTTAACACTGCGACAAGCGCTACTAGCGGCTCGAGAGGTGGCGCCGGCTCTTCCAGCAAGACACCTGCAGTTACATCGCCAGTGTACGCTGCCGAACCTACCTCGTACACGATCGTCGCGTGTCAGGCGCTGTCATTGGATGTGGACCTGCAAGCTGTCTCGCCCATCAGTAGCACTATCCGCTATCGCTTGCTTGAGCGCGTGACTCAAACTGGCACGAGCAGTGCCACCCGAGTGGAGGGCGCTAAGGGTGTTGCTCGACGGGCCACCAGTGGCCTCGTCAGCCGACTGCTCAACATTGGTCGCGTGACCGGCGAGCATCGTAATCCACTGTTCTGGTCACTGCAAACCACCCCGGCCCAATTGGAATGCTATCGAGGTGGCTTAGGCGAGGTTGACGCGACGGGTGGTGGGCTGCAAATGGTTTTCATTCGCACTCGGGCGCCCCACGTTCCAGCGGTATTTGAAATGGCTGCACCGACGGCGGGCTCCGGCGCCGGTAGTCGCTCTTTGAAGACCCCAGCTACGGATCTAGCAAGGGCCCGTGGCCTCAAGAACTCAAACACTGATCCATCGCAATCATTTGAGTGGTCCCTCAGCGGGCCGCTCTCTGCAGCCGATGCTCACGCATTGCAGCTGTCACAGAAGCATTACGTGAATCGCTTTTCGGCGCGCTGTGACCCCTTCGTGTTGCGATCCGAGACTCCGACGTCAGAGGAGCTGTGTTCGTTGTCGTTCCAGAGCATTGTGCTGCACGTGACCGAGTCGTTCCGCGCCCGTCATCGTCATCGACCGTCTGCCCAAGCGCCACAGCGTCTATTCACATCGGTCGATGTGGATACGGGAGATCGGTTCACGTTCACTCTGACTGAGGACATGGTACGACGTGTGGTGGACACTGGAATGCGATCGGTGCGCTATGTCGAGCAGTCCCAAGTGGACATTCGCGAGGCGGCCAAGCGGCAGATCATGCTCCTCTCTGCCGTACAGCGAGATCAAGTGCTGCCTTCGGATCTGGCCACCCTATTTGCGTTAGGCGCAGCATCGGAGCCTGCTTCGAATGCGGTGCCGTCGGGTACCAATGCATCCGGCGGCTCCGTGGCTGATCGCACGTGGAAGCCTTTCAGCTCGGGCATGTCGCACGTGTCGCCTTACGGTAACACTGTGACCGCAGCGTCTTCGACTGCCGCCACCGCCGGTTCGAGTACCAAATCTAAGGCGCAAGCGTCACCGACAGAGGGACGGGTTACCATTCAAGGCTCTTCTCTCTTCTTCAAGTTCTATAGCGGCTCCACTCGCGATCGGGCCACAGACCGCACCGTAGAGACCAATGTGGTGGTGCTGGTCAGTAACCATCACTGTCGGGTTGAGGTGGGTGTCATCCCTACTGCTCGTGGTGGAGCTCTGTCACACGACCCGTCATCGGATATCGGCAGCTCCGACCTGGTCACGTGGGGCTCGTCTTCTGCCGCAGGTGGCGATGCTCGCAGCTACATCCTGGAGCGTGAGCTGGTACTGCAGGCGGGGCGACATAAGCGTGTAGTGGGTCCGAAAGGCACGCGAGATTGGATCGCCGTGGACGATCCGACTGTCGTGTCTTCCCCACCTAATGGTCGCACCGCTGGAGCGCCAGCCACCACGGGGACTGGAGCCGACGCTCGGCGCAGTGCAGTTTATATCTATCGATCCACAGTCGAGAACGGTGTGGAGCAGTTGGATAATATCTTTGAGATTCCCGGAGCTGTGCTCACCATGAACACGGTCGACCGGCCCAAAGCTGAGTTCATCGACTCAGACTTCGCGACGTTCTGGGATGGTCCCATCAAAGTAGCCACATCAGTGCACCTGTACACGTATCTCAAGCGAACGGCTCAGAGCTATTCTCGCACAGTTACTCACGCGTTGACGGTGGTGGACAAGCCTCCCGTTCGCAGCAAGGGTCCGCGAGGCTCGTTGGATGTCAAACCGGAAGACCGCGCTTCAGCATTGGGCACAGCCGCGTCTGTGTCAGCCGGTGATGCTGCAGCCTTGACAGCTGCTCCAGCAAGCTCGGTGCCAGGCGCTGAAGCAAAAAGGGCGGATTCTTCGTCTGCTTCATCGGCCATGTCTGCTCGATCATCGGCGAAGCAGGCGCAGAAGGGCACTGCGGGTTCTGTGAGCGGCACTGTAATTGGCACTCCAGCAGGCTCGGTCGAGGTCAAGGAGCCAGCAACCGTGTTGGTGTCCTCTATTTCTGCTGCCTCCATCACATCGACTGCTGCAGGGACTGCAGACACCGGCTTGACTGTGACTGTGGAGTCATCGCCAGGTGATGCAAAGACAGCCGAGAGTAAAGCTCGCACTGATGCCGCGCCACCGCCCAAGCCGATCAATCCGAACGGCACGTGCTTGTTGGAGCCGCGCATTCAAGTACTGCACAACCTGACGCCGCAAGTGTCGACTGTGTTGAGCTACCTGGATATTCAGCCCACCGAGTTGCACCAGCGTACCCC
>ENA-ORBV01013107-ORBV01013107.1-microbial-mat-metagenome-genome-assembly--contig:-NODE-13107-length-12643-cov-8.168550_pt1 | contig 12643 bp, 11 predicted proteins | sample MGYA00237777_ERZ505514 | MGnify/ENA primary metagenome ERZ505514 (study PRJEB26160, sample SAMN06269048) | microbial mat metagenome | isolation source: Oligotrophic lake microbial mat | place...
GATTTTGTCCAATACTTTTCCTTCCATTTCTGTTGTGCTTCAAGGTCACCTAAATCAGCCCCCTCCTCACCAGCTAATCCGATAATTTCATTCCTTGCATTTGTGAATGAAAGAAAATGCCTATGAATCTGAACGCCTTTTGATGCAGCTTCAATATTTTTTTCTAAGTAGTGTTTCCAATTCTTTGACAAGGGTTCGCTTCCATTATAATTGAGGTAGCGATTAGGTGGCAATGCAAAAACAGTATAAATTTCGGTTAAATTTTTATCGTCTGAATCATCAAAATTTTCTAAACAAGCAGCAATGATATTTCCAAAAACTTCAAATAGAGTTGTGATTGAATTTTGTTCTTCAATTTGTGTTACTCTTAATTCTGCGGCACTTTTTAATCCGGTCAAAATCCATAAATCAATAACAGGATTGCCAGTTAAGCGGCTACCTAAAATTCCAATTTGTTTGGAAAGAAGTTCCGAATATTGTTCAAATGATTTGTTTAACCTATCACTTGGTGAATTGTATTTTGAAGCTTTGACTTGTTGAAAATTATCATATTCAGTTTGAAGGGGAGCAAAGAACTTTTGATTTTTAAGTTCAGATGTAACTTCTTTAATTAGGTCGTTGGAAGATGAAATGTCTTGTTTAAGATTGTTTGCTGAAGCAGAAATTTCAGTCGTAAGTTCATTGATTTTCTTTTTACCCTTAATGTATTCTTCTTTCAAGTCAATCAAGTCACTTATGATATTTGTAGCGATGTAAGAAACAATTGCTACTATCATTGTTCTCAAAAAACTTAATGCAAAAGTGTTAATTCTTGTGGTGTCAACATTAGGGAGTTTGCCATTTGCATCTTGAAATATTATGTAAAAACCTGCTTCACGGTAAGCAGCATAGACACCAAAAATAATAACCCACATCCAAATTGTTCTGATTGAGAATGGGCTTACAGTAACACAATACTTCCAAATCTTAAATCGCTTTGTTCTCTTTTCCTTTGCTAAATTTTCCTTTATCCAATTGGTAAAATTGCTATCATCTAAACTTGGGGCAATCAATGAAGGTAAAAACCACCAAGCAGGAATCGTTAGGAAAATGAAAAAAATGTAGATTGTTATTGATGTCTCTAAAGGTAATAAGAGTGAAAGCAGTCCAGGAAAAATATAAATCCAAGTGAGATAAAATACGGTATGCTGTGAAATATACCTTGATACAGATTTCCCCTCTGATTCAAACTTGCTTTCTATTGAAGCAAGTGAACTTTTAGAGGAATACAAGTCAAACAGGATTTCTGCTTGCTTTGCAATACTCTCTGGAGTTTTGTTTGAGGGCTTATTTGCAAAAAAATCTAATGGCATTTCTAATTTGTGATAAGTTTAAAAGATGAACCTTGAACTTGATAAATATTAAACGACTTTTTTACTTCACCATTTGCATCAAAGATATTTGCTCCTGTAATTCCATTAAACTTTACATTCAGTAACAAACTTTGGAACTTACTTCCATCAATTGATTTCAACTCTTCACTACTTAAATTTTTCATAGCATCAGCAATTACAAAAAGCACATCGTAAGCATAAGCAGAATACACATCAACATCTTGGTTGTATTTGCTTTTGTAAACATCATTAAATGCTTTTGTGTTTGGATTTGAATTGTCCATTCCCATCAAGGTAAGATAAAATCCCTCTGCACCAGTTCCTGCAATTGAAATTAAGTCGGGTGAATATGAACCGTCACCACCACCAACCGCACAATTCAAACCTAACTCATGGGATTGTTTTAAAAATAAACCTGCCTCGTTGTAATGGTCAGGAAGGTAAATAAATTTCGGATGGTGACTTTTAACTTTCGCAATAAGTGTCTTGAAATCTTTTGCCTTCTCGTCAAACTTATCTTCAAAAACTATCTTACCTCCCAAAGCAAGAACTCTGTTCTTGAATGAATTTGAAAGTGAAACTCCGTAATCATTATTCAAAGCAACAATCACAATTGAATCTTTGATGTTTAATTTGTTCACTACAAAGTCAGCCATTGAAGTTCCTTGCTCTTGATTTGCCGAAACAATTCTGAAAACATAATCACCTGCGGTTGAAATTGCATCTGCTGTTGCACTTGCTGAAAGAATTGGTGTCTTGCCATCATTTGCACTTTGGCTAACAGCCAAAACTTCACTTGAACCAAACGGTCCGATTATTACAGGAACTTTATCAACTGAAATAAGTTTTTGAATTCCGTTTACCGCTTTTGCTGCTTCAAGTTTTGAATCTTCTTTTACAAACTCAATCTGAAAATTTTTGAATTCTTCCTTCTTGGAAATTTCAGCAAGGGCCATATCCAAACCTCTCATCGTTGCATCACCGTAAGTTGCATTTTCGCCTGACAATGGTGCTAACACTCCAATTTTAATAATAACCTTTTCAGTTTGCTTTTTCTGATTGCAAGAATTACATCCTGCAAACGCAAATGCAATTGCAGAAAGTGTGATAAGTATTTTTAAGTTTTTCATTGTGATGAATTTTAATTTTTAAACGAATACTTCATGAAGTTGATTGATATTGAAATCTTGATTCACTTTTGTTTCATTGAAAACTCTGCCAAGTTTCAACCCGATTACCTTGCTTGCAATTGCTAAACATTCTTTAACACGGTGTTCAACTATCAAAATTGTAATGCTGTTTTGTTGATTCAACTTCTGAAAATTTTCGGCAGCGAAGGTAAGATTCTTCCCTGACAATCCGGTGAAAGGTTCATCGAATAAAATCATTTTAGGTTGGTGCAAAGTTGCCATTGCCAAAGTGAGCAATTGGCGTTCGCCACAGCTTAGTTTCATTGGTATTCGCTGCAAGTGTGGCACAAGTGAGGTGAAAATAGAAAGTGTGTTTTCAATTCGTTGCTGCAAAACTTTTTTGTCGCCAATAGTTAAGCCAGCCATTTCCAAATTCTCTTTCACGGTGAGGTCTTCAAACAGGTTGTTCTTTTGCGGTATGTAGAGCAAACCTTTCTTCAAAAGTGCTGACGTGGGTTTGCCTGTTATGTTTTCTCCGTCAAATAAAATTTGTCCGCTGTTCCATATCGGCAACATTCCGAAAATGCTTTTTAGCAAAGTAGATTTTCCGCTGCCGTTACTTCCTGCAAGCAAAACAATATCGCCTTTGTTCACCTCAAATGAAACATCAAATAGCACTTGCTTTTTGCCATAACCGGTTGATATGTTTTCTACTTTCAGCATCTTAAAATTTGACATTGGCTTTTCCACACCATTCCTTTATTTGATTGATTACATCTTGATTGATTAAAACCGCTGCAGTGCAATTTCCATAACTCCTTGAATGAATTCCAATAGCCTGATAGCCATTTTGAGTTTTAATCCAAATGGGTGAGCCGCTGTTTCTTACTGCGGTAAATAAGTCATAACGTATATATGAACCTTTATTTTCAACACTATTAGTGCTATCAGTCCACATTTCAAAAAGGTCTTTACCGCCCGGTGAACCAGTAATATGAATAGGGTTAGGAATGCTTTGCGTCAACCCAATTGCATTTACCGAATAACAGCTTCCAATTTTTTTATACAAAGAAGAATCAGGTAGAATTATTATTGAATAGTCATTTTTTATTTTACCATTAACCCAATAGCCTGAATTGTAGAATTTGTTTACACCTTCAACCAAACTGATTGTATCAGATGCCAGATAAGTTACCGAATCTATTGACCCAAAATAAAGTTTTACTGTATTAACAGAACCAGAAGGATACCAAGCAAAATTATGTCCTGCTGTAAGTAATACCCTTGGATGAATTAGAAATCCTGTTCCCCAACGAGGTGTTTTCCCTCTTGTCATTTCCATGTAGCAAGTATAGGCATTGGGTAGGTTTGGTGTAGTGATTCTCTGTCTTTTAGTAGAATCCAAAACGCAATCTATTTGCGAATTTGCGTGTTGCAAAAAAGTAAAGGATATTATGATATATAGAATTAGATGTTTCATAAATAGGCATTTAATACTTCTTGATTTTTTCTAAGCGTTTCCATATTATCAAAATTTGAAATTTTCCCTTCGTGTAAAAAGAAAATCTGGTCAGCAATATCGGCAATAAAATCGGTATTGTGTTCAATGAGCAAAATTGTTTTGCCTTGCTCTTTGAGTTGTTTTATAAGTGTTGCAATCTTGTTGCGATACTGGGGTTGAATACCTGCCACTGGTTCGTCCAACAAAAGAAGTGATGCATCATTTGCCACACAACAAGCCAATGTCAAAAGTTTTTGTTGTCCGTAAGAAATTTCAGCAGCCAAAGAATTTTGCACTTCACCAAGAAAAAATTGTTCAATGATTTCATTTGCTTTTCTCTCCAACGCTTGATTTGTGTTGCGATGAAAACTTTGCGGTAGCAAAGCATTCATCAAATTGTCTGTTGGATTTTCTTTCATTGAAAGAACTATGTTTTCTTTCACCGAAAGTTTTGTAATGATTCGTAAATCCTGAAATGTTCTGCTGATGCCAAGCAAGTTCGTTTTGTATGGCTGCAAGTGAGTGAGATTTTTTTCTCCGAAAAAAATCTCACCGCTTTGCGGTTTTATAAATCCTGTAATGAGATTGAAAAGCGTTGTCTTACCTGCTCCGTTGCTTCCCATCAAAGCATATATTTTTCCTTTCTCCAAAGACAATGAAAGGTCTTTGAGGATTTGTTTTTCGGGGGAAAAACTGTGGGTGATATTTTTTAGTTGGAGTATCAATTTCTTTATTACAAAGTAAGGGTTTTATGATTTTGTTTGCTTTTGTTTTTCATACATTTCTGTTACTTCTTTTTTCAACTTGCGAATGTCAAGATTCTCGGTATCGTCAGGCATCATTGCAACTGCTTCCATTACTGAATTCGCTTCTTCTGATTTAATCAGCAATTCTTCTCTTGCATAATTCAAAATCGCAAGCCAATTAAAATATTTGCTTTTTACATCTTTGGCTGCTTGTATTGCATCCAAATAAAATTTTCGCCCTTCGGGGTGAAGTCCTTTTCTGAAATAAACCAAACCTCTTGTTGCTGTGATACAAATTTGAGTTGCCTTATCCATTTGATTAAGCGATGGAACTCTCTCCAAAAATTTCATTGCATCATCAGTTTTATTTTCCAATGCCAATGAATAAACAATGTTGTTTATTAGTTGTGGGTCATTAGGATGGGAGATAAGTCCCGCTTTCAAAAAATCTCTTGATGTTTCTTGGTCGTCCATTGCACTTGCAATGTGAGAACCAAACATGACTGGTCGTTTTGAAAATGGCATATCTAAAAACCAACGGAATGTGTTTGTCAAAGCATCTTCTAATTTTTCATTGGTGAAATTGTCCCATGCTTGTGCTTCAAAGTTGTGCTTCACTTGAAAGTTTGCAGGGTTAATGTCCAACTGGTGGTCTTTTTTAGAAGCCCACTCAATCTGTGCAAGTGAATTGTCGTTGGGTGCTTGCAAAGATTTATGAAATAAATCTCTGCTTTTTCTTTGGCTTCCGTTTATCATTTCAACTGTTCCTAATGCACTTGCCAATTCTGTAATGCTGAACGGTGAAAAGTTTTTGGATGAAACCATGTCTGCACCTTTTTTCATGAACTTTGAAGTTCTGTCTCTCAATGTTGCCAAAGAAATTTCTGCTGATGTAAGCCACGGGTCAAAGTTTGTGATTTGACTTTTTCTAACGATGTCGTGTGAAAATTCTAAATCATCATAGTGAGCAAACAAGCGAACTGCCGAACGCAACACGAATCTGTTTTCAGGTGCAAGTTGCAACGCAATTTTCATGGTGCTTACTGCTTGTCTTTGCTGTCCGATGATTGAATAGTGTCTTGAAAGTTCAACCCAAATTATTGGGTTGAATTGAAATTCGTTTGCTGCTTGTTTCAGCAAATGAATTTTCTCCCAAACTTTTCTCGGATTTACATAAGTTGAAAACTCGTCAAGAGAAATCTTATCGAGTTTGAAAAGTTTGTTTGATTCGGGTCTGCCTTTGCTTATTCTTTCTGCCAGTGAAAGTTGCGTTAATGTTGTTTCATTTGGTTTTGCCAAAATAAAGTTGGCTGCATCAATTACAATTTCATCTTTTTCAAACCCATTTACAACTCCTGCACTAATCAAATCTCCAGCATGTGCAATTGTTCTGTGGGTTTTAAAATCTTCAATGTAACTGTCAATTGAAAACGAAATGTCAAGTGTTGGGATTGCACTCAATGGCATATCAAGTTCACCCAGCATGGCGGTTTTTTTAAAACTTCGCCAATTTGGAATTACTCTTCTGTCTTTATTTTCAAAAAAATTTGCCACTTAGTTTTTCGTTTGATATTCTGCTTTAAGTTTTAAATAATCAAATCGTGAAACGAATCTTTCCATTTGGAAATTACTTCCCGTGGAAGCAATTGTTTTTGGATGTCCTCTGTCATCAGGAAATGGATAACACAATTGCTCGACCAATTGAGAAATTTCTTTTTTGAAAAAAGGGTCTTGAATGTTTTCCCGAAATTCTACGATGGCATTTGTAAAAGCATCAGCAATGTATGGTTGTATTTCGGGCAATGCACCTCTCCATCTTTCCCAACGGAAATTTTCAGGAATATGTTTAAGCAAAAGTGCCGACATGCTTATTCCTGAAAAATAAAAAACGACCATGCTTCCCAAAAGATAACAGTCCGTTGCAAAAACTCTTTTGTTCCAATCGTTGTCGTAATAGTTATACATAATTTCAGGTGGCGCGTAGTTGATGTCACCTGTGAATGGCATGCGGTTGTAAGGACCATCAAGGTCATTGCAAATTGACCTGCCTAAGTCGCCAAGTTTTGATTCCTTTTTATAGAGAAGAATGTTAGATGGTTTTAAGTCCTGATGTGAAACATCAATTGCATGAAGTTGTTTTAATCCAACGGCAATGTCATGAAGTGAATGTAGCTTCCAAGCGAAATCAAGTTTTCTTGAATATTCAAGTTGTGTTCTAACATCACCGTCTGCCAATTCAAAAATTAAATAAGGCACAATTGAAATTGAGTGTTCAGGAATTATTTCTTGCCCTGCTTCCTTTACAAATGCAACTTTGGTTACATGCTTTTCTCTGCAATGATTTGAAAGGTCTCTCTCATATTGATATGCTGTAATCATGTCACCCATGATGTCAACTACTTCTTTGCCCGGTTCTGAAAGCTGAAAAAATTTGGCGAAGTCAAATGCTTTAAGAAAACAAACATCACCGTCTTTTTCTACTTTGTAGCAAACGGAAAAAAACGAACCTGTTGAGTGGTCGGCTTTGGTGAGTTTCTCAATTACCTTCCAACCTGTCTTTAAGGTTAATCCGTTTAAATTATGTGCTGCGTTTGTCTCCATGTATGTCGTAAAAATTTATGTTTCAAAGATAAGATTTAGGTTGATGGTTTTGTCAAAGCGTTGGCGATTGCACTCTTTTGACTTTGCCTTTGGGTCGGCTTGTTGCGGTGGCAGGCAAAGGCAAATGTGTGCAATGTGGGTCGGCATAGAATTTTATTTTTTTGTGCGGTGGCGGTGTTTTAATTTTTTTTTGAAGCGTTGGCTTGTCGGTTAAGGTGTCAGTTTGTTTCGTTTTGGTCGGTCGGTCGGTTCTTTTTTTGTCGGTCAGTTTGTTGTTGCACGGTCGCCATAGGGTTTCCGGTAACGTTTCTGGGCTACACGCAGTGCGGGACTTTTACCACTAAACTTTAATACGAAGCACAAATGTTCAAACTTGTGCAAAACTGTCATACGAAGCACTGCACCCCGCATTGTCGTGTAGCCCATGTTGTGCGTTCATGCTACTCACTTTTATTGGTAATCCGTTCATGAAGACTTAGGAAAAGTGTTTTACCAGTATCAGTTAGATATTTGTTGTTAACCAAATGGGTTGCTAAAGAATTTACAAGCAACATATTTTCTTTTTCTCTTTCAACAATAATTTCTTTCCAATCTGCTTTGTTTTCTATTAACATTCTATAAAACAGAACGATATTAGCGAATGCGTGGTAAGCAATAAGTATAGCCCATAGTGGACGATCTTTATCAACTGCCGCTGAATAATATAAACTTTCATGTGGCTTTGCAAAATCATCAATTTTTTTCAAAAGATTGAAATATTGATGACTTGATTCATGAACTAGGAGTTCTGCAATTATATAAACATCGTGATTTACTGAGAGATTATAAAGGCTCATTGCTTCTTCCCAACTACCACTTTTAATGTGGCTGTCTGAATCTGAATCAAACACTATAATTTTATTTGTGATCTTATCCACCCAATCTAAATACGGTGAAGCAAAATCCCTTAATAACTCAAGTGCTAAATTTACTTTAGAGTAAAAAGTATCGTTTGCATTTGAAGCAGAGTCCCCCAAAATTCTATTTCTCCATATTTTGGGTGCGATTTGAACTGGGAAGACAGCTATATTTCCTATTTCAGTTTTTTGAACATTTAATAACTCGCCCCTTTGATTAATTCGCATGGGATTATGATAATGAACATCAATAATGCCAGTTGTGGTTGTAAAATTTATTTCATACTTGATAGGGTCATTTTCAATTTCTGTTATTTCAATGTTATCCAAGATAAAATTATCAAAATAACTAGAATCTAAATGTATGCCTTTAATACTCCACTTTGAGCTAAATCCATTGACCGATAGATAACATGCAATATTTGCAAATGCTTGAATTTTTTCTTTATCACTCTCATATGAAACTTTATCAAGACAACTAATTGAATAATCTGCGTAAATTTTATAATCTGCACAGGATTCAATAAATAATTGAAACAGTTTTATAATACCACTAGAGTATCTGTTGATGAGATCACGATTTTTTTCCAAAAAAGAGTTTAAGCTATTTCTATAAATTGAAATAACAGCTATTTCTACAATTGGGCTAGTAACTTTTTCAAAAGGATTAGAAAAAGGCAGCACATTACTTCTATTAAAGGAAGATGTGTTCATTTATCTACTAATTTAAATGGTATCTAATTGGAATTACATTCTTCATATTATTGTAGATGTGTTCTGATAGACTGTATAATGCATCACAATACATTGAAGGGTTTTTAAATGAATTGCCATCAAATCTATGAGGTAAGTAGCCACCACCGCAAGAAGATAAATATTTACATTCTTTGCAAGTATCGCTTAAGTCCTGCAATTTGGAAATTTGGAAATAGATATTTTTATCCTCAAGTGGATTTGTTTTAATATTGAGTTTGTCATTTGAAAAATCACCACCACAGATTCTAGTTACATCATTAACACTTATTCCACCATCCGATTCAACTACACAAAGTTTACTAAGATCTCCACCTAAAGAATCTAATGTGACTTTTACGCCTAAAAACCCCATCATCATTAATTCAAACATTCTAATTGAAGGGGCTTCCTTTCCCATATTAAACCATTCATCAAATGCGGAAATTAAGAAATCTTTATAAGGCTCAGTACCTACCCAATTCTGGGGGAAATTTTTTATATTCCCATCAGGAAGAAGGAAGTCATATGATGTAATTTTATTTTGAGCAAACCATCTTACTAATTCGGAACCATTAATTAAACTTGGATTAATAACACAACAAAAACCAGGGTCAAATTTATCTTTTACGTTTGGATTGTTCTTTAAACTCTTTATAATAGTAAGCAATTTGTCAGTACTTCCTTTTCCTTTATGGTCAACTCTATTAATATCATTAATTTTAGGTGGACCATCTAAACTTATTCCTATTCCAATATTATTATTGGTGAATAATTGTATCCATTCTTCATTTAATAAAAGTCCATTTGTTTGAATGACCATACTTAAGTCAATGCTCGAACATTTAGACTTTAGTAAATTGACTATTTCGGAAAATCTGTCAATTCCTATAGTTAAAGGTTCTCCTCCATGGAACTCAATAGTAAAGTGATTTAAATCATTATTGTGACAATGTTCATTAATTCTGTCAGCAAGAATGTCAACTATATCAAGGGATATAAATTTAGGGCGATTTTTCCATGAATCATCACCTCTATTATAAACATAGCAGTAACTACAGTTCAAGTTGCACACTTGTGAAATTTTTAGTATTACCCAGTCAAGATTCGATTTCATAATATTTGAGTTAAAACAGCAGGATTTCATTAGTATTGAAACCCTGCTGTATGTTAAATTGATAATTACTTAGAAATAATTTTTACAGCTTTTTCTAAGTAGTCGCTAGTGATGCTGTTTTTGCTATGTGAACTGGAATGACTGTCGTGCACTGCGGCATTATCACCACCAATTTTTTTAGCTCTTTCAATAACACGTCTTACAACTTCACTTGAAAGATGTCCAAACTCTTCAACATTTAATGTATCCAAGTCAAATCTTTTTTTACTTTCCATTATTTTTTACTTTTAATTTTCGCCTACTCTAAACAGTTTTCGGCAACCCTCTTACATACTTTTTTATTTGGTGTCGTTGTTCTGCATGTCCGACTTTGGGTGGTAAGCCCTTTTGCTACCTATATCTTTTTTTCAAAGTTAATTTCTTTCTGTCACTTCCATATTTGCAGTGTCCTCAAGCATGACGCACAACGTTTTGCAGCTACCCGAAGGGCGGGACTTTTACCACAAAACTTCACTCGGAGAACTGAACTTTCGGCTTGCACAAATGTGTCTGCTGAGCACGAAACCCCGCCTTTTGGGTAGGTGCTGTTATCGGTTCGTGCTTCTTCGTCCACATAGTTGTTGGTCTATTTTAGAAAATATTGCAAAACTACACTTAGTGTAACGAAAACTGTTGAGCCGATTAGATACCAGTTGTATGTCTTATCAACGAAAATTTGTTTGCCAGTGTAAAGAACAAAACCCAACAACATCGCTTTGTCCAAACTGAATGTCAGTAACGAAATTACAGCCATTAATATAGCAATTAAATAGTCAAAACGGACAAGATGCTTTTCCCCCCAAGTGTCACGAATAAGCAAGTAACCCACATAAATTAAGATACCTGAAGTCGCTTCAACAGGAACAAGTCCAACCAAAGGTGTAAAGGCTAAACTAAGAAGCATGAGTAACCCACAAACTACTGCAACTATACCTGTTCTTCCTCCACTTGCAATACCAATAGCACTTTCTACATAAGTAATTATGCTTGATGTCCCTAATAATGCACCGCCAACTGTTCCGATGCCGTCAACATTCATTGCTTTCTCAATGCGAACTAATGAACCGTCCTTTTGAGTTAAATTCGTTGCTGCTGTCAAGCCTATAAATTTTCCAATGCTACCATAAAAGTCAAGTAGAAAGAACACTAAGAATACAGGAAATATTTTCCAAAAATCGATTGGGAAAAAGTCTAACTGTCCAACGGCTAAAAACATGTCTGATGAAACTTGGGCTGGGTTTGCTTGAACAATTCCTTGCGTCTTGCAGTAAACTGTTGCAACTACAATAGCAATTAGAAACCCTCCAACAAAACGGATTTTTTTAAGGTTAAGAACAATTGCCAAGACAAGTCCTATAACCAATGCAATCACTTTCGGTGTTATAGCAATATTGACAGTCTTGATTTGTCCGTTGTCAAACGAAACAAGACCTGATAAGAATAGACCAATTGTAACAACGAAAATACCAACACTAACTGCCATTGCTTTTTTTAGCCCCAAGGGAATAGAGTCAACAATTGCTTTCCTAATTGGAAGGATTGTAAAAAGAATACAAAGCAAACCGCTCCAAAAAACTGCACCTAATGCTTGGTTCCAAGTAAGCCCCAATGTGCCGACCACTACAAAAGCAAAAAAGCCATTCATTTCCAAGCCAGGTGCAAGAGCAAAAGGAAGCCTTGCCCATAAGCCCATTGCTAAGGTTGAAATACCCGAAGCAATAACAGTTGCAAATAGAACCGCACTTACATTCATACCTGAACTACTTAAAATTGCAGGGTTTACAATGAAAATATAAGCTAAACTTAGATAGGTGGAAACCCCCGCAAGGATTTCTGTTTTCCAGTTCGTTTCATACTTCGCTAATTCAAAGTAGTTCTCAATTTTTTTTATTATGCTCATAATTCTTCATTTTTAATTATTACCTGATTGTTGATTTAGGTTGTCTTTTGAAAGTTGTTTACCAATTGGAAGTCCCACACCAAAGCCAAGTATTCCGCTTGCGAAGCCTACGATTGCTGCACGAACATCTTTGTCCTTTTCTATTATGCCGAAATAGAATATTATACCTGAACCAAAAAGTGAAAATATCACTATTAATGTAGCAAGGTCGTACGAAAGGAATACGTTAATAATGATAAATGCCATAAGTAGAATCGCCCCAGGCACACAGTTACCAAACGCTTGTCCAACTGGAATGGTCCCAGGAATAGTGAGTGATTTAATAGCTCCAAATAAGAAAAGGCTTATGATTATACAAATCAACAAGATGTTAAGCCATTGTGGAATTTTGTCGTTTTCTGCCATAATGCAAATTTAAATTTTGTTAGTGAATGTTTTACGTCTTCTCGTCCTTTCATTTGTCATTGTTTGCCAAGTTAGTGGTCACTCTGTCGTCAATAGCATGACCGATAACGTTTTGCAGCTACAAGAAAGTTGGCGATTTCGAAGCACTAAACTGTCTGCCACCACAAAACTTGATACGAAGCACAAAGCTTCATTTAACCACT
>ENA-ORBV01013108-ORBV01013108.1-microbial-mat-metagenome-genome-assembly--contig:-NODE-13108-length-12643-cov-7.088572_pt1 | contig 12643 bp, 9 predicted proteins | sample MGYA00237777_ERZ505514 | MGnify/ENA primary metagenome ERZ505514 (study PRJEB26160, sample SAMN06269048) | microbial mat metagenome | isolation source: Oligotrophic lake microbial mat | place...
AATGATACGGCGACCACCGAGATCTACACCTCTCTATTCGTCGGCAGCGTCAGATGTGTATAAGAGACAGCCGTTCTACCCAATTGTAACCACGCTAATTCTGGTACGTCGTACTGGTACTCGGAGTACAAAAGCTTTTGCATACGAACTGTACCAAGCGAACTGTACAACAAGATATATTCTCCTCCAAAAATGGATCTTTGTATGCGAACCGTCAACTGGCGCGTCGTTTGATGTGGCAAAGAAAAAAAACATCAAAAAAACATTCGTTGGCCATTGTGTTTTTTCACCATCAACTCGGCAAGGTCATAATCCAACTTGGTTGGTTACAACAAAGACTAGTTTAATTCTAGTCGAAAATTAGAAAAAGAAAACAACAGAAAACAAACACAAAATGAGGATCCACCCCCTTGCCTCCTTGGCTCTGCTCTGGAGTTGCCAGGACGTTGCTGGCTTTTCGTCCTCTTCTCGCACATCCACCACCACTGGTCTTGCCACAAGCTTGGCTCGAAGCCACGGAAAGAAGAGTTTGGTGACTTCCTTTGCCTCTGTGGAAAAGGAAGCCAAGACTGTGGTCGAAAGCAAGGATCCTGCCGCCAAATTTTTGGAAGATGTCGGTCCTCAATTGTTGGGCAAGTCCATTCCGTACGCTGAACTGACCATTGGTGTCCTCAAAGAGACGTATCCGGGAGAAAATCGTGTCTCTCAGACACCCGACAGCATCGCCTCGTTGGTCAAGGAAGGACTCACAGTGGTTGTGGAAGCTGGTGGTAAGTCGCTATTTATTTTTTCATATTCTTGGAGGTTTTGTGGATTGGTTTTTGGCGGATAGTACTTTTATTTTTGAAATACTCACCCTCTTTTTATTATGGTTTAATACATTATAGCCGGTGAACGTGCCTCCTTCAGTGATGCCGCCTACGTTGAAGCTGGTGCCATTGTCTTGCAGAAACAACAGATTTTCGCGGATGCGGACATTATCACTAAGATTCGTCCACCTACCGACGAGGAAGTCCCCAAGCTTGCCGGAAAAACTTTGATCAGCATGATCCAGCCAGCGATTAATGGAGACCTCTACAAAGCCTTGACAGAACAAAAGACCAATGTCTTTGCCTTGGACTGTGTTCCAAGAATGCTCAGTCGTGGTCAATCCTACGATATTTTGAGTAGTCAAGCCAATATTGCTGGATACCGAGCTGTCATTGAAGCTGCCGAAGCCTTTCCTCGCTTCTTTGCTGGTCAAATGACTGCCGCCGGCAAAGTCCCTCCTGCCAAGGTGTTGGTTTTGGGAGCCGGAGTTGCCGGTCTTGCAGCTGTCCAGACGGCCAAGAATTTGGGAGCTGTCGTTCGCGCCTTTGATGTCCGACCTGTCACCAAAGAACAAGTCGAAAGTATGGGTGCCACCTTTTTGGAAGTTCCCATCAAGGAAGATGGAAGTGGAAGTGGTGGATATGCCAAAGAAATGAGTGACGAGTTCAAGGCAGCACAAGCCAAACTTATGCTTGAACAAGCCAAGGATGTCGATATTATTATCACGACTGCTTTGATTCCAGGCAAGAAGGCACCTATCCTTGTGAACGAGGAAATGTTGGCCGTCATGAAGCCTGGATCCGTCTGTGTCGACTTGGCTGCTTCCAACGGAGGTAACGTTGCCCAAGCACAACCCGATGAAATCGTTACAACTTCCAACGGAGTCAAGATTATTGGATACACTGACTTGCCTTCTCGTTTGGCTGCCACCGCAAGTAACTTGTTTGCCAACAACGTTGCCAAGTTTACTCTCAGTATTGGACCACAAACTACCAAGGAGAAGGGTGTCTTCTCAATTGACCTCAAGGATGATGCCGTTCAAAACATGTTGATTTCTTACAATGGAGAGGCACGCTGGCCAGACAAGATCACACCCTTCCAGCCCCCTCCACCACCAAAGAAAGCAGAGGAAATTATTTTGACGGATGAGGAGAAGTTTGCCTTGGCAGAGGAAGAGCAAAAAGCGCAGTTTCTCAAGAACACTCAAATCGCCACTGTTGCGGCCGCTGCGTTGGTGGCTTACGGTTTGACTACCGACAGTCGCGACAGCCTTAACTTGATGTCCACTTTCGCATTGGCTGGCTTGGCCGGTTATCAGGTTGTCTGGGGCGTTGCACCTGCGCTTCACTCGCCCCTCATGGCTGTCACCAATGCCATTTCGGGAATGACCGCTTTGGGTGGTATGCTTCTTTTGGCCCATGGTGCAACTGAAGGCGCTGGCTTGATCCCTGACTCGCCGGCACACTGGATGGGAGCTCTTGCCGTGCTCCTCTCCTTTATCAATATTTCCGGTGGATTTTTGGTTTCTGGAAAGATGTTGGATTTATTCCGTCGTCCTACGGACCCCAAGGACTTTTTTGAATTCTATGCTGCTCCTGGTGCGCTTGTTCTCGGCGGCCTTGGCGCTGCAGCTTTCGCCGGTGTGGGTGATCTTGGAATTATGAGTGGAGCCATCGGTATTACATCCGCCATTTGCTGCATTGCTGGAATTGCTGCCCTTTCCAACCAGCAAACGGCTCGTACTGGTAATGTTCTTGGAATGACTGGTGTTGGCTTTGGTCTGGCAGCAACGGCTGCCGATATGTCTCTTGCTGGAGCTACCCCAGTCGCTTTCGAACAAGTCGGCGCACTAGGTGGCGCTGGCGCTGCTATTGGTGCTCTGCTTGCCTCCAAGGTCGGTCCTACCGAGCTACCCCAAACGGTTGCTGCATTCCACTCCCTCGTTGGTTTGGCAGCAATGGCAGGAGCTGCTGGAGAGTTCTTCTCTGGTAGCGAGGCGCTCTCTGCGGGAACCATGTCGGCAATCTATTTGGCGACATTCATTGGCGGTGTCACCTTCGCTGGATCTGTTGTTGCATTCGGAAAGCTTTCCGGTATGATGGACTCTGCCCCTCTTAAACTGCCCGTAAGAGACCAGCTCAATCTCGCCATGCTCGGCACTTGTGCTCTCGGAATGGCGGCTTTCTTGAACCCTGCACTTCTTGGTGGTGTTGATCCCGGCACCGTGCAGCTCGCAAGTATTGCCGGCGCCAGCGTCGTGTCGGCCGCATTGGGTTATCACTTAACAGCTAGCATCGGTGGTGCAGATATGCCTGTTGTCATCACAGTCTTGAACTCTTATTCTGGCTGGGCATTGGTTGCGGAAGGTTTCCTCTTGGGCAACCCACTCCTCGCTCAGGTTGGCGCCCTCATTGGATTTTCGGGTGCGATTCTGACATGGATCATGTGCGAAGCTATGGGTAGAAATATTGTGTCTGTCATCTTGGGTGGCGCTGGAACATCGGTTGCGGCCCCCACTGGAGAAATTCTCGATATTTACGAAGGTGAGGCAACAACAACAACTGTTGACAGGGTGAAGGAAGCTTTGATGGAGGCCAAGAACATTGTCATTACTCCAGGTTACGGATTGGCAGTTGCCCAGGCTCAATTCTCCATTGCTGAAATTGCCAAGAAGCTCAAGGCCCAAGGCAAGAATGTCAGGTTTGGTATTCACCCAGTTGCCGGACGAATGCCTGGACAGCTGAATGTCCTGCTGGCTGAGGCCGGCGTGCCATACGACATGGTATTTGAAATGGAAGAGATCAACGGCGACTTTCCAGGTAGGAATTTTTATTATGCGCGAGGATGCGATGATTGGCTTTCTTCCATGGCCACATCTAAACCGCTTCCTATTGTTTTTTCTTTCACGTGTAGAGGTCGACCTCACATTGGTCATTGGAGCTTCTGATACTGTCTCCAGTGCTGCAGAGGACGACCCCAACTGCAGCATCTACGGCATGCCAGTGCTTCGTGTGTGGAAGGGCAAAAACACTGTTGTCATGAAGCGTTCTCTTGGAAGCACGGGCTATGCAGGTATGCAAAACCCAATTCTCTTCAAGGAAAATACAGATGTGCTTCTTGGCGATGCCAAAGAACAGTGTGATGCTCTGCTCCGCGCCCTTAGCGAGTAACCTTTCCGCGATGAAAAAAGATGCAGAAAGTCAGAATAGTTTTTTTCTTTAAAAATTCCCGATCTTAGAATATGAAGACAAGAAAATAATAGAATAAATAGGCCATACTTTTTTGTTGGGAAATATTTTCGTTGAGCAAGCGAGTATTACTAGTTCTAGCTGTCGATACTATAATTTGAGTTTTGACTTGACGGGTTCCGGTATACTAGTCAAGGTCGCTGTTGATTGGGCAAAGCACCTTATCACGAAGTGTACTTTCGGAAGTTATCTTTTGCACACAATAATTACGAATCTATGTTAGACGGACCACTAGGAGAAGTGGGAGGTAAGCTGGAGCTCAAGGGATCCAAGCATCATACGTGACAAGCTTCTCTTATCCCTTGTTGCTCTGTTCAACACTTTAGCATCTTTCGGTATGATTTTGATTTGCTTGTTACTATTAAGAGGGGTGGCCCACTACAAAGTAAGCTACAGTACAGACTACTGGAAGGTCAAGAAACGTCCGGTAGATCGAGTCTCGGCGAGGTAGAGGGCATCTCTATTTTAGGCAACCAAGTGAAGACAAGGAAGAAGCGATTTAGAATCTCCGAAGTTGAATGATTTTGCTGATGAAAATATTTTGCACGGTCCATCAGGTTGCCTGCCCCGCTGGAGATTGAGAGACAAAGAGGGAAAAAGGACTCACTCAGCTGGGTAAGCGCTCTTCTCAAGGAACTTGCTTTCGTTTTGTTCTTTCCGATCACAAAAAAAGTGCAGCGTAGAACTGCTAACTAGCCATCGCGGAAGACGATAGCCAGTGAGCTATTCGGGAACAGGACAGGGGCTGTCTCGGATAAAGAAGGCGGGACTTTGATTCCGAAGGTCCTCGTACACTCGAGCGGCCGTGAAGGATACTCCTCGCAATACTTCCAAGGCTTGCATCTCCGACAGCGTGAGGTGCGCTGCCGTCCATTCTTTGGTCTGGAATGAGTTTCGATTAAGCTTGGTGACTTTGTCTTCCATATCCGCAATGGTGGTGTCGAATCGTTTGAGAGCTTCGCTGACCAAACGTGCAAGACAAAAATGTGTGCGGAATTCCAGTGCACCCGCGTTGCTTTCCCGATCACTCGCAGCCGAATCTTCTGCAATTTGCGGTTCCACCAGAAACGAACTGTTGCGCAAATTCCGTCGCAAAACTTGGACCGCATTGCCATCGTAGTCTTCGTGAGTCAATGATATCAGTCGACAAGTTGCAGCAATGAGTTGATACTCTTTACGGTGAAAGAATTTTGTGTTTCGTTTCGAAATTTTTGGTGGATTTGTGGTAATGGGGACATTGCTTGCTCGAGCGGGCAATGATTCTGGCGCTCGCGGAAGCAAGACCAAGTGCCATCTCTTTGAGTGATTGGCAATACGCGCCAAGTGTTTCAGTTTGAGTTTCTTGAGCTCATAGGCTGCCTTTGGGTGCGGTCTATCGTCGTTGCTTGAACTGCCTTCGTCATCACTGTTGTTGTCCTCAAGAAAGACGCAGTCTTGGTATCCATCATCAAAACGCAGATATTGCATGACACCTTGTTTTTGCCTCTCGAGCCCCCTTTTAATGCCTTCGGATAACGGTTGGCTTTTCAAGAACGGAAGATACGAAAATTGTTGCTTCAAGTCCAAGTCTAGTACCATATGCTGGGTGGCCAAATTGGCCTGCGAATATCCACTACCATCACCATTGACAAATCCAAATTTGGCAAAGAGATGAGCATCTGTATATTTTCCGTAGGAATCCACTACTTCGTGACCGGTAGCAATGCCATCATTCGTGGCTTTAATGGCAAAGACCCGCTTGTCACGGCTGTAGGAATACTCCACATTGGGGCGTGCATGGTGATCGTAAAAATCTAAAATGGGTACCATGGCGTACGAACCTCGGTTCAGGTCAATGCCAAATTCATCGAGATAAAAGTCTAATTCCTCGCGAGAAAGAGACGAGTCGGAAGCAAATTGATTTTTGTTGGCTGTTGATTGTTGCTGCGAATTGTACACTGGAAGTGGCCCAGTACCAAAACTTCGACTCAGAACCAAAATGCGAAAGGTCTGGTAATCTTGCTTACTCACGACATCCTCCAGTAATTCGCTGGTCCGTTGCTTCACCGTGTCTGTAAAGGCTTGGTATTCAGAGTTTACCATATCCCTGTAAGCCTTGGCCACAGCGAACGAAGCGGAATGTAATGGCAGCAATTCCTTAATTTCAGTTTCATTCCATAATATAGGATGAAAGTGGCTCAACTCTTCATGAGAAGGCATGCATTCTGTGAGATATTGTAACAATCTCGATTTTCCTACAGATGGACTTTGGTCTGTTTGTCTATCCGAGTCGGCCGCTGCTGTTTCTGTTGTTGTTGGAAGTTCCACTCGTCCCTTGGCCAAGAGTGCCAAATACAGTGCTAAATAAGCCGCACTATCAACAGGATTTCCAGTCCTTGGATGCTTCGCACCCATCACATGCGGACGTACCCACTGAGAATCACGAAGGGCATCCAAATCCCAAATTTGCAGTGATCGGGGAATTTCCAAAATGCGTTCTCCTCTGTGGATTTTTCGAATCGCCATTTGCGTCCGTCGTTTGTGTACCAAGGCAGGATGACAATAGACATCATCCTCGTCATCACCGCAGACACGTTGCAGAAACCGACCAATGCTGGGGTCGTTACTCTTGGACCAAGAGAATAATGGCGCTCCTTCCCAGACATTCCATGCCATGCTCGTCGCGATGGCCACACACAAAACGCTGACGGCTTTCAATGTCGATTGTGAAATGGACAACCAGCGTGCCATCTTTGTCATGGAGGAAACTTGGCGTTTTTTCTTTTTGGAAGACATTTTGGGCGCCTGTATCTTATCGTCATCTTTGTTATTTTGGTGGCCGTTTTGACTTGAGGAAGAAGAAGAAGCATCCGCAGATGCATGACTTCTTTTGCGAGAAGACTTTCCGCCTCGATTTGCCATAGTTCTTGTCGAAGCAAGGAGACGTCGTGCAGAGGAGAGGACCAGTAGTAAATAGCGACGGATTTTCTTCGACGAGGGTAGAGTTGAGCACCTACAACAGCACCTTTGGAACTAGCAAGTAATCAAGTTGGTGTTTTAATTAATTTTGTCCTCTTTTCGTGTCATTGTTGACGCCGCCAATATCTATTCATTGATTATCCAACCGCGGTTTGATTTCCTGTGGACCAGAGCAAAAGTGCGTCTAATGACCATATACTCTAACCCTATCGACCGACTCAATTGAAACAATTAATTGTTTTTCCACGTGGAATTCTTCCGTCGTCCGTTTATTATCCATGATCGATGTCACGCACGTATCAATTACTTCCATTGCAACCACGTAGTTTTCTTCGATCACAACATTCAACGACCATCACACATCACTCATCACATAATTGAGAGCTCCTACACGTTGCACAAACCCAAAAATAGATATACATCATTATAGAACAGCTGAGAGGTCTTCACAATTTCAATTGAAAATTACTAAATTCAACTATCATCCATCATGAGATCCTTCCTGTTAAATTTCTTTCTCCTTGTTTCGTCGGGCCTTTGTGTGTCGGCGGCAACCCCTTTCTCGCGAGGTTTGACGGCGTCCTCGTCCAGCTTGTTTGGTATCCGAGGAGGCGGCTTGTTTGGTGGCAAAGATGACAAAAAGTGAGTGTTGCAAAGTTGTGTGCATCGTATGATCAGTGGGAAATGCATCCTCCAAGAAAGGGAATTGTGCAGGTTTCGTCGGCTTTGTTCTTTTCTGCTACCTTTTTTCGTCAAGGCGTTCTCAATTATTTCCTTGCTTTTGGCATTCATAATTACCATATAAAAAAAACCAGAGGTGCTGCATCCAACGGAGGTGGTGCCAAAGAGAAATTCCCTGCCATGACCCAGACAGAAATCGAAGATTGGTTGGAACACGTTCCCGTCTTTGCTGTCACGGACGCCCAAGGATCTGGTGTGGTACTCAAGCCAGACAATGAAACCAGTGTCTTCTTCTTTTTCATGAGCCCCATGCAGGCAAATGCCACGCTCAATCAATTGAAGTCTGCACAACCTGAGATGGATCTGAAAATCTCCGCATTTTCATTAGGAAAAATCTGGTTCAATCTGCTTCAATCTGGGGATGATAAGGAAGTGACGGTGAGTTAGTATTTTTGATTTCTTCGGGTGGTACAAACCACCATCAACAAGACGCTAATTGGCGAAACAAAACTCACTGTGATTTTTTTATTTGTCCAATCCCACGTCCAACTCAAAATAGCTCAAAGCCCCAGGTGCCGAGGAAGGAACAACGTCCAAAGGTGTCCAATACCGCCTTGTGCCTGACACTCGCGACCTTCTTGGCGCACGCATGTTGCTCACTATGACACCCGAAGATGGTGAAAAGATGAAGGAAGATGGCATGACACCCGAAATTGCACAGGAAGCTTTGAAAAAGGCCATGGCAGGATCTCCCAAATTCAATTCCACATACAACGAAATTCCAGTATTTACCATTGCACAAATGCGCATGCAAAAGAAAGCAGAAGAAGGAGATCCAGATGGTGAACCAGTGACACTCCTCCCGATGTACTTTTCTCTTCAGAATATGGTTGGCACATGGCAACAATTCATGTCGAGTGCCGCGCCCGAAATGCAGGGAATAGAACCCGCTATTAATCTTTTGTCGCTTCACGAGATGGTGGACATGATGCAAAAAGAGTCCGAAGTTGACTGGCGAAGCGTTGTACTCGTGCCTGCTGCTCCTCTGGGAGCAGGAGGACCCCCGGGAACCCCTTCTGCTGCGGCACCAGCCGCTAGTGACATGGCATCCATGGGGGGCGCTACCCTAGGTGATTTGGAATAAGTGAAATAAATTGCATGTTTCTTTTCTTCGGTAGTCTACTATTTTGCCCCCCCACTTGTGTTTTTGCTACATCAGTCTTTCCTACTAATCACGGGGCTGCGCTAAACTCCACTTTCAATAACCATATAATCAGTAAAAAAATTGTGCAAGCCTTAAGTAGCTTATTATCTCAACAATCCCCTCTGCTGTTTTGTCTTCGTCTGATGGCACAATCATACTAGTAGTACTTCATTCATTTTGTCTGGCCCCACAGTGCATGCTGTAAGCATTGTTTCAATGCTCTGCTCCACATATATGAAACAAAAAATGGCAAGCTACCTCATTAGCTGCTTTTCCATTGTTTTCAATACCTACATCGGCACCCATACCTACACTGCGGCTTTGCTAGCTAGCTAAGTGTGCATGTCCTTCCTCATCCTACTGTACACGAAATCTTGTGATACAGTTTTCTCTAGTTGGCAAAATATTGTGAAGTTAACGGTTAGGGTTGGAGGTTAATTATTTTACTGAACTACTTCGAAAAATCTACTAAGGATAAGGATTACTTGGAAATCGCTTTACTAACTGTTGCAGCCATGCAGTACATTTTCTACATACGGGATTACCACCCTCGACAACCAAAGCAACAACGACGCTGCTTTTGGCTGCAAGCAACTGATCGATACACCAACCTTATCACTCGGGGTTGTTGTAGCTTTTGAGATACTTGTAGTAGTGAGATAGAAATAGATTCAAGATGGTACGAACGAGATAGTGTTGTGTTGATTTTGTTGGAGATTAGAAACCACTATAGCTTGAGTATTCTGTAACGTTGCAGCCGCGGCCCTTCATGGCCATGACCTTCCTCACCATGGAGGAGACCATGGCGCCATGCTGAATGAACTGATCAGAAGCTACCTCGCAGTGAGCTTTTCTCGTAGTTTGTAACCACTGCAGTGACAGTATGTCTAACACTGATACTTGCAATCCTTTCTATTATCTTTACTTGAACAACAGACAAAGGGAACAACCTCATTCGGTAAGCGACACAACAAGTCACACACCGGCTGCCGCCGTTGTGGTAAGGTTTCGTTTCACATTCAGGATAAGCTATGCTCAGCCTGTGGATACCCAGGAAAGAAAATGAAGAATTCAAATAACTTCATCAAAGCCAAGCGACGCACTACCACTGGAACCGGACGTATGCGTTACATGAAGCACATGACACGTAAATTCAAGAACGGATTCCGAGAGGGTGGAATTGCAAAGAAGCAAGTCAAGTCGAGTTAAAGAGATAATTATAACAAAAACTACGTAATGATGAGTTTCACAATGAGGCTAAGGTCAAGTCCTGACAATTTATTTGCATCGTCGTCGCCGAAAGTGTATCGGATAGATCCGTACTCACCGTGTTTGGAGAATCAATGTAGCGGGACATCAGGGCACTGCCTCGTATTAATAAAAATGTGCCACTCCCTTTCCTTGGGCACACTTGCCGCACTAGTGTAAAATTATTTTCCTCGTATCGTTCTCGAGAAATGCTTAAGTGATGGCGTCGCTGCCTTTTATTGTTGGGCCACAAGAGTACTGCTAGCTAGCGAATAAACTACCAGGACCCTGGCCCCGCCCCGTGATTTTGTCAGGGGTGGACGCAACAGGGCCAACCATCGGTTGCCAGAGTCTGCAGCTAGTACAGGTCGACCGAGCAGTTTCGTACTCTTTATGAAGAAATTAGCAGCTCTGAATTAGCTGAACCCTCTAAGGTCCGCTCACCAGCAATGGTCGCCCGGAGTCCTGAGGTATGCGAAACCAAGGCGCATCCAATTACCCACATCCGCACCAAGCACGTAGCCAGCTACAACATCAGTAGCAACAATTTGAACACTGATTCATTACATATTACTTTATTCTTCTGCTGACTTTAGTTCTTTCTCTCCCATCATAGTCATTTCTTCTGCATCTTCCGCACATCGTCTCATCTCATTTAGCAAGTCGTCCACCTTGAACGAGCCCAAGTCTCCTTGCAGTCGACTACGAACAGCAAGTGTTCCGCCCTCCATTTCCTTTTCACCCACGACTACAATGATGGGCACTCGTTGTTGCTCGGCATTTCGAATCTGTTTTGCTAGGCGCTCGTTTCCGCGGTCGATTTCTACACGGAGTCCCATCTTGTTTGCTTTGGCTGCCACTTCAGCACAGTAGTCTTTAACACCATCCGTGACAGGCAAAATCTTCATCTGCGTTGGATTCAACCACAGGGGAAAGTCACCGCCGGAATTCTCAATCAAGATACCGAAGAAACGTTCCACGGATCCAAAGATGGCACGATGAACCATGATAGGGCGTTCACGAGTTCCCTCCGCACTGACGTACTCCAACTTAAATCGCTCAGGGAGATTGAAATCGCATTGCACAGTTGAACACTGCCATTGGCGACCAATGGCATCACGAATCTTTAAGTCGATCTTTGGGCCGTAAAAGGCACCGCCGCCTTCGTCAACAGTGTAATCCCAGCCCTTGACTTCGAGCGCCCCTTTCAAAGCTGCCGTTGCGGCCTCCCAAATTTCGTCCGAGCCGACGGCCTTTTCGGGACGCGTAGAAAGCATAATTTCGTATTTGGCGAATCCAAAGCGAGACAAAATTCTTTCTGTCAATTCCAGAACTCCGACGATTTCATCCTGCAACTGTTCCGGTAAACAGAAAATGTGTGCATCATCTTGGGTAAATCCACGAACTCGCATCAACCCGTGTAGTGTACCGGATCTCTCGTATCTGTATCAGTCGATAGATTTACAAAATGGTAATGAGCTGCAGTAGTCACTTTATGAAATAAAAAAAAGATGAAAGCAAGGTGATTTATTTACCTGTAGACAGTTCCCAACTCGGCCCATCGAAAGGGCAGGTCACGGTAAGAGCGAAGTTCATCCTTGTACATCAAACAATGGAAAGGACAGTTCATCGGTTTGATTTGGTACTGTTCATTTTCCACATCCATTTGATCGAACATATCTTGTCGATAAAAGTCAAAATGACCCGACGTCTTCCACAATTCAATGTTAGCAATATGTGGGGAATACACGACATCATAACCGTCGGCAACGTGAGCATCCTTCCAAAAGTCCTCGATGATGCGTCGGACTTTGGAACCTTTGGGGTGCCAAAAGACAAGGCCGCCTCCTGCGTCCTCCTGCGATTGCAATTGCGATTAAGACAAGCAAAAACAAATGAGATACGATCAGAACAGAACAGACATAGCACTAGTCACTAATAATCGCGACAAATAGCACGAACCTGAATGGAAAAGAGATCCAATTTCTTGCCAAGAATACGGTGATCACGTTTCTTCGCTTCTTCTATCATTTTCTTGTACTGCTTCAACTGATTAGGATCCTTCCATGCTGTAGCGTAGACCCTTTGTAACATTTCTCGATTTTCATCTCCACGCCAATAGGCTCCGGCCACATTCTGTAGAGCAATGGCTTTTTTGGGCAGTTGTCCAGTGCTTTCTACATGAGGTCCAGCACATAAATCCCACCATTCCTCTCCAATTTTATAAATGGTAATGGGTTCCGTTTTGATGCCGTCTAAAATCTCCCTTTTGAAGGGTTCGTTAATTTCTGCAATACGGCGTTCTGCTTCTTCTCGCGATACTTCTTCCCGCGTAATGGGATAATCCTTGGAAATGATTTTATCCATGGCTTTTTTAATCTGTTTGAGATCTTGATCACTCAGTTTGCGAGCCGGCACTGTTTCACCCTGTCTCTTATACACATCTCCGAGCCCACGAGACTAAGGCGAATCTCGTATGCCGTCTTCTGCTTGA
>ENA-ORBV01013110-ORBV01013110.1-microbial-mat-metagenome-genome-assembly--contig:-NODE-13110-length-12642-cov-10.414166_pt1 | contig 12642 bp, 7 predicted proteins | sample MGYA00237777_ERZ505514 | MGnify/ENA primary metagenome ERZ505514 (study PRJEB26160, sample SAMN06269048) | microbial mat metagenome | isolation source: Oligotrophic lake microbial mat | place...
CTCCTATGACAAGGCAGTGCAAATCAAACCTGACTTCCACCAAGCATGGCACGGACGAGGTATTGTTGCTTTTTATGCTCAATCCTCTGAATCTAATCTCACAATTTTTTCTGACTGTGGCTTGCAAGAATTCGCAAAAATGAAGCCTTCTGGATATGGTCGCGCTATTCTTTCCTACGACGCAGGGATTCGCTACTCTACGCCCAAAGGAAACCAGCCCGATACGGCTTACTATCAAGAAGGTAGAGGAAAGCTCCATCGTGCTAAAGGTGATGCTCGTATCCGCAAGGGAATTGGTACGCAAGACTTTCAGAAATTGTATGAGGATGCAATTCAAAACTACGAGACAGCTCTTGATGAGTTTAATAAGATTAAAGCAGAGCTTCCCGAAGAATTTTTAGAGACGATTCTCAGGCTGATGTCTACGCATCTTAAATTAGGGAATATCCAGCTTGCCGAACTGTGGGAAGAACGGGGTACGACATTTTTTGAAGCGATTCTTGCCGAGCCAGAACGGAAGGCTAAAAGCAAACAGGAACTCACGCGCCGTTTTGCTTCGCAGTTCAAAGACATCAAAGTTTTACGATTTGTGCAGCAGAAAAAATATCGCGATGCACTTAACCTTGCAGAACTGGATAAAAACACCTGTCTCAGTTGGATTTTGGATCGAGATCCTGAAGCTCTGATCGATCGAACAGTTAACGACCTTCTAAACACTCAGACAGCAATTGTTTACTGGCATCTCAGTGACTATGCCCTCACCACATTTTTGCTGTTACCCAATGGTGAAACCCATACACTACATGCCTTTATTGCCAAACCCAAAAATGGACAACTTCCCTTTTTGGGTTTGGCTAAAGATTGGGAAAATGACTACAAAAATGATGATGATAAAGAAGCATGGCGACAAGAACTCCAAGTACGTCTCGCCCAACTCAGGCAAATTCTCCAAATTGATACGATCGAAGCAAAGCTAGCAGAACATTCTCTCGATCTGCAACGGTTGCTTCTCATCCCTCATCGTCGTTTACATCTGTTTCCCATCCATGCCCTGTTTAGCGATCGATTCACCGTTTCCTATCTTCCCAGTCTTCAGTACGGACACAGCCTTTTAACCAAAGCCATACCAGTCACATCAACGCATCTACTCACCATTGAGAACGCGATTAAAGATGTCGCTAGTCGAGTTACTTCAGAAGAGGGCAACAAAAAACTTGACGATGTGCTATTTGCCTACCTCGAAGCCGAAGCGGTCGGACAGATGTACTCTGCCAAAACTTCGATCTCGCGTCAAGATGCCACACTCAAGAATATTACTGAGTCGATCGATAATATTCGTCCAACTATCCTATTGTTCACAGGTCACGGTAAACACGATTTTGATAAACCCGAACGATCTGTCCTTTATCTCTATCAAGACGAAACTCTCAACCTGACTGAAATCTCTCATCTCTCTCTCATCTCTTGCCAACTTGCCTGTCTCTCTGCTTGTGAAACTTCGATCGCGAGTGACAAAACCATCACCAGCGAATATGTGGGACTTTCTAGTGCTTTTCTTTATGCGGGAGCTTCTAGTGTAATTGGTAGCCTGTGGAGTGTTACTGACATTTCTAGCGCTTTCCTGATGGCGAAGTTTTACGAACTATATCGCACCAATCCCACCCATACTGCTCAATGTCTCCGTGCCTCTCAGCACTGGATGCGGGATGAAGCCACTGCTGCTAAGCTTCTCAATATCCTGACTAACTGGATGGCGAATATTCCTCTGAAGGCTTTGGAGAAAATAGAATTGCGTGCACAAGTGGAACGCCTACAAAAACTAGACCCTGATGCCAAACCCTACGCCAATCCTTACTACTGGGCGGCATTCTGTGCAATTAGTCTGTAGCATGTCTTCGATCGTGATTTTATGGAGATTAAATTTCGATCGCTAACGATCTCAGGCATACTTACGAATAGGATAGGGGCATCAATCTATGCGTAATTTAGCTTTAGTTGTTGGAATTCAGACTTATACTAAGCTCGCTCCTCTAGAAAGTGCGTTTAGAGATGCAGACAGGATTGAAACACTATTAACTAATGCAGGGGGAGATCGATGGAATGTTACCCGATCCCCAAAGTTAACAGATGGTTCTGTCGATCCTGAAAAGCTAGTAACCTTAACTGTTCTGTCAGTCGATCGGCACGTTGCCTTTCCTGTTCAGCCCTTTGTCGCTCCTGCTCAGTTTGTTATCGTTCCTGCTCCAATTGTTCCACCGACCAAGGCAACATATTTCCATCTTGACTCCGCCAAATACCAAGCTGAGAGCAAAAACGAACCGATCGAACCCCAAGGTTTGAGATCGGAAAACTTCGCAGCATTAAAAGCATAGACCGAGATCGACCAGTGCAACTCTTGGGCTGATAGCTCGTAATGCTTAGCAGCTATTTGTCGTAAAGCTGAGAGGATTTTAAATAAATTTGCAACAGGCAGCAACAACACTGGATGGAACTTGGCAAATTCTGAACGGATTGCCAACTGCGTCTCAAAGGTTTCTGCGGCATAGTCCGACCCTGCTGCTCGAAAAGCCAACTCGAACAACTTGAAATGTAGCTTTAGTGTTGCTTCGCGATCGTCGGGTGCAAGCGATCGCGCTAACTCCATTAGTGCTGGGGAGAGAAAATCATTCCATATCGAGACTTCTAACTTGGCAAAATCAAATGCCACCATACCTTGCGGTAGCGATCGCTCGAAATCAATCAGCCAGCCAACCTGTTCCCCATCTCCTGCAAACAAAATGTTGTTTAAATTCAGATCGCCATGAATTGCCCCTGCTCTTGCTTGGATTTGTTGGGGTAATCGATCGATCTCACTAAAGTAGTAAAACGGATCGGGTAGGGTAAAGGTAGACTGACATATTTCTTCTGAGAAATACTCAAGTAACTGCTTTGGCAAGCTTAACGATTGCGGTAACTGATTCTCTCTCGTGACGGAAGCGATCGCCTTCTTGAGATTTTCTGTAGTCTTTTCTAACGCTTTACTAGTCTTATCCATCTCCACCACTACCTGCACTGGCATCAACGGACGCACCCACGAAGCACCGAATCGTTGTTGAATATCCTCAGCATTTCCCGATAATTTTACACGCTCTTTTGTGGCAGGATTTCGCAGCCATACTTTCCCTTTGGCTTGATCTCGATCGCATTCTACTTCCAACAATTCCCAGCCTGATAGCAACTCGCCTTTAGCAAGGTTGGTAAAATCCATAGAACCCAGATCGGCAAGTGGAGTCAACTCACCTGTTTTGGGTGGTAATTCGTGCCAGAGCCAATCCCAGATCGATCGCGTTTCCGTTTGTCCAGTGCAGAGATGCAGGGGTTGCAGAACTTTCTCGAAGGTTGCCTCTAGTCGCGTAATTACAAATGCAGCACCATTAGGTTTGTCTAGAGATTGCTTGATGATGTCGTGTAGCGATCGCAACTGTCCGTAGTCTTCAGGAAAACCCGCTAATGAATAGGCGATCGCGCCCTTGGGTAAATCATTCGGTATCTCACTGAGAACAGGTTTGTGGATGGCATTGGCAATGTAGCTATTTAATCGGGGCTGGATGATTCGTTGATAGGCGGCATATTCGCGCTGAATGGATAACCATGACGATACCTTAACGAAGCGTGTGGCTCCTTCTTTGGGTTTGACGAAAATCGTTGCATCTGTGCCAGATTTACCTTGGGTCAATATTTTGGTTGGGGTGACTCGATCGCTATGGGGAAACAGCATGGCGATCAATACTTGCAGTTTCTCAAACTCTGGGCATCCTTGTAGGTTAGATTCATCGAGCTTGAGTTTCTCAATTAGTTTTTGCCCGATCGATGTGTGTGGGTCAATGTGAAACTGATCGGGAAAAGGCACGTCTTTGTATGCACCATAGCGTTTTCTGGCAGTCTCGGTGAGGTGATGTTCAAAGCGAATATAATCCAAATTTTCAAGCAGTTCGCCTACTGTTTCGGGGTTCTTATGATGGGTTGATTGCTTGTAAAATGCCCAAGCTGCACCATAGGAAAGTCCTTCCTCTAGGGCTGTTAAGCCACGTATGCCTGTAAACAAAAATGAGGGAATTTCAGGATATTTCTGAGCGAGTAGGTGAATGGCATAATAACCCATCGTTTCCCAAACTTTTTTTGTACCCCCTTCTTTTAACTCAGGCGGCAACCATTCAAAATCGACGAGAAAGGCGGCAATGCGATCTCGATTATCCGTAGTTTGACCAAAGGGTAATAGTTGCGAGACAAAGCGGTAGCTCGGTTTCTCATCCGTCCATGCTGCTTCTGTAAATGGTTCGCATATCACTTCATAGGCGATCGATAAGCTATTCAGATTCTGGCAAAATCCTGTGAGCGCCTCTTCGCGGAAATACTTTAATTTATCTTCAATGTCAGTTCGATCGCTTAAGTAATACTTAGCTACCTCTAGACTGATATCAGCTTTAGGATGAAAGATTCCATCTTGATTTTCCACATAGTTACTGTAGTCATCTAGAACATAAACTATGGGTTTGAGTCCACCGATATAACGATGTGGCTTAGCAGCGGCATTTTCTCGAACGAATTCAGGCTCTTTTTTTACAATTGAGAAAATACGCTTTTGCTCATCTTTCCAGGCTTCTTTAGTGCCAATATCGAAGTGACAAAGCAGTTTGGGATCTCGAAAGATTTTAGGTAGTTTCTCCTCCTTGCCTGTGGCGTAGGCATGTGCTGTTCTAATATCTGCTTGAGTAACTTCAAAATTATTCAAGTCTGTTTCCTTAAAAAGTCTTTGTCCTTGCTCTTTTTGGGGTGGATTACCAGGAGCATTAAACCAAATTAAAAGATCGGTAGTTAAACCACTATTCAGCCAAAGATGTTCATTACCAGTATGTACGAAGGAGATCGCAACTTTCTTATCTACAAGTTTTTCGTTGGGGATACTATAGCGAGCTTTAGTTCCATTAGTGTTGATATCTAACCACTCACACTGATGTTTTAGAATATAAATTTTAGTGAATAGCTTTGTGTCTGTAAGTAATTCAACAAATTTTTCTGCACGTTCGTCAGTACAGACTACGCAAGCAATTGTCATGGTTTAACTTCTCCTATGTTATTTCGCTGCTGCAAAAGTCAAAAATCTTCCTTTTAGATAAATTGAGCCGCTATTCATGAATCCACACTTACTAGAAAGCATCGCTAATCCTAGATGTCTTACAGAATTCTTGACATTAAGAGTGTCACTTGGAAGCTTTTCTTCATCTAATTTACTGAACTTATCGGATGCATCCCAAGCAAGCTCGATTATTAAAACTCTTCCCCCTTCCTCAAAGTAGGTATTTTTTATAGAGTCTGAGCTATCTTTTTTATCAAAAAGTGTATAACATAAGTCATAGATTGCTTTGGCTGTTTTCTTAGCTCGCTCTAGACTCTGTTGGCAAAGAAGAGTTGAATTATTTCGTAATGTTGACCAATCAATATTCTTAATTAATGCTGCATTGTCTCTAGGATCATCTTTATATCTGTGGTAATAAGCTATCAGAGCAATCCAGTAGGCAGCATTAATAGATAAATTTCTCTCTCCATTTGCAGAATTACCACAAAAATCTTTTCCACAGAGGTGCTTTAATGATTGGTGAATTGCATCAATAGACTCATAGGACTGAAACCAGTTAGATGGTAATTTCAGATTAAATGCTCGTTCAATATCTTGGTGATACTGTGTAGCTTGGCCAGGAACTTGGTCAAGACTAAAGAATGGAATATCGTGGTTGTAGATCCACCTTGTTTGGTCGTCACTTGCAAACCAATCTTTTGTGGTTTCCCAGATAGCCTCTAACTGTTGCGATGGGTAGTTTATAACATGTTTAGAACTTATGTATCTTATCCGCTTTGCTAAGCGTTCTAGCCTTTTTTCATGGCTCTTATGAAGTTCATAATGATTGTCAAAGAATAAAAGTCTCGTACGCGTTTCATCACTTAAATCCTTCCAAAATTTAAGAGTGTCACCTGTAATTGTTTTCTTGTCAAAACGTGCTAGAAATAGTTGATAGTTAGATAGATTACTCCGAATACTCTGCTGACAAGTTGCTAGTTTTTCTAACAGCCGAGTATAATCACTAGTTCTTTGCTGGCATTGGATCTTTATTTCACTAAGATGAGATTCTGGATAACCTTTTAGTTCGTCCAATTCATCATCAAGCTTATCAAGTTCATTCCTTGTGTTTGCCAATTTATCACTATATTGACCTGCGGCATTTAGTAGGTATCTAATCTTTAATCGACAGCAAAGCAATTGATAAAAATCAGCATAGGGCTTGTCTTTTTTATCCCCAAAAAGCTCTAAAGATATTCTGCGTTGTTCGCTATTTGGAGATAGCCAAACTAAGATATATGTAGCTGTATTCCCATTTTCTTCGGGTAAAACTTCGTACTCAAACAGGGAACTACCAAACAGTTGACCTTGACCAGTAGATTCTACTTTGCGTCCAAGGAGAATTTCAACACAGCGATCGCTTGTTTCCCTAATTTCTTGAGGTTCTCCATCAACTTCAGCACTTAAGAAGTAAGAACGACCAAGAGAAGGGGAAATTTGGTCGGGAAGATATTTGAGAACATTAATACAATCAGGTGGAACTATGAGGTTTTGAGCAATAAACTGAACAGTAAAATTAAGTAGGTAAGTATCGTGGAGACGATAAGCATCAATTAAGCCACCACACTGATAATTTTCAGTTTGAGGATACTTAAATTTAACTTTCTCTAGTCCTGGCTTCAGAAGGTTTAGTTCCTTGGCATAGTCTTCAATTGGAATATTGTTTGAGCGGCTGAGACTAGCAAGTTCTTCCTCTTCTTTGCGAATACTAAAGCTAATTCCCTCATCATTAATTTTGTAGTTAATTAAATTTTCGCGAAGCTTTTGCAACCTTGGAATTTCGGGGTTATTTCCAAGTTCTACACACTTCTCCCATAGATAGCTGGCATTCGGCAAGACATGCTCGCCTGAGTTCCGCAGATGGAAAGCATGAAGCGCAAGTATGGGATTGACGAGCGTGAGATTCATAGGGGCGAATAAATTGTTTGCTAGAGTTTACACTAACCTCTTGATAATAATTCAATAATGTTTTCAGTAACATCCTTTAATGCTTTAACCCGCGATACATCGTCATCTTCACAAGCATTTTTGTCAGAGTTCTCAGATGAACGATCGCAGTCTGAGTCGTTGTCATCATCGTCAAATTCTATATCTAGACTTAAAGGAGTTCCGCCTTTGCTGCGTTCGGTTTCAGAGAAATCGGAGAGGTGTTCCACGATCGAATCGGCAATGTAATGACGACCGCCTGTTTCGCACCATTCGGCGATCGCGTTAGTGGTTTCGTAGACACTATTAGCAATGTTGTCTAATAACTCTTTCAGCGATATGGCATCGTTACGGGAGATTTTGATGGTGGAGTCGGCGATCAGTTGGGTAAGGGTGGCGAGGTAACGTGATTCAAATGACATGATGGTGATACTCCCTTAGCAAAATTTATAATCGAAGCTCTTATTCATAATTTTAAGCCTTAGCCAGCGATTTGGGATGACTTTGGTGTAATTACTCACTTTCACTCCTCCTAAACCTCACTATTTCACACAAATTTGGTCGATAGCTAACTACCGATCGAATAAAAACCTGCCCAATGATAAGGATGATTGTAGATCTGCGCTCGATCGAAAGCTGCTTGCATGGCGGGATTTTCGTGTGAATTTTCGATTTCGGCGCGGATTTTATCTTTGATGTCTGGTGGGATGTCTGAGCTTTGCAGCCATTCTTTGCAGAGATCTCGCGTTTGACTGCGGGTGATCGATCGCAACCATGTTTGAGCTTGGCGGAGGCTGAGGGCGGAGTTGGCTTGGCAGGTGGGATAGTCGGAGTCGCCGCGATAGAGTTGGTAAAAGCGCACCATCAACAAGCAGCTCGAAATGTCGTTGACTGTCCATAGTGTGCCGATTACGCTACTACAACCCGCGTAGAGAAAGGCACTAGAAAGCCCGATGTATTCGTTGAGGATGGTTTGGTTGCTGGTAATGCTGGTTTCGCAGGCGGAGAGAGAAACGAGTTGACATTGGTTGAGAGCAAGTTGGGCGATGTCGGTAAAGGATAGGGGTTCGTCATTGGCAAAGTATAGGCGCGATCGCTTGGGGTCTTCGGGGTTGTGGCTGGCGTGTCCCGAAAAGTGGAGGATATGGCAGATTTTTTGCAGGGCGGCTTTGAGGTTGAAAATTGTGGCGGTGGTTTGGCTGAAGCTGGTAACGGATGCCTGTGGGAAGGTGGGATGGATGAGATTGGCTTCTAGATCGGCGTAGGGAATTGGTTCGAGGCTGCCTTTGGGGTTGGCGATCGAAATCAAGTTGGGAGTATGTGGCTGGGGTTGGTGTCGATCGAACAAGACTTGCCCAAATGCCAAGCTGGGGACGCTGGAAATTGCGAAATTTAGGCTAAACAGGATGGGTAGGGGAAAGAGATGCAGTTCGCGGTGAGGTACGAGCAGGAGGGAGGTGATGCCTGTAATGGCTTGGCATTGGAGTTCGAGGGCTGGGATATGCAGGAGTTCGCCTAGTTTAGTGAGTTTGGCTAACATCTCTTGCCGCCAAGGGTGATCGCTTTTTTGCGGCTGGGCTGGGCTGGCTGCGGTTTGGGGTTTGCTTTTCTCGAAGGTGTCGAGGTAGTCTTTATACTGTTTCTGCCAGTCTTCGATCTCGGTGCGAAGGGCGGTGCTGCCTTGTTTGGGCAGATCGATCGAATGGGAGATCTCGCCATTTGGGAGGAGCAAAAAGGTGGTGAGGGCGTAGTCGCTAAGATGCCAGTAAATAACTGCGGTGTGTGGGTTGGGACAGGCAAGTGGTTGATTCTTCTCGATATTCTCATTAGCGGTGCGATGGGTGGCGAACCAGCGCAGGCGGTCGTTTTTGTCGCGTTCGGCTAGGTCAAGGGCTTCGCGGATTTGTCCTTGTTGGAGGAGGCGGAAGAAAGTCCAGTCGTTAAGTTGTGAGCTAAATCGTTGTCTGAGTTTGTCTTTTTCTGTTTCAGGGCGATTGGGATCTTCGAGCAGAGAGTTAAGGAAAGTCCAACCTTCATTGCCCCACATTTCAACTTCTGGGGTATTGCCGAGAGCTTGATGGGTGGAGATGAGTTTGAGAATAGTGGCAAGATGTTCTTCGGGAAATTGCTCTTTGGTAAATTCGTTGAGAGCTAATTCGTAGTCGTGAATCGCGGTTTTGTAGAGAGAACTAAATTTGCCTGTTCTTTTACTGTGACGGATACGGGCATCACCTTTGGCACGATGGAGTTTTCCTCTTCCTTCTTGGTGTTCATGATTGGCTTGGTCTTGGCAGTGGAATAAACCCGCCTTATAAGAGAGAATAGCGCGATCGTAACCCCGTGGTTGTTTGGCTGCTACATCGCCTAAGTTACAAGCAACAAAGATATTTAAATTAGTTTCAGAATATGGAGACCCAAAAGCAGCAATGCCTCGGTTGTTCCATGCTTCGTGGTAGTCAGGTTTGATTTGCACTGCCTTGTCATAGGAGGTGATCGCTTCTTCGTATCTGCCTAAATTAACTAGCGCATTGCCTCGGTTGTTCCATGCGTCGTGGAAGTCAGGTTTGATTTGCAATGCTTTGTCATAGGAGTCGATCGCTTCTTCATATCTGCCTAAGTTAAATAGGGCAATGCCTCGGTTGTGCCATGCTTCGTGGAAGTCAGGTTTGATTTGCAATGCTTTGTCACAGGAGTCGATCGATTCTTCATATCTGCCTAAGTTAAATAGGGCAACGCCTCGGTTGTACCATGCATCGTGGTAGTCAGGTTTGATTTGCAATGCTTTGTCATAGGAGTCGATCGATTCTTCATATCTGCCTAAATTACCTAGCGCAAAGCCTCGGTTGTACCATGCTTCGTGGTAGTCAGGTTTGATTTGTATTGCTTTGTCATAGGAGTCGATCGCTTCTTCATATCTGCCTAATGTATATAGCGCAACGCCTCGGTTGTTCCATGCTTCGTGGTAGTCAGGTTTGATTTGCAATGCCTTGTCATAGGAGTCGATCGCTTCTTCGTATCTGCCTAAATCATCTAGCGCAAAGCCTCGGTTGTTCCATGCTTCGTGGTAGTCAGGTTTGATTTGCAATGCCTTGTCATAGGAGTCGATCGCATCTTCATATCTGCCTAATTTACGTAGCGCACTGCCTCGTCCGTACCATGCTTCGTGTTTGTCAGGTTTGATTTGTATTGCTTTGTCATAGGAGTCGATCGATTCTTCATATCTGCCTAAATTACCTAGCGCAATGCCTCGGTTGTACCATGCTTCGTGGTAGTCAGGTTTGATTTGCACTGCTTTGTCATAGGAGTCGATCGCTTCTTCATATCTGCCTAAGTTAACTAGCGCATTGCCTCGGTTGAACCATGCTTGGTGGAAGTCAGGTTTGATTTGCACTGCCTTGTCACAGGAGTCGATCGCTTCTTCATATCTGCCTAAATCATCTAGCGCATTGCCTCGGTTGCACCATGCTTCGTGGTAGTCAGGTTTGATTTGCAATGCTTTGTCATAGGAGTCGATCGCTTCTTCATATCTGCCTAAGTTAACTAGCGCATTGCCTCGTCCGTACCATGCTTCGTGGTCGTCAGGTTTGATTTGCAATGCTTTGTCAAAGGAGTCGATCGCTTCTCGAAAATTCCCTTTATTGAATTGATCGTTGCCGAGTTCAAGCCACTTTCTAGATTCATCTTCAATCGACATATTATTAAAATTCCATTTACAAACCTAACCTTGAATTTGTCCCATCAGCCAACTCAAAACCTGCGTATCATCCCCCTCCCAACTGCGCCACAGTCCCTTCTCCAAAATCGCCAAATAGTATTTCCCCACTTCTCCTTCACTTTGCACTACCAAACCCATTCTCACTTTGTCCACCCTCCAACTCCCCAACCAGCCTTGCCAACTCATCCACCATACCCCCCACATCCTTCGTCCGATAAACCTCAATCAACTCCCGATAAAACCATAACGTCCGATCGCGACCTCCCTTAAAATACCCCCATGCCAACTCCCCCTCACGGTTTAACAAAGCCAGCATCGATCTCACCCCATCAATCTTATCCGCCAGAGACACCCGTACCGTTCCCACATCCGCATGTTGCATCTGCTCGATATAGCGTTCCTTGCGTTGCTGCCAAGACGGTTTAGGCAAAGTTTCCGACTCCGTACAACTCGCCACAATCGCCGCCACTCGATCGCCAAACTTCAAGCGAATATCTACCAGCCTCGGCATACCGCCCTGCTCCTCCACCGCATCATGAAGTAACCCCGCGATCGCTTCATCCTCATCTCCACCATCTTCTAACACCAAAGCCGTAACCGCTAGCAAATGTCCCACATAGGGAGTATTCCCCTTACGCCCCTGCCCAGCATGTAAGCGCGTCGCATACACAAGAGCCTCAGTAAATCGATCGGTCAGTTCCACCATATAGCTGCTATTGCCCCGTTAGCACTTTTGGTTCTTTCGCCTCTTTCCACTGCTGCTGGATAGAGTCATACAACTCATCATAATACTCAGGGTCATTACGGCGCGATAGAAACACCACAATGCTTTCATCTAAAGGTCGATTTTCGGTGATGCGTGGTGATATTCTCGCCCAGGAATTCGTTCTACCCTCAGGATCGACCAGCCAGATATTGCAGGTGGGAAAAGAATCGTAAGTCCTGAAGTGAACTTGCGAGTTAAATTCGAGTTTGAGAGCCTGGAGCTGTTTGATGAACCTTTCGATCGACTCCCGCACCAGCAGTTTGCTCTTCCCCTCACCCAATCTTGCCAGCATCTCTACATATTCACTATCAGGATCGAGGATCAAGAAAAATACTTCCAAGCGCGAATTTTTTCTCAGATGTGTTCGCAACTTGATATCTAATCTTTCTGTCACAGCACTGCTATAAGCGGCTGCCTTGATGAATATCGTGTCTTCAACCGAATCCCATACTTCAAATATCGACTTATCTTTCGGCACTTGGCTGCGGCGCAAGTAAATCGAGTCAACAGGTTGATCGATCGCATTCTGAAGCTTCGTTACCAACTTATTTGTAAGCTCCTCCTGCAAGAACTCCTTGAAAACCATTTCCAGCACCCCAAATACAAGCAACGAGGAACCTACTTGACCGAGCACATTTTGCAAAATCTTCAAATAAACTAAACTGTCTGGAATTAGTGCAGCTAGAGACAAAGCGAGAATCCCTGACAAGATCAGCACGATTCCTAGTAACCGATAGATTTGCTTTGTTTTATCCTTTCTTCTAACCATTGTCTACTGCTCCAATAATACGATGGTAATTTCTAAGATATTAGCAAGCAAACTCAATAAATTCAGTGAGAAAAAGTGAGTTTAAAAGGTGAGTCTATCTCTTTCTTTTGATTCCCTCGATCATATCTTGTAGCCGCAATGCGGGCACACGCAGATGTTTTTTGGATTCGCCTTCCTAACCGCCCGAACTAAATCTACCTTTACCGTTCGATCGACTCTCTGCACCCAGCACTTTTAACCTTCATCACAAATTCAGAGGGGCGATCGCAAGTCATTAACAACTACAGAGAATACTGTACCTGATGATTATC
>ENA-ORBV01013111-ORBV01013111.1-microbial-mat-metagenome-genome-assembly--contig:-NODE-13111-length-12642-cov-6.647433_pt1 | contig 12642 bp, 9 predicted proteins | sample MGYA00237777_ERZ505514 | MGnify/ENA primary metagenome ERZ505514 (study PRJEB26160, sample SAMN06269048) | microbial mat metagenome | isolation source: Oligotrophic lake microbial mat | place...
TTACCACTTTACCATCTACAGTAAAGGTTTTGTACATTTGGGTCCCCAAACTTCCATACCTTTTTGGGAATGAAGTTGATGGATAAAAGCGACAGTGATTGAAGATGACTTTCTGCGTCGCCGAAAGATCCAAGATTGCCACCGTAGCGTTCCGGATGCTCTGATTGCGGAGTAAAGGTCACCACGCACGGCAAAGAACCATTTGAATGAAAGGAAGTCAACTTGATTACCTGAACCGGTATACTCGAGTACTCGGAGTATTACCTTAACCGGTATACTCGAGTAATCGTAGTAAACGAATCCCATGATAAATGTCTCAGAAAAACTATGTATTAGAGGTCATTGACGTTAAAGGAATGAGTTTTAACAGGCTTTACCCTACGCCGCAACCATTACCAAAGGCTTATAATACTCTCTGGAGCAGGTCTTCATATAAATATGACGTGACAGTCATTTTGTTAAATGAGGCATCTTCTCCAAATTCCGTGACGGGATAGGCAATTGGGATGTCAAAGTCGGCAGAAATGGATATAAGTACTAAGTACCTTCGTTTCTTTTAACACAGTGACGAAGTTCCATGAAATCCAGGGCTATTGGGATGTAAAGGACCGGAAGACAAGTTAGAATTCGGCTTCTTGGCGGCACGGGATCCCCGAAGCATTCCAGTGACTGTGCTACGGTAGTAGTGCCGGCAAGCACTAACGAATACCACAGTATCCCTGTAGAACTGATCTTCTTCTTCTTCCCCAGATCCATCCGTAAGCAGCAACCGACACAAATGAACACAGGCATAACAGTGCTTTGGAAGTATTACTGCTTACTGCTTGGAGCGTCTTGGAATAGAATGCTTCATGCAAAACTAAAACCCCGTCTTTTTGAATCTCACTCTTTTTGCTCACAAAAGCAATCTTGTAAACCAAAACATAAAATCACCGAATTGTTTCTTACTACTACTACTAAATATCAATAATTTAATTAAAATGATGCAAACTGGTACCATGGAACGCTTGCAAGAAGTGACTCACCTCAATGCCACGGGCGTCCAAGCCTTGATCAAGGGAGACGGAGGCAATGCTCTAAGGGCCTTCAAAGGCGCACTGGCCATTATGGACCGCGTGGCCCAAGATCCTTCCTATGACGATGACTTGTTTGAAAACACGGAGCAATTTTGCATCTCACAGCCCATTGTTGGACTACAGGAGTGTAACCATGGCAATGTCAGCAATGACAATGTGAACAATACCTTTTTCCTCTATGGAAAAGCCATTGTCTTTCATGCCTCGGCCAAGATGGATATTCGCTTTGCAAATGCTGCCCTCTTGTTCAATTTGGCTCTAACCTTTCATCAAGGTGGATTGATGGCTTCATCACGAATGGGTCACCAACAAGCCAAGCTCCAAAAGGCTGTTTCCTTGTACAATCTTTCCATTCAAGTGATTCAAGACGATGCCGCACATGCTTCCCCGGCGGCCTCTGCCATTTTCATGGCGGCCTTGAACAACTCGGCACACATTCAATATGAAATGTGCGATTACGAGGCGTCTACGGCCACACTCAAGATGTTGGAATGGGAAGCTTACCAACAAGTGTCCTCTGTTGTACAAGAACAACAGCAACCATCCTACTGCAGCTCCAAGTTACTCGAGAATGAAGACATGGACCAACTTTTGCTCAATGTGGTTTGTGTCAAGAGACCCTCCACGGCGGCCTCGGCATGAGCAAGAAGCATCGACATGAACTGAACAAAGCAAACAAGCAAGCAAGAACTACAGTACCACTGGTTTTGGAGCGAACCAACTCTTCATGTGATTTTGGGTTGGTCATTCGCTACGGAGTATGGACGATCTTCATACACTGCAATGCATACATACGAATGTACAATTATAAATGAAGCTATATGGTTTTCATAAACACGAACATACTTCTATTGTTATCTTTCTAGCTTGTTTATCTTGATTAGCTATACATCATTCCCATCTACAGGGGCTACAACAAGCTAGCTAGCTGCCGACATGGCGCTGGCCAAACGAGGGAGGGTACCCACCATAGCCTTCCAGGTAGCAAGGAAGAGGGCAGACCAGCCCATGTGTTTGTTTATCAATCTTGTCTACTAGCTAGTTAGGTTCATGACAACGGCAACTGCAACCCAGGTACGTAGGCCTGTCTAGTAGTTAGGTCTACTTGACACACCTCGTGTCACACGTAAATCACCATTCTAAGTTTCATTTGGCCATTGACACATGACTCCAAGTATATATCTACAGTTGCTCTACAGTACGGAGAAACTGGCAGCTACTCCTACCACGTACCACTCATCAGCAATCAAATGCTACAGTAGTGCTGGAGTAGCTAAAATTGAGCCACGTCTGAAGTTTTATTCGGAAGCCAGGATACTGTAGGAGCGCAACAAGGATGGTACTGTTTGCTACTGTATCAGGCCGAACCTAACCGGGAACCAAATTCCAAGTACGAGATGTTATGAACCAATCAAAACTCGATATTAAAGGTTGGGGTTTTCATTGGATTTCGTACGGCTGAGTACCGGACGGGATGTACGATGGATTCCGTTAGCACCAAATAGTCGCAACGAAATCCTTATCTACTAGACAACAACACGTAGCAATTTCATGTAGCTACCAATGACAATGAGCATCCATGCCGCTTGATCATTTAGTTGCATGTCATCAACATGACGGACCCTTGGCAACATTACCAGTCAGTTCAATGGGATGACCGACCGTGCTCAGTTGCGGATTTGCTACTGGATGATGACGACGACGATAACATTAGCTTTACAGATGGAATGATGGAGTTCCTGGAAAAGCAAAACGATTTGGATAAGGCTGAGTTGATGCTGCTTGACTCTTTGATGTCGGATGATGCCGAGGAAGAACAATCGCAGGCTTCATCATCAACGAAGAAACCCCGGAGGCGTGCATGCAAGGCCCGAATGCCACACTATTTTAATGATAATGGGGAGGCTGTGCACCTGTCACCAAAGCAAACGGCATGGTACTTCGTCTATGTAAAGAATCCACCGTTGGGTGATGCTAAATTTGAGGCAAAATTCCGAAGACGTTTCCGTATGCCATATGCCGAGTTCCCCAAATTGCTGGAGAAGGTAAAAGCCGATGACAGTTTCCGGAGATGGATTAGTAAGGATGCAGTAGGAAAAGAATCATCTCCTATTGAACTTCTCTTATTGGGTTCTCTCCGACATTTGGGACGAGGCTTGACATTTGATGACTTAGAGGAACACACAGCAATAAGCGAGGAAACACATCGCCAGTTCTTTCACGTGTTTATTACGTTCGGAAGGGATTTCCTTTATCCATTCTACGTGTCGATGCCTACCACTGCAGAACAATATCAGACGAACACTCATGAATTCAATGTCGGCGGTCTCACTGGAGCCGGGTTTTCTACGGATGGAACTCATGTCATCATGTGGAACTGCGCACACAACTTGAAGCAAGCAAACACGGGTTTTAAACAGAGTCATCCTACACGGTCATTCAACGTGAGCTGCAACCACAGAAAAAAGATTCTCTACTCAACAGATGGTCATCCCGGACGCTGGAATGACAAGACTCTGGCAATCATGGATAAGTTTGTGTGCGCGACACACGAAGGGAAAATTCTGCAGGATGTGACGTTTGAGCTTGCGTCATGGAAGGAAGGTGTCGGCTCCGAAGTTCAATGCAACAAATGCCGTGGCGCATGGGGAACATGCGACAATGGATGTCACAGGTGGACCTGCATGCAAGCACCAGCAAAAGTGAATTCACTCGTCATCGAGCAGAGGCTCTCTGAATGGATCGAGTCGTTTCGAAAAGACATTGAATGCACATTTGGAACACTTAAGGGTCGGTTTCAAATGCTGAAGACTGGTATCAGAGTTGAAGGCATCGAGACCACGAACAAGATGTGGAAAACGTGCTGCGCTCTTCACAACATGCTACTTGAAGTGGACGGTCTGAATGCCGAATGGCAGGAGGGAGTTACAGCCACACGACGTGGTCGGCAACAGAGTGACTATCTTGGGGCACTGGGAGATAACAGCCCCAGCCACATGCATCAATGTTCACCCTTTGCCGTGGAAAGGATGAACGACAATCAACTCCGGCAGTTTGGTGGATTGGAACACGCCCGTGCTTCTCATCAAGAAAGAGAAGAGCTTCTTGTACCGGCCGAGGAACTACTGATGGCTGACGATGATGACGAAGATCACATCGAAATAGATGAGGACGGTGTAATTAAATTAAACTCACTTTCTTACAAGACGTTCAGATTGCGTCTTGTACAACACTTTGACATTCTACACAGACAGAACAAAATCAAGTGGCCTCAAAGAAAGTAAAAGTAAACAAACTAAAAGTAAACAAATAACAATGATCACTATAATAATAATTTCTTTTAACTAGAACTCGTTCTCGTGCTGTTTAGTCTCCTCTTTCGCGTCGACGACGCTCTTCGCGGCGGTTCTCTTCCATGCGGAGCCTGTGCTGCTGCTGGTCCCACTTGCTCACAGTCATAGTCTCGCCGTTCTCAAGTTGAAGTAGCGTGTCGCCCTCCTTCTCACACTGAGTAAGCACTGCGGGTGGAGGACGTGTCGTGCCAGTCGATGCTGTTGCCCTGGACGAAGAGTTCCTCAAGTTGGTGGTGAGCACTGACGCTTGATCACTTGAGCCATTGCTAGCAACTACAACGTCAAGTTTGTCGTCGTCTTGAAAACCAATCTGTTCGTAAAATGCAGTGACTTGTCGTTTGGGTGCTTGTTCTACCAATTCCTCGCTTCTTTTGTTGAGTCGATCCTTGCGTTTCCGGTTCTCCATCAAGGCTCCAAGCACGTCGTTTCTCCAGCTCTTGAGTGCCTCTGCTTCCTCGTCGTCGAGGCACGCGGCAATGGCCTGGTTCGCTTCCTTCAACTCTAGAAGAAGGTTCGCGTGATCTTTTGTTGTTACTGTAAGCATAGCAAGCGTGCTTCTTGTCTTCTCGGCATGGGAACTCTGAGCAAGTTGAGCAGCGGCGGCTTTCTCTCGTAAAGAGACACCTCGTACATAGCAAGGGGGCACATATCCACCCTCGCCTGTCTCACGAGTGGTCTTCTTTTGCTCGGCGCCTTCTTTTCTTGTCTTTGCACGGCCAACCTTTTCCACTTCATCGCCGTTGGCTGTCAAGCAAGACAGGCGTTTGGAAGTCATACCATGAGGACTGCACAGAGCAAAGGCTATGTAGCCAGTAAAAAAATATCCAACGTCCATGTCGTCTTCGGTTTGGTCGCCAAAATTCATGACACCTCGAGCAGCTGCCATGTCTTTCGTTCCCTTAAGCTTGAGACACATCTGTTGCCTGACATGCAGCAGCATGTCTTCAAGCTCCGTTCCACTAGGTTCCTTCCCCGCTGGCTGACCACTGTACCATTCGTCCTGATATTTAAGTGCAAGCTTGAAGTTGGCAATTACTTTGTTGGCCCTGTCTTTCAAGTTTCGTCCTGGAACAAGAAGGGCTTCACCTTTGACCAAATTGGTCACCAAAGCTTCACGTGTAAACCCATTCTCGTGCAACACGAAGCGAGAGGCTGAATGGCGTTAGTGAAGAAAACAAACAAGGCCAAATTTCTGACGGCGCACTTATACTCACTCGGATCACAGTGAAGAAGTTCCTTCAACTCGTACATAAAGCCATCTTTTCGCTGGTCATTTCCTTCTCTGTTGTTCTCAAGGGGAAGCTTATTGAAACATTCATCGTAAGGGTGTTTAGCATCCAGAAACTTGTCAATGATGGATGCACACCCGTGCGACCCATGAAAGGTCCTTTCGATGTGCCGGTCTTGCTCCTTGCCCTTCATCCCTTCGCCTTCTTTACCCATGGTCATCTCACGACCTTCCACCGCAAGCAGGCATCGGAGCTCCTGAAGCACTTTATCTGGTAGCCTCTTGGACATGGTTGTTAATAGATGCAACAGCTACAATGACCATTGATTGTAACATGTATCAAACATATCTTGTTGTTATCGCTACTGCTACTCGCTGCTACTCGCTACTGCGTGCTGCTGCGTGCTACTGCTAGTAGTCGCTACTGCTAGTAGTCGCTACATGGTGCGCGCTACTCGCTGCACGCAGGCAAATCTTTCGAAAGAATGACGAAACCAATGACAAGCATCTGATTGGCTAATGCACGTCATTGCCGGCTGGATCGCGCATTCCGTAACACGTCTCCGGTTGGGCTCGGAGGTACGAAATGCTAAGCATTGAGTACCGTATGGGATGTCGTAGTTGGAATTTGGTTCGACGGTTAGCATCGGCCTCAAATCCAAAATGTGCCGACTCCAGATTTCTCACAGTACCGCAAAACAAAGAATACTACTCCGAGTACCACATTTTACGGCGTTCGTGCAAGTGTTCGTGGGAATGAAGGCCTAGTTTTACGGGGTTCGTAAGAGGGCAATAAAACGAATTGGCTTCCGGTTTTTTTAAATTTCATGTTCGCCCGAGTCGAAGTGACCAAGAACGAAAGTTTAGGCAATCATGGCTAATGACTTCTACTAGTTAGCTAGCTAGCCAGCTAGACTAGTAGTAGGTAGAAGTCTAAGAACTATTTGACGCAATCATGTATGGGTCGGAGTATCACCCATTGAATACTAGCTAGTAGTAGGTTCGAATGAAAGCGACCGAGGAGCATAGAGCGACGCAGAGTCATTTTAGCGGGATCGTTTGCGATGGATGAGGCTATTGGAGATTTACCCTCGTGGAATGCGGCTTCCGAGTGAAGATAGCCAACCACCACCTGCATTCATGATTGGCGATTCAACGAGAAAATGGGCGCTCACGATCCCGTTTCGGATGCAATGCCAGCTTCAACTTCGTATCGGTCTTTTACTTTTTGTATCTGGGCTTCTTTGACCCACATTTGTCGTCGCAGTTCCTGGGATTCGTCCCGTAACCGTTCTATTTCTTGCTCGTGTGGTTTCAGTTTGAGATGTTTCCATCGGCGCTGCTCATCGAGTCGAACCAATTCTTGAATCTCCTGCATGGAGAGTGTGTGAGTGTGGTGACCAAGATAGCGGAACAAGGAACGAATGAGAAACTCAGTGTGGGATTGTGTGCGTGCGTGTCACGCTGGTTGAAATTCAAGAACAATGGCTTACTTACCTCGTGCTTGTTCAATCGATACTCCGGGTCCATAAAGTAAACAGGCCAAGGCTTATGCATGGCCGCCAAACCACCCGCGGCTCGTTGCCATTGTTGGGTTTCAAAGATGCCCGGGTTGCCATGATTGGATGTCGGAGCATCCGTCCAATTCTTGACGCACCGTACCAAGAGCTTGAGATCATCTCCAATGTTTTCTAGACGTTTGGTCATGGCATTATCGATTGGATGTCCATAGGTTTTGTATTTGCGTCTTGTCGCTTTGAGATTGGCAAAAAAGTTGTGAAAATGGTAGGCCGTGTGCGGACCTTGATGATTGGCAGTAGTAGTAGTACTGGTGTTGGCATCGGCACCCGTAGCACTATGGGTATTGAGTAGTTTGTACTGGTGTCCACCACACTGTCTCCTGAAATCGGCGGCACTCCAAAGCGGGTACTTGTTGCCCTGGATGTTTCCAAAGGAATGGTTGTACGTTTTCTCGTTGAGCGTTTCGCAATTGTCGGCATATCCATTAGCTCGTAGGTAGTCTTGCTTACGGGGAGCCAGTGGATTAGCGGTTTCATTGCCAATCAATTCAATGCAAGCTCCAATAATCATGTCTGAACGAAGAATTCAACAGTTCACCGATAACCATCAACATTGTGAGCACATACAATGAAAGAAAGCTTTACATATGATCGAACCTCCCTTGGTATATAATAAGAACACTCCATACCTGGATGATACCAATCGCGGTTCTTGACGCCACATTCCGGAGAGGACTCAAAGATTCGAGTAAAGCCCGCAATTTTGACTTTTGGATTGAAGCAATGATGCCTTTCATAATCCAATGCCTCGACGGGACAAGATTGGACGGCGCGAAAAAAGTCTCTGCAAGCGAGAGGCCGGTATATAGAGAGAAAGTATATAACGAGAGATGATACAATCAAAATATGAGTTGAATGTGATTCACACGTCCCATGTATCATCATGTTTCGACCCCACCACTACCTGTGGCTCGGATTTCCTACTACCACTCTAAAAATAGTGTACAGCGCGGTGCAACGTACCGTGTAAAAGTTTCATCGGCATCGGTGATATACCCGATATCATCAGGTCTCATTCCCATCTCTCGCCATCCCTTTAATATTTCTTGTCGTTGTCGGTGTTCTCGTGCCATGAACAAGAGTTTGTCCTCTTCATTGACATACCGACGAAATTGAATTTGTGGAGTGCCAAACAGCTCCTTGAATTTCTGGATATGCTTGGGCTTGCGTGTAATTTTTCGTTTATGCCCCGTTTGGGTCCGATTGGATTCGACAAACACCATGCCGGCAAAGATGCCGTAGGTTTCGGCGGCAATAATTTCCAATAATTCATGCGGTTCATCCGCCAGTAAACTCCCATAGAAGATGCGTCGTGGTGTTTTGGGTATAGAAATGGGTATAGAGGCATATTGTTGCAACATCTCCAGCATGACGGCGGATTGAGTTTCATTGGGATTCACAAGATCATCGTTTGGTGGCTGCTGTAGAAATCCATAGCGTTGACACCGCTCGTCCAAATCTTGGTTATCAATTTCCTCTTGAATGGCCCGAAAAAAGGATTGCCTTTTTTCGGAAAGAACTCCTTCCGGAATGACATCATCATCGTAGTAGGGCATTCGATCCTCCGCGCCGCCTTGTAATAAATCTGACTGTGATGATTGGGATTGCAATCGCCTTGGATCATAATGATATAGAAAAGGAGTTCCAGAAGAGAGTGATCGATGGGCTTGATGGACCAATGGAAGAGCCGCACCTACCCAACCCAGGATAAACAACAACAGTAACCCACCAAGAGTGACCACGGCCTCGCGGTCCTTGGTGCTGTTGATCTTGGCTTCACGTCCTACTACTAGTCCTTGTAGGGGAGGGTTGTTGGGTGGATTCCTAAAGATACTGCTGCTGTTGCTCATTTTTTCTCCGTATTGTTTGTAAATTGAACCAGGCTGTTTATTGTTGCTTTCCAGTATGATTACTGCAGTCCGTCGAAGACGGAACACATCGAATGCTATGATCGGTCTATTCGTGTAGTAGCTATTCTTCTTGAAGATCTTCTGGCGTTGATAATCAAATGAGCTCGACGAAACGGTTGAATTGTGAGCCTGGCATGACGGGGTGCGCGCATAGGTGTTCCCATTCAGAAAATAGTCGCACACATATTCAGCACAGCATAAAGGAAAAAGGAAGTGACTCATCTTTTCATACATAGAGATAGACACAGTGTAGCTCTCGCTCTAGGAAATCATTACCAGGTAACTGCCGTGGAAGGGGGATCCCAACAATGCCGTGGCAACTGCCAAATTGCTTTTGACTCTGACGGCTGCATTCGGGACATTGAGATTGTAGTTTAAGCTAGGAGTTTGGTGGAAAGTGAAGCTTTTTTTGTTTTGTTTTTCATTCTTATCATTAGAATCATTCGCCAATCTTATCATTCACTTTTCTATTGAACAACATTGTCCACTGGGCACAACGTCAAGCAGGGTAGTTACGGGTGTTTTCGGAATCAATGGTTTATTTCCCCATCTTGCACTACGCTTCGGTCACCACGGTAGACTTGCCTACCAAAAAAAGGTGTTTCGACGTAATTATTAGCTAACAGTGGGAGTGGTTCCACACGAGAGTCGAGTTCCAGCCAATGTCCCTTTTCTTGTCTCGCGCGCGCTCTCTCTCTTTGCGGGTCGTGTAAGCGTGCTGTGGCGTAGTAAATTATATTAAGTGGTGAAGATGCGTTGAGTGGACAAAACTGGCTGCCTGCAGATTGGACAAGAAGAGGGACTGCTCGGGTTCATGATTTGGTGACAACACTCACTGCAGACCGCCAAATGTCCGCAAGGAATAAATGCAGTCGAAGGCGGAGCCGATAAGCAAACGACACAGCAAGGCGAAGCGGGGTTGTTGTTGGTGGTGGTATGGGCATCCTCCTCTACCGCGAGTAACAGACTGGCTATCGTTATGGTCTCGAGCGAAGATGATACCGCGACGTTGGGGCATCCATTATTCCTTCTCGCGTCCTCCTCGTCACTACGTGCTGTATCCCGCATCATACATGTAGCACACAAATCATAGTCACAACCCTGAAAACATCTCCACATGGGTTCTTCCGGGGATGTTCCCGAAAAAACCGTCTGGTTGACATCCATCACAGTACCAGAGGCCACCAAATCTTTGATGAATTTGGGCACTGCTCGATGGAACCATGGTATGATGATTGTGGTACACGGGATGACGCCGTGCAAAATTGGAGACGCAAGTATCACACAAATCGTAGTCGCAACCTTCTTGGCAGTGCCAAATCCTCGAAGGTGTTGTTGTTCTGGTAGAAGTGTTGCTACCACATTCATCACAAAACCATTCTCCTCCAAATTGGAAGTGAACAATGGAGGGATCAGCCACAAAGAGAAGGTGTGCGTGGAGAGGAACTTTGGCCAATACAAGTAGTGGATCTTGTCTTTGACTTTCCATCTCGGATTCGGTTTCTCGGTCAGGAGAGATGTTCTGGCTACGTCTTGCAGCAACAGGAGCAGCAGGAGCAGCAGACACATACGAATTTCTGATTCTCAAGGCCTCCAGTATGTTTCTTGGAATGCAAGTGTTCGTAGGATCGCAATGTGCTAGACAATGCCCTTGGTAGACATGATCATTTGTAATGGGAGTGCGTCTTTTCAAAAGATGGATGGAATGGGTTCGGATTCCACAGTGAAGACATCTTCCGAGCCGTTCCGCTAAGGCACCTCGTTGCTGTGGAGTAAGGGCTGTACCATTTCTCGTAAAGCGAGGGATCTCAAAGAAATCTCTCTCTTGTGATGGTGTTGTCATGTTGATATTCGCACGGTAGCTAACAGTTTATTTGTTTTCTATGATTCGACTGAATCTGATTTAGTGAAAAGTAAATTTTACTGTATATTTCGGGTCAATTATTTGTTGAGCCACACGCCCAGGGTGCACACGGTGGGCCTGTGGTCCACCCTGGAACCACTATCTCAAATTGCCATGAGGTTTTTGTCTTTTGTCAGGCACATGTTGGGACACTTCTTTGGCTATTTGACTACCATACTTTTAACAAATGTTCTAGAAGAATCCTCATAGCAGTTGTGTTCTATTTTTTGGTCACAGCTTGAATTGTGATGGTTCACATTCATGACTGGTCAAAGTTCAACAACATTCCCCGCGCCAATTTCGTCATCCATTCCCACATCCTCATCATCAACTTGATGACCATTGACATTAGGCCTACCACTGCTATGGCTGCTGCAGGCCATCAATGTCATCATTTAACCATTCATCCTTGTGGATTCCACAAACATTGCTAGCGTTGACTCACTCCTCATCGGCTCCCTCTGCAACTGGATGACTTTTGTTCTTGTTTTCGTTGGCCTCCACCCAAGTGTTAAAGTGTACATCCAGACATTTCACTTCAACCTGGTAATGTGGATTAAGTGGTGACAGCACCACTGACCATTGCACAGAACATCCGAACAAGCTGCAGATGCAACACTGGCATAAAGTTAGCACCCCAAACCATTCCATCACGGCAGACAATCACATTCTGTTCATGTGAGACACATTGTCTTTGGATGAAAATTGTGACCAATTGGGTGCTCACATCTTAGACTGAAGACCCTAGCTTAGAAAGCACTAGTTCAAATGTTGAGTTTCAAATTTGAAATTGTTTGAAAGTCAAACAACTGCAATGCAATTTTCAACGTGATAGCCATCAAAACTTGAATGCCATCTTTCATTGGCCAAATGATGTGGGGTGGTTATTCTGACTTGTAGCCACTCAATTGCAACTAATCCAAAATTTTGGTTCAAAGGAAAAAGCTGCATGACAAAGACGGACAAAAGTTGATACATCTCACAACATTGTGCACTGTCCTGACTGACACAAACAAATGTCAAGGTTATGTAAACAAATTATCCTTGGCAGAATAATCTCTTTTGCTGTGCACACATAGTACATTATGAATTCATAGCACCTTGGATCCTGTAGAAACTTGGTGCAGCCCTGCTGCAAGACCATGAGAGGTTCGGGGTTCAAATCCTGGACGGATGCACACGAAGCGGGTGATGGCTTGGCAACGCAGACACAAAAAGCGCGAAGAATGAGTGCACTTGAACGGATAAGAACGACCAATTCAAATCAAATCGTGGGGATGCCTGTGTGCTAAACACCAAATCGACGGCTAATTCGCGCGAAATGCGCCCGATTCAACGATCGAATCGGAGACGCATGTCACACATCGGCGCGACATGTGCATGAAAAAGCAGCACAGATGCTCCAAACTGATGATCCACATGCACCAGCACACTTGCCACAGGCAAACATGCAAGCACAGTGAATCATAGGGGAGAATGCACTGTCCCAACTAATGCAAATAAATGTCAAGGTCATGTAAATAAATTGTCCTTGGCAGAACAACCTCTTTTGACATGCACACCCAGTGCACATTGGCTGCTCTGCCAGCAGG
>ENA-ORBV01013114-ORBV01013114.1-microbial-mat-metagenome-genome-assembly--contig:-NODE-13114-length-12641-cov-4.404648_pt1 | contig 12641 bp, 10 predicted proteins | sample MGYA00237777_ERZ505514 | MGnify/ENA primary metagenome ERZ505514 (study PRJEB26160, sample SAMN06269048) | microbial mat metagenome | isolation source: Oligotrophic lake microbial mat | place...
AGACACAGCAATGTGGCGCGCAGCTCTAAAACAAAGCAGCGCGTCAGTGACAACTCCGAATTGGTGCGCGCGCCGGGCCTCCGACAAAAGATCAAAGCCCGGCGTTCTAGAATTTCTGTCTGGCCTTCCTCCGTCAGTTGTTAATGCCAGTCAATCGTGTTTCCGCTCAGTCGTGTTGATCCGTGAATTGACAGATGTGGATAGCTACATTGGTGCAACATTTTTGTAACTCTAGTCTAGTCAGCTGCTCAAGCTGATGGACAGCTACACTGTCATGAGCATGGAACATCAGTGACCACCACTCCGAGCAATGGTTTGGCTCCTGCAACTAGCGTGGAAACTTCAGCGTGGAAACGTGGCAAGCAAACTGCCAGTGAGCAATCACCAAAATGAACGTTTGATTGCATGGCTTTGCTCACACAAATTGTAGCACGGCAACAATTGAAAGACAATGGGCAAAGCTAATCCAAAACGAACAGGAGGAACTGGAAAAAAAGGAGGCGGGAAAACACAAACTGGCAAGCGCAACAGATCAGACAATGGGATGCCTCAACCTTCAAAGGCAGGTCGTTTTGCTCCAACTGACGACGACAACTGCTGCGACAACCTAGCCACAGCGCTTGGGCCCGAGAAGAAACAAACAGAGTGTTTTGTGTTGCTCCTTGCCCTGGGTCTTGGAGTGCAACTTCGTGGTTATGACACAGTTGACTTTGCCCTTCCAATGGAGGGCAACCGCATTCGGGAACTGCACCGGGAAACAATTGAAAACAAATGGACCTTGCCCCCTTTCACCATCAACAGTGGAGAAAAACAGAAGGAGCATCTCCGACGAGTGAGGACAGCATGGCAGTCATGGTGCGAGAAAAAGCTGTCCACTAAGAACGCTGACAATGTCTGCGTTGATGCCAGCGCGGTTGGTTCTGCAACGTGGAGCCGCGTTCAAGTTAAGCTCTCACATGCCCTCAAGTTTTTTCGTGATGTGTGGATTCTCAACCCACACCTAAACAAGAATGCTGCACACGAGCTTGCTGAAAAACTGTTACAAACGCATGTCAAGACTGCTAATTCCCGAAAAAGTTTCTTCAAACGGTACATCATGCAAATTCGAGAAAAAATTGCCTTTACCACTCTTGATGAGATGGGAAAAAACCTGGTGTTTGCCCAGTGCAGTGATGGGACAGAGTTTGCCGATCCAAAGAAAGCCTGTGACCAAATTCGAGAGGTTCTTACCCATCTTGAAAAAAAATGCAATAAAGCATCTCCTCGTGACTGCTTTGAAAAACTCATTGACTGGTACGACGGGATGTCACTGAATCAAAAACCATTGATCAAGCGCTTCATTTGGATTGATGATGTTGAGCTAGTGCCCCTGCCTGAGGAGATTAAAAAATTACAGGAAGAGCTCAAGGCTGAACAAAAGAGAATGGCAAAAGAAGCCGCGGATGAGGCAAAGAAAGTGGAAGAGCAGAGACGGGAAAAAGAAGCCGCTGACGAAGCTGAGGCAAAGACAGTGGAAGAGCAGAGAGCCGCGGACGAAGAAGAAGCCTCAGACGAGGCAAAGAAAGCAGAAGAGCAGAGAGCTGCGGACGAAGAAGAAGCCTCAGACGAGGCAAAGAAAGCAGCTGCGGATGAAGCTGAGGCAGCTGAACAGCTAGCAAATCTCTCCGCAAAAACAACAGCCCCTGTGCCAACCCCTGCGCCAGCACCGGCCCTAGCACCTGCACCGGCCCCAGCCCCTGCACCGGCCCCAAAACACAATCTGATGGTGCCAGAACCTTATGTGGCTATTGTTGACTTGACTGTGGATGATTTGAAAGATGAAGAAATAAAAATTGATAACACTCTTGGGAGAATGGTGAGTCGGTTGTCTGATCCAAAAGCAATGAAGAAGATGTCGCCCGTCCAAGACATTGGATCCTCCAAAACAAGAATCAAATTTTCAAAGCCATCTGATGAGAAGAAAGACACCAAAACTTGGGAGTTTATTCAGATTCAGTCGTTGGTGAATCTGTTGACAAGTGTGTACAAACTGAAAGCAAATGGAATGACATCAATCAAGGCTACAACAAAAGAGAAACATGCAATTGCAGCTGCTGAGGCGTGTGATTTCTTTCAAGAAGGGCAAGTTAAAACAAAGGCGGACATGGATGCCCATGTTTCCAGGTGGCTTTCTCCTCTCCTTGCGCCCTCTTTTTGTCCGCACATGGCAGCATTGTGTTGTTTGCTTGCGCCCCCCTGTTTCCCCCCAGCACCAAAAGATGCAAAGCTTCGGTACAACTACAAATGTGCAAAATCAGCCCTTGAAAATCACCGTTTCGCCCCTCCAGCAGAGGCTAGATTGCGCCGAATTGTAACCGAGTTTGTCCAGTTGGAAGCTTGACTGTAACTTTATTTTAAAATTTCTACCTGTTCTTCCAAGACCGAGACCTTCACGACATTCCAACACGTTCACTCCACTCATCGTTCCTACGAGGGGCTCAAGCATTGATCGATAACAAATCGAATGCGTTTCATCCCTCGTGCTCAACGTGGCACGATCCATCCATGCTTCCGTCTGCCACATCCGATCTTCTTCTCCGGCATCAACCCATCGATCGATCACTGTCCCTTATGGTCTTCATTCCGGGGATAATTTCTATTGCATGTTGTTGAAACAGTTGAGTTCATTATAAATTATAAGCACTGCAGCGCTGCTAGCTGCTAGCTAGCTAGCTAGTTGTGTAGATCTTCTAGACTCTTGATGATGTGGCCGGTTCTTGGTAGTCGCATTTTGTGTCACAGTTCTCAAAATTGTGTCACAAGACATTGTGAAACCACTCTTTGTGACACAATAATTTTCACTAGGACTTTTTGGGTCACAATTCCGAAGGTGAAAAAAAAGTTGTGTCACAAAAATCTACAGCACCGCCGGGCGTTAAATCCATTTCAAAATTTCGAAACTTCTACGATTGGAGAAACACGACTGAAAACAACGTTTTCAGTCGCATTTCTGCACCTTCCAGAAGAACTTAGGGGCAAAGACGGCTAGACTGAATTTCACTGGGTGCACACACTGCTCACCAGGTCTTCAACACCCGGGCAGCATGTTGGGCGAGAGGGTGTAACCAAAGAAATCTTTATCTTGTCATGTTTCCATTCTCATTTGTTAGACAGATGGCTGGAGCTATCACTAACTGCTACTTAGCAAATCAGCTGAGACTGTTTCTAAATGCCAAAGACAGCAGCTTTGACTAAGTTGCATTGGATGCGTGCCAGAAATGAATGGACACCTTTTTTAGAATCCATGAGTCAAAGCGTTGAAAGGACGACAGCAAGAGCAACAACTTCTGCACATGGAGAAAAATCAAAGGGCTGGTGTGCCCCACCACAATTTTTATGGCAACCTCAGAGAGTTTAGCAATTTGATTGACACATGAGCATTGCAAGAAAAGAACAAAATCACTTGTTTGCAAACTGAACATCCCTGGCGTAAGTCGAATTGAAGTTGATGGACGATGCAAAGACAATGAGACAACATTGAATTTTAAAAAAAAAACTTGTTGCTTCCAGCTTTCAGTGGTGAACCCCTTTTGACAGAGTTGCTCAAGGTGATTGGTTTTCCTTTTCCATGTGGACCATCTGGTTACAGTGCACAACTCTCCTCTCCCTGTTTGTTGTGTTCTGTCATCCATGTGAACTCTGCTGAAGCTTGGCTCTGTCACTGGTAGGAGAAGCATGCTAGTCACCTCGCAACAACATGGTAATAAGGTCAGCCAGGTTGATAGCCTTGTTTACAATTGAATACAAATGCTATCCACAGTTTTGGATTTCTTCTGCATTGTGGTGCTCGGCACGTGAAAAGTGAACGAGACAAGACGTGCATGTGGAGTTCACCTTAAGTCCACTCTGAATCTTCGAACGTTTTCATTGGATCATTCCCCATGTGACACGGATGCAAAGAGCAGACCGGTCAAGGCTTTGTAAGCACAAACCATGTGCAAACACGCAAAATTAGGAGTTCGCTTCTGTTTCTAGCTGTCACTGCACAATTACACGCATTTCTATTTTTGCAGAACAAATGCAGCTGTTTGACACTGCAACCTTCGCGAAAGATCATCGCTTCACTCTTTTTGTCCATGTCTTGGTTGCTAACGCAACGATCATGTCATCTCTTCATCGTCAAAGCTATCCCACAAAAAGTTTTACCCTTCTCACAAAAAAATGGAAGCTACAAATTGAAGATGTTCAAACGAAAGAAGTGATACGATCATGAAACCTGCACTCCAGGCCCTCCTTCTTTTGGCTGTCGCCAGTCAAACCTTGGCTCAATCTTGTTCCTTTACAAAGGACTTTGGAACTGGTGCAGTCTTGGGCTTAAGGGGCGAGGAAAGTTTTCAAGCAGCTTCGGGTTCCCAAACAATGTGCAGCTTGTCTTGTGGTAGTGGTGCCAATGGTGGCATCTTTCTGTGTTTGCGCTGGGGCGGCGTGCCCAGGTAAGTCTATCGAAAAAGCCTCCCATGAATGCTGGTGCCATGATCGCAGCAAAGAGTCGGTTGCATCTTCAACTGCCTTTTGCTGCGCAGAATCAGCTCTGGGATACACACAACCTTTGTTGCCTGCTTCGATTTTGTTTACGCTCACATGTCTTTTGAAACTGCTCTTCCTTCCTTCCTTCTTTCACCCTAAAAGTGTCTTATTCAATGATGTCAGTGGCCAATCTATCGTTGGCTGTGGCTTGGATCTTGGTCTTTATGCCAGTGGGTATGAAACATCCCTTGGCTGGCAAATCTCTGCCGCTACCTACAATGAGTTGAAATTGGTGTGTGCCTGCAGTCAAGCCGGCACGTGCAGCGGCTGCTTCAGCGAAGATGCCACCGTTGAAATCGAAGGACACGGGAATGTCAGCATTGCCGAGTTGAACGTTGGCGACAATGTCAGGACTGCTTCGGGCAGCTTTAGACCTGTGCACAGCTTTGGACATCGGGATGAAGGCGCAGAGACAAAGTTCACTGCCGTGCACACGGAGCACAGTGACAAGCCATTGGAGTTGACCCCCGAGCATGTGCTGTTTGTGGATGAAAAAGCATGCATGAAAATCGCAAAGATGCATCCACTGTTCATTGCAGACTTATTGGAAATAACAGAGCAGCAAGCTGATAGAACACCAGGTCCATGGGCAGGTGCTAATTGAGGAAGACTTAGTAGAGGCTACTGGACAAAGCTAATTAAGTAGATGCAGCAGGACTGGCAACAAGGTGCTACACAGCTGTCAATGACCCTAACCCTACCATTTCTTAATCCACATTTTTGCGACAGACAGACAGACAGACAGACAATTAAACCAACTGAGAGACACTGGCCAACAAGTTAGACCTGGTGTAAATAGATCATTTGGTATGCCTTCACCAGTTACAACATTATTTTTACTCAATGGAAAAGAACATTGGCGGTGGTAACAGGAGACTCTGTCTCAACTTCTTCAAATGGGAACCAGTTTGTTCGATGCTCTTGCGTTACTAATGTTATGTGTCATGTTCATCATCATAATGGGGTTTCTTATGCAGTTGCTTCCCCCGTAATAAAAGCTTGCTGGCTACACTTTTTGCCGAATCCAACTGCCATTCTTACCCATCAAAAGCGTCAAAGGCCCCGACTAGTTTGAAGCCCACGTTTTTGTCCAAGACATCCTTGTAGCCCGCGTGAACAGCCAGGGCTTTTCCGAAATCAGGATGGCCGCGATCCATTACAATGACAATCGCACCTGAACACCCGTTGTAGGTATTCACGTTGTATTCAATGTGTTGGTTGCCGTCAAAGGTTATGCACCCGGTATAGATCATCACAGAATCCTTCTCCCCGAGAACAGCTTCGATCTTCGCTTCCGTGATCCCCTTTGTGACATTTGCGTAGCTTTCATCAACATCAATATCCGCCAGTCCATTCACCTCCGAAAAAGCCTCTTCCTTTTCAGCATAAGGGTTGAACACCACGATTCCAATCTTCAAACCTACATCAGACGAGAATCCGTCACCGACGACTTCAAACGGGCGTATTTTTTGAAGCAAGTCTTCTAGAAATTCTTTGCGCCAGGGATCGTTGGGCCAGTGTTCTTCAGCACTATCTGCATGGATAGTAGGTCCAAGCGAAAGGTCAAATCCATTCGACCATGTTGCGCCATCGCGAAGCTCTACGGCATGGCTTGGCATTTTCCGCCAGCCAGTGTCGGGGAGGTGGATGTCAGCGGCCGAATTATCCTGCAGCATACATTCGTGTGGGTCAAGACACACTTCGAGCTCCCCTTTCTTATTTGCTTCAGCTCCAGTATTGTGCTTGCAGGTAACAAACATGACGGCACCATTTTGGGGGTTACGGACCAATGCGGCTTGGCCCGAATAAGGGTGTATCTCTTTAGTCACGACATTCTGACAAAAAAATTTCAGAAGAATTGCGCTCTCCTTGATTCGAGCTCCAAGCTCCGGCGGGACTTCTTCGGTATCGTCTGTGCCGACGTGAGGAACACCTTCAACTCTCTTGCATCGTCGGGATTTGTCAAGGACCTTTTCAGCCGAACGTGTCTGGCCACCGAACGACACCGGGACTCGTCCGCGTAGCTCTTGGCTTCCTTGACTGACAGGAGTGAATCGGCCGCTGCTTTCTTCGGAGTAGGATTCAGCAATAGCTACGTCGTCTCCAGTCATAGCATCGGCAATGGCGTGCTTGTCAGCGAAGAGGGGAGATTGCATGGTTGTTTTCTGTTGAAATTGGTTTCCTTGTAGTGACGCACGATAGAAAATGTAAGGGTTGTATTCTTTGTGAGGCTTTCGCAACGATGAAGGACGATCAAACGAGGAAATAATACCGATGATTGAATGGATTAATTTTGATTGAATGATTTGAATAATGCGTATCGTGTTGCAGGGAAACGAAACGTGCCGCATTTGTTACACGCCGGAAAGCTATCTGTTGGGCAGAACTCACCGTGTGGAGAGGCGGGCTAGCTAGGATCTTTATGAAATCAAGTAACCCGGCTGTGCAGATAGAGTTAGCAATACGAATGTCTATGGTGTTAGCCAAGCCTCAACTACACAATGTGACTATGCTAGCTATGCTTTGCGTCTATTAGGTTAGTTTATCTTTCTACATGGACGAGTCAATGCTGTTGTCTGCAACAGGATTGTCACTGTTCCAATGTCATTTGAACCAAAGCATCAAGTGCCATCGGGGAAATCACAACCATGCCTCAACTAGAACAGAGCTCTGTCACAAAGCACTGGGCAATTAAACATGCCGGAAAGAAACACAAATGTTCAGTTTAGATCTACAATGCTTTTAATCAAACCATTCAAACCCAACCAGCTTCATACGATGGGTCAACGTGTCCAACAACATCAAAATGGGAATAGCCAAGCTGATGGCCAAGCTGAATGAGCACTGCCGCGGACCTGAAGAAGATGTGGTGTTCGTTCACATCATGACGAAACCTGTTGTCAAGTGCCTTGAACGTTTTAAATCTTCTGTTGACTGCTTCATGCCTCGATCTCAATGCTGCCATGGAACGTTTGTGCTGACAGTTCCTAGCATGACATGGCGTGATGGTTTTGGTGTAGCCGCGATGCCCTCTGTCGCCCATTGCATGTTCCATGGGAAGCAACATGTCTTTAAGCTTGTAGCGGAAGATTGTTAGGTCATGGGTACCAGCCGGAAAAGGTCCATTTATCCAGACAATGTCTCCGGTCTTGATGCAAACAGCGATCTCGTAACTGACGCCGGCCTTATTAAACTTGTGGCTGAACCATCTCTTTATCAATTTCTTTGTAGTCTGATTTCTTTTGTTGTTGATAAGAAAATGAGTGCCATCAACGGCAACAAGACATCTGTCTTTAGCATCCCCGACCAATCGATTCGCCCAAATGATCTGCATCGGCAAAAGTTTGTTTTAGCAAATCGAGGTTCAAGCAATGTGCTGGACACAACAACATTGCACACGATGCAATGGTAAGAAGACATTCAATTCGCCACACAAATGTGCTCACTACTTACCACTTCGCAATCAAGCTCCGCGCATGCTTCCAGATGCAGCATTCCCCACTTTTTCACTGTGTTCACGTCCACACTTAGAGCGTTGGCAAGAACGTCCCATGTCGAGTGCAGTTTCAAGAGCATCAAACCCCAAAGAAAGTGGGCTGGATCTGGCTCTTTGTGTCCAAGCATGTTGCTGTCACGAACAAAGGGACTCTCAACAATCAATTCCCATGCGTCACTGACCACATCTGGTGGAGTGCCAAAATGTGATTTGAATCGGCGCAATGCAACCTTGGCAGATCTTGATTGTTTGCATTTTGCCGCACGCCTTCCCAACTCCGCAAATTCAGCAGCATCCGGCATGGTTGTTGGTGATGTTGAATTGGTGTGTTTGTTGCAGTTGTCTCGCATTGTGGGCTTTAAAAAGATTGTCGGGAAGGGGGTTTCGATTGATGTGGCGATTGATGTGGCGATTCCCACCAAAACCCCAGTCTCTGCCGCCAACTTGCCGCCGAAATTCTACAATTAGACCATTTGCTTTGCATGTTTGCTCAACGTTAGCTGTGGTGTGTTAACATGACCTTTGAGCGAGGGTCATTTACACTTCGGGTCCCATAGCATTCGTTTCAAAAAGCGTAATGCCAGAAATGCTTCGTGTAGAATTATGCCGGCCACAGTGCAAACTAAAGACTGGAACAAAGGCTACCCGGCCCGCAAATCGATTCGCTTGCTGTGTCACGGTGCCTGTGTGCAGGCATAACGCAAGCGGGCAGCATCGAAATGACTGCTTGTGTGCCTCGATCTTGGCATGACGCCTCAAGCGGATGATGACTGTCTTGAGACGATTCCAGCGACTCCTTTGCTAGCTAACTGAATTCAGCAAAACATGATGTGCAATGGCATAGATTCAGGCACCAGGTAATTGGGCTGACACTTGCTCTCTCGTTTGAGTTGGATGTCAAGCTTTGGCATCTTGCATTGCGTGCGCCACAATTGCTGCACATTAAAACACCAGCTACTCCACAGCACAGTTTGCAATCACCTGCAACAATTTAGCTTTGCCATTTTCATGGTGGCATTGTCTTTGAATCTTTTTTGCATTCTTGCTGCCGACAAGCTCGCCTGACGCAAATCTTGCCGTTGACCCCGTTCAACGGTAGGAAATCGGTTTTTTGGGATAATCAAAAAACCAGTACGTTACAGGTTAACTGCCATTCCAGCACCGGCATAATTTCAGTGAAAACAGCTAGCATTTGTTAGTAAAACAAACCGATACTGCACCGTGCACCGACCGATACCGGACCGGCGGTTAACCGATTTATCTAAGCACACTATTTGAATTACATGCCTCACATTGTTGGCATTAGGGTTTGCACATGGCGAAACATGGCACAACAAAACCCTAATTGCAGTTGCAATCATCGCTCGGCAGTACACAAAAACTTAACGATGAGATATGGGCCGTTTGATCGCCACAGGCTGCTCTGCCAACATTTTAGATCACAACTAGCTCACAATCAGCACAGAATAACCAATTCACAGCAACAATCACAGCAACAATGGTCGTTGACACCTCTCTAACCGAGTCGATGCTCCTGCGGCTGAAAAGGATTGATTCAAAGTACAAAGAAAAGGGAGCAGACGATGATGGTGCTCGCCTTTGCTGCAGCTGGAAAGGAGCTCTTGACGAAGACAAGATCGAACTTGAAAAGCTAGTCACTGACCCTGACATTGCCGGCAAGATGTCCGCAGGCAAAATTAAGGAAGAGTACCCCAAGTATCGAATCTACACTACGGCCTGCATCCAAAATGCCCTTGGCAACTACAGGAGGAAGGCAAAAAAAGCAGTTGACGACCGAAGCGAGAGCAAGTATTTCTGCTGCACATTGCACTGACATGTTCGCCTCTAATGCTTATGTCTTTCGCATTCCGCAGTGGAGAAGAATGGCGGGGGTGGAGAAGGATTAAAGGCCAAGAACAGCAACAAAAAGAAGAAGACGTCAGAAGCATCGGTCAAGACGAAGAAAAGCATTAAGAGCAAAGCCGCGAGCACTAGGAAACCATCTGTTTTTCCAAGTACTTCGACTATGTACAAGTGTGATGGCACCCAGCGAACTGCGGCAACAAAGAACTCAAATACTGGCCTTTCATTTGCCGGAAGGACTTATGGCGCGGATGGCACCGTTCGCATGGGTTCTCGTCCTATGATGTGTGTACCAGTGTTCTGCACACTTGTGGATAGGGCGATTGGAGGGGCTTTGGCTTTCAGTCAGCTTGATCCCTGGACCGACAATGGATTGAATAAGCGGGCTAGCTGTGATTTGATGGTGTGCAACGGCGCTGTCATTGACGGTGATGCTGTTCAGTGCCGACCCAGTGCAATGAACCCTTCTGTGGTCATTATCAGTTTTTACTTGTCAGAGTACTTTACCAATCCTGATCGGAAGCTCAAATGTTTGCTTGAGCGCATTGCTGAAGTGTACCCAGAAACAAATGGATATGACACGGCTTGTTTGAAGATTTTAAAGAGCCACCCAAGGTGCGTTTCGGCATTGTCGAACCTCAGGTCATTGCTTGGAAGCCACAGCAACAGGTACCTTGTCAAATTTCGCATCACAGCACCCTTCAAAGTGTCGGAATCACTCGTCAGCAGAGAGGAGGACCCAGTCTTCTTTGGATTTGTCATCACAGAGAATGAAGAAACTGCCGAGACACACATCCATTTCGAGCTGAAGGAAAAGGATAAAGATTTTACACCGGTGACAGTCGACGGTGTAACGGGCCCGTCATTTTGAGGAGCAACATCCCGTGCTGGCTTCAAAGGCAAGACGATGTTCAGTCAGTTTGCTATGGGTTCGATCCCGGAAAACATTGCCTTTAAATCCCCAGCTGCCAAATGTCGACAGCAGGAAGAGGACGATGATTCCACCATCGTGACTAAGGAACAAGAGGAGCGTTTCAAGACCACAGGATTGGACGACGAGGAGGATGATGATGAGTCATCATGGGATTCTCAGCTCGGCGACGAAGATGACATGGATTGTGACGAGACCAACAGTGAAGTAGAGAAACTTCGAAGGGAAATAGATGAGCTTCGAAACATTGTGAGCGGCGTCTACCAATCATCATCCAAGGACAGTGAAAGTGGACAGACTAAGTCCACATCCGCGACCACCACGACGCCCAAGAAGAAGAAGAACAATGATGGTGATGTTATCAAGAAGAACAACGATGATGGATGGGTGACTGAGCGGAAAGAATGGTGTTACGATCCGCACCAGCAGAAGTATTTTCGATGGCTGATTAACAACTCCAACACCTGGCACCGTTTGTACAAGGGCGCACAAGACAGTAACAACAAATCGTGGATTCTGTTTCAACCAATCCAACAATCGCAGCAACACGACGAGATCGTCTGGAGAGAATGCCCAGATTTCGGATGGACAACGAATTCCAGGCGAAAGTGGTACGACAAGTGGTTGAGGCCCGACACTGCACAATGCAAAGCGTGCCTCCGATGTGTCAGTTGGCCTCAGTGCGACGACTGGCCTTGCCCACATTGCGAAGTGTGCGAACACTGGCCACGGTGCAGAAAGCAAGCGCAGCAACCAAGTAACGATGGACCATCCGTGCCGCCGTCTGCTGTGTCCATTGTCACGAAACTGAACGGCAGCAACAACAATAACAGACCATCGCCGCAGCCCACTTCCACGCAATTGCTCATGTCGTCTGTTCCAACAACAAGGACACCAGCAACCACAACTGCAACAATCACCATGCCGCCAACGAGAGCACCCATGACAACAACCGCCACCATCGCTCCAACATTCAAACCTGCACAGCACCAAATGCAGCAGCAGCAGCACCTACAAAGACCCATGGCACAACAACCATCAGGCACGATATTTCATTCAGCCGCCGAATTTCAGAATCGAATGCAAATGCACCAGCAGAACCGAGCGACACACCACCAACCTCCTGTTGTCCCACTCACTCAAATAAACAAGCAGCCTGGGCCGAGCGGCCCGGCACCAACGGTACTGTCTCCTGCTCAAATCGAGAGTTGGCGTGGAAAACCGCAGATGCCGACCACCAAGACCACCAACAACACAAACAGCAACGCCGACAGAGAAGCACAGCCACACCCAAAAAAGAATGATGAGGATGCGCTGCAAGAGATTAACCGTAAATTGGACAAATTGCTGAACATCATTGTTTCAGGCATCAAAGTTGCAAAGCAGTTCTACAGCGCACCAGAACCCGAAACGGAGTACGACGATGACAACGACATTGATCAACAAGAAACAGATGATTAAACAACAAAAAAAACCTAGCATGATTGAGAATCGCCTGTGGTCTTGCGTTTCTTGGTTTTCGCTTGGTGGTGTTGTTGTTGTTGTTGTAATTCACTAAGCAGTTTTCGTTTTTTCTTCACTGGGAACATGGACTTGATCTGTGATTGCTGCTGTTGCGTGGTAGGAAACGGCGTGTCGAGCAACTTGTAGACGGTGTTCAGTGTCATGGCGGGCACAGACTGTTCGCGCTCTTCCGCAGTGTGAAACAGTTTGCACTTGTTCTTGTGCACGTCGTCCGTGTAGCAATTGATCGCCAGCAAATCTCTCATGTGCGTGGTCGCCAAC
>ENA-ORBV01013116-ORBV01013116.1-microbial-mat-metagenome-genome-assembly--contig:-NODE-13116-length-12638-cov-9.405143_pt1 | contig 12638 bp, 13 predicted proteins | sample MGYA00237777_ERZ505514 | MGnify/ENA primary metagenome ERZ505514 (study PRJEB26160, sample SAMN06269048) | microbial mat metagenome | isolation source: Oligotrophic lake microbial mat | place...
TAATGATACGGCGACCACCGAGATCTACACCTCTCTATTCGTCGGCAGCGTCAGATGTGTATAAGAGACAGATAGATGTGTGAGCGACAGCGAGGCCCGCACCTTGCTGTCGCTCGTCATCCCAGCGTTGCGAGCAGAGCACCAAGCGCGGGCTCGTTGGCCCGCCGCGTCGGCGCATGTGCAATGGTGTACTGCAGTGTCGGCGCTCCTGGCCGTTCTGGTTGAACGAATCGCGTGCTGGCCGTGAAGCTAGTACAACGTCCAAGCGAAGATGATGGGTTACGCCCTGTAGCGGCGCGATATATCGTGCCCGTACGACCCGTCAGAATAACTTGGACAGACTACTAGTACGCCGACCGAGCATGTTTGCGTGATTCGTATGGGCTGGGCGCCCACGAGGGGCGCCCTTACGATCCATCAGAAGTGCGCAGATGCTGTACGAGGGCAGCCTGGCCGCGCTGATCGTTTGACAGATGCTCGGGCCGTTTTGGATTGGTTAAAGGTAGCATACATGGCCCTACGCTGTCAAGTCGCCCGCTCTGAAGCCCACGCGCCGCACCGCACTCCAACGCGGAATCGCCAGGTGCCATCTGTGAAGATTGTAAAGGATTATAGTGGACTAGGCAACTGTTCGTCACCAAGAATACCCTCCAGCCGCGAGGCGGCGCGCTGGGCCTGGGCACCTACCCCGAAGCCCTCGCGCCGAAAAGCGATCCGCCCGCCAACCATAGTGAGCATCACCTGGCCCTTGAGGCGCTGCCCCTGGAGCGGCGTGCTGCGCCCGCGCGAGGCGAAGCTGGCGGCGTCCACCGTCCAGCTGCGCTGCGGGTCAAAGATCACCAGATCGGCCCGTGCGCCAGGGCGCAGCGTGGCCGGCGAGCGCCCAAGCACCCCGGCTGGCCCCTCGGTAAGCTTCGCCACAAGGTTCACCAGGTCCATCTCGCCGCGATGCACCAGGGTAAGCACCAGCGCCAAGGCCGTCTCCAGCCCGCTGATGCCGGGCGCCGCCAGCCCGTACTCGCGCTCCTTCTCAACCCGGCTGTGGGGCGCGTGGCCGGTGGCGATCGCGTCGATGGTGCCGTCGCGCAGGCCCGCCACCAGGGCGTCCACATCGTCGTCGGTGCGCAGCGGTGGGCTTACGCGCGTACTTGTGTCGTAGGGCGGCAGCAGCGCGGGGTCGAGCCACGAGGGCAAGCCAAGCTCGGGGCTGGGGTTGCGCTTGCGGCGCGGCTTGGGCTCCGGCGCCTGGGGGGGCAGCTTGCCGCCCATGCTCCCGAGCACCCAGCGGTCGCTGAGCGTCAGATGGTGGGGCGTCACCTCTGCCGTGACGGTCGCGCCGCGCGCTTTGGCGGCGCGAATCAGGGCCACGCCGGCAGCGGTGCTCACCTGGCAGAGATGCAAGTGGGCGCCGGTGCTCTCGGCGAGGGCGATGTCGCGGGCGATGGCGACCTCTTCGGCGGCGGCGGGGAGGCCTGCCAGGCCGAGGCGCGTGCTGATCGCGCCCTCGTGCATGGCCCAGCCCGGCGCTAGGCGCGGCTCCTCGCAGTGGGTCATCACCGGCAGGCCGAGGGCGGCGGCGTAGGCAAGGGCATTGCGCATCAGGGCGGGGTCCGCGATGGCGCGCCCGCCGTCGCTAAACGCGATGCAGCCGGCCTCGGCCAGCTCGCCCATCTCGGCTAGCAGCTTGCCCGCACGCCCCTGGGTAAGGGCGCCGATCACCTCCACGTTCACGTGGCCCTCGCGCCGCGCCAGCTCGCGCACATGGCGCACCATGGCCGCCGTATCTGGGGCGGGGTGAGTGCTGGGCATGGCGCATAGCGTGGTGAAACCGCCGTGCGCGGCGGCGCGCGTGCCGCTGGCGATGGTCTCCTTCTGCTCGTAGCCTGGCTCGCGCAGGTGGGCGTGAAGATCGGTGAAGCCGGGGGCCACCACGGCGCCCCTGGCCGCGATGATCTCCACATCGTCGCCTAGCGGGGCGCGCTCGGTGTGCAGGTCGGTCAGATCGTAGAGCTGGGCGACCAACCCGTCGGCGATCAGGATGTCGCCGACGGTGGCCACGCGGCCAGCCGGATCGATGATCGAGGCGTGTTTGATCAGGTAGTTCATAATGCTGAGTGCTGAGTGCCGGGCAAAGTGCTGAGTGCTGAGTGCCGGGCAGAGTGCTGAGGGCCGAGTGCCGGGCAGAGTGCTGAGTGCTGAGTGCTGAGTGCTGAGTGCCGGGCAGAGTGCTGAGTGCTGGGGTAGCTTAGGTAGTGGGTTGGTGCCGACAGGACTCAGCACTTTCGACTCAGCACTCAGCACTTCGTTATGATCACAAGCAGCGCCAACCAGGCCATCAGGCAGCTCCGCGCCCTGCGCCAGCGCAAGCAGCGCGAGGCGAGCGGGCTCTGCTTTGTGGAGGGCATCCGGCAGGTGGCGGAGGCGATCCGCAGCGGCGCCGAGCTCGTGCAGCTCATCGTGGCCCCCGAGCTGCTCACCAGCCCCTTCGCCCACGCGCTGCTGGCGGAGCAGGCGGCGGCCGGAACAGCGCGGCTGGAGCTGTCACGCGATCTGTTCGAGCGCCTCTCGCAGAAGGATGGCCCCCAGGGCCTCGCCGCCGTGGTGCGCCAGCGCTGGGCTGCCCTGGCCGATGTGCAGCTCACTACGGCGCCGGGCTGGGTGGCGCTGCTGGAGCCCGCCGACCCCGGCAACCTCGGCACGATCATCCGCACCGCCGACGCCGTTGGCGCCTCGGGCCTCTTCCTGCTTGGCCCCAGCGCCGACCCCTACGACCCGGCGGCGCTGCGGGCGAGCATGGGCGCCACCTTTGGCATGCCGCTAGTGCGCTGCGCCTGGGAGGAGTTTGCCGCCTGGCAGGCGGCAAGCGGCGCCCCGCTCGTGGGCACCTCCGACCAGGCGCCCGCCGACTTTCAGGCGGTGCGCTACCCGCAGCCGCTCGTGCTGCTTATGGGCAGCGAGCGCCAGGGCCTTACGCCAGCCCAACTCGCCAGCTGCCAGCACGTCGTCGCCATCCCCATGCGCGGCCACGCCGACTCGCTCAACCTCGCGGTGGCTACGGGCGTGCTGCTGTACGAGCTGCTGCGGCAGGCGCGCGGCGGGCAGGTTATCCACAGATGACACAGATTTCCGGCCCATTTGTTGGTCCGGCCAAGCGGTTGTGCGGAAATCTGTGCCATCTGTGGACAAACCGCCCGGTGATCGGACGTTGCATCACTGGTATAATAAGTAGTAGTCCCCCACCGTAACCCCAAGGAGCCCCCTCGTGAGCACTGGAACGGGCCACAGGCGCGCTGCGCTCTTCGTCACATGCATCGTCGACCAGATCTACCCCACCGTCGGGCAAGCCGCCGTGCAGCTGCTCGAAGCCCAGGGCGTAGAGGTGAGCGTGCCGCGCGGCCTCACCTGCTGCGGCCAGATGGCCTTCAACGCCGGCTTCCGCGACGAGGCCTACGCCGTGGCTGGCCGCACCATCGAGGTGCTGCGCGGCCAGGGCGACGTGGTGCTGCCCTCTGGCTCCTGCGCCGCCATGATCCGCCACCTCTACCAGGAGCTGTTCGAGCATAGCCCCTACGCCCGCCCCGCCGCCGAGCTCGCCGCCCGCACCTACGAGCTCAGCGAGTACCTCGTGGACGTGCTCGGCGTCACCGAGCTTGGCGCCCAGTACGAGGGCCGCGTTACGTACCACGACGCCTGCCACGGCCTGCGCTTCCTCGGCCTGCGCGATCAGGCCCGCACGCTGCTTGGCGAAGTTCAGGGCGCCGAGCTGGTGCCGCTGCCTGGCTGCGACCAGTGCTGCGGCTTCGGCGGCCTCTTCGCCATCAAGCAGCAGGCGATCTCGGAGGCCATGCTCGACCGCAAGCTCGATGGCGTTGCCGCCGCTGAGGCCGACCTGCTCGTCACCGGCGACGCCTCCTGCATGATGCAGATCAGCGGTGGCCTCACCCGCAACAAGAGTAAGACGAAGGCGCGCCACCTCGCCGAGCTGCTCGCCAATATGACAGACGCAAGGCCATGACAACCCAGAGCATCCACTTCCACGAGCGGGTCGACTCGGCGCTCCACGACGGCTCGCTCCAGACGGCCCTGGGCCGCGCGACCACGCGCTTCATCGGCAACCGCGCCGGCGCCATGGACGCCCTGAGCGACGCCGACGGCCTGCGCCGCCAGGCCCGCGCCATCCGCGCCGACGCCCTGAGCCGCCTCGACGAGCTGCTGGAGCGCCTGGTCGCTAACGTCGAGGCGAAGGGCGGCACCGTCTGCTGGGCCAGCGACGGCGAGGACGCCCGCCGCTACATCGCCGAGCTTGCGCGCGCGCGCGGCGTCAAAATGATCGTCAAGTCGAAGTCCATGGCCTCCGAGGAGATCCACCTCAACGAGGCGCTGGAGGCGGCCGGCCTGGAGGTGGTGGAGACCGATCTGGGCGAGTATATCCTCCAGCTCGCGGGCGAGACGCCCTCGCACATCATTGCGCCCGCCATCCACAAGACGCGCGAGCAGGTGGGCGAGCTGTTCGAGCAGCATCTGAACATGCCCCACACCGAGGAGGTGCCGCCCATGATCAAGGCGGCGCGCCAGGCGCTGCGCCAGCGCTTCCTCCACGCCGACATGGGCATCAGCGGCGTGAACTTCGGCGTGGCCAACGAGGGCGCCGTGGTGATCGTGGAGAACGAGGGCAACGCCCGCCTCTCCACCAGCGTGCCGCGCATCCACGTGGCGATCATGGGCATCGAGCGCATCGTCGAGCAGCTCGACGACCTCGCCGTGATGCTGCAGGTGCTCGCCCGCTCCGCCACCGGCCAGAAGCTCAGCGTCTACACCAGCATCATCAGCGGCCCCGCGCGCATCGGCGAGGCCGACGGCCCCGAGGAGTTTCACTTGGTGCTGCTTGACAACGGCCGCTCCAAGATGCTCGGCGGCCAGTACGCCGAGGCCCTGATGTGCATCCGCTGCGGCGCCTGCCTCAACGCCTGCCCGGTGTACCAGAGCATCGGCGGCCACGCATACGGCGGCGTCTACTCCGGCCCAATTGGCGCCATCCTCACCCCGCTGCTCCAGCCCGACTTCCCCGACAACCATCTGCTGGCGCAGGCCAGCTCGCTCTGCGGCGCCTGCCAGGAGGTCTGCCCGGTGGGCATCGCCATCCCCGACATGCTGCTGCGCCTGCGCGCAGACGCCGTGCGCGACGGCAAGTATCACCCCGCCGAGAAGGCCGCCATCCAGGGCTACGCCCTGACCATGAAGAGCCCCGCGCTATACCGCGCCGGTGGCGCTATGGCTCGCCTCGGCTCGCGCCTGATCGGCCGCAAGGGCCGCATCCGCCGCCTGCCGCCCCCGCTCAACCTTTGGACCAAAAATCGAGATTTTCCGCAGCCCGTCGGCGACAAGAGCTTTGGGGAGTGGTGGGAGCAGCGGGAGCGCAAAAAAGGCACCGCGTAGGGGCGCCCCATAAGGCACCGCGTAGGGGCGCCCCATAAGGCACCGCGTAGGGGCGCCCCATGTGGGCGCCCACCCCAGGTCTTATAACCCCCACGGGTTGATTATCGGCACGCCTGTGTCCTTGAAATCCTGCTCGTTGCGCGTCACCAGCGTGTAGCCGCCGTGGAGCGCCAGGGCGGCGATCAGCCCATCCAGCGCCGAGAGCGGGCGCCCCTCCTGCTCCAGCCGCCCCGTCAGGCTGCCCCAGCGCAGCATCGCGGCGACGCTCAACTCAAGGATGCGGCCATCGAAGCGCAGCAGCAGGTCGGACTGGAGCCATGCGTGCAGCGCCTCCTTCCGCGCCGACGCGGGCAGCTTTGTGATGCCCTTCTGGATCTCTCCAATCGTGATCACGCTCAGATACAGCCGGGTCGGCTCCTGCGCGTCGACCCACTGCACCACGCGCTCCTGTGGCTGGCGAGCGATCAGCTCGGAGATGACGTTTGTGTCCAGCAGGTAGTTCACAGTGCGAGGCCCTCACGGGCCGGGCCTGGATCACGCGTGAGGTCGAGCTCGTCGCCCACAGCCGCCAGCGGCGACTCACGGAAAAAGGTCGATATGTTCTGCTGATTCAGCAGCAGTTTGCGGTATTCTGCATACGACAGTATGATCGCCGTCTCAACGCCGCGCCTGGTGATAATCTGTGGCCCCTGTGTAAGCGCCTCGTCAACCAGCTCGCTGAACCTGCTCTTCGCCTCTTGCAGCTGCCATACGCGGCTCATACGCTCTCCTTCTGACTAGTCAGTCTAGATTTATGATACATGACTAGCGCCGCTGTGTCAAGCGGATGCGCCATCACAACAAGCGACAGACCTACGGGAAGGGCTGATGCAAGTGTCCACTCCACAAGCAGCCAATGCTCAATCAGCGACACCAGTGCTTGACGGCTCCAGGTTGGCCGCCCCTGTCGAATCGAGTCCGAGATCGGCCGATGGAACACCCGTTCCGCAGCGAGTGCTCGCCGACACGCTGATCCCGGCCAGCGTGCTGCCGCAGCCGTCCGAGGCGGAGCGGCAGGGGCCAAAGGCAAGCGGGGCGCCAGTGAACCTTACACTGGAGGGCTTCGCGCCGCAGAGCGCTGCGCCCCCGGCGGACGAGGCGTAAGGCTGCGCAGTTGCAGCGCCGCTCCCAGGCAGTTCACTTGCATTCTGGCTATATTCTGGCTATAATACCCCGGTGGCGTGAACAGATACTTATGGCGCATGTATGCCCTACGAGCTTATCCTCGCACCGGAGGCGGTGGAGGATCTCCAGCGGCTCCGAGCGAATGATCGTGCAACAGTACGGGCTGCCCTGACAACGCATCTGCTTCATGAGCCGATGCGGGTGAGCAAAAGTCGGATCAAGCGCCTGCGTGGAGTCCGTCGGCCTCAGTATCGCTTACGGATAGATGACCTGCGCGTCTTCTACGATGTGCAGGCCATGTATGTCGAAATTATTGCCATTCTCGATAAGTCTGACGTGGATGCCTGGTTAGCGCAATTTGGCGAAGCCGAAGAAGGAGTATACGATGAAGCAGATTCCCCTCTCGGAAGTGAAGAATGATCTCTCGAAGTACTTACGCATGGCGGAGGAAGAAGACATTGTTATTACGCGTCACGGCAAACCTGCGGGGCTGCTGATCGGCTTTGAGTCGGAAGACGAGTGGTTCGAGTACCGCCTTGAGCACGACGCCCGCTTTCTCAAGCGGGTCGAGTCTGCGCGCATGAGCCTGCGGGCAGGGCGCGGTGTTCGCCTCGACGATATTCCAGACGCGTAGGTTCAAACAGGCTATCGCAAGCGTATGCCTGTTTATAGCGAATCGAAGGAGCAATCGATGGGCAGCTTACTTGATCGTATCACCATAGATCCAACTATCTGCCATGGAAAGCCCGTCATTCGTGGCATGCGCTATCCTGTCGAAAATATGCTTGAACTGCTCAGTTCTGGTATGTCGATAGCGGAGATTCTTGCGGATTATGAGGATCTTGAGCATGAGGACATGCTTGCTGTGCTTGAATACGCAACACGCCTCAGCCAAGTAAAGCGCATTGAAGTATTAAATTCGTGAATTTTATCATCGACCCGTGGAGTAATCAATGACATCCATCGCGCAGCATCCCCCTGTCGCAGCGGCGCCGCGCCCGCTCATCGCCCCCCGCCGCTTCACGGTAGATGAGTACTACCGCATGGGTGAGGCGGGCATCCTTGGGCCAGAGGATCGCGTCGAGCTGATTGATGGGGAGATCGTCAAAATGAGCCCAATTGGCCCACTGCATGCAGCCGTCGTTGAGCGTCTCCGCGATCTGCTGAGCGAGCGCCTGCGCGGCCAGGCAACGATTCGCTCGCAAAACCCTATCAGGCTCTCAAATCTCACGGAGCCCGAGCCAGACGTGGCCGTTGTGCAGCTACGGGCCGACGCCTACGCCAGCGCTCACCCCACGCCCGCCGACGTGCTGCTGTTGATCGAGGTCTCCGACAGCACGCTCGCCTACGACCGCGATGTGAAGCTGCCGCGCTACGCCGCCGCGGGCATCCCCGAAGTCTGGATCGTCGACCTGGAGCACCAGCAGGTTGAGCAGCACCACGGCCCCGCCGGTGATCAGTATCGCACCAAGCAGACCTGGGCGCACGGCCAGGCGCTCCCCTGCCATTCCATCGCCAGCCTCACGCTCCAAATTGACGAGCTGCTCGGGTAGTAGCGTATATGTCACTAACGCCAGACTCTTGTCACCCTGAGCGGAGCCGCAGGCGCAGTCGAAGGGTCTTTGTGGGCATGACCGTCAGATTCCTCGCTGCGCTCGGAATGACAACGGCCCGCTCGGAATGACAACGGAAATCCAAAATCCAAAATCCAAAATGCCAATTACTATCACCCGCGAGCGCCCCGACACCCCCGAGTCCATCGCCCTGATCGATGAGCTAGAGGCGGTGCTCTCCCCTCACTACCCCGCCACGAGCCGCCACGGCTACAGCGTCCAGAAGCTGATCGACCAGGGCGTGGCCTTCTTCATCGTGCGCGAGGACGGCGCCCCAGCCGGCTGCGGCGGCGTGCAGCTCTTCGGCGCCGAGTACAGCGAGCTCAAGCGTATGTTCGTCCGCCCCACCTTCCGTGGCCGCAGCCTCGCCAAGCTGATGCTCCAGCACCTGGCCGATCACGCCCGCGCCAATGGCGTGTCGCTGCTGCGCCTGGAGACCGGCATCCATCAGCTAGAGGCGATCGGCCTCTACGAGCGCGAGGGCTTCACCCGCACCTCGCCCTTCGGCGACTATCAGCCAGATCCGCTCAGCATCTTTTTTGAGAAAGTGATCAGGTAGAATGTGCAGTAGGGTTACACAGTTGAAGCGCGCGCATCGCAAGCCCGTTGTCACCCCGACCGGAGCGCAGCGGCGTGGAGGGGTCTGCTTCCGCAGCAGGACTGAGGATTCCTCGCTGCGCTCGGAATGACATGGATGCTACAAGGAGCTGCAATGTCCGCGCCCTTTACAATCACCAAACCTGATCTGCCCTACGCCTTGCAGGTGGAGATCACCAGCAACTGCAATCTGCGCTGCAAGATGTGCCCGCTCAGCACCTCCGGCACGCTCTCCAGCATCACCCCCGGCCACATGAATGACGTGCTCTGGCAGGAGCTGCTGCCAATGGCCCGCCAGGTCGGCCAGGTGATGATCGCCGGCTTCGGCGAGCCGCTCGTCCACAAGGGCTGCCTGCCGCTGCTGCGCCAGCTCGACGCCGAGGGCATCGCGGTGAGCATCGTCACCAACGGGATGGCGCTCACGCCGCGCACCGCCGCCGAGCTTGTGGCCGTCAAAAGTCTGTTCCAGATCAATGTCTCGATCGACTCGCCCGACCCCGCCGCCTACCACGCCATTCGCGGCGCCGATGTGAGCAAAGCCCTCGCCGGCCTGCGCACGCTGATGCAGGCGATCGACGACCCTAACCGCGTCTCGGTCTCCTCCGTGGTCACCGCCGACAACATCGCCACGCTGCCGGCCTTCCCGCCGCTGCTGGCCGAGCTGGGCGTGCGCTACTACGTGCTCCAGGAGCTGATCAACTATGTGGACGAGACAAGCGAGATCGACCCGCTCCAGCTGCTAGATTTTTCGGCCTACATCGAGCAGATCCGCGCCAGCTGCGCCACAAGCGGCGTGACGTTCCAGTCCACCATCCCCGAGCGCCTGCGCCTGGCGCTCCACGACAACGAGCAGCTCCACGATAGCTTCTACGACGATAGCTACCAGAGCGTTGATCAGGCCCGCCAGTGCAATCTGGCCTGGGAGATCCCGTACATCGATAAGGACGGCCTGGTCTACCCCTGCTGCTACGCGGCCTCGCAGTCCGCCTCGGTGCTGGGCGACCTGAAGACAGCGCGCATCGAGACGATCTGGGTTGGCCCGGCGTTCCAGGAGTTTCGCTCCGCCATCCTGGACGGCCGCACGACGCCGGAGATCTGCCGCACATGCACCGCCGTGCCGGTTGGCCCGCATCACCTGCGGCTCTTTGCGGCCGAGGTGCTGCCCACGCTCTCGCAGCTACGCGGCCCCGGCCCCCGGCGCGTGGTGGTGCGCAACACGGGCAGCCGGGCCTGGCGGCGCGACGACATGGTGCGCGTCGGCACCTCTGGCCCGCGCGACCACGCTTCGCCCTTCTACCACCCCAGCTGGCTCGCGGCCAACCGCGTGGGCACGCACCAGGAGGAGCGCGTGGCGCCAGGTGCCACGGCCACCTTTGTGTTCGAGACGCAGCCCGCCCCTGCCGACACCAGCGCCAGCTTCCAGCTAGTAGCCGAGGGCATTTGCTGGCTGCCGAACAGTCGCTTTAACGTGTCGTAGCAGCAATGCAAAATGCAAAATGCCAAGCACTCAGCACTCAGCACTCAGCACTCAGCACTCAGCACTCAGCACTCAGCACTCAGCACTCATGCCAGGGAGCGACCCATGTCTCGTGAACGAATCATCGCCAGCCTGCGCACCAGCCTTGCCTCGAACCGCCAGTGGCTCGCTGGGGAGGCCGCGCAGGCATCGCACGACCCGCCGACCCACGTGCTGCCCCAAGCCGCCAACCTCGCCGTCCAGTTCGCCGAGGAGCTGACGAAGCTAGAGGGCAAGGCCTACCTGGTGTCTGACGCCGAGGAGGCGCTGGAGACGCTCGGGCGCCTGCTGGAGGAGCGCGGCGCCCAGCAGCTGCTCGCCTGGGATCTCGACCAGATCGGGCTCCCCGGCCTCGACGCGCTGCTCGCCGAGCGCGGCGCCAGCCTGCTAAACCCGTCGGTGCGCGGCGCCACGCGCAAAGCGCAGCTTCAGACCCTGGAGCCGGCGCCCGTCTGCCTCTCCGGGGTGGCCTACGCCATCGCGGAGAGCGGCACGCTGGTGCTGCGCCACGGCCCCGGCCGCCCGCGCCTGGCCTCGCTGCTGGCGCCGGCCCACGTTGCCGTGGTGCGCGCCGAGCAGCTTGTGCGTGGCCTCGGCGACGCCCTGGCGCGCCTGCGGGCCGAGAGCGGGGCGGAGCTCTTCACCGAGACCAGCAACCTCACCTTTATCACTGGCCCCTCGCGCACCGCCGACATCGAGATGACGCTCTCGCTTGGCATCCACGGCCCGCCCGAGCTGCACGTGGTGATAATTCAACATTAAAAATGCAAGGGAATGCAAAATTGAAAATGCAAAATGCAAAATGAACACACGCGAAACGGAACGAGGGTTGCCATGCTGAGCAGATGCTTCGCTCGAGGGTGAACTCCGCGAAGCATCTGCCCCAGGTGCCCAGCAAGACCCTTCGACTGCGCCTGCGGCTCCGCTTAGGGTGACATGGCGCTGCCTTCGGCTGCATGACACGCCGACCGCTGGCGCTTTCGCTATTTTGCATTTTGCATTTTGCATTTTGCATTGCCCTGCACTTTTGCATTGACACTATGACCAAGCCAAAAGTCTTCGTGACCCGCCGCCTGCCCGCCGCCGCCATGCGCGTGCTGGAGGCCGCCTGCGACGTGACGCTCTGGGATAACGCGGAGCTGCCGCTGCCGCGCGAGGAGCTGCTGCGCGCCGTTGCCGACGTCGATGGCCTGCTCTGCCTGCTCACTGATCGGGTGGACGCCGAGCTGCTCGCCGCCGCGCCGCGCCTGCGGGCCGTGGCAACCATGGCCGTCGGCTACGACAATATCGACGTGCCGGCCTGTAGCGCGCGGGGCGTGCTCGTCTCCAACACGCCCGGTGTGCTCACCGAGACCACCGCCGACCTGGCGTGGGCCCTGATGCTGGCGGCGGCGCGGCGCATCGTGGAGGGCCAGAAGCTGATCGAGGCGGGCGGCTGGGGGCCGTGGCACCCCATGCAGATGGTGGGCGTGGATCTGTTCGGGGCGACGCTGGGCGTGGTGGGCGCGGGGCGCATCGGCGCGGCGGTGCTGCGGCGCGCACAGGGCTTCCAGATGCAGCTGCTGTACCACAATCGCCGCCCGAGCGCCGAGCTGGAGGCCGAGACGGGCGCCAGCTACCGGGGGCTGGACGAGCTGCTGGCCGCCAGCGACTTCGTGGTGATCACCGTGCCGCTGAGCGCGGAGACGCGGGGCATGTTCGGCGCACGGGAGTTCGCCCTGATGCGCGACACGGCGGTGCTGGTGAATGTGGCGCGCGGGCCGGTGCTGCGCGAGCTGGAGCTGGCCGAGGCGCTGCGGGCCGGGCGGCCGCGCGCGGCGGGCCTGGATGTGTTTGAGCGCGAGCCGATCAGCCCCGACCACCCGCTGCTCGCGCTGGCGAACGCCGTCTGCGTGCCCCACATCGGCAGCGCCACCCTGGCCACCCGCACGCGCATGGCCACCCTGGCCGCAGAAAACCTCGCCGCCTACCTCACGGGCAAGGCGCCGCTTACGCCTGTGAACGCGGACTCGGTGACACGGTGACAGTGCGCTCGCTCTGCTCGCGCTGACCAGGTGACACCTGTCGGCGGAGATTGGACGACCACGGGAATGTGAGACCCGCTGACAGCTTCGTAGGTACCGATAGGTGTCACCTGGTCACCTGGTCACCGTGTCACCTGGTCACCTGGTCACCTGGTCACCCAGTCATCCTGTCGTCGCCCGAGGCCACACAGCCACGCCGCCGCGCGCAGGGCATGGAGGTAGCTAGGCTCTCCAACGGGGTGGGCGGGCTTGGGTGCGGCGCAGTAGCGCGTGTAGAGCGGCTGCACC
>ENA-ORBV01013117-ORBV01013117.1-microbial-mat-metagenome-genome-assembly--contig:-NODE-13117-length-12638-cov-5.288592_pt1 | contig 12638 bp, 6 predicted proteins | sample MGYA00237777_ERZ505514 | MGnify/ENA primary metagenome ERZ505514 (study PRJEB26160, sample SAMN06269048) | microbial mat metagenome | isolation source: Oligotrophic lake microbial mat | place...
GAGATCTACACCTCTCTATTCGTCGGCAGCGTCAGATGTGTATAAGAGACAGGTGGAGAAGGTCCCCTAAAAGCTTTCGAAAGTCAACAGTCCCTGCTAACTGTACTACAGTATTATTCTAATTTCATTATTATTTGCTGGTATCCATGGCCGAGGAGGATGAATCGGCCGCGTTCTTTTTCAAATGAATGGGAATTTGAGCTCCTCGCGAAGCACCATATCCCGTTTTGCTGCTTTTTTTCTTGGTCCCAAAAGAGCTAGTTGTACCGTCGTTGTTGTTGCTGCTGCCTGTTGAAGTAGAAGTAGCGTTGTTGCTGCTGGCCAAGCTACTGGAAAATGCCTTGGGTGGTGCCGGTGCGGCTTGAATCATTTTTTGGGCCACATGAGCGCCACTAATCACATCAAAGGTTCGGGCCGTCAAGACACGGGGTGGTGGTGGCAAGAGGACGCCCGAATAACATTGTGGCGGTACGGGAGGCAAGGGCGTGGCATTGACTTGTTGGGCCAACAAATTCAATTTGGGCAATTGGGCCGTGACGGCTTGAGGATGATCGGGACGCATTTCCGCGGCCAACAAGTAATCCCGTGGTGTTGGTTCCGGCAAGGAAGCTGTAGCTCCCGCACCGGACGATGACTTGCCGCTTTCAGTGGTCGTGGTCGTATCAAACATTCCCCCCGCATGAGCTGCATAATCTTGTGCATCTTCGAGTAATTCTTGGGCGTATCGTCGTGCTTGTTCCAACAAACAGGCCATGGCTTGTGGTGTGACATCGGATCGTGTCATGTAGTTGTTGGCCAAGGCCGCTTCTACAATTTGGATTTGTTCCGGCAAGACGGTCGAGCTGTGCGACGCCATGAGTTGTTGATGATGCGTGTCGGCTTTGGACTTGCCAGTGGTGGCCGGTGGCAAGACATCTTCAATGCGATACCACAGTGGATCTGTCCGTCGTGCTGCCGAAAAGGCCCGAGAATCCGCCAAATCACTCTGGGCCAATTTGGCTGCCTGGAGAATGGCAGCGTTGGAGGCGGAACCTGCCGATGCCTTGGCGGTCGGTTTCTTGCGGCGTACTGTTTTCTTTTTGGTGGTCCCTCCTTCGCCATCGGCTGCCTTTTTCTTTTTGGTAGTTTTTTTCTTGGTGGCGGGCTTCTTTTCCGTGGGAGTGTCTTTCTTATCGTCCTTTGCGTTGGCATCGTTGTCTTTGGAATCTTTCGCCCCAGATGCAGGAGATGGTGCTGGAGCCGGGCCACCAGCGCTCGGAGGATTCGTGCTTGCCATTATGGATGATGAATTGGTGCCTTGGTATTCAAAGTAGCGACCAGGCGTTAACGGGTCCACTGTACTACAGTATGTTCGACTTGGCAGGCAGTCGGGTTTTGGACGACAACAGCAAGATAGCTTTATGTATTGCAAGCGGGAAGCAAGTGGTTTTGCCTTCTTCCCTGTTGATCGGCATGTCAATCAACAACAGCATGTCGTCGGTTGCTGTCGACTGCGTGTGTGCAGTATGCATGCAGCCTACACGCAAACAGCCATGTGTGCGCGCCTCGATCGATCTGGTAAGCATATGGTCGCACATAAACCAATTTTGCAAAACAATAATTAGAAGATCCAAAGAATGATACTCTGTGCGATCTTTTCATCGGCTTTCGTTCGATGATGATTGATTCATGACCGTTTGGTTGTGATGCATGGCCCCCTTCTACGTTCATGGTGGACTGAGACACGCCTTCACCGTTGAGAGATATCGATAGTGGATCGGTGAGGCAGTTAGCAAGTGACACAGCGAACCGAGAGCAGCTTTATTTACACTGTACTTACCCCCAGCCTTGTTGCTGCCCTAACTAGACTACCACATCTTTTAAAAGAAACTCCTATCGAACTTGATCATGGCGACCACCAAAGAAAGCAAGGCCCAGGGTCGCGTTCTTCTACCCACCAATGTCGTGCCCGTCCGGTGAGTCAGCCAAGTGCTACACGTTTGGTGAAAAATTTGATGTTCATCTTGATTCGCTCTTTGCCACTTATTCAATTGTAGCGGAGTTTCGGATTTTCACTCCATTTCAACACTTCTCACCATGCGCTTTCCCGCCAATTATTTTTTGACCCCCTCTGTCATTTTTGTTCACGTTGTCGTGAAATGAACAAAACAAATCCTTCATCCACAATTCCACAAAACGGCGCTGATCGTATCTTGTTATTACCGTGAACAGTTACGACCTCAAAATCACTCCCAACTTTTCTACCTTTGTGTTCGAAGGCGATATCTCCATTGAGTTTACCGTCAACAAGGAGGAACTTAAGGACGATCTAAAGAAGCAAATTACCTTGCACTCCAAAGAGCTTTGTTACGTCTCTGCTTCCTTCAAAGCCGGCGCCGATAGTGCAGCACCCGTCGCGGCCGAAGAAATTCGTGTCAATCTCAAAGCCACCACTGTGACCTTTTTGTTTCCAGACGAAATTCCGGCGACTGCAGAAACATTGACGTTGAGCATTCAGTTTTCGGGATTTCTCAAGTACGTTTGTTTTCAATGCCGAAATTTTTATTTGTTTCGTTGGACGGGGTTTTGCACACATTGATATTCACCCATTCGATGCCTCTCCTTCCTCACCCCACTACTATTGTTCCTTGATTGTTGTTCCAGCAATCAAATGGCCGGTTTTTATCGTTCCAAATACACGGATATTGAAGGAAAGGAAAAAATCATGGCCTCAACTCAGTTTGAAGCGTTGGACGCCCGTCGTTGCTTTCCTTGTTATGATGAACCTGCACGAAAGGCTGTTTTTGGTATGACCTTGGTCATTCCTTCCAATTTGCTCTGCTTTTCGAATATGCCAGAAAAGGAAGTCATTTCTGTCAACAAGGAAACCAAGAGCGTAAGCTTCTTGGACACTCCCAAAATGAGTACCTATTTGCTGGCCTTTTGCGTTGGAGAATTTGACTGTGTCCAGGCACAAACCCAGAATGGCGTCTTGGTCAAAGTGTATACTCCTCCTGGCAAGAGTACATCGGGAACCTTTGCGCTGGAATGTGCCACCAAGTGTTTGGATCACTATGATTCCTTTTTCGGGTGTCATTACCCGCTTCCGAAACTGGATATGGTTGCCATTCCAGAATTTGCCATGGGAGCCATGGAGAATTGGGGTCTTGTCACGGTAAGCAAAACTAGTGTATTTCTGAATGTACGAAAGAATTTTGACATTCGCATATTCGAATTCACATATTATCTTTTCCCTTTCCCCTTCCCTTCGATCGTTATCATGATTACAGTATCGCGAAGTCGATTTGTTGATTGACCCTGTCAAAGCTAGCTCATCGCAAAAATCTCGTGTGGCCACAGGTGCGTCGTCTAACTTTTTCAGATGAAACCCGATCGCTAGGCGTTTTGTTGTGCTCACCTTTGTCCTTCAAAAATCAGTTGTAAATCACGAGCTGGCCCATCAATGGTTTGGCAACTTAGTTACAATGGCCTGGTGGGACGATCTTTGGCTGAATGAAGGTAAGAAAATAAGTTGTCTGGTTATCCAATCCCTGCGAGGATTGATGATTCTTAGTATGTCTCAACCTCGGATGGCACTCTGCTATATTCAGGGTTCGCGAGTTGGACGGAGTGCTGGGCGAGTGACAAGATCTTCCCAGATTGGGGTGTTTGGGAAAATTTCACGACCGATCACTTGGCCAGCGCGTTACGTTTGGACTCGCTCAAGTCATCGCACCCCATTCAGGTACCGATTGCCCATGCCGAGGAAGTGGAACAGGTCTTTGATGCCATTAGTTACAGTAAGGGTGCCTCCGTCATTCGTATGATCAAAGCTGTTTTGGGAATGAAAAAATTTCAGACAGGATTACAGGCTTACATGAAGAAGCATGCTTACAGCAATACCGAAACAACCGACTTGTGGCAAGCGTTTGAGGATAGCAGTGGTCTACCTGTTCAAGAGCTGATGGCAAGCTGGACTGAGCAGATGGGATTCCCGTTGCTCAAGGTTTCTAAGGAAACGTGGGAAGACACGCAGGTCACATTCGAGTTGGAGCAGATTTGGTTTTTGTCTGACGGATCAGAGCTTACCGCTGAAGAAGCCGACAAAAAGTGGACCATTCCAGTGATTTCATGTACCGAAAAAGGAACCCAGGAGGATATTGTATACATGCGAGAAAAGACAGCAACAATCACTATCCCCATCGAAAAAGGTGGCTGGGCAAAGTTGAATGCCAACCACGAAGTTCCAATGCGTGTGCTGTCAACTGCTGAGATGTTGACTCGCTTGTCTGCTGGAGTGAAAAGCAAGAAGCTTTCCCCCTGTGACAGGGCAGGCCTAGTCAACGACTCGTATGCACTCGTCAAAGCTGGACACATGGCACCAGAGGAGCTCATCAAGTTGCTTGCCAACTACGAGAATGAAGACACCCTCGTTGCCTGGGACGCCGTGACAAGTGCTCTGGTCGGCCTCGATGCCGTTTGTTCGGGCGATGAAAAAATGAATGCAAGCTTCCAAAAGTTCGCCAAAAAGCTCTTGACTTCTATCACCGCAAAGGTCGGTTGGGAGTTCAGCACCAGCGACCCACACCAACAAAGTTTATTGCGGTCGATGATTATTGGAGTTGCCGGCCGCTTCAGTTACGACGACCCAGCAGTTGCAGCGGAGGCCAAGAAGCGATTCGATGCTTTTCAAGAAGACCACCATAATACCAAGATGCTTCCCAGTGATATCCGTAGTACGGTCTTCAAGATTGTTCTGAAGAATGGTGGCGAAGCGGAGTACAATCAAGTGAAAGCCTACTTTAGCAAGGCCGACGACAATGCGGAGCGAAAGCACGTTCTGAGCACCTTGGGCGCTACCCCGGACACCAAGCTCAAGTTGGCCACCATGGATTGGAGTTGTTCTGGTGAAATCAAGATTCAAGATTTTTTCTATTTGATGGGATCCGTGGGAGGAAGTGGCAAAGAAGGCCGTGAAATCAGTTGGAAATACTACAAAGACAATTTGGACGTGATCAAGAAACTTTTGGGACAGGCCAGTCCCAGTTTGATGAATGCCTGCATTGTGATGTGTGCCGGATCCTTCTGCTCCGCCGAGATGGCGGACGAGATTGAAAAGTTCTTTGAAGAAAACCCTCTCCCACAATCGAGTCGCCGAATCTCTCAATTGACCGAAAGCATTCGTGCCAATTCCAAGTTTTTGAGTCTGCTCCAAGCTAGCAGTCTTTCCAAGGATGAATTTTGGTCGGCATTGTAGGAAGCTTTTGAATTTTGCGCGAGGTTCTGAGTGTTGCGGCGGCCTTTTCGGATAGCTAGTACTAGTAGCGGTGCAGTAGCTATAAGTCAACTAAAGGAAGGAATAATGAAATCTGTATAGTGTTGCAGGATCAATCGAGCTACTAGCTAGTGGCTGCTGTACTGTAGCTAACCAAAGAAAAAGGGAATTTACAAAGCAGGAAGCTAGCTAGCTAGCTACTAGCTACTGTACCAGTATTAGTATTCAATTGTCTTGCCAAAGTCAGACTGTAGTCTTGCACATGTGCGACCATCTAACAAATGCTAACTCTAGCCCTAATTTAGTTTTTGTTTTGGGTCATTGTCTTAAACAACGTCAGCTTCCACGCGTTTTAAGGAATTATTGCCCATAGCCATCCGTTTAACCACGTCGTCACGTTTATCCGCGTTCCGCGTATTCAACTCCGAGCAGTTTGTGAATCTGTGTGAATTGTTTTCCTCCACGAGTGCACGCACGCATGAATGGATCGGAACCACGAAAAAGGAAGGAAGTTCAAATTCAGTCAGTGACTGATCACGAGCCCACACAACATAAGTTGAAGGCCAAAACTTACGGAAGCGAACGAAGTATGCATCAATAACAAGACCAGACAACAAGTCATCACCACCTTACGTACCAGTCCATCCATCACAGTCACAACTAACTCATAAGATATTACATTCAACCAACCAACCATAAAGCCAGCAAGAAAGCACTAACCAAGCAAGAGAAAACAAAATGTCACCAACAATGATGATGATGACGGATGATGAAGCAAGCATCATGGAAGACTCCTCGTCCTATGATGCTACCGATGTGTTTTTCCGACGAGGAGAATTCTTGCGCAAATTGCGAGAAATGGAAGCTCAAGATGACGCGGAACGCGAACAAGAAAATCAAGCGGCTGCCCTACTGGTTGCTGCTACTGGCACTGTGAGCAATGCTGCTGGCATGTCTGCGAGCAGCGATACGCTCCACTACGAATCGCAATACCTTCAAAATCAATCGTATTGGGATGATTACAAACACGTCAATTATCGTTTTATTGACTTTGGATTCATTCCTACTTGCCGAAAGGAGCGGCAGCCGCCGCAATCAGAACAACAGCAGCAGCAGCCATTGATCCTTGAACAAGATCGCAAATATGGCAAAGGCGGCTTAATCTGGGACGCGGGTGTCATTTTGGCCGAGCATGTCATTTACGAACAAGAAGAATGGAAACCACTCCAAGGCAAAGTGGTCCATCATGCACAGGCTGCCAACAATAATAATAACAACAATGCTGTACAAATGGTCGAATTGGGAGCTGGAACAGGCGTGACTGGTCTCATGGTAGCATCGGCATTGCCACAAGATGTCCACGTGTCCTTGACAGATTTGCCCGAATTGATGCCACTCCTGCAAAAAAATCTAGCCCACAACACCAGCAACGCTACAACTCTGACTACGATTGGAAACACGACTACTACGAAGGATGGTGTACCTCCCGTTTCTGTTTTCCCACTGCCATGGGGCAGCAATGTGACGGGAAATTACGATGTCATTTTGGGCGCCGACGTTGTTGCTGGCATTTATGATCCGGTCAAGCTCGCCAAGACCATTTGTGATTTGTGTCATGAACATACCATTGTGTATATATCGGTCAATAGTCGTCTCTTGGAAGCGATTGCTACGTTTGAAACCGCCATGGTACGACTTTTTGATCGCGTCGAAATCCGGGCACCCATGAGTCGCAACAAGAATCCCAATGTCTCCATCTTGGTCGCCACCGGCAAACGATCCAATCAATGATATTGCACTGTTTGTATATATATACATATGCATTGCTACGCAATAATCAAACAAAACAACCCCCTTGTGTTGGTATTCCATCACGGGTCTTCATGTTTCAATCATTGACGAGAGCCAATTTTTAAGTCTCCTGTAGAAAAAATGAAAATAATAACTATGTGATTGCTGTCATAATGATCCATTGTAATTCCTACGGTTGATAGCTAATATATTGATGCAGTCTAAATCTTTTTTACTACTAGGACTACATTTAAGATGTATCTCAGGGTCCTGTCGTGATGACATTGGCGTTCTGCACCTCTAAAGTACAAGAACTGCCAAAGCTTCTTTATTTTTCATCACAAACTCTTCATATCACCCCATGCATGCAACACACCTGTCGGTTCATCCGACGAGGTCGTTCCTCCGAGACACGTAATCACTCTGGAATAGCAGCAGGAGCCGTATCCGTAGGCTTCTTGGTCCTTTTCTTGGGTTTTAACTTGGACACGCCCCCTTTCAGCTTTCCCATTACTTTTTTCCTTCGACTACGTGATTCACCTTCGGTGATGGTCGTGTCTTTGGACTTCTTTTTCTTGGATTTCTTCTTTTTATCATTCGCATCAGCAGACGTTGTTGCTTCCGCGGTAGAGTCTGCCTTTTTCTTCTTGCTGGATTTTTTGGTACTCGACGACGATGATTTCTTGACCTTCTTGGCACTCGATGCGGTATTTGATTTGATGTCGGTAGTAGTGGCTTTAGCCTCAGATGATGGCGCAGATTTCAGTGCTCCACTGTCTGACTGGGAAGCGTCCTGCTCCTCGACCTTTTGCATCTTTTTCATAAGCTGTTTCTTCTTTTTCTTTTCTTCTCGTTTCCTTGCAATGGAATCTCGCGCTCGTTGTTCTTCCTCTTCTTGCTTCGCCTTCTCTCGCGCTCGTTCCTCCTCGAGCTGCATGTCAAGCTGAGCCGGAGGAAGGATGGCTCCTCGTCGGAGAACCGCTCCTTCCAGTGATTTCAATTTCAGCTCTTCCAAAGATGCACGTGGGCCGGCGGTTGCGAGTTTCTGTCCATCTTTCAACTGAATGCCATCTTCCGCGCACTCATCTTTCCATATACGAATGAGGTTAGCGTAAACTCGAATCGCTTCAAAACAAAGGCTGACGGTAATGTTGGGATGGGAAGGACCCAAAATAGTGCGAATCACTCGATGGGCGTCCTGGACATGTAGCGGAAGATTCGATTCGTCCTCCTTGTCAGTCACCGGCGCTTGGACTGGAGCCTCTTCGTCTTGACTGGGGAGCATACCGGCTGCCGACGCAAAATTGTTTGCAGTGCTGACAGGGTTCCAATCAGGTGGTGATAGAACCTCATCTGTTGAAGAAGCTTGCTCCACGTTCGTATAGCGCCTTCCTGATCCATCTTGGATCTCAAGAGACGCAGCGACCGCCTCCTCCGCTTCGCGGGAACCCCTTAAATATGTATCATCCGCAAACGTGCCCATTGCTGGTACCCCTTTGCTTTCACCGGAATGATCGACTTCTTTCTCCGACTCATCCTCTTCCGGAGTTTCTGCGGGTTTGACGTTGTTCGACGATGAAAAGAATGGCCCCGCAAATGGCATTGATACCTCCACGGAATCCTCGTTCATTGTTGGCAGTACAAAAGCTTTCACAGCGTCGGCTACCGCAGACTCGTCGATGGCCTTGCCGGGGACGATCTTCACAAAAGTACTTTTCCTGCTAGTGATCTTTGCCTCGTCTTCCAGTTTGTCCTCCAAACTCGTCACAAGTGTCTCGCGAACAAACGCAACTTTGTCAGATCCTGACATTCCATTCTCGTCATCCGGAGCCAGGTCCACAGGAGCTAGTAGTGCATCTTTCGGGCCATTCTGGCCACGATCCAGCAACTTCTTGACGATCAGCGGAGCGTCAACATGGACCCCTTTGCGAGCGCCGCTACGTTTCCTGTCTTCTTGGCATGCCTCGTTGCCGAGGCTTTTGCAGAGCTCATGAGTGTGGCTTTTCCTTAGAGCTGCCGGTGCCACTCGCTCCATCTCTAATTTCAAGGAGGCGACCAAGAATATCGCACGAAAACACATTCGGCTGGAGACGTTGTCTCTAGACGTGCCAAGGATTTCGCGAACAATCCACATAGCGAGCGCATTTCGAACTCTCAGGTGAATATCTTCCGTGGACCCATCCTTTTGAGCGTTTTCGAAGAGTTCAGTCAAACTTTCCCAAGGCTGCTGCTTTCGATGCTTTTTCTTTCCTGACTTGAAAACTGCGTAGTCGCGAATTGTTTCTAGACAGGATGAACCATCAATGGATTTGAAATTGGACTGCAGCACGCTTTTGACCATGCCCAAGCCTGAAACCATATCTAGTTCTTCGGAGGTAGAAAAGGCTTGAAGAAGCGCCACTTGGTCAGCATTCATGGCAAGCTGCCCAGTTTTTTCATTGCGTTCTTGGTGTTTTGGTAACAGCCAGTTCAACAGGTGCTCCTCGCGTACAGATCCGTTTTGGTCAAACATGTCTAGAAGTTCATGTCGTAACTTATTGATCTGCCACAGTTCGGATCCAACTTCTTCCTCTTGTTGCAGCAAGGCAACTTCTTGCTTAAGATCATTTATGTGTCTCAAGGCTTCCCAAGACGAGTACTCCTGACCATTATTTCCGTTCTTCATTAATGCCTTGGCAATCATTTCAGCAAACTCCAGCTTTGTTTCCGTTTTGTGCCGCTCCATGGATTTCGGGGATTTTCGCAATTGCACCTTTTGAAACTCGTTCTCACCTGCACGTGGTGTAGCGCAACCAGAAGCTTGGCCAGATCGAGATGGAGTTTGCGTTTTTGGAATCTCGTCTACGACAATAGGTTCCGTGGGATGATTTGCCTCGTCTGCGAGTCTTTGGCTGAGACCGATTGGTTGGGTTGTACTCTTGTTGCCTTCGTTAGAACCCTTAGCAGATTGTGCAGGCGGAGGCGTTACAGACACAATTGTCGAAGTCTCAAAAATTTCTCGAGTAGTGTTTCTTGCGTCCATTTCTGCTGGTTCCTTTAAAGGTTTCTGGGGGGTCTTTTCTGCCGAGCTTGGCGCGAGCAAGTCAGGCTCTTCTTCTTCTTCGTCGTCGTCGCGTCCAAACGTATCCCAGCCCTTGTTACTTGCTTGCGCTGTACTCAATATACTCAGTTCACCTAATAGATCATTTTGCCGTTTTTCGAAGTCCTTTAGCCAATCCGGAGCTATTGAAGGTCTGGATGATCCTGACTCCCTTCTACTTTTACCCACTGGTTCTGAGAAGTCGTATTCCATTGCAGCTCTGTCCTCGGCCGTGAACATGATGCTCCCCCCAATCATGGAAGCACGGGAACTTGAATCCAGGGTCTTCAACAGAGTTTTTTGCTGCTTTTCAAATTCAAGTAGCCACCCAGGAATAATTGACGGACGGGTGGCTGACGAATCCCTCAATGAAGGTGATGATTGCTGCCCAGGAACGACTGACGCGCGGGATGCGGCTGAATCCCTCAATGAACGAGATGATTGCTGGGGTGGTTGTATTGGTGCTTCGACTACCGGCACCTCTGTTGCCTTCACCTCTGCTGCAGCTTCTGGTTTGTCTTCATCCATCAATAACATACTGCCACCAATCAGAGAAGCACGAGAGTCCAGAGCCTTCAAGAGCGTCTTCTGCTGCTCTTCAAATTCCTTGATGAAATCGAACATGACAGATACACGTGATTCTCTTTTTGTTTTCTTTGCTGGGTCCTTCGGTCCTGTTGCTACTGATTCGTCTTCTGATTCAAAATCATCTAGGTCCATTGCAAAGCTGTCCTGGTCTGTTCGAGCAGCTTGGGCACTCATTGCTTCCAGAAGTTTCTTTTGTTCTGCTTCAAAGCCCATCAACCATTCAGGGGCTATGGACGGTCTCGACGCTTCTGATTCTCGTCTAGTTTTCCCCAAAAGAGACGCCGACATATTGTTTGTTGCTTCACTTTTGTTGTGCTCTTTCGGCATCATTCGCAAACTTCCACTGGCTTTGAGCGACGAGCGAGAATCGAGTGCATCCAACAACATTTGCTGCTCCGACTCGAATTCTTTGAGCCAGTCTGGGGCGAATGAATCTGTGGAAGATTCGGATCCTTTCGGTATTTCAGCCCCTCTTGCTGCTGCTGCTGCCGATTTTTCTCTCGAGCGGATTGATCCGTCACTTTTGTGTAACGACGAGACCGATCCGCCACCTCTCTGAGACGAAGAGCGAGAATGAGGAGAATTCACTTCACCAAACATGTCCTTCTGACCCGCCTCCATGTCCCTAAGCCATTTCGGAAGCACGGATGGACGAAGGACGTCTGAATCGCGGCAGCTGTCTTGCTCTGAATCATCCATTTCATTGGCACCTTGTTCCTTTGCGTCTTCCTCTAATACGATCTCAATAGCAGGTTCCTCGTCCAACATAGCCGAGAGGCTGTCCCTTTCAGAACCAGAAGAGGACGACGAGGACGATAGAGTTTCTGCCGGTGGCAAATCCTCTTCGACTGAAACGATGGCCATTTTCGAGTTCTACTTCTGGGGAGGGGCTAAAGATGCTAGACGCCTGCTCCTGAACAAGTCTTCAAGCCACCCTCTGACTGGCAGGATGTGTACGTGTCGATGTTGCCGTCTGCGAGAGAAGTCTTAATATGGGAACCTTGGGATTTCTTTGTGTAGATTTGCTGCCGGTGATTGTAAGAATAACTGTGTGCAGTTTTGAAGTTACATTTATTCTGTGGTGGTACATTCGCGTGTGGCTCTTTGTCGGCGGGTCTTGATGCATGTGTCTTCGGCTAAGAAGATCTGTAATTCCGCACCGCTCAAACATACAATAACTAATAGTGTGGATACTGTATTTTGTCATAGGACGCACCTTAGCACGCGAGTGGGACCGCCAAAACTGGTGCCAAATTTGGCGTGATGCTCTGACCTCTGGATAAGCACATGAACATTCCCTCAGTGCCATCCTTGGCCAAATGTTCCTACAGCACTGCACAGCAGCACCACAAGAAAATGTGACATCACATGAGATCCACCCAACAAAGTCCACAAGTGTGGTTCATTTGCAAGCAGGATCTTGGGGAGCACTTGTGTGGTTCTGAAGGTCCAATTGTCAATTGCATGCATGTTGCATCCCCTTGAAAAAAACTCTGCAATCATGCCTTTGAATTCTGCAGCAGCAAAACACTGGACCATGAAACACTAGTTCTCTTGATTTTGGCCACATGCCTGTTAGAACCATTCAAGAGATGTCAGTGCAGTTGCTTGCAATCTCTTTCTCACTGCAGCCAACCAGACAACTGTTTGATTCAGTTGTGTCCGTCATTAGAAACTTTTGGTCGATTGACACATGCATGGGATGTGAAGGTTGCACATGCATGACACTGTTGTTTTAAATAATCCACATGGTACACAGCACTATTCAACTCAATGCTTAGATGAATGAAAAAAATAGCAACATGCATGTTTGACTTGTTCTGCACAAACAAGGCAACAAATGAACTAACGCACTGAACTGACCATGTTGTCTGCATCATTGGGAGATCTCAGCTGAGGCACTTTTATGGAATGTTCTCCTTATTC
>ENA-ORBV01013120-ORBV01013120.1-microbial-mat-metagenome-genome-assembly--contig:-NODE-13120-length-12635-cov-5.310559_pt1 | contig 12635 bp, 9 predicted proteins | sample MGYA00237777_ERZ505514 | MGnify/ENA primary metagenome ERZ505514 (study PRJEB26160, sample SAMN06269048) | microbial mat metagenome | isolation source: Oligotrophic lake microbial mat | place...
AAGCAGAAGACGGCATACGAGATTCGCCTTAGTCTCGTGGGCTCGGAGATGTGTATAAGAGACAGCACCTGAATAGTCCCACACTTGCCACATGTCGAAACTTACATTCTTAACATGTAATTGGAATCAACACAAAACCAGAACTAGAAACACATTTGCTGTTTGTTTTTGAACCAACAACCTTCAGAAGAAGGACAACCCCAACTGGCTAACAAGGGTTGTGGTGCAGATGCCTGCCAGAGTAGCGATTGCGTGTTGCGTGCTGCGATTGCGTGTTGCGTGCTGCGGACTGGACGAAGCTAAAATTGGGAACCGTTAAAACCATGTCGCTTCTGGCACTATCGTAGTGTAGTGCCTGTTGCAATCCAATAAAAGCAACCACATTTAGCCAGTAGTACATTGGATGTACAGTACTTTTGAGTAATTAAGAAGAGACGCGTCTGCGTGTTCAATTGAGAGAAGACATGCGTCGTAATTACCAAATCTACTGGTCTAAATAAATTAAGGTAATTAGGCTACGATCAATCGTTTCAGGCGAGGTCGGCGCGTTTTCTTTCTAAATGCGAGGACGTTGAAACGTTACGGGCCCGGAGTTTGATGTTCCTTTTGACATTATCCATGAGATCTTTTCCCGGTACTAGCTACTAGTAGTAGAGCTGATTGTTCTCCTCACTCTTTTTGTCTATCTGAAATAATCCCACCTTGGAACTATCTCAGACTCGATAAAACACAAGCAAGATAATTAAACAACTCTGATTATCACTTACCACAATGAAGATTTTCCAAAGCCTTGTCGCGTTGTCATCCTTCGTGGGTTTCGCAGCTGCTTCCTACCCAGGAACAGATGAGGAATTCATCTACACCATTTCCCGAGGGGAGCTCCCCGAGGGTATCCTTCCCGAGCCTCTGATCGAAGACGCTAATTTGAGGAAGCTCGCATCGGAGCCAAGAGATGTTGGTCAGCGATGTGGAAGAAGCACTCTATGCAATGATGGATTGGAATGTGGAGCCACATCCTTTGGTAGCTTTTGCATGCCCGTCGACTGTCTTCAATCCTCTATTCAAGGCTGGATCGAACGAAACGGTTTGCAAAACTACCACAAAGATATGTTTGCCGCCACCGGCCTCATGTCTACCGAGCAACTGTACAATACAAACATTACCGACCAGGGGTGGAGCGCCATTGCGACGAATGCTCAACTTTTGACCGACAAGGGAATCGAAAACAAGATTGTGGAGTTCATGGAGGCGAACCCACCAGACCTTCCCAACTTGCTTATGGAGGTCCTTGATGCATGTCCTCAGGCTGCATCCAAGGCAGGAGTGACCGTTTTGTTCGGTGGCCACTATGAACTTTCCGCCCTCGTTGGCAAGTTCGCAAATACTTACTACTTTGGCATTGGAACGGGAGATTTGAACTTTAACATCAAGAACACATCCAGTTCTGTTGAATTTCAATACAATATTTCTGCTGGTATCTACACGGATGTCTGCGGAGGAAGTGGTCCCAGTGTTGGTTTCGATCTTGGTTTGGCCTTTGGCGCCTTCTTGTCGGGTACTACGGCCGACTTGGTGCAGTGCTCGTTTATGTTTGACTTTGGTATTGCTACCGGTGTTCACTTTGGTACTCAAATCGGCGTCAACAGTGGAAACTGTGTTGTCAAGCTCATGTTTACTCTTGGTTGGGGTCTGGGAGCTGGTTGTGGCTTCCTTGGGTGTCAAAACTACGAGATTACTAAACTCAATTTTTAGCTTCTCACAATTACTGCTCGTGCGTCATAACTACAAGCTTGCAGCTGCATGGCCACTGGGAAAACTTTGCTTCTTTACGTGTCCAAAAATAAGATGAATAATATGACTGGCTTGAAAGTAACAAGCCTATTTTGCTTCCAAATAAAGTAAACACTTTAAAGTTAAAGCAAACCAAAAAATAATATGAACGCAGCGCCATTCTCTTTCTCAAAACACAAAAAGAAAACTCCCACATCATTCTTTTAGTTGATAATAGGTGACAGAGTTGCTACCTGCCTGCTCCATACTGTACCTTTTCATCTTGATCCTGCCTTTTTGCATACTCAACCTTGTCAAAATAGAATGCAGCAGCGAACACTTGTCCTGCACGCCGTCCACAAGATACTGTGCAGTGCCTCCGACCCTACTCTACCTACATAATTTTGCAGGATGACACCCATGCTGATAGAATGAATGCATGTATGGCTTGTTGTTTCTGCACACGACAAAATTTCCGTACAACATGCACAAAGTAAAGTGTACTATTAAATTACTGGTATGCACATGCCTGCCCGCAAAGGCGGGTTTCCCCTCAACTCCACTGCATACACTGCCACATGAAATATATCATGATTGTGTACTACCGTCGTCGTCATGTCCAATAATTGAAATTTAGTCTTCCTCCTTCCCCTCCAACAAGACATCGTACAGGACACCACACGTCAAGACTGTGGCAAACACGGCAATGACGGCATAGACGGGAATCCGATCCAAACACTCGACCAATGGCTTGCATTGACTCAAAAAGCACGTCACGACAAGTAAAATCAGCACTGCAGCCAACATGGTTCCCAAACAAATTTCGAGGGGTGAAAAAATACCGCCCACCACCAAGGCAGGAAAATATGACACTTCATCGAGGGCCCCCAAAGTTGTCAGCGACACAATGGTCAACATGGTTCCACACGATGTAGACTTAGGATCTGGATCATCATCCGTGTCATTCGTTGGCTCTGATTCCCCTGGAGTTACAGAATCATATGGCGCGGCACCGCCACCTGCCACAGGCTCCGATGATGATGTAGTGAGTGGTGCCCGTTCTTCTGCTTGTTGTTGTTGTTGTTCACGTTGCAATTGTCGCCTCCGTTTTTTTAGCCATTTCTGGACAAAAAAGAAAATGGCGAATCCCCAACACAAGGCAGCCCCAATCGACCCCAATATAATTTCATCCCGCTTTGGATTGCCACTGCTACTGCTAGAAGACGAAGTTGTCGTCGCCGCAATGATCCATGCCACAAGGACGCTGGCCATGGACAAGCCTTCCAAGGTGGCTACAAAGAGCAAAGCGTGCACAATGCGTGCCGACCAGGACCACTTGCGGCGAGACCCGACATAGGGGACCAACCATACCGCATCATCAATGGTTGTCGCCACAACCGTGACTGTGGCTCCCGTCAGCCCTGCCGCCGACCAGGACAAGAAAGACTTCAAGACCATAATGATATGGTAATGGCAGAAGCAGGTGATGCGGGGAAGGCGGGAAGTAGGCAGATGTCAAGTGATCTTGATCGATGGATGGGGCTGTTGCAGTTGTTCGTTTCACAATCAATCAATCGAAGCAAAGAGTCGAACGTCAATCGATCAAATCAGATGTCAATCACTCGGCTATGAATCAAGAATGAATCTTGTTGGTCCCAGTATCTTTCGGTCTTTAATTATGAAGCAATCAGTTGTGCAATTCGGATATCGATCACTTGTCTGAATCAAGAATGAATCTTTGTTGGTCCCGGTATATAACCAGTTATCACTACTAGTTAGTAGCTAGCTGGCAGCTCGAGAAATAAACCCGTTCGAGCTGTTGCTGCTGTTGCTGCTTCCCCTTGCTTTGTTTGGTGGATTATTTAGAGCCTCTGCCGGCACGGATGGGTCGTACTCTCGTAAAGTAATTAACTTTCTTCACGAGCCAAGAGCCTACTTGCGGAACCAATGACATCAATACGGACCACTTCAATACCTACAATCTTTGTTGTCATGTCAAAATCGTGATTGATGGGATATAACACTCTATGATTGCTTCGTGATGGTTTGTGGAGTAGATGGAGGTAGGTCGCCCAGCTAGAGAGTGTAGCTAAGCCAGCTGCTGCTGTGCTTTGCAGCACTTTTGATTTAGGATCCATTTGTACGTTTTGACGTAACTGATGAAGGCAGGTGCTTTGAGAATGGGTGGTCGCAATAATACCACTACAAGGTATGGCTAGCTACCACTAGCTATCAGGGTGGGGGGCGTGAAAAACCATCTGTTGACATTCTAAAGAATATGGATTGTTTGATGGATGGATCTTTAGGTGAATGAATCTTTGTCCGATGACGAGAAGGTCTGACGTCCCCACCCCCCAAATTTTGCATCACAGTTCACGATTACTGATTTACTGTCAACCAACCAATATCTTTTGGATGCCGGAGAATCTCATTTGGATGGGTAACTACAGTCTAACTACAGTGTAACTACGAAAGGAGCTGCCACGCTGGATGTCAAGAAGTCGTTAATAGTGATGGAACCCCTTCATTGAATCTTGAAGATTCTTGTGGGGAATACTCAATGCTGCATTTTCAGTGTTGAAGCAGTTTTAACAATCCAGTAAGCTCTAGTTAGTCCAGTAAGCTCATCCAAATACAATTGCAAACCATCGATATCGGAGACAAATTGTCCGAGGGCAGTAGATTCAGCTGGTCTCTAGGCCAAAGAGAGGCCAGACGGTTTTTGAGTTCACAAGGGGGTTCTCAAATTTTGGAGACCCTTGCACTTGGTTCACACGAAACAACTGTTTTATATCTAATAAGCTGCATCCCTCTTGGCTCACTATAGCCTCTGAATCTCCAGGATTCGACGAATTCTACTACAGTACCAGCAAGATCTTCCGTAACACTTAAGTACACGATCTTCCGTAGAGCAGAAGCGCTGACGCATTAGGTTCTACTGTAATCGTATCGTGTAGAGAGAGAGAAATCAAAACGCCGATGAAGGTACAGAAGTTGTCACATTGGCCTTCTCGATCCAGGAAGCACTCCTCCGCAGTCTTCGCCAGCTGTGCACAGCCATGGTTACCTGAAATCATGTACAGTTGGTTTGATCGGTCACCGAGGGGTGGTCCGAAATGGGATCCAACCAAGCTAACAGATCAAAATAAAAGTGTTGCGAGTGAAAGCCGTCCCCCATCCAAATTTTTCTTTTTTCTCACAAATCTTTTGCTTACGGCACTACACTAGCTAGCAAGCATTATTATATTATAAGAGCAGTAATCACATCCACCTTTACGACTTTCTTTTTTTGAGAATTGATTCAAGATGGTAAGAAAACTTCCGCGCCATTATTGCCGAAAGGATTCGATTTGATTTGATTTGATTTGATTTGATTTGATTCATTGTGGCTTGTTGTTGGTGATGTGTTTGTGCCTCTTGCCTGGAATGAATGCCGTTATACGTTGTGATGATTCCGTCTCGTCTCACACGGTGTGGTTCGGATTTCTCTCTCTTGTTGTTCGTTCAGGCTGATCTGATGGAAGTTGATGTTGACACGGGCGCCACCCAGCCCATTGTCCAGAAAAAGGACAACAAGTTAATCCATAGCCGCGCGGAGCGTCCTACTGGATCCGTGCATTATGGTGATACCGACTTTGATGCCGAGGTCGTGATGGTGAGTTTTTTGGACGACGACTTGTTGTTCATTATTTTTTTGGACGACGACTTGTTGTTCATTTTTGGCTGACTCGGCACTGCTTTCCGTTTTCTTCCCTCACCAAACAGGACGCTACGTGGGGCGAGGTCGCCGAGATTTGCTGTGTCCATACTCCCGAAGAGTGGGGAATGATTGGAGTAGGTTTGCTGCTCATTTGCTTCTTCCTGTACTTTTTCCTCTTTGGTTTGGAGCTTCTTGGAAGTTCTGCCAAAGTGATGGGCGGCTGCAAGGCTGGTCAACTCTTTGGAGATGAGACGAATCCGATTGCCGGTTTGATGGTGGGAATTCTTGCCACTGTCTTGTTGCAATCTTCCTCTACCACTACCTCCATTGTCGTGTCGCTCATTGGATCCGCTGTCAGCGTGTCCCAGGGTATTTACATGATCATGGGAGCCAACATTGGTACCTCTGTCACCAACACCATTGTCGCCATGGGTCAGATGGGAGATGGTGATCAGCTTGAGCGTGCCTTTGCCGGAGCGACGGTCCACGATCTGTTCAACTTCCTTACTGTGGGCGTCCTCCTCCCAGTCGAGGTCGTTACTGGATATTTGGAACACTTGACTGCTGCTATGGTCAAGGGTGCCACTCTCAAGGAGGGCGAGAAGTGGGAAGGTCCCATCAAGAAGATCGTCGCTCCTTTGGGAGACAAGGTCATCATGGCCAACAAGAAAGTCATCTCCAGTGTTGCTCAAGGAACAAGCGAATGCTCGGACTTTTATCCGATCGAATGTGAAGATCGCGTTGTTTCGTACGCTACTTGCAAAACTGGTTTGATTAGCTGTGACAAATCCACTGGTGACTGCCCCGCATTCTTTGATCAAGATGCCGGCATGCAAGAAGACAAGGTTGCTGGAGGTGTCTGCTTTTTCATTTCCATCTTCATCCTCTTTTCATGTCTTATTGGACTTGTTGCCATCCTTCAAAAGTTGCTGTTGGGTGTCTCAACTCGGATTATCTACAAGGCTACCAACGTCAATGGATACGTCGGTATGGCCATTGGTTGTGGCATTACCATTATTGTGCAATCTTCCTCCATTACCACGTCTGCTTTGACTCCTCTTGTCGGTAAGTTGACAATGAAAGAGAGCGCGGCAACTCGGAATGCCATTATTGCTTCCATCACAAACTAAATTCATCTTTATTCCTTTCCTTTGATTGCAGGTGTTGGTGTGATCCGCCTCGAACAAATGTTCCCTCTTACTCTTGGAGCCAACATTGGTACAACCATGACAGCACTCATGGCAGCCATGGTTGCCGACACTATCGGTTCTCTCCAAGTTGCTTTGGCACACTTGTTCTTTAACATTACCGGTATTCTTATCTGGTACCCCATCCCTTTCATGAGACAGGTCCCACTCAACGGAGCCCGACAACTTGGAAGGGCCACTCGTCTCTGGCGTGGGTTCCCATTGGTCTACATTTTCACTGTCTTTATCATTATTCCCATGATCTTGTTGGGCCTCTCCGCCATCTTTGTTCATGGCGGCAAGGGATGGGACACCTTGGGTGCCTTTTTGGTTATCCTCCTTGGTGCAGGCCTCATTTACCTTGGTTTCTGGTGCCGCTTCCGGGATGGAAAAGCCAAATGTACCACTTGCTTCGAACGTCGTGAGTTGAAGCGTGAAACCTATGAAACTCTTCCCGAGGATATGGCATTCCTTAAGGCCAAGATCAGTGCTTTGGTCGACCACACTGGCATGCCCGAGGACGAAGAAGAAGATGAGGATGTTGAAAAGACTGCCGGTGCTTCCACACCTGCCGTCAAGGCCGACACGGAAAGTGATGAAAACGACAATATCAGCCAGGAGATCCAGACCTAAGCAGAAGATTGCGTTGGCATTCAACCCCGTGATTGATCCGTTTGTGCCTGATCTATATGTGATATGTGATCCAGGCTGACGTCGATCACTCAAGTTACCATCTCCATGTTTGTGATTTTTCCCGTTCGTGTCGCTCTCTTAATTTTTGGAGTACGATTTTCTGCCAGTGCATTCGCCTGACTATTCTTGCTCGAGAGCGGTGTGTATTCGAACCGTATATAATATAATAATACCATTTGAACAACAATAGCTTCCAAACTACAATACCAGCTAGTTAGACATTAACACGGAACATATTCATCGTTTGTGTTGATGATTTCATTACATCGGTGCCTTACTTCAGATTGGGGCCGACCCAGCTTGCGGGAGCTTGTCCGGGAACGCTTCAATTCTCTTGGCCGGCCTTCGACATAAACATGGCCACATTCCTCCTGTTGTGGCATGATATCATACCTCCTGTGCATCAGTCGCGGATGCATCAGGACTTTTGGGCACTTCCCTCGTTGGCCACAAGAGAAGAATTGGATTTCATGGCCTGTCGGTTGTTCAAACGCCTTGCTTCGATAGTACTACTACTACTAGTATTAGTATTAGTACACGCTTCTCTAAAATTATTAACTATGGATATACTCATCTTTCCAGCGAAATTCATATACCCAAATCCCTTCGGGATGTTCATCGACTAGCTTGTGATTGAAACCACATTCCTCTGCATGTTCCAACACCATGTCAATGGTCACGGGAACATCTCGTCGGGCATAGGCCATGACAAATACAGCTTCAGGGGTTCGACGCAAAAGTTCCTGGACGGTTTCCCAAAGGGGCTCTACAATGACGCGCGCATAAATGATATCCGATGCCAACAAGACATCAAACAATTGTGGTTTAGGTTGTTGTTGTGTTTGTTCCTCCTCAGCGGCAGTAGTACAATGGCGTTGTAAAAATAGTTGGGTGGATTCCCGTCCCCAAATCAATTGATGTGCCGTCACTTCCTTGTTGTCGTCGTCTTTGACCATCTTGTTGCGGCGTACATTTTCTCGCAATTGTACGAGTGCGTCCGTGTCACCATCTGTGATACAAACCATGCTGCTGTTGTCAGCCAATCGATGCGCCAAAATGCCCACCAAACCCAAACCAGCACCCAACTGTTTCGAAAAAAAAGAGACGCAGAAAATGTTGTCGATGTTGATTGTGACGATATAAATAAATGAAAGATATTTATGGTTAGTATGAAAAAAAACCAAAGGTCACAATAAGGCAAACACAAAAAATGTGAACAACCCGCAGACACCATAAACCAGTATTTCGATCGATGACGCTGTGGACCTGTGGGTACAAGAACTGAACGTACCTCCAAGATTCTCTTGTTGTTTCCTTGCAAAATTTCGGCATGCTTGACCAAGTAGTGACACAAATGTTCCGATGCCCTCCATAAAGTCAACCCCGTGGACTTCCATACTTGATCCGCATCTTTTTTGTAGCCTTGAATGTCAATGTCAATGGTTGTGTTTTCAGCATCACTGTTATCACTGTTCGTATTGCTAGCCTCAAATTGAAAAGAAAAGGTATCCTGGGGATTAGGATCTTTAAAGGGATCAATAAATGCACATTCTTCGCTTTCGTCTTCGTCTTCGTTGTTGTCGTTTTTATCGGCATCTTCGACCCAACGAATGCGATCGTCCGTCCACTTGATTTCTTCTTCTTTTACTTCTGCCGCCGCTGCTGCCTTCTCGTCGCCTCTTCGTGGTTGTTCCATGATGAGAATTAGAAGAGGAAGAGCTACACACAACTGTTATATCGCCGCCAATAGTAGATAGGCCTAGAGTGATGTGGTTGTGCATGTGCATGTGCATGCATGTAGCTATGCATGTGATACGATGGTGCTTATGGCTTCTACCATAAAGGCATAAAGGACGCGAATGATTACTAGCTAGCTAGCTAGACTAGCTAGTAGTATCATTTCGTGGCTATTGTTAATTGTGATGGTGGTGTTTCGGTAAAGTGTGCGGGCGTTGGTCAAAGCGTGAATGACATGAATGAAATAGTCATCATTAGTATGTAGCCAGTCCCCCTTGTAATTCAAATTTTTGTCTTGCAAAAGAAAAAATTTTCGGCCAAGCCACACGAGAAACAAAACCTGAGAGTGTTGCTTTGGCACCGATCAGACCAACTCCCCAACGAACTAGCTAGCTTCATACATGTCCTCACGACGACCAACAACTTCTCTTCTTCACCATGGTCCGAATAGTAGTATGGAAGGAAAATGCTAATAGACTCATCATCGTTTTATGTATCCTTACTCTGTCCTTGCAAACAACCAAGACACGGGCGACCGAAGTAGTCTTTGGTTTGCAATTGAACGATGATACTGCCGACTCCTACGGTTCCAGCATGGTATACGACGCCAAAACGCATCGCCTCTATGTAACCGGGTCGACGTACTCTAGATACTTTCAAGCGGGCAATGATGAAAGTATGCAGCAGGGAAATAATGACAAATATTATGATCCATCATTGTCCTTGTCGTTGAAGCGGCCCGACTGCTTTTTAGGAGTCTTGCAATTACCAACCCAAGTTTTCATGTCCCCTCAATGGATTCGTCGTGTTCAAATTGGCATGGCCGATGTTGCCGAAGGTTGTGCTTCTTTGTATGTATCTCCAAACAATGGAGACATTTATCTTCTCGGTCATGCCACGCACAATGCGAGTGTCATGTCGTCCTTGACATCATCCAGCAATAACAATCCCTACACGGTACAATCACAGCCGACTCCTCCTCTTTCCTCGGCGGCTGCCACAGGCCTTGTCATGCATTTATCTCAAGGGGCAGACCTTCTGGGTGGAATGGTCATGGATGCGAGTCCAGTACAGTATCCCGTCGCCATTCAAGGCGACGAAGCATCCCAACGACTCTTTGTAGCCTCGATCAAGTCCAATATTGACGCGACAAATCCTAGTTTTGAACGCTTACAACAACAAGTGGCACAACGGCGACAAGAACAAGACGAACAACATTTTGGGAGCACACGAATACCCAACATGGACATTTCCACGGCGGGAGGATATTTTCCTCCGGAATATGGTGCCAATTTTACCATTACCGTTCAAGCACTCCAACGACAACCACCACCACGAGCAGAAGCAACTACCACGACAATAAACAACAAATCGCCCCCTACTAGTCTTCAAGAAACATTACGGCCAGTTTGGAGTCGAGAATATGGTCTTGATATGCCCAAATCCTTGCAAGTTTCCAGTCTGCTATATGTCGCTCCCGACGTTTTGGTGGTGGGAGGTTCGACACAAATAAACGTCGGACCAACCACAACGACGACACTAGATGGCAATGGTGAAACGGGAGAAGACTGGGATGGCTTCCTATTGGTGTTGGATCCCTCCACGGGAGACCAGTTACGAGCGAAACGCTTACGGTCCCTTCCACAAGGTGACGATCGCATCTTGGGGCTATGCCAGAATAAAGTCGACAATATCAATAGTTCTCGGGAAATCTATATTGTTGGACTGACCGAGGGAATCCTTGAGGCTTCTGGCAACGATGAATCGTTTAGCTATCAGAAAGGAACCTATCGAGCCTTTCTCATCAAAATGGATGCCTTGACATTGGAGACAATTTGGGGTCCAAGGTACATGGGGGCGACTTATAACACCGTTGATGGGGAAGAATCTCGATCACCCCAAGTTCATGGAATGGCTTGTGCCGTAACTTCGGACGGGGAAAAAGTCTACATGGCAGGGACGGTCAAAGATGGAGCCGTACTACTTCCAGATCCCAGCGATGCGGCAAAAGTCGAGGCAACCAGTTATGGTGGCGACGACATTTTTGTGGCTCAATATCAGACAACAGACGGGACATTGAACTACGCCAAGCAGCTAGGGACTAGGCAGGACGACAGCCTTGGACAAGGGACGAGCTTGGCGACCAATGCCAACGGCGACGCCATCGTAGTCGGAAATACCAATGGTTCTTTGATGCGGGTCAAAGCGACTCCATTTACTACCAATATGTTTGTTCTATCTCTTGCTCGAAAGATGGGACATCACCTTCCTTTTTACGAAATGATGGAGGACATTGGAGAAACCACCTCCTTTCCGGGCTATTCCAAGTCTGTCAACCCATTTTATTTCAATGGCGAGACGGACAAGTCTATTGTTTCTTCTAAAAACTCTGCAAATCAAGCAAAAGAAAGCACAGCTGCTACAAATCTAGTTACCAACACATCAACCTGGCTGGCGAATTCATCTGCACAATCAAATTCAACAGCTTTCCAAACAAATAATTCATCAATTGGCGACCCACTGTCCAAAAATACTTCTGCTCAGGCAAATGAGGAGAATCAAGGGCTAATTCTGTCTCTTGGTCGTCAAAGCAATGAAGAGGAAACCAACAAACCAACTGAGCCAGAAAATTCGCTGGCGCCGAAACAGTCAACCACTTCCCCGACAAATAGCCCAACCCCTGGTCCCACTGCATTACCAACAGTTCGACCCTCCTCAAACCCAACATTAACCCCCACAACTGAACCCACGTCTTCAAGTCCTACTGTATCTCCCACAAATGAGCCCACTACTGCATCTCCCTTTGGCTCTGTCGGCTCTCTGCCACCACCTTCTCTGGCTCCCACATCTTCTTCCAACTCCCAGCCTCCATCTTCAATTGAGAACAGCAACAGCAGCAGCACGGAGCAAATAGTTGAGACAACGATTTCTGAACGGCCGATAGATATCAACAGTAACTCTACACAGGATCCTTCCAAGAACGAGACTGGAAACAGCACCAGTCAATATCAACCAACAGATACGCCAAATCAGACACAGATAGGTGCATCTTCCAGTACAAATATCGAGGGAACAATCGAGGATAACAATCAGCTTTTGCCTCTCCGTGAAGACCCCGAGCACCCGTCGTATGAAGCAGAAAGCGGTGCCATTATGTACGGGCGTCCCCAGCGTCCAGATGAAACATCTGAACCACCATTCTCTTCAACTGCAGATGTACAAACAACGAGCCCGCCTGAAGAAAGTAAACAGAATGTCTCTTTGTCCCCCACTTCCAATCTACGAACAAATCCTCCAATATCGATAATTCCTCAGGTAAACAATAAACCAATAGGGAAGCCCAGCAAACGGCCCATTGCACAAGGAGACTCAGAGTCGTCGGAGGAGGAGAGTCTGATGCCTTCAATTGTGGCATTGATTGTACTCGGAAATCTAGTTGTTGCTATTACATCGGTCATCCTATACCAAGCGTATAGAGACCTGTCTCTTATACACATCTCCGAGCCCACGAGACTAAGGCGAATCTCGTATGCCGTCTTCTGCTTGAA
>ENA-ORBV01013121-ORBV01013121.1-microbial-mat-metagenome-genome-assembly--contig:-NODE-13121-length-12634-cov-4.025563_pt1 | contig 12634 bp, 12 predicted proteins | sample MGYA00237777_ERZ505514 | MGnify/ENA primary metagenome ERZ505514 (study PRJEB26160, sample SAMN06269048) | microbial mat metagenome | isolation source: Oligotrophic lake microbial mat | place...
GAACGCGCGCGTTCTGTCCGCTCGTTCGACGCACGCCTGCCCTCGATGCGCTCGCGAGCAGTGGACTGAGCGAGAAGGTCAAGGCCGTCATCGGCGCGGTGCATCCGGATGTCCTGGCGCGCGCCGCCGCGTTTCTGCTGTTGAGCGACAGCCGAGCCTCTTTTCACATCGAAGGCGAAAAGCCCGCGCCTGATCGCGCCCATCGTTGGGCACAGGCGATCGAGTCGGCTGGCGAGACCGCTCTGTCAATTGAGACATTCGAGGCGCTGCAACGCGTGGTGATTGGCGACGATCGCTTCGTGCAGCTTGGGCTTCGCACGCAAGGCGGATTCGTAGGCACGCATGATCGCGTCACGCAACAGCCGCTCCCCGACCACATCAACGCTCGGCACGAAGACCTGCCCTCGCTGATAAACGGCATCGTGAGTTTTGATGAACGCTCCGGTCGCGGCGCACTCGACCCCGTTGTGGCGGCGGCCTCAATGGGATTCGGCTTTGTGTATGTCCACCCATTTGAAGATGGCAACGGCCGCGTGCACCGTTGGCTGCTGCACCATGTGCTGTCGGCCGCCGGCTTCGCACCGGACGGCGTCATCTTTCCCGTCAGCGCTGTGATGCTGCGCGAGATCACGGCGTACAAGCGAGTGCTGGAAAGTTATTCGCGGCCGCTGCTGCCGTGCATTCAGTGGCGGCCTACCAGCAGCGGAAACGTGGAGGTGCTCAATAAGACGGCCGATTGGTATCGATACTTTGACGCAACAGCGCATGCCGAATATCTGTACCGTTGCGTACGTACCACCATCGAGTCGGATTTGCCGTATGAGGTCGCCTATCTGCAGGCGTACGATGCGTTCACGACGGCGATATCGTCGATCGTCGACATGTCCGCACGCACGCAGGACATGCTGCACCGCTTCCTCCGACAGAACAACGGCCATCTCTCCAAACGTGCACGTAGCGGCGAGTTTACCAGCCTCAACGATGAGGAAGTCGCGACCATCGAGAGGCACTACGCGGAGAGCGTTATCAACCTTCCCGCTGCGCCATACGCTTGAGCCGCGAAAACGGATAACCGTTGCAGCCGGACTTGGGCGTCAACCGATTGGCCACGTGCGTGGACTCGGCCGCTGCCGCCGATGACGCTTCGTATGCGCTCAGACAAAATGCGAAGGTGTACGGCGACATGTCCACCAGTCGCATCCAGTCAATGCGCGTGTACCGCCCGCCGCCTGAACGGTTCGTCGACGCGTTGCGCGCGATGAAATATTGCGAATCAATGTGCCACGACAGCACCTCGTAGGTGCTGTGGGTACCGTGGCGCCATGCGGACGCGCTCACATCGTGCGTTGAGCCATAGTCGTCCAGGAAAGTGCCCAACAACTCGGCTGGTGGTGAGCCAGACGCAACCGTGGCGGGTGCGATGGGTGCCGTCGGGACATCGCGGTGGACGACAACCGGCGCGTCGACGACCCGTGATTGTCTCGAAGTGCATGACACGGCGAGTACCAATGGCAACAACATCGCACAACCCCGGCGCCGACTCATCGCACAACCCCGTCGTCGACTCATTGCGCACGCTCGAATCCGTCAGTGCTCCAGACGCGCTTCACCCCGCACGCTCGTGTCCCCCAAAGCCCAACCGCGCGTTCACCGCCGTGCGCTGCTCAAGCGTCATACCACTCCAGTCCCGGATCTCCTCAAGCGTGCGCCCGCACCCTCGGCACCGATTCGCCAGGTCAAGCTGACACAGCTTGATACAGGGTGATTCGGCCGTCGCGCGTCCAGCCGCGCCGCGCCTTGGTCCCGCGGCGAGTACTGACGTGTCATTCGGTCCCGCTCGGTGCATAGCCATCCCGCAAAGTAAGCCAACGCCAGAAAATCCAAGCTTGACAGAACGCCCGAACTCCCCATACTGTCTCTGCAATACTGGTTTGCACTCACGTGTGAATGCAAGCCAGCTAGCTCAGCTACAAGACATAAGCTCTGGTCGCTGCTTCTGGTGGTTCGGATGTGGCGCGAAGAGGGAACCCGGTGTGATTCCGGGGCGGCCCCGCCGCTGTGAGGGAGGACAACGGAGCATGCAGCCACTGCGGTCAGTTTGACCGTGGGAAGGCGGCTCCCGCGGTTGATTCCCGAGCCAGAAGACCTGCCAGCAGCCCGGAGTCCGCGCGCACCCTCGAGGGAGGATGAGCCGGGGATTGCGTGCGACTCCTACGGTCGTGCGTGGCCGAGGGCTCCTTGCATCAACTGCAAGGAGCCTTTTTTGTCGCCGGCGGTTTTCGCCGAGTGCGTCAAACATCGGTCGTTCCTCGGGGGTGCACTTACCGCTACACCGTACCAGGAGTCGCCCCATGACCGCCACGCGAACCACGCCGCGCCACGCCGGCACCACCGTCGGCACGTACACGCCACTCGCGCCCATCAGCACGCTGATCGAGGTGCTCAAGCGAGACGGTCGCCGGGCGCCCTGGGACCCTGATCGCATCACGCGCGCCATCGCGCTCGCGTTCTACGCCTCGCGCACCAGCGATGCACTCAACCCGCACGCCAACGACGCCGCCGCGCGTTTCGGACTCGGCTTCACGGATTTCTCCGAAGTCTGCGCGATTACGCAGCTCGTGGTGAACACGGTGCAGCGCAAGGCACACACCGACGCGCCCACGGTCGAAGACATTCAGGATGTCGTCGAAATGATGATCGCGGCGCGTGGTCACTGGGACATCGCCAAGCGCTACGTGCTCTACCGCGCCTCGCGTTCACAAACGCGCCTGTTGCAGCACAGCGCCAGCGGCCTCGAAGACTACATCTTCATCTCGCGCTATTCGCGCTACCGCGCCGAACTGGGTCGCCGTGAAACGCCGGCCGAGGCCTTCACACGCGTGATGGACATGCACCGCGCGCACTTTGCCGATCGCCTCGACCTGCCGGTTGTGGGCATGGGCAACCGCACGCTGCGCGCGCTGCTCGATGACACCGAGCAGGCGCTGCAGCGCCGCGCGATCTTGCCATCGATGCGTTCGCTGCAATTCGGGGGCACCGCGATTGAAGCGAACAACGCGCGCATGTTCAACTGCGCCTTCACGCACCTGAATCGTCTGGAGGCGTTTCGGGAAGCATTCTTTCTGCTGTTGTCGGGCACGGGCGTTGGCTTCAGTGTGCAGCGGCATCACGTCGCACAACTACCGGTGTTTCCGGTGCGCGCCGCCGAGAACGAGCTGCCGGTGGTGCACCATGCGGTGCCTGACACGCTCGAGGGGTGGGCCGACGCGCTCCACGCCCTGCTCAGGAGCTATCTCGACGGCACCAAGGTCGAGTTCAACTACAGCGCCATTCGCGCGCGCGGTGTTCCGCTGCGCACCTCGGGCGGTCGTGCACCCGGACACTTGCCGCTCAAGAAGGCGCTTACCGCCGCCGAGCGTGTGCTCGACCAGGTGTCCGGCCGTTTGCTACGCCCCATCGAAGTGTACGACATCATGATGCATGTGGCCGTGGCCGTGCTCTCCGGAGGCATCCGCCGCTCGGCGACCATCTGCCTGTTCTCCGCAGACGACGAGGAGATGGCGGCAGCGAAAACCGGGAACTGGTTCGAGACCAATCCCCAGCGCGGCAAGTCGAACAACTCCGCCGTGCTCGTGCGCAGCTCCGTGAAAGAGCAGGACTTTGCACGGTTGTTCGAATATCAGAAAGAGTTCGGCGAGCCCGGATTCTACTTCGTGGACGACGCCGAGTACGGTGCGAATCCGTGTGTCGAGATCGGGCTGGCTCCGGCGCTCATGGTGGATGAGCGGGCGCGCGTACAGCTCATGGCGTACGGCCACGACGACGTTACCACCGGCACGCGGCTCTCGGGTTGGCAGATGTGCAATCTGACCACCATCAACGGTGCACTCTGCGATAGCGAAGCCGATTTCCTCGTCGGTTGTCAGGCTGCGTCGCTGCTCGGCACGTTGCAGGCCGCGTATACCGACATTTCCTATCTCGGACCCGTGACGCGTGTCATCAACGAGCGCGAGTCGCTGCTCGGCGTATCCATTTGCGGTATTCTCGAGCGTCCGGGCGTGCTGCTCGATCCCGCGGTGCTGGAGCGAGGCGCGCAGGTGTGTCTCGAGACGAACGCTGCGATTGCGGCACACCTCGGCATCAATCCCGCGGCACGGCTCACTTGTGTGAAGCCCGAAGGCACCGCCAGTCTGGTGTTGGGCGCCGCGTCGGGAATTCACCCACATCACGCGCGTCACTACTTCCGTCGCGTGCAAGCGGCGCGCACCGAGCCGCTGTATCAGTGGTTCAAACAGCACAATCCGCACATGACCGAAACCTCCGTGTGGGATCCGGAAACCACGGATGTAATCACGTTCCCTGTCTCAGCGCGCGACGACGCGATTCTTCGCGAAGAGGTCGGCGCGGTGCAATTTCTCGAGTACGTGCGCACCGTGCAGCAGCACTGGGTGTGCGCCGGCCGTCGCCACGATGAATTCAATCCCGGATTGCATCACAACGTCTCGAACACCGTGACGGTGCGTGATGACGAGTGGGATACGGTGCAGCAGTTCATCTGGGAAAACCGCGACTATTTCGCTGGTATCTCTTTGCTGCGCGAGGCCGGCGACAAGATCTACGCGCAGGCACCGCGAGAGGAAGTGGCCACGGACACGGACATCACGAAGTGGAATGCGCTGCAGTATCGACCGGTCGACTATACCGGGCTCCTGGAGCAGAGCGACCGGACCACGCTGGCGGACGTGGTTGCGTGTGCCGGAGGGACGTGCGAGATCGTGTGAGGCTTTGCGGTGTGACAGTCTTCGACCAGCGGAGATTCGTGGAACCCACCGACACGAACTCTTCGTCGATCACCACGAGCTTGGTGTGCAGCATGGTGGGCTGATACACGTCGATCTCGACACCGACAGGCAAGAGATCACCCCACACCTGTTTGCTGACGATGTTGACCGTGAACGAGTCGATGTGCGGTCCGGGCAGGAGAATGCGCACGCGCACGGCTCGCGCCCGGGCCGCCACGAAGGCCTCGATGAGCAGATCCGTCGGGCACAAAGTACGAGGCGGCGATATCGATGTGCTGCGTTGACGCCACGATGGCCAGCAGATAGAGCAGGTGCATGCTCTCGCTTCTGCTGGCGGGTGACGCGATGAACATCTGCGCTGCGAGACTCCCCACGTCTGCGAAAGTGCGTGTCGCGCCATTCTTCGGGGCAGGTCGCATGCCTTTGCCACTGATCGGCAATGCCGACACCACCCGTGAAACCGACGCGTCCGTCCACTACCAGCAGCCTGCGATGCGTGGGGTTGTTCATGCGTCCGAGTCCATCTTCACGCTGCCGGCCCAGTCGAGTGTCACGTGCACTGGCACACCGGCGGCAGCGCGTTCCGCCAGCGCCTCGCTGAACGCCCGTCCGATCTCCCCCGACCAGTAGATATACGTCTCAAACGTGACCGATCGACGCGCTGCACGGATGGCCGCCAGCATCGCCGGAAAGATCTGCTCACCGTTCTGCAGGGCTTCGACGCGATTGCCGCCCACGATGGACGGTGACATCATCAGCGACCTCTCGCGCTGGAACTGCGGATCCGCGATCGCGTACTGATGCTCGATTTTACGGTCCAGTTTTTTTCCGCCGTCGCGAAGTCCATCGCGATGGCCGCGATGAGCAGCGCAATCAGAACGGTGAGAAAGATCGTCACACGTCGCTCCGGCGATCGTTCAGTGCGGGAAGCGTAAATCTGAACGTCGTGCCCTGCCCCAGTTCGCTTTCCACGCTCACGGCGCCATTGTGAGCTTTCACAAACGTCTGCACGATCGCCAGCCCCAGTCCCAATCCGCCGGGCTTGTCGGCATCGGTCTCGTGTTTGGCGAACACCGCCTCCAGACGCTCCTTCGGCATGCCGGCCCCGTTGTCGCGCACGAAGCACTCGACATCGTTCGACCCGTCGGCCAGCTGCGCATCAATGGTTATCTCGCCGTTCGGCGTATAGCTGATCCCATTGGCAATCAGGTTTTGCAGAATGCGCCGGAGCAGACTGGCGTCGGCGAAGACCTGCAGATCGAACGGCACTTCGTTCTTCATTCTGGTGGAGCCGGTGCCGGCGACCGGATCCAGATCATGAAGGAGCGACTCCACCAATGGCCACAGGTAAAAATGCCGGCGCTCCAGCTTGACTCCTGCCTCCGTCGCGAGCGACGAGTTCTCAGCGATGACTTTGGCGACCAGCGCCTGCAGTGTATCCACGCTGCGATGCAGGGCGCTGAACATCTGCGAGGCCTTCGGCAGTTGGGAGATCGTCTCAGCCAGCAGCAACTCGAGGACCCGCGTCGACAGTGAAATGGCGTTGAGTGGCGTGCGCAGGTCGTGCGCCACGAATGCCAGATACTCTTCGCGGCGCAGCAGTACCTCCCGTGCCTTTTGTGTCGCGAACGTTTGCACGGCGGAGCCGATCGAGCCATCGAACACACGATTCAGCACATGGAACGCTTCGCCCTGCAAATTGAGACCGTTCCGATCGGCCAGGTCGTGAATGCAGCCGCGCAGGATGTTGTACTCGGCGACCACCTCCTCGATGTCGAACGCGTCGTGCACGCGCTGCACGCCATGCTCCGATGGACTACCCTCAACGACCGCCGCTGCGATGGTCTCGTCAGTTCCGGTGCGAAGCGCCGCGACGAGTTCCCGAAGCAGATCGGGGATGTGATCGTTGAGCGTGGGGGTATCGAGGTGGCGTGCCGACGGAAGTTCGCGCACCTTCTCACGCCACTCGGCGAGCAGCGCGTTCTGCTCGCGCTCGATGAGTTGCGCCAACGTTCTTAGAGTAACGATCGTCATGTCCGCTCCTTCGCGGCTCGGTGTTTGGTGTGTGCCGTATCAAATCTACCGCGATCGTTGTTGATCTCAGGGCGCGTCAAATGTCGCCGGCACGGAGCGGACTTCCCGCGACCTGCCGGGCGGTTCCATTGCTGGTGGTGGACGTAGTCTCATCTGCCCGGCGCAGGCGCGCCATTGACGGTGGCTGCTGGGTGCTTTTTACGTGCGGCACCGGGCGATCCGGGCGCAGCGGGGCACTGATTCCCTCGCCAGCGTTTTGTGCCTCCCGCCGAGTTCAACCAGTTGTGCCCAACGCTCAACGCTGGTATTCTGCAGATCTGTACCATCGCACGGGGTTCCGGGCGTGCCGCTCACGTAGCTCAGTCGGCAGAGCACATCCTTGGTAAGGATGAGGTCACCGGTTCGATCCCGGTCGTGAGCTTTTGGTACCTGAGGTTCCCTCCGATGCTGGCCCGTGCGAGGTGGCGAGGTAGCCGCCGGGGAGGTTGAAGCGCCGCGTGAGGTACTCCGCGACTGCCCACCCGCTTGCGCTCGGTTTCCGGCACCGCTACGTTTCAGGGCTCACCCCGTTGCCCTGACCCAACGTGTGTCACTCAGCCTGCTTTTGGGCTGCGTGCGCGACGATGGATCGTTTGGTTGAGGCAGCTGTAGGGAGTTCAAACTTGCGAAGCGGTTTTGGCCAGTCGCCGCACACACGCACAGGGCGTGGGTGCTCCGCGCCGAGACCTCATCGACCGAACGGCCCCGTGTTGGGCCGATGTCTGGAGCCGGAACGATGCCACGCGACAAGATCATTCTCGGGTGCACCGAGTGCAAGAATCGCAACTACTTCACGACCAAGAACAAGCGCCTGCACCCCGAGCGCGTGGAATGGAAGAAGTACTGCCCGCGTTGCGACAAGCACCTCGTGCATAAGGAAACGAAGTAATCATGGCCACCACCGAAGTAACGCGTCCCGGTTTCGTGCCTCGCACCGTCGCGTATTACCGCGATGTGGTTGCGGAAATGAAGAAGGTCACCTGGCCGGATAAGGAGCAGATCCGTCAGATGACCATCCAGATCACGATCTTCGTGCTGGTGATCGGCGCGGTGATCGCGCTCATGGATCTGGTGCTGCAGGGGGCGCTCATCCGCCTTCCGCAAGCGTTGCTTCGCTAAGGGCGGTGGCCATGTTCGAACACCGCTGGTACGCCGTGCAAACCACGTCGGGCCACGAGAACAAGGTGCAGCGCCTGTTGCAGCGAAAGATCGATACCGATCCCGCCGAAGCGCAGACGCGTGCCATCCGGCAGGCGCTCGTGCCCACGCAGGACGTCGTGGAGATCAAGAACGGCAAGAAGGTCACGGTCGAGCGCAAGATTTTTCCGGGCTACGTGCTCGTGGACATGGTCCCGTCGCAAGACACGCTGCACGAAGTCAGTGCGGTGCAGGGTGTCATCAAGTTTGTGGGCAAGGACCGCGAACCGATGCCGCTGCGTGACGATGAAGTGAAGCGGTTGCTGGGCATTGTCGACGAGTCGGATTCGCGTCCGGCCAAGGAGGAGATTCCGTTCCTCGTGGGTCAGGCGGTACAGATCACGGAAGGCCCGTTCGCCGAGTTCAGTGGCAGCGTGGAGGAAGTGTTGATGGACAAGGGGAAGGTCCGCGTGTCGGTGAGCCTGTTTGGTCGGCCCACGTCCGTGGAACTCGATTACCTGCAGCTGCGCGCGTATTAGCGCAGCGGTGGGAGTTCGCGCAACAGCGCGCGCCGGATACCACGACGGCGTTAAACGAAACAGTGGGAGCACCACCGGCGCTGGACATTCCGGCGTCGGACGTTCGCGAGAGGTAGACGGATGGCCAAGAAGGTTACGGGTTTCGTCAAGCTGCAGATTCCTGCAGGCAAGGCGAATCCGGCCCCGCCGGTAGGTACGGCTCTCGGTCCGCAGGGCATCAACATCATGTCATTCTGCAAAGAGTTCAACGCTCGCACGCAGGGTGGTGATATGATTGTCCCGGTCGAGGTCACAATCTACGGCGACAAGTCGTTCACCTTTATCCTCAAGACTCCGCCAGCGGCAGAGCTCCTGAAGAAAGAGGCGGGCGTACCCAAGGGGTCGGGTCAGCCGAATAAGGTCAAAGTGGGTTCAGTCACGAAGGCTCAGGTGAAAAAGATCGCCGAGCTCAAAATGCCGGACCTGAATACGGAATCGCTGGAAAGCGCCATGGCGATGGTCGCCGGTGCGGCGCGTTCCATGGGCATTACGGTGACCGACTGATGCGCACTTACGGCAAGAAGTACACGGCCGCGGCGAAGAGCCGCGTGATCGGAGCCGCGCATCCCGCCGCTCCGGCGATTGCGCTCGTCAAGGAAATGGCCTTCGCCAAATTCGACGAGACGATCGAAGTCGCAGTACGCCTCGGCGTCGATCCGCGCCATGCGGATCAGGTCGTGCGTGGCACGGTCGTGCTTCCTGAGGGAACCGGCAAGACCATGCGCGTGCTCGTCATCGCGACCGGCGCCAAGATCCAGGAAGCGCAGGACGCCGGCGCCGATTTTGTCGGCACGGAGTTCCTCGCCAAGATCAAGGATGGCTGGTTGGATTTTGATGTCATGATCGCGACCCCGGATCAGATGGGGCAGATCGGTGCGTTGGGCCGAGTGCTTGGTCCGCGTGGTTTGATGCCAAATCCGAAGGCGGGCACCGTCACGTTCGACGTGGCCAAGGCAGTCAAGGAATCAAAGGGCGGTAAGATCGAGTTCCGCGTCGACAAGGGTGGCAATGTACACGCGCCCATCGGCAAGGTCTCGTTCACGGCTGAAGCGCTGGAGCGCAACTTCGCGGCCTTCATGGACCAGATCGTCCGGTCCAAGCCGAGCGCAGCGAAGGGTGTGTACGTCCGCAACGTCGCGATCTCGAGCTCCATGGGTCCCGGCGTCACCATCGATACCACGCCGTACCGGTAAGGGGCGACGCAACCATGAAAAAAGCCAAGAAGACGGAACTCGTCGGCGCGCTGAAGGAAAAGCTCGCGTCGGCGACGGCGGTCTACTACACCGACTTCACCGGGCTGAACGTGAAGCGCATGACAGAACTTCGTCGTCGCTTCCGCAAGGCTGGTGTGGAGTACGTGGTCATCAAGAACACGCTCGCACTGCGGGCGGTAAACGAGAGCGGTCTGGTGTCGGAACGGCTCCGCGGTCCTACGGGACTGGTGGTGACGGTCGATCCGGTCGCCGGCGCCAAGGTGTTGACAGAGTTTGCGAAGGAACACGATCAGAAGCCGGCCATCAAGGGCGGTGTGTTCGACGGTCGTCGTCTCGACGTGGCTCAAGTCAAGCAGCTGGCCAACATGCCGTCACGGGAGCAGTTGCTCTCCGAGCTGGCCGGTACCATGCAGGCCCCGATGGCGGGAATGCTCGGTGCCATGAATGCGCTCTTTACCAACTTCGCAGGCGCGCTCGACGCGCTCAAGCAGCAGAAGGACGCTGCCTGAAATCCCCCAGGCGTATTGCCTGAACAACGCCCCAGGAACACCTGGGAGATCTACCCGGAGATAGGACCATGGCGAACACCACGCTGAGCAAGGACGAGATTCTCGACGCAATCGGCAACATGTCGGTTTTCGAGCTGTCCGAAATGATTGAAGCGTTCAAGGAGAAGTTCAACGTCACCATCGCAGTGGCCGCCCCGGCTGCCGCTGCGGCTGCGCCGGCTGCTGCCGCCGCGGTTGAGGAGCAGACGGAGTTCGAAGTCATCCTCAAGGAAGTGGGCGCCAAGAAGATCCAGGTCATCAAGGTGGTTCGCGAAATCACCGGCCTCGGACTCAAGGAGGCCAAGGACCTGGTCGACGCCGCTCCGAAGAGCGTGAAGGAAAACGTGTCGAAGGACGAGGCCGCGCAGCTGAAGGCCAAGCTCGAAGCCGAAGGCGCGTCGGTCGAAGTCAAGTAAGGTTCCGAACCCGCGGGCGGCACCACCCCGGTGCCGACCCGGGTTCCGGTTCTCTTCACTTGACCCACGACCCATCGTGATCCTGTCAGCCCGTTCGTTCCAACTTTGCAGTGCAGCTCCGCCCCGGTCCGCTCGGCGTTTGCCGAACGGCACGCCGGGCGCGGAGCGTTTCGTGTCCCCGGTTACCGCGTCGCGTTCGGCGGCGTGGGTGAGCGGGGCTCGGCCCGTCGGTGAGCCCTTGACGCCATGATGAATCAGATTTCCTTCAGCAAGCTCGACAATTCCATGGGGATGCCCAATCTCCTGGACATTCAGACGCGCGCGTTCGAAGCGCTGCTGCAACTGGATGCCGCCTCGCACGAGCGCGAGGATGTGGGCCTGGAGCGTGTCTTCAAGGACCTGTTCCCGATCACCGACGTCCACGAGAACTTCTCGTTGGAGTTCGTTCGGTACGGCCTTGGCGAACCCAAGTACACCGTCGCGGAGTGCATTGAACGCGACATGACCTACTCGGCGCCGCTCAAAGCGACGCTGCAGTTGGTCATCTTTGAAGATGCCGGCGGCGAAAAGCGCCCCCGCAACATCATCGAAAAAGAAGTCTATCTCGGTGAGCTTCCGCTGCTCACCGAACTTGGCACGTTCGTCATCAACGGTGCCGAGCGCGTCATCGTCAGTCAGCTCCACCGCTCCCCCGGCGTCGTCTTCGAAGAGTCGACGCACCCGAACGGACAGCGCCTCATCTCGGCGCGGATCATTCCGTTCCGCGGTTCGTGGGTTGAGTTCACGGTGGACATCCATGACGTGATCTACGTCCATATCGACAAGAAGAAGAAGTTCCCGGCCACGGCGCTGCTGCGCGCGTTCGGGTGGGGACAGAATCGTGATATTCTTCGCCTCTTCTTCGCCGAGCGTGAGCTCGATCTTACGAAGAAGCGCGAGTCCCGTGTGGATCAGCGTGAACTCATCGGTGCGATTGTGGCCGAAGACATCACGCTCGAGGGCGAAGCGGCGGCGGACGACGCGCCCAAGCCCAAGACCAAGAAGGCCCGCGCCGAGCGTGAGCGCGCCGAGTCGGAGCTGCTCGTCATGGAAGGCGACGAGCTCACTGAAGAGGTGTACAACCGCTTGCTCCGTCAGGGCGTGGAGCAGGTCAAGGTGTTTGCCTCGTACACGCAGATCGATCTGCGCGACGAGCAGGAAGTGATCGAGCGGGGCGAGCGTGAAGTGCGACGCGCGCTCGCGCGTGATGTGGTCGACGACGCCACCGGCGAAGTCATCGCCGAAACCGGCTCGCTGCTCACCGACGCCGCGATCAAGAAAATCCGCAAGGCCGAAATCACGAAGGTGCAGGTGTTCGTGACGTCGGGTCGTGCGGAAAGCACGCTCATTCGCAACACGCTCGCGAAGGATCCGACCAAGGCCGAAGAAGAAGCGCTCAAGCAGATCTACGCGCTGCTTCGTCCGGGTGACGCGCCCAATCGCGAAACCGCCAAGCAGGCGCTGGAGCGGTTATTCTTCAGCCCCAAGCGGTATGACCTCGGGCGCGTGGGTCGCTACAAGATCAATCAGCGCCTGAACCTCAAGACGCCGATGAAGACCACCGTGCTCACGAAGGACGACTTCGTGGCCATCATGCGCAACCTCGTGGAACTGCACGAAGGTCGCGGCGATGTGGACGACATCGATCAGCTGGGCAATCGTCGTATTCGTTCCGTGGGTGAGCTCATCGCCAATCAGTTCTCGGTCGGTCTCTCCCGCATGGCGCGCCTCGTGAAGGAGCGCATGAGCATCAACACCGATCCCGAGAAGATTTCGCTCGACGATCTGGTGAATGCGCGTACTGTCTCTTATACACATCTGACGCTG
>ENA-ORBV01013123-ORBV01013123.1-microbial-mat-metagenome-genome-assembly--contig:-NODE-13123-length-12633-cov-7.385314_pt1 | contig 12633 bp, 14 predicted proteins | sample MGYA00237777_ERZ505514 | MGnify/ENA primary metagenome ERZ505514 (study PRJEB26160, sample SAMN06269048) | microbial mat metagenome | isolation source: Oligotrophic lake microbial mat | place...
TCAAGCAGAAGACGGCATACGAGATTCGCCTTAGTCTCGTGGGCTCGGAGATGTGTATAAGAGACAGCTATTGATATGGACTCTTATAACTTGCTTTCTTCCTTGAAAGCTGAGAATGAGTCCTTTAGCACACTGATCAAGAGACGGTTGAAGCCACATTCTACGGCCGCCTTGCTCTTGTCAAAATTGCCGGAGGTGGCATTAGAACCATCCACACTCGATGGGATTGAACATGTTTATTTATCCCGCAGCCATTCCCTGGCGGAATCGCCTCTCACGGGAGATGATGCATGATCTTGGATACCACATTCTGTATCGACCTGCTGCGCGATCAAACGGGAGGAAAAAACACAGGGGCATCGAAAAAACTCTCCGCACTCGGAGAAATAAAAATCAGCATCCCTATTTTTGTTATGTGCGAACTCCATGCTGGCGCGAGACTCTCCTCAAACCCGGACACGGAGACAGCAAAAATCAACAGGCTTTCCGAATTTATCGAGGTCATTTACCCCAGTGAAACCTTTGCTGTGAATTATGGCCAAGAAGAAGTGGCTCTGAGACAAAAGGGGACCCCCATCCCCACAATGGACCTGCTCATCGGCACCATAGCAAAATATCTTGGTTCACCACTCCTCACCCGTGACATTATCCATTATAAAAAAATCAATGGATTAATCGTGGAAACCTATTAACAAGCCTCTTCTCTGCTTGCCTAACGGCTCAAAAAGATTAGATAACAATTCATGCAAAATCCTTTCCGTTCGATTCACTTTATCGGTATTTGTGGAACCGCTATGGGGGCTGTCGCCGCAGCTCTGAAAGACGCCGGTTATGATGTGACCGGCTCCGACGAGAATGTTTATCCTCCTATGTCCACATTCCTCGAAGGCAAAGGAATCAGGATCATGCAGGGATTCAAACCTGAAAACCTCGCCCATAAACCCGACCTCATCGTCGTCGGTAACGCCATTAAACGGAGCACGGAAGAACTCGAGGCAGTATTGGAACAAAAACTTTATTACCTCTCCCTTCCTGAAGTCCTGAAACAATTTTTCCTCCGTGGAAGGCATAACCTCGTGGTAACCGGAACCCATGGCAAAACAACCACTACCTCGATCCTGTCTTGGATTTTCGAGTATGCGGGCAAAAATCCCAGCTACATGATCGGAGGAATCCCCAAAAACCTTTCCCAAGGTTGCATCATCCGTGACAGTAAACATTTCATCCTAGAGGGCGACGAGTATGACACCGCTTTCTTTGATAAACGCTCAAAATTCCTACATTATCTGCCTGAACTCGTCATTATGAATAATCTGGAGTTCGACCATGCCGATATATTTTCCTCTCTGGAGGATGTTAAAACAACATTTAAACGCCTCATTAATATCATCCCCCGCAACGGCATGATTGTTTATAATGAAGATGATGAGAATATCCGCAGTATCATCGACGGGGCCTTCTCCTCCTTGGTGAGTGTCGGCACTTCGGAAAATGCAGCCTTGCAAATCCAGAATTGTAAATATTTTAGTGACCGGTCGGAATGGACCCTTAAAGGTTTGGGAAATTTCAAACTCCGCATGATCGGTGAAATCAATATCCGCAATGCCTCCATGGCGATTGCCGCCGCTCATTTTTACCAAATTCCCGTGAATATCATCTGTGAAGCAGTAGAAAAATTCGAAGGGATCAAACGCCGCCAAGAGGTTCGTGGTGAAGTCAATGGCATTACGATCATTGACGATTTCGGGCACCATCCCACTGCCATGAAACAAACCTTTACCGCCCTGCACCACCGTTACCCCGGCAGAAAAGTCTGGGCGATCTTCGAACCGCGTTCAAATACCACCCGCCGGAATATTTTCCAGAAAGAACTCGCGGAAGCTCTCAGTATGGCAGACGGTATTTTTGTCTCCAAAGTCCACCTTCTCGAAAAAATCCCCGTCGCTGAACGCCTGAATCCCGAAAAAGTAATGGAAGATATCCGAGCAAAAGGAAAACCCGCTTTTTACGAGGCTGACGCTGACGCCATTGTCGCCAAAGCAAAATCTCATATTAAACCCGGCGATGTCGTCGTCGTATTCTCCAATGGCGGCTTTGACGGTATCCATCAGAAATTAATCGATACCCTTAAATAGTTCGTTTAATAAGGTGACTAAGTTACTTAGTCTATTATTGATGTCATCAATGTCCGCATCGAGCATTCACGCGGCGAAAACACATTTCTCAAAACTCATCAATCGCGCTCTTGCCGGGGAGGAAATCATTGTTTCCAAAGGCAAAAAACCCGTTGTCCGAATCGTCCCTGTAGAAGGAGCCAAAAGCTCAAGGACTCCCGGACGTGGAAAAGGGTTGGTTAAATGGATTTCAGAGGATTTTGATGCGCCGTTGGTTGAATTTGAAGATTTCATGAAATAATAAACCATCATCCAGCAAAGATCCTGATCCCAAACCAATAACGTGACATCAAACACCTACTTGATACCCATACTTTCCTTTTGTTTATGGAAGACTCTGATTTACTCGGTAAAAAGGCTTTGGAACCCATCATAAACACGGAAAAAACGATCTATCGGAGTGCTACCAGTTATTGGGAATTAACTTTTAAAATTTCACTCCGTAAAATTAAAATGCATCGTGATTGTCAATCCTTTATAAAGGAAGAGAAACGAATCAATCGGATCCCTAGACCTTCCGATCATGGCAGGAACACTGTGAACCTAATCTGACTCTCCCTTGGCATCATCGTGATCCATTTGACAGGCTCTTGATCACTCAAGCCATCGTTGAAAATCTCATTCTCATCACCAAAGACGATTTTATCAGAAAATACAAAGTCAAAACCCTCTGGTGAGCGACTCCTATAGGAACAGCTCCAGCACCTTCTCCAAGTCCGGTTCCCTTTGTCCATAATCGATCCGGGCGAGGATAGGCAGCCCGGTTAATTCCTCCAGAATAGGCGGATTGGTATTCGCCGAAATCAAATCAATATCCTGCTCCGACTGGTTCAGGATCAGACCGGCCAAGGGCAATTTTCCCTTGCGGATGGACTCGACAGTCAAAAGCGAGTGGTTGATCGTCCCGAGATTTGGACGCGCGACAACGATGACTGGAGAAGAAAACTCTTCTGCAAGATCACTCAGGAAAAAATCTTTCCTAATCGGGACACGCCAGCCACCGACTCCTTCGATCAAGACACAATCACAGAGACCCTGCAATTTATGAAACCCATCAAAAACCGTGCCAAGATCTATCAAACGATTTTCGATCATACTCGCTGTATAAGGCGCAGCCGGCGGACGCATCCATATCGGGTTAATATCATCAATCGTGATACCATCCTGGTGACCGCTATGAAAGAGGGAAAATGCATCTGAACGCTCCCCGCAAAGAAGTGGTTTATACCCACATGCCTTAATCCCCCTTTTTTTCAAAGCATCCAAAATAAGGCAAGTCACAAATGTTTTCCCGACATTAGTATCGGTCCCAGTAATAAAAAATGCGGATTTCATCCTGTATTAATGCCAAAATACATGGCTAAAAGCAATGTTCATACTGCATGAGCTTGAAGAATCCCCCGTTTCGGGGTTAATTAAATGGCGTGTCAGACAAAAAATCCATACTTCAAAAAATAAACCTCTTCTTTTGGGGCTTCTTCATTATTTGGGTCTGTGTTGGATTTTTGACGGCCTTGGCTGGGATGAAAATGCCACGTTGGATGTATTGGGCGGATGCCTGGACGATGGTTCTGGCTACAATCATCACTTACTTCTGGATGAGTGAACTTTACGGCATTACCAAAACAAGAATTTCATTTATCATCATCCTCGTCTGCTCCGGGGTGATAGAATACATCGGGACAAATACGGGTTGGCCTTTTGGCTTTTTTAAATATACAGACCGTTTTAGTAGTCTCTTCTTCTTTCCCTTCGGGCAGAATGGTATCGCCGTCATCATTCCTTTTGCCTGGGCCATCCTTTGTTTGAATGCTTATTATGTGTCGAATCAAATCCTTGGATGGCGTAATCACTGGGCTGCTTGCATCCTTGCCGGGATCATGACCATGCTTACAGATATTAATCTTGAGCCTGTCGCCTGGTATATGAGGGGATTTGACCAAGCTTACTGGCGTTGGTATACGGATGGCCAGTTCACGCAAATTGCCCAGACGATCCCCATCAAAAACTATATTTCGTGGTTCATTCTGACGGTCATTTTCCTCAGACTGTGCCCCCTCAAACGTGAGTATCCCGAAAAAACAAATTGGAAGCCCTTTATCATCCTGCTCGCATTCAATCTCCTCTTCATAGCCCATAGGATTCACTACACCTACCTCCAAGAGGAACCAAAGGCACCTAAGGAAATCGAGTTTTCCTCGGGTCGTGATTTAACCCAATGGACGGTATGTGCGACCCTTCCATTTCACTCCCCCGAGAAAACTCGTTTGTATCCATGAATTCATAGCGATCACCAGAGCCAATACCTGGCCAAAAGGATGGGCGAGGGCCCAGACGACAGATTGCCTGTACCTGAGTGAAAAAATCAGGCGGATCAGATAAATCAGCGCAATTTGCAGGACGAGCAGTGTCCCGATCGGGGTTCCGATAAAATCCCACCCATGTCGCGTCATCATGATCAATAAAAGCAGGAATGGCATGACAAAAACGGCGAGCTGGAGAAATCCAAAAAAAAGGAAAGCTCCCACACTCTTCTCAAAAGCGGCCCTCAGATTTTTTGTAAATCCCTCCCAAAGATCTAAGAACCGGTGATACATTCGGCAGGAAACGAGGTCAGTACCATCTGCATTTACCAATCTCCTACCCGCTCTCAAACATGCCCTGGCCAAAGCCACATCTTCGACAAGATGGTTCTTTACCGTCTCATGGCCGCCTAGTTCAAAATAATCTTTTCTCCGGTAAAAAATAAATTGTCCATTGGCGGCACCTAGCCCGGCATTTCGCACACGGTTGACCAACGCATGGGGAAGAAAAACTAAAAGGAGTAGATAAACAAATGGAATAATCAATTTCTCACTCCAAGTCCCCGCAACTTGCATAGGCCAGAGGCTCATCAAAGCGGCATCGGTATCCTGCGCATGTTTTAAAGCAGTCGAGAGACAGAGCGGATGAAAAACCGTATCAGCATCAGTAAAGAGTAAATATTCCCCCGTAGCTTGTGATGAGAGCTGATGACAGGCCCAACATTTTCCTACCCATCCCTCGGGTAATTTCTCCCCCGCAATCACTTTTAACTGGGGTAAATCCTTTGCCCACGATTGCAAAATAAAGGCTGTGTCATCTTCGGAACGGTCATTAAGGACAATGACCTCAAAGTCCGGATAATCCTGGAGGCTTAATGAGCGTAACAAATTGCCTATACGCAAGGACTCGTTGCGGGCAGGGATACAAACCGAGATTTTAGGACAGTTTCCATTCAGTTCACCTTGGGGAGAATTCACTGGACGCCGGAAAAAAATGAAATTCACGAGCAAATTGCCCAAGAGCATGAGCAAAGCCACAAATGTCAGCAAAATGTACCCGTAAAATATCCAATCCTTGATACTCATGAGTTCCGTGGATTAAAGTGTTTACCGCTGAGCAGGCAGACAAAGCGTTCCCACTGCTTATTCATCGAGAGTCCCCCCTCCATCAATGTTTCATAACCATCAAAATCTTGTTTTTGAATATCTTGAGAGGTTTCATCCATGAGCCTCTCCAAAGTCGAAGCTCCGTGGGCGCTGTCAACATCAGGAGAGACCCGGGCAATATTCAAGAATAACTGGGGTCGGCTTTCCCAAAGATGTTCATACCGGATCGCCAGCGCGTAAAGTGCGGTATCCGGGGATTTTTTAATGATCCAATCCAGACCGGGCTTGAATTCCAGCGGGCGAACCCCATAGGGCACATGACGGCCTTGGGGAAAAATAAAAATAACCGACCTTTGGTTGAGTAAGTCCAAAGCAGTTTTTAGTCCTCCGGCGGCCGTGCGGGGGGAAGTCAGATTGATTCCAAAAACACCGACATGTTTTAGAAAAGCAGCGGTTTTCAGGTTTTTTTCTTCCATCATCCCGTAGGCGGGTAATCTGAAAGTCCGTTTCAAGAAAACACAGGTGAAGGTATCCCACCAGCCAGAATGATTCGCACAGATGATTGCCGGTCCGTGCAATTTGCGTAACTCTCCCGCCCCTCGTAAGTGAATGGAGAAAAAATGTTTCCTCATTGACCGCCGGATCCAGAACCAAAGGAAATCTTCCACCGGTTTCATTTCATTCCCCCTTGTGACTGCCGCCATCTCCACCAGGATTTGAGCAGTAAGAACAATTTGCGCACGCCCGAGGTATGAACCCGACCTGCGTAGATATTATAATCCACTTTCTCGATCTCATCGAGAATCCCGGAGTAAACCGTGGACATAATCCAGACAGTCAATTGAGAACCATCATTGGCGAGTTTCAGGATACCGGGCTCGGCACTCCTGTAATATTCCCTAGTCCTACCAATCTGGAATTTCATCATGCTGATAAAATCATCATTGATCATGCCTTGGGCGATTAGCTCCTCGGAGTAGGCAAATTCCGAGAGTTCGGACGCCGGGAGATAAATCCGGTTATTGAGGTAGTCCTCATGGATATCACGCAGGATATTAGTCAATTGCATCGCCACCCCCATTTCGATCGCCTGTTTTTGGGCGGCTGGGTCAGAAAGCTCGAAAATCTTTGACATCATTAACCCGACAACTGAAGCCACATAATAACAATATTGATGGAGTTCCTCCCAATCCTTTATCCGGACAGGCCCCCGGTCGAGTAATACCCCTTTCATGAGGTCGCTGAAATAAACTTTTGGAATACAAAATTGCTCCACCGTCAACCAAAATGCGGGGGCCCACGGAATTTGCGCGGTTCCCGCATAGAGTTCATCAAGCAAGTTGCTGAGGGAGGCTTCAGCCCCGGACAAATCTTTTTTTTCTTCGACCGCCTTGTCGATTAAATCATCTGCATACCGACAAAAGGCATAAACCGCATAGGCCGCCCGCTTCTTCCGTTCAGGCAAAGCAATGGATGAAAAATAAAAACTCTTCGCATGTTTACGGGTAAGCTCCCGCGCCACCTCGAAGCTTTTCACAAAATCATCAGGACTATTCGCCCCGTTAATAGGCGATGACTTGATTAATGATAATTCCTGCCCAGTAAGTTGCATATCACATGAGAACCTAAAATAGAATCCCCTTCCTTACGAGTGTTTTTTAATCACCCTGACAATAGCTGAGTGATTCAGGAGTTTTCACTCAGTCCGTGATGTAAATCAGAGGTATTTCCGATATGGAATAATGAGGATCTTGGTTGCACACTGATAATATGTGAAATCTTTTATCGTTTCCATATCGTGCCTCGTCATACATTCATCTTGAAATTCACCGTCGCTGTCGATTCCAAATTCCTGATGTGGTTAACTGAAGAATTAGCTTTTAAATCCTAAAATCAATTCGAAAAGCATTTAAATATATTGACCATAATAACGTTTAATTCGATCTAGATTTGACACAATCATGGCAGGGGCTTTCTTATTTATTAGCACGTAAAACCCCTGTTAATATTAGCAATTGTCAACTTTTATACTTTTCATCCACTCGCATTTTACCCTTGTGCAAGAAAAGAAAGAACTGTTTACGTTTGCGTCGTCGTGAGAAAATATTTTCCAGTCAATCCGGTTTTTCCTCACCCCGCTATTTCTTTGAAGAAATTTCTGAGGGGCATTTCTTTTACCATCTTTATTCTTCCTTTTCTTTGCAATATTTATGCCCAAGAAAACCCCGCAGATAAACTGTGGGCAGAGGCCCAAGCCAAGATGCAGTCAGGTCGATTTAAGGAAGCCAATGCTGACTTTGAGCAATTTGCGCTAAAGGCAGTAAACAACGATTCTCGTTTACCCGAAGCAATGTTCAATCAAGGATTTGCTCTTTCCAGGGAAAAAGGGATTGCTTTTGCCAGCACCCTACGCCCATGGGAATCCCTCATCAAACGTTTTCCGAAGTCTGAATGGTCTGCTAAGGCCCTCGGGGAAATCATTACCTATTATACGAATCTTAATGATCCGAAAGCGAATACTTACCGACGTCAGCTGACGGAGCAATTCCCCGGTTCACCTGTGACCATTTCTCTCACGCGTGCTGAAGCGGATAAATTGTTTACTGACAAAAAATACACAGAAGCCATGAAGCTTTACTCCACAATCGAAAGTTCCCTCGATGAAAACGGCAAAAAGAATTTCCTCCTGTCAAAAATGCTTGCCGAGGCGGGCTCATCTCCTGCCAAGCTGCTGGAAGCCGCTGAAACGGTTTTCCTGAGTGGGGACGATACAGATAAAGCTCTCCTTCAAACAGCAAAGGAATTGTATTTAGAAGTTTTAACAAAATCAAATCAGCTTTCTGCGGAACAAATTGCACGTGCCAAAACACGGTTAGGATGGTGTCACTACGCTGGCATACCAGATTATGCAGAAGCTGATAAGGCTGAAAAACTCTGGGGAGAAGTAATTGCCCAAGGGAAAAAAGATGATTTATGGGTGGGCGAGTCGCAGTGGAGATTAATACAGTTATATGCTGGTCCCATGAATTTTCAGAAAGAAGGTCAATGGAAAGTCTCCATCAAGTATTGTGATGAAATGATCAAGAATTTCCCTATAGGTCAATTCCGGCACGAACAGGCTTTGTTTTCTAAAGCATGGTTACTCAGATGTCACGGCCAATGGCAGGACTCCTTGCAAGCATTCAATCAGTTAATTTCCGAGTATCCAAATAAGGCAAAACAAAAAGTCATACAAGATTACATTCAAGAATGCCAAGAACATCTGAAATAGAATCATTTAGACATGATATATCAATAAAACAGCATGCTTTGAGCATTCTGTTTTTACTGATTCTCTTTACATATCCCCTGTTATCTCAAGTCTCCAACCCCGATAAAATTTCAGATTTACTTCTCAAAATTGATGCTTCTTCCATGAAAATCCCATCAGATGTCTATTTGGAATTTAAAGAGGTGCTGCGCCAAGCTCCATCAAGTAAAAGAATTCTGGGTATACATAGCCCCGTTTTGCTTTGTATGAGATCAGAGATAAATGCCTCAACAAACTGTCCTTTTAAAACAGTAAGCGATCAGGCTCAAGAATGGATCAATCTTTATCAAGAGTCAGGCGTGGTGTATGATATGGTCTATGATGTGGATTCATTACAGATTGAGGCATCTGCGTGTATTTATGGCCTTTATTCAAAAAAGAATCCGGTAGAGTTTGCACGGTATATCGATAAATATATTCAACCATTGATTGAAAAAAGTCCTAAGAAAAAGGATGCATTCAGCTATTATGGTTTTTATTACTCGAGTATCTTTAATACCTTGGATATTTGTCCAAAAGAAGAAGGGCGTGCAATCTTCAAAAACTTCATGAAGTTTCTCCCTTTATACTTAGCTTCCAGCGACATATCCGATTTAAATAAAGGCCTAACACTGACAAATATGGGTTCTTATTGTATGTATTGGGGACATCCTGAAATTGCAGAGAAAGTGATCGATACCTATATGAAGGATCGAAAGGTTGAAGCATGGCCCCCGGAGTTATTATTCAGGAAATTCCTTCTTTTAATTTTGGGACATGGTGATCGGAAATCCGCCCTTGAATATTTAAAGGTGATGGAAAACAAGAGTTTACTCAATCAACTTACCGGGCAAGAAGAAGAAAATTATCAAATAATGATTTATCAAATCAATAAACACATGCTGTACACCGATCAACAGCTCATCGAAAAGTGTACCAGGACAATAAACAAAAGACGTTCAAACTACCCGAATATGGAATATATATTATGCGTAAAATAGCCCTTATCCTGATAATCCTCACATCACAATACTCTGTGATGTTTGCAACAAACCCCACTAAAACATTCAACTTGAGTCCGTCATCCCCTAATGACAGCTGGACCCCTACTATCGGGCCAAGTGAAACGGCCACTTTAACCATAAATATCGCCTCCAGCGGGACTATCAGTGGTATTACATATACCAGACAGTCCCCCCCCGCCCCTTCTATTACAGGAGGAAATGTTTTATGGAGTAATCAGGGTGGAACCGTCTTTGATGTTACAAATACCGATCCTGATGCCGGAAATACGAGCATTTCACAAAGTTGTGTTTGGAATCCTTCCACTCCACTGAATGCATCAGGTCTAGGTAATGGAGCTCAAGGTCCCACTCCCATATCCGGTCTAGGTGCAGCCACCGCATATTTTCAGCCTGTCAATATCGCTTGGTGTTATCCTCAAGGGGATTTGAAAAAGACCGATGAAAACCTCCCCTTTGAACTCTCAGCGAAAGATGCAAACGGGGATCCCGTTACGATTAATTTCGACGAGGTTATTCCCACTCATATCGCCCCTTCTACCGCGACAGTAAACATCTCCGGTGGCACCGCACAATCGTCAAGTGGGACATCAGGTTACGCAAGTACTCCAAATGGTTGCAAAAACCAACTTGTTTGCCGTTATACCCCCGGCACTACCGCAGCTCAAAAATCACACTTATCAGAAACAGCAATCAAATTCCTCAAACTTGTCCCCATACCTGTAACAACCCCTGATTCCATTAATGGGGCAACAAACTATATCGTTTCTGGTGATTTGGTGGAGAATCTCAAACTGAAAACCACCACAAACTTTGAAATCCAAGGCCCTCCTGGATATTCAATATCGAGTATCACTTCATCCCGAAATAATACTGATGCTCTATCGGTATCCTCTGGGACACTAGATTCGGATGGCAAACTAAAAACCGTTCTTACAACACGAGAAAATATTAATACTTCTACAACATTATCCGTTAATAGCCTTCAGTTCAATTCTCATACACTAAATTTTCCATATAAATTTGAAGATAAATTCTGGCTTACCGTTTATTACACTACTATGGAGGAAGGTTTTGTAGAAAGTAATGGATTTATTGAGACGACAACCACTATCACGGCGTACTTGGCGTATGGAGGAAATCAGACAGTTAATATCACACTAAATGCTGCTTTCGTGAAAGCTCTTAAAGGAGAAGGTATGGGTAGAATGATTACTTCGGTCAACGGAAGAACTTATATTGGATATTACTCAGGCAAATACTATCTTAAAGTTTATCCCGTTGGGAATGGATCCAATCAACTAGTTGATAAAATATCTTGCGCTACATATCAGAAAAATATTGTGGGAAATTCATCAAAACGCGCAGCTGTAAAAATCGATGATGCTGCAGCAAATTCAGCATTTGGAAATAGCATATTCAGGGCTGACGACAGTGGAGGTGCTATTAAAAATAATCATATTGACCTCTATTGGGGGGAGGATTGGCCACAATATAAAAAATCCAGCTTAGCCAGTGGAACATCTTACACAGGCACAGGAAAAGATACATATACCGCTAAAGTCATTTATGAAAAAGACCAATATTAATGAAGACGCTGTATTATATATTTTTAGTGCTCGGTTTATATACGTCTCAGACACCTGTGATGGCATGGGAAAAAGTGGAAGGATTTGTAGAGGGGCCAAGTTACTCTAATCCTGATGTTGATCATCTTATTTTATACACTAATGTCTTTAAAATTAATCAAAGTCCAATACCGTTAATATTCGATTACCGTGGCCCCGGCCCATCGAATGTAACTCTTTCCAACGAAGTATTATCATTGCAGCTGGATTTGTTTGATAAGAATGATGTTATCCGGACAAACATCACATACGATAATATTCCTAAAGAATTTACGGATAAAATTGCCGATAAAAGCATTTTTTTTAATTTTGGTTATGACGGAAACATCTACGCAATTGATAAGAACAGTCGAAAAACATTATTTAGCGCTCAAACGAATGAGTTTATCTATACATGGACTCAGTTTCCTCAAAGTAATCTCGTTGCCTACACCATATTTGATAATCAATCCACAAATAAAGAAAGTATGGATTCGTTGAGAATTGTAAATACAGGAGGAATCCTGATAACAAATATATTTGATAAAGAAATCCAATCTCTAGGCCATGGTCCATCTTACTGGATGGGAGATAATATATTTAATCCATCACAAGGAAGAGTAGGCGCGAGTCCTATGATATATAATATTCAATCAAATAAGATTCTTTTTAGTGAAACCTTTCAAGGAATGCCACGTTTGATTCACAATCAAATAGTTATATATAATTATCCCAATCAGAAAGATGAAAATGATGAAACTTGGACAGAAACAAGTTTCCGGACCGATCAGCCATCTACCAAATTCATAGAACAGTTAGCGGTAATGAATGAGGTCAATTATCTCAATAAAAAAACAATTCCTGAAACTGTTCCACGAATATCAAATATCCCACAAGTAAAAATGAATGCTGAACCGTTTTCCGTTACTGACGAAAAACTTTATTTCGGTGTGACTAAGCGCAATTTGCTCTCTGCCCTGATGATTGCCGGAGGCGGAGCCCTGCTCGTCATGACCCTGCTCTATGCCTTCTGGCCCCGGCAGAAATGATCCTTCTCACCTTCATTCTTGGCCTTTTATGCGCGGGCAAATTGCTCGCCAATAGTCCGCAGACACGAAGCTTTAACCTCAC
>ENA-ORBV01013124-ORBV01013124.1-microbial-mat-metagenome-genome-assembly--contig:-NODE-13124-length-12633-cov-5.348041_pt1 | contig 12633 bp, 8 predicted proteins | sample MGYA00237777_ERZ505514 | MGnify/ENA primary metagenome ERZ505514 (study PRJEB26160, sample SAMN06269048) | microbial mat metagenome | isolation source: Oligotrophic lake microbial mat | place...
CTCCATGCCAGGACTACGCCGACAAGATCGGAAAAGCGGGCACGCCAGTCGGGTTCGTCGTGATTGAGGGCGCACACCACAAGTTCGATTCGGACGACTTGAAGCGATACAACGTCCGCGGCGCGACCCGCACCAAGGCGGATTGCCCGGTCGAGATCGACATCGACACGCTTTACGCGTATGACCGCACGACCGCAGCGCGGCTGTCGGGCGACGTGTATTTGGCTGCGCTGAAGAGCTGCGGCGCGGTCGGCGCTACGGTGGAGGGAAACACACGCGCGCGCAACAAGGCCGCGCAGGCCGCGGTCGGCTTCCTGAAGAAGACGTTCGCCAACTGAGCTGCACACCGCGCGCTTCAACTATTGACCGGCGCTGCTGCCGAATCGCCTTTGGAGTCACCGATCTTTACAGCAGCGCGCCACGTGGCGCTATTGGCTAATCACGGGCGGGGGCAATCGGGATGACGGCGGTGGACGGTAAGCCGGGTTGAAGCCAGACACCGTCGGCTTGATTTACCCGCCACCATTGTTGCTGGTACGTGCCAGTACGGCGCTCGGCCCCATGCCTGCGGCCAAATTGGTTGAGGGGTGGTCCTCGATGCGGCTGTCGATGGGTTTTTACATCTCCGTTGAGGTTTGACGCTTTTCGCACGGTCACCGCCGCTAAGCCATTGTTTCTATTGATGGCGGAAGAAACGGCGCGTTGCTTGCCTTAATTCACTATCAAATTTTAGTTAACCAAGGAGCGATCAAAAAATGGTATTCCAGTATTCGGCATGTTCTGGCGGCATTGGTGGTGTTTGTCGGCGCGGGACGTGCCGGGGCAGCAATTCCGGTTCCAACGCCAGCAGCAACGGCTTCAATCGACTGGGCAACTTTCACCGTTCAGAGGTTCGGGGTTAACGGCAATTTGGATCCCATGTTCAGCTTTAACAGTGGTTCGCAAAGCACCAACGTCAACATCAACTTCCCGGGGCCGTCAGACGTCGCGGCGGATTGGACTTCGCCCTTGAGTGTCGCCGAAGGCGTCAGTTTTGCATCGAGTTCGGATAGTACGCTCCTCTCCCAGTTCACCTCCCATCCGACAGTGCCCGCAAACGGCTCGTCGGCAAGCCGGAACGGGACGTTTACGCTGGGCAGCAATTCGATGGTGGTGTTCTCTGTTTTTGCCTCCGCCTCGATCGACATGAACGCGCCCCCAGGCGGTGCAGCCTACGCCTGGGCTTTTTTGACGGCCGAAGGGCCGGACATGTTTGGCGGCTCGGACCGGCAGAATTCCTCGACGCAAAAGTTGGTGTTTGCAGAAGGCTTGGGAACGCCGCTGGAGCAATCCGGCAAACTGTTCGCATCGTTCACCAACCTCAGCGACGGCGATATCGTCGGCAACCTATACGCGAACGCGATCACCAACAGTTACGGTGGCACGATCGTGATCGTTCCTGGCATACCTGAGCCGGGCACCTACATGATGCTTTTATCCGGCTTGGCGTTGCTCGGCACGGTTGTAATGCGGCGCCGGGCGGCAACCTACCCGGCCTGAAACGCGCGACTCATTTATCGGACAAAAAATGGCGCCCTGCGGGGGCGCCTTTTTTTCTCCGACTGGATCGGTGTGCCGTACGTTCATCCAACTTTCATGAAGTCCACTCTTCACTCCGCATCATGAAAGTTATTTCACGTTAAAACTAACTCCGGTTTGAAACCCCGGCCTTCAGGCCGGTGGCAGCCGACCCTGGCCTGAAGGCCGGGGTTTCGGGGGCGACCGTTTTGGCAGGGGATGCAAACCCCTTCCAAAACAAGTTTGACCGACAGGCCTGAAGCCCGGTCGCCAACTTCTTGCTGGGTCAAGTCTAGCGGCTGTCATCGTCTGGCCAGTGGCTCTGGCGCCGCAGCCGCTTCCCGGCCTGCGCCGGATGGCAGGGCTAACGCGGTGCCTGCATCAGCCCACGCGGCAGGCGCACCGGAAACTGCGCGCGGATCGCGTCGTCGATGTGTTGCGGGATGTGCGACGGATAGTGGCTGGACAAGACTGCGTTGAGTTTGGCAGATGCGCGGTCGAGCATCGACGGCCGACCCTGTTCCGCCCACTGGTTGGGGCTGGCCCGGTCGCCGATGGTGGGGTACAGATAGTCCTTTTGCATCAGCTTGAGGGTCTGGTCCGAACCCAGGTAGTGGCCCGGTCCTTCCAGGCAGACCTGGCGCATGGTTTCCAGCGAGATTGACTCGTCATTCACCTCGATACCGCGGATGGTGCGTTGCACGGCGCCGATGGTGTCGTTGTCCATGATCAGGCTTTCCAGCGAGAACCCCATCAGGCTGGCCATCATGCCGGCCGACTCGTAGATCAGATTGGCGCCGGCGTTGCCGACCAGCGCATGGTTGTAGGCGCGCTCCGAACCACACTGCGCGTCGGGCATTTTGGAGTCGGTCATGCCCGAAGCGGTGCCACCGGTCAGGTCGTAAAAACGCGCCATCTGCGCACTCGCCGCCGACAACAGCGCCTGCTCCGGGCTGCCACCCGACATGGCACCGGTGCGCAGGTCGGACACAAAACACCAGGTGCCGAAAATCGCGGTCGCCTTGGGCTGTATCGCGTTCACATACACCAGTCCGGCCAGGCACTCGGCCACTTCCTGCACCAGCGCGGCGGCCAGCGAGGCGGGTGCCGTCGCGCCGGCTTGCCCCGCCGACAGCAGCAGTACCGGCATGCCGCCGCGCACAGCCACCTCCATGCATTTGCAGGCGTCAAAGGCAAATTTCATGGGCGGCACCACAAAACAGTTCGACTGGCTCACAAAAGGGCGCGCGCGCCACTTGTCTTCGCCCCCGGCAATCAGGTGCAGCATCTTCAGACTTTGCTCCACATGCTCGGGTGCAACCCAACTCGAACCTACGTGTTTGGTGGTGCCCGACACCGACGCATAGGTCGTGTTGAAGTCCATTTCAGATGGGTCGGCCAGGTCGCGGCAGACGACGGAGCGCTGAAAGAAATGCAGGTGTTCCAGCGTGTCGACGACGCGGGCGATGTCGTACAGGTCGCGCGTGGTCGAATCCCGGTATTCACCGGTTCTGGCGTCGACCATGTGCACTGCCGCGCCGGCAGTACCGAAATACACACGGGAGCCCCAGGGCTCCATGTCGTATTTGGGATCCTGCCCGTGCAACACGAAATGCCGCGCTGCGTTTGCAATGGTGTCTTCCACCAAGGCGCGCGGGAACAACAGGCGACCGGTCGGGGTCAGCTTCGCGCCGACCCGGGTCATCATTTCGATGCCACTTGGCGGCGCATCCGCAAAACCGATGGTCTCCAGCGCATCGAGCGCGGCGTTGTGGATCTTGCGCACGTCGGCTTCACTGAGTGGCAGGTAACGCCCGCCTTCCATGCCCGGACGCACCGGGCGCAGGCTGTCGGGCAGAGGTGCTGAGCGGGCTGCGCGCCGGGCTTCACGTGCGCCACCGCGGCGGACCATTTTTTCTGCTACTTCACTCATGGTAGGTACCTTGGGTTGGTGGATTCGGAATTGGCTATTTGCTTCACGCGCGCAGGCGCAGGTTGGCCGGATCGTACAGCGGCTCTTGCGCCACTGTGGCGGCGCGCATCTGCCCGAGCACGTTGACGTGCAGCCGCGTACCGGCCTGCGCCAGGCTGCTGCGCACGTACGCCAGTGCCACGCTTTTGCGCAGTGTATGGCTCCAGACGCCGGATGTCGTCAGACCAACGTTCTCATCGCCCTGGAACACTTGCGCGCAATACGGCGCCTCGGCGTCGCCGTCGTCGTCGAACACCAGCGGCACAAAGCGTTGCGCCGGGCCGCGTTGCAGTTCTGCCTGGATTGCGTCACGCCCGACAAATGCCATTTTTCTGGCGTCGACGAATCGGTCCAGCGACGCCTCCAGCGGCGTATAACCATTTTCCAGGTCACTCTTCCAGCCGCGGTAACACTTGTCGATACGCAGGCTGTCCATGGCGTACAGGCCGAAGTCGCGAATGTCGAACTGTGCACCGGCGCGCCAGATGGCGGCATACAGATCCGGCATCTGGTCAAGCGGCGCATGCAGCTCCCAGCCCAGTTCCCCCACGTAATTGACCCGCATCGCCAGCATGGCCCCGGTGACGGTTTTGATCGCACGCGCGCTCAACCACGGAAAACCGGCGTTCGACAGATCCGCCTGGGTGACTTGCGACAACACCGCGCGCGCCTGCGGGCCGGCGATGATCAGGCTGCCGAACTCGGCCGATCGGTCGCGCACGGTGATTGTGCTGTCGGCTGGCAAACCGCTGCGCAGCAGGTCCATGTCATGGGTCGCGGCGATGGCCGCGCTGATGATGTAGAAGTGGTCTGCCGCAAGCCGGGTGATGGTGAACTCGCTCAGGATGGTGCCGTTGGGCGTCAGTGCGTAGGCGAGCGAGACCCGGCCGACCGAGGGCAGGCGCGAGCAAATCAGCTGATCGAGGTGCGCCGCGGCGCCCGGTCCTTGCAACTCGAACTTGGTGAAGCCCGGCAGGTCCATGATGCCGACGCGTTCGCGCACCGCGCGCACCTCTTCGGCGACGACGCCGTGCCAGATGCTTTCGCGCCGAAACGATAGGTGCTCCCTGGTCGCCAGCTGTCCGCTCAGGTCAAAGTAGACCGCGCGCTCCCAGCCGCCGCGCGCCCCGAAACGCGCACCCTTGGCTTGCAACGTGTGGTACAGCGGCGAGCAGCGCAACGGCCTGCCTGCTGCGCGTTCCTCGTACGGGAAGGACGAGGCGTATTCGTTCTGGTAAACCTCGATCGCCTTGGCCGCGGTGTAGGCCGTGCTGGCGTAGTCGGTGTAGCGGCGCCGGTCCAGCGCCCACAGGTCCCATTCGGTGCGTCCGTGCACGACCCATTCGGCCAATGCCTTGCCGGCACCCCCGGCCTGCGTGATGCCGAAGCTGAAGGTGTTGCAGTGGAAGAAATTGCGCAGTCCGGGCTCTGGCCCGATATACGGGTTGCCATCCGGCGAATACGGGATGGGACCGTTCACGCCGCGTTTGATGCCGGCGCGTCCGAGGGCTGGTACGCGCCGGATCGCGTCCTCGATGTAGGGCTCCAGGCGCTCGAAGTCGTCGTTCCATAACTGGTTGGCAAAGTCGTCCGGAATACCGTCCTGCCACATCGGGGTGGCCTTCCACTCATACGGACCCAGGATGAAGCCCTCGCGTTCCTGACGCAGGTAATACGAGGTATCGGGGTCGCGCAGCAGGGGCAGGCGGCCAGCGCGAGCGACGAGTTCGGGCACATCCTCGGTCACCAGGTACTGGTGCGACATCACCGCAATCGGCAAATGCCGGCCCAGCATGGCCATGATCTCACCGGCGCGGTAACCGGCCGCATTGACCACAATCTCGGCGACCACATCCCCTTTGTCGGTCGACACCAGCCATTCGCCACCGGGGCGCTGCGCCAGTGCGGTGACGCGGGTGTGGCGGCGCACGCGCGCGCCCAGCGAGCGTGCCTCCCGACCCAGCGCCTGGGTCAGTTGCGACGGGTCGATGTCGCCGTCCAGAGGGTCCCACAAGGCGCCTTGCAGATCATGGGTTTCGATGAGCGGGTAGCGCTGCTTCAGGTCGGCTGGCGACAGGATCTCGTAATCCAGGCCGTTCGCCTTGGCCATGCTTTGCACATGGCGGAACTCGTCCATGCGGTCGCGACCATGGGCCAGCCGCACCGATCCGGTCAGGTGGTAGTTGATCGGGTTGTCGGCGGAGGCGGCAAGTTCGCGGTACAGGGCAGCCGAGTACTTCTGCAGCTTGAGCACGCTCCAGCTCGTCGAAAACGTGGGCAAGTTGCCAGCCGCGTGCCAGGTGGAGCCGGAGGTCAGCTCATCGCGTTCGATCAACAATGCGTCGGTAATGCCCGACAAGGCCAGGTGGTACAGGCAACTGCATCCAACGACGCCGCCTCCAATCACCACCACCTTCGCGTGTTCCGCCATGTTCGTCTCCGTCTTGCACTTGCCGGTGCAGATTGTGCTGGTGCGTGGCTGTGAACTTCACAATAATCGCTACACATCAAAATTATAGGAACGAAACCGTCTTTTGTGTAATTCTCCATGAAGATTTCACAAACGTATAATTTTGGTGTTCGTTTACATGATCGGGAGACGTGATGGATTTGCCTAGTCGTGCACGTGTGGTGGTGGTCGGCGGCGGCATCGTCGGCTGCAGTGTGGCTTACCACCTGACGCTGCGCGGCTGCACCGACGTGGTGCTGCTGGAGCGCAAACAACTTACCTGTGGAACGACCTGGCACGCAGCCGGTCTGGTCGGGCAGTTGCGTGCCACCTACAACATGACGCGGCTGGCGCAGTACACCACTGGCTTGTACGCTTCGCTGGAAGCCGAAACCGGGCAGGCCACGGGATTTCGGCAGTCTGGCTCCATAGCGGTGGCAACCAATGCGGCGCGGATGGAAGAATTGCTGCGTGGCGCGTCGATGGCCAAGTGTTTCGGGTTGGAGGTGCACACACTGACCCCCTCCGAGATCGCTGCCATGTGGCCCGGTGTGCGCAGTGACGACCTGGTGGGCGGCGTGTTCCTGCCCAAGGATGGCCGTACCAATCCCGTCGACACGACGCAGGCACTGGCCAAGGGCGCACGCAACCGCGGCGCCAGAATCTTCGAAAACACCAGCGTCGACGAGATCCTGATCGAAGGCGGACGGGCGGTTGGCGTGCGCACGCAGCAAGGCGAGTTGCGTGCCGACACCGTAATCAACTGCGCCGGCATGTGGGCCCATGCGCTGGGCGCGCGCGCTGGTACCACGGTGCCGTTGCACGCAGCCGAGCATTTCTACATCGTGACCGAACCCATGGCCGGCCTGTCGTCGAATTTGCCGGTCTTGCGTGATCCGGATGGCTGCGCGTATTTCAAGGAAGACGCCGGCAAACTGCTGGTGGGCTGGTTCGAACCGGTGGCCAAGCCCTGGGGCATGCGGGGCATCCCGGAGACCTTCTGCTTTGACCAGTTGCCCGATGACCTGGACCACATCGAACCGCTGCTGACCGCTGCCGTGCATCGCACGCCGGCGCTGGCCACTACCGGGATCAACCTGTTCTTCAACGGGCCCGAGAGTTTCACCCCGGATGACCGTTACCTGCTGGGCGAGACGCCCGAAGTGCGCAACCTGTATGTCGCTGCAGGTTTCAACTCGATCGGCATCCAGTCGGCCGGTGGTGCTGGCAAGGTGTTGGCCGACTGGGTGCTGGACGGCCATCCGCCAATGGACCTGTGGGACGTGGACGTGCGGCGCAGCATGCCGTTCCAGCGCAACCGCAGGTATCTGAAAGACCGAACGGTAGAGACGCTTGGTTTGTTGTACGCCATGCATTGGCCGTTTCGCCAGGCCGAGACCGCGCGTGGTGTGCGCCGCTCCATCCTGCACGACCGCCTGTTGGCCCGTGGCGCCTGTTTTGGCGAGGTGGCTGGCTGGGAGCGAGCGAACTGGTACGCACCCTCCGGAGCCAAAGCGCAGTACGAATACAGCTACGGGCGGCAAAATTGGTTCGCCTTCTCGGCACAGGAACACGCAGCCGTACGCAATGGCGTGGGCTTGTTCGACCAGTCGTCGTTTGCCAAGTTCCTGCTGCAAGGCGCCGATGCGCTGGCAGTGCTGAATCGCATCTGCGCCAACAACGTTGCAGTGCCGGTGGGCCGGATCGTTTATACACAATGGCTCAATGAGCGCGGCGGCATCGAGGCCGATCTCACCATCACGCGCGAGGCGCCCGACCGCTTCCTGATCGTCACTGCTGCGGCCACCCACACGCGCGACCTGGCATGGTTGCAGCGGCATATTCCGGAGGGCGCACGTGCGATCGCAGTGGACGTGAGTTCGGGCATGGCCGTGCTCTCGCTGATGGGCCCGCGTGCGCGCGACGTGCTTGCGCGCCTGACCGATGCAGACCTTTCGAATGCAGCCTTCCCGTTTGGCAGTTCGCAGGTGATCGACCTGGCCTACGCCCGCGTGCGCGCCAGCCGCATCACCTACGTCGGTGAACTGGGTTGGGAGCTGTACATTCCGACCGAGTTTGCACCGGGCGTGTTTGATGCCTTGATGGCCGAAGGGGAGCCCCTGGGCTTGCGACTGGCCGGGTACCACGCGCTCAACTCGCTGCGCATGGAAAAATCGTACCGCCATTGGGGCCACGACATCAGCGACGAGGACACTCCGTTGCAGGCCGGTCTGGGTTTTGCCGTGGCCTGGAACAAGGAGGGCGGTTTTATCGGCCGCGAGGCCTTGCTGGCGCAAAAGGAGCAGGGGCTGCAGCGCTGCCTGGTGCAGTTCGCCCTGCGCGACCCGGAACCGCTGCTCTACCACAATGAGCCGATCTGGCGCGACGGTGAAATTGTCGGGCGCATTACCTCGGGTATGTTCGGCCACAGCCTGGGCCGCTCGCTGGGCATGGGTTATGTGAGCAACAGTGCCGGACTGGCCGGGCGCGACTTTGTGCTGGCCGGCAACTACGCGATCGAGGTGGCCGGCAAACCGTATGCTGCCGACGTGTCACTTGCGCCATGGTATGACCCCACCAGCGGGCGCGCCAAGGACGTTGCCAGCGCCACGACGGCGCCGGCACCGCAGCACTGAATCCAGCCAGATGGTCATACAACCCCTGTTGCAGCAGGCCCCGGACGAGCACCTGGTCGGTCCGGCGAATGACGCCTCGGCGGTCGATCCGGAAGCCGCCATCGGAGAGCAATTGCGCGAGTTGCGCCAGGTCAAGAACCTTACCTTGCGCCATGTCGCCGAAAAGGCGGGCATCTCGGTGAGTTACCTCAGCCAGATCGAGCGCAACCAGTCGCGCCTGCCCATCGGCGTGCTGAAGAAGCTGGCCGACGCGCTGGGCGTGCACATGAACTGGTTTTTCCAGAGCAGTGGTGACGGCGACCCGGCCGAGCGCGACGTGGTGGTACGTTCGGGCAAGCGCCGGCGCATGTCGTTCACGGGGCTGGGCATCACCGAGGAACTGCTGTCACCGAACCTGAGCGGGCCACTGGAACTGCTGCTGAGCACCATCGAGCCGGGCGCCGACAGCGAGGACTACAGCCACGACGGCGCCGAGGCCGGCTTTGTGCTCGCCGGCACGCTCGATCTGTGGGTGTCCGGACGCTACTTCCGCCTGCAGGAGGGCGACAGCTTTTCCTTCAAAAGCACCGAGGTGCACCGCTGCGCCAACCCGGGCAGCCAGGCTACACGCGTGCTGTGGGTGATCACTCCACCGCACTATTGAGGCAGCGGGCCGGCCCGTCCACCATCCATCCCCCGAGTACTGCCATGGAAACCACCGCACGCGACTATGTGGACACAGACCGTTACCCGATCGACCACGACGGTGCGGCGCGCGACGCGCTGCTGGCCGTGCTGCGCGCTGCGCTGCAGCGTGACGGATGTGCCGTGCTCAAGGGTTTTGTGCGCAGCGCGCGAATTGCCGAACTGGTGCAGGAGAGTGACCGTGTCGCGGTGCATGGGCACCGCAACTTCAACCGCACCAATGCCTACTTCACGCGGGATCGCCCGGATCTGCCTGAGGGCCATCCGCTGCGGCGCTTCTGCGACCGCTCGAATGCCTTTGTTCCAGCCGACCATTTCGGCGACACCAGCATCTTGCGCGCCATCTACAACTGGCCGGCCTTCGCCCCGTTTATGCAGGCCGCGCTGGATGAAGAGCGGTTTTTCCCCTACGCCGACCCACTGGCCGATGTGATCGTGAACCTTGCAGAAGCCGGCAACGGTTTCCCCTGGCATTTCGATACCAACAACTACACCGTCACGCTGGCGATCCAGAACGCTGAATCCGGCGGCGACTTCGAGTACTCGGCGCACCTGCGCACACCGACCGATGAGAACTACCCCGGCGTACAAGCCGTGCTCGACGGCGACACCAGCCGCGTGTCCACCTTGCGCCTGGAGCCAGGGGACTTGCAGATATTCAAGGGCCGCTATTCCCTGCACCGCGTCACGCCACTCTGCGGTACCCAGCTGCGGTATGTGGCGATCTTCAGTTATGTCGAGCAGCCCGGCATGGTCGGTAGCCCGGAGCGCACGCGCCAGCTATACGGGCGCGTGCTGCCGGTGCATATCGAGCGTGCCGGGTTGCGCAACGACAGCCTGGTGGACTGAACCCGATGGCGCATCGATTTGACCTGCGCGATGGAGCGGTGCGCATGAAGGCGGTGGTCACCACCGGACACGGCGGTTATGACCGGCTTGACTACCGCGACGTGCCGGTGCCCCAGCCACGGGCGGGCGAAGTGTTGCTGCAGGTGCTCGCTGCAGGCATGAACAACACCGAGATCAACACCCGGCTTGGCTGGTATTCCGGTCTGGTGGCGACGGCTACCGCAGACGCGGCGCGCGCAGCAGAACAGGCCCGCGCTGCTGCGGCGGTAGCCGACAACGATGGTGGATGGGACACGGCAACACCTTTTCCGTTCATCCAGGGCACCGATTGTTGTGGCCGCATCGTCGCCGTCGGTGCCGGTGCGGATGCCTCGCGCATCGGGCAGCGCGTGCTGGTGCGCCCGTGTATGCGCCGCGCTGGATTCGATGCTTTGCACACGGTCTGGATGGGCTCCGATTTCGACGGCGCCTTTGCCCAGTTTGTAACCGTGCCCGAGCGCGAGGCCTTCGCCGTGGACAGCAGCTGGAGCGACGCGGAACTGGCTTCGATGCCGTGTTCCTGGGGAACCGCCGAGAACATGCTGCACCGCGCCGGGGTGCGCCAGGGCGAACATGTGCTGGTGGCCGGCGCGTCGGGTGGCGTTGGCTCGGCGGTGGTGCAACTGGCGAGGTTGCGCGGCGCCACCGTTACCGCGATAGCGGCGCGCGCCAAGATGGCGCAGGTGCATGCTATCGGTGCCGTGCGGGTGATTGACCGGGCCGATGATGTGGTTGCAATTCTCGGACAGCAGTGTGTTGACGTGGTGGTCGACAACGTCGCTGGACCGGCCTTTCCCGGCCTGCTCCGGGTGTTGCGACGCGGTGGCCGGTATGTGTCATCGGGTGCCATCGGTGGCCCTGTAGTTGCGCTCGACATGCGCATCTTTTACCTGCGCGACCTGACGCTGGTTGGCTGTACCGCCTGGGACGAACCGGTGTTCCCCGATCTGGTGTCCATCATCGAGCGCAATGCGGTGCGGCCACTGGTGGCACGCACCTTCGCGCTGGAGCAAATTGCAATTGCGCAGCGGCTATTTCTGGAGAAGGCACACGTGGGAAACTTCGTGCTGATCCCGCCACCGGTGGAGTTTCAGAAAGACCCAGCATGATCCGTGACCAGGAAACCCTGACTGCCCTGCTTGACAGCGTGCGCCGCTTCGTGCGCGAACGGCTGGTACCGGCCGAAAACGAAGTGGACGAGACCGACCAGATTCCCCCGGCCATCGTCAACGAAATGAAGCAGCTTGGGCTGTTCGGCCTGTCGATACCGGAGTCGTATGGAGGTCTGGAACTGAGCATGGAGGAAGAAGTTCTGGTGATGGTCGAGATGGGCAAGACCTCCCCGGCTTTCCGTTCGATCTTCGGCACCACGGTCGGCATCGGTTCGCAGGGTATCTTGATGGACGGTACCGAGCAGCAGAAGGCGCAGTATCTGCCGAAGATGGCGACTGGTGAAATCATCGCCTCGTTCGCATTGACCGAGCCCGACGCCGGCTCCGACGCGGCGTCCTTGCGCACGACTGCTGTGCGCGGACGCGATGCGCAGGGCGACCATTACACCGTCAACGGCACCAAACGGTACATCACGAACGCGCCCCAGGCCGGCATCTTTACCCTGATGGCGCGTACCAACGCCGCCGACAAGGGAGCAGGCGGTGTCTCGGCTTTCATCGTCGACGCCAAATCTGTTGGCATCAGCCTGGGCAAGATCGACAAGAAGATGGGCCAGCGCGGCGCCCACACCTGTGACGTGATCTTCGAGAACTGCCGGGTGCCGGCCGCCAATCTGATCGGGCACAAGGAAGGGCAGGGCTTCAAGACCGCGATGAAGGTGCTGGAGAAGGGGCGCATCCATATTGCGGCGATCTGTGTGGGTGTGGCGCACCGCATGCTGGACGACGCGCTGCGTTACGCAGTGCAGCGCAAGCAGTTCGGTCAGCCGATTGCCGAATTCCAGCTGATACAGGCGATGCTGGCCGACAGCCAGGCCGAGTTGTACGCGGCGCAGTGCATGGTGGTGGACGCCGCGCGCCGACGCGACGCGGGCGAGAACGTATCCACCGAAGCGTCCTGCTGCAAACTGTTTGCCTCCGAGATGTGTGGCCGGGTGGCGGACCGCGCGGTGCAGATTTTCGGTGGCGCCGGTTACCTGGCCGACTACGGTATCGAACGCTTTTACCGCGACGTGCGCCATTACCGTGTCGGCGAAGGCACGTCGGAAGTGCATCGCATGCTGATCGCGCGCGATCTGCTCAAGTGAGGAGAAGTCGCCCATGAAAACATCCATCAAGCTGCTTGCTGCCGCCGCGCTCGTGACCGCAGCCTCTTTCGCCGGCGCGCAATCCTTCCCGGCCAAGCCGGTACGCCTCGTCGTCACGTACCCGCCGGGCGGCGGTTCCGACATCATCGCGCGCACGCTCGCGCAAAAGCTCACCGAGCCGCTGGGC
>ENA-ORBV01013125-ORBV01013125.1-microbial-mat-metagenome-genome-assembly--contig:-NODE-13125-length-12632-cov-5.135404_pt1 | contig 12632 bp, 8 predicted proteins | sample MGYA00237777_ERZ505514 | MGnify/ENA primary metagenome ERZ505514 (study PRJEB26160, sample SAMN06269048) | microbial mat metagenome | isolation source: Oligotrophic lake microbial mat | place...
TTCGCCTTAGTCTCGTGGGCTCGGAGATGTGTATAAGAGACAGATAGTTAGGAGCGGTGAAGACTTTGTATCGTTGACTCCTCAGAGAAGACTTTGTACCCAGTAATGCGGTCGCAGCACTCGCCCACTTGACTCACTCAGTGACTGATGAGCATGCATTATTATTGCAACACAGAATTATCAAGTTAGTTAGTTAGCTTGCTTGGTTGTTGTTGTCGTGAAAATTGACTTGGCGTGAAGTATGCTGTTCCCACCCGGTTGTCGTATTTGTAGAACAAGCGGTTGAACCTACTGGAGGTTACGGTAACAGTCATAACGACGCACATTAATTCGCAGTTTTAACTGAGTTCAGACAGACGAGAAGAGGAGCGGAGAGAAGGCGACTTCTTCATGTTCACCTTCACCATGACAACAACAACCAAAGTCATAGGCAAGAAAGATCGACAATAGTAACTGTGGCCATCGATACTGTATCTATCGATCCTTGGGCAAGGTAGACCCACACGTCCAAGCTAGAGGCATCGTGGTACACGGATCAAGCTACAAGTACAATAGCGCCATTGAAACTGCGCGAACGATTCATTCCGAAGGCAGGCTTGAAAAGACGGGTCGACGACAGAGAAATCGTCGCCGAAGGAAAAAAACCAAACGCCACTGCCGAATACTGCAAATCTGAGCACTTTGTATCGACCCAACAATCCAAACGGCATTGCTGACATCGAAGCAAGACAGCACAGTCCTAAAGATCGTGGACCTGACATACATCACTCAATCGCGAACCCCCCCCAAAAAAACTGCACCACTGCACCGTCGCCACTTCTGTTAGTCTTCAATCCCTCATTTTTTGAAAAATAATCTCAAGATGGATTCCGACCCTTATGGCCGTCATGCAGTGTCTCGTAGAGGTGCTCCCGTCAGTGGAGCAAGTTCCCTGCAAACTACATCGACTACCAGTCCGCCGCAAAACCGGCCCTCCAAACCTGTGTCTCCAACATCAGCGGCGGCGACAGCAGCAGCCAAGAAAAAATCAAATAAGAAAAGCGAAGATGGAATAGAAATGAGACCCCTCTTATCAGCAACTCGTTCAGGAGTAGGGAGTGATCTAACAGGAGGAGCAAGCGGTGCCACTACTTCCGCAGCTGCCTTGCCGCATAAGGGATCCAATTTGGACTCCTGGTTTGGAGCCATGTTGAAACTCAAGGCCAAGCAAGCCAAAGAACACACCTACAATCTTCGAGCCAATTTCAAATCCAAAAAAGGATTCCATGTACAAGTTCCAAAAAAAATGCTCTTCTATACCGTTCTGGTCTTTTTGGTCCTTCCCCTTTTCTTATTTTTATACAAAGAAAATCACATTCATGATCATGATCCCGCCTACCTTGTGAACAAGGCCAACGGCACCACTGCAGGTCACAATCATTCTCATTTTTACAACCTCGGCCAAGTACATCCCTCTGTTGCGAATCATACCAGAATCGGAAACCACCACTTGAGAGGACACACCAACAATAAACATCATCAGTCCCTGCAACAATTACTTGGGGGCAGCCGCAACGCGACCCGAACTAGCATTAGCCAGGACGAGGCACCAAAGCTGAAACCGCCCGCTGGTACTGATATGGATTCTACCAAAAAGTTACAAGACTCATCCGAGACCGTACTGTCTCAAGATACAATCGACGGAGGGGCAGCCACGGAGGGCCAACTGTCGGGACAATCTGGAGCAGCGCTACGGACATCTTCCAAGGACTCCGCAGCAAAAATGCGCAGCAAACGGAATCAGACGGACCTAGGCCTTCAAAAACAACCACTGGATGAAGTAGCTTTTGGTGATGCTATCAACAGACCACCCCAACCGTTGTTTAATGCACAAGGGCTCAATCGTGTTGAAGAAAATGCGATGAATGGAGAGCAACCGATTCCAATGCAGCAACAGGAGCAACCAGGAATACAGCAACGAAAAGAAGATGGTCTCCTCATGTCGCCAGACCACGACAAATATGTGCCAGGTGCAGGGGGCAATCAAGCGTTTGATTCTATCCCTGAACGCGACACGGTCAAAGTGCAAAGCTTGTCTCAATCAAACGAGGCAGAAGAAAGTGTTGACCGTGCGATGCACGATGAAGAGAGAGCACGAAAACAGAGATGACGCGTGCCAAACGCAAAGTAGCTATTGATAAGTGGCAAGTAATAATTATGATTCATAAAATAGTTATACGGTTGGAAATGCTTGAAAATAATATTTAATGATTGGAAAATGAATGATTGCCATAGACTATAGGTGAACGCCACAGGAACGTACTCACGATTTTTCTTGGGTTACGAGTGTACTCCTGCGGAGCTAGCTAATAATAGATAAGGGCTACAGTTCATCGCTCTGTGGAGAAGTTGCCGAAGCAGTACTCGAGCCACGCGCTGTTTTGGGAGGCGCTCGCATCACCGATATAGATATTGCAATATCGTCTCTATATCGCCCTTGTCGGTGCTTATCCCATCCTTGCGCCGCAGTTGCCACCAATAACTCGCACGCAGTGGCAGGATGGGGGGCATCATCTTCGAACAAGGATTGGGCGACCACTTGAGCAATACCATCTTTGCTAACGTAGTCCAGCATACCATCTGTGGCGGAAACAGCAAAAATGTACACATCGTCTTCGTCCTCCGCATTCGAAGGAGGCTCGGATTGCTCCTTGCATTCTGCTAAATCAGCCTCGAGGTGTCGGCTCACTACCCCTTCGTCATCCACCGTCCAACATTCCGATCCCATTGCTCGTGAGCGTTGCAGTTCTTTTTCCACGAGCTCTGGGATACTCACCACATCGACAATGGGATCGGGAATCACCCCAATTTTTCCAAAGACCCAATCACCAAGGGATCGACTCATGGCCAGACCTGTTTGTGCTCCCGTCTTTGGATTGACCCACACGACCCTTGACGTACCCTTTAGAGGAATGTAGACATAGCCACCCATCTCTTCGACACGGGCACGTTCATCCGGTAAGCTGGGTTTGTCTTCGCGACTCACATAGGCGATGTGCGTCGTTTGACTTTTTTTGCGGTACACGCCAATGATGCTTTGGGAATCGCCCGCATTGGCAATATAAATATGGTCCCCTTGCATCAACACTACTGTAGCCGTGCACCCCCCCGACGGGTCGCCGGGTGCTGTGCGATCCAGTTCCACAAAGGTCTCGTGCAAAATGGCTTTGGTGGTGGAAATTTCATCATCTTGTGGGCCCGCTGTTGTTTCTGGAAAAGCTTCTTGTAATTTTCGAGCGAGCATTTTGGGCAATTCCTTGACGACGTATTCCGAAACAAGCTCCCCACGTGCTGCGTGGCCATCAAAAACACCCAGCAACCTTCGCTCAGTGGTAGTAGTAGCAGTGCTAGTTGTTGAGTAATAGGGACCCACGACAAGTGCTCTGTCTTGATTGATTTGGCTTTGCAAAGTTCCACCTTTATAGCCTGTCATGGTCATGGTTGCCATATCCTCTCTCGCCGTTGTTTCCAAGGTTGTCAGCGCGGATGGTTCCCCACTCTTCTTCTTCTCTTCCTCGAGCAGTTCACGACGAGTAAAATTTCGAATGTCCTCTAGACTTTGAAGTGTAGTAGGTGCATGGAGTTGATTGTGAGTGGGATCCAGGGGTGGTCTGGCTACAATATCCAGGGGAAACAAGGGGCATCCATATACGGGACAAGGGCGCCCGTCTCTGTATTTTGTCTTGAAAACATGAGTGCTACTGTCACGTTCAGTAGCAGTGTCGTCATTCATGGTTTTCGTTCGTCCTTCGGCCATTGTCATCATGGGACGCAAGGAAACTACTGCTGCCATGGCGAACAAAACATTGATTTTCAATCGAGTATTGTTGTTTGTTGACGACGAAGAGGATGACGAAGAAGATGTAGTAAAGGATCTGCATTGTGGAACGTAAGACGGGCGACCCTTGTTGCTGTCTCTTCCAATAACAGTATTCAGAGGCATAGAGTGATGGGTACTGCCGCTTGTGGTAGTAGCGCCACTATTCGCAGTAGCAGCCATCATAATGTACCGACTTGTCGCTGCAGATGCAGTCACTTCCACGAGGCGTTTACTACCCACAGGGCGAATAAAAGAGGGTCCTCCACGAGCAACAACCCTCATCATGATGATGCCAAAAAAAATCGCGGCACAGTTTTGTCTTCGTTCTTGGTGGGTGGTGGTAGGCTTGGAGTTGCTGAAATTGGGTTTAAAATCCTTAAGAAACTTGTGATACTACTCCAGGCGCTGGCTAGTAGCTATGTGCTGGTAGCTATGTGCTGCTGATAGCTATTACCCTACTACAGATTGCTGCTGATGCATTCCGAAAAAACTGCTTTGTTCTTTGATTGGCACCTTAGCTTCGCTCACTTCTTCAAGCAGGTGGTTTCAATTTCTGATTGCCAACAGGCGAGAAAGCATGACGAAACAACAAACGGATGGATCAATAAAAGATCGTACGAACAAGGAGTGGCGGACGACGTGCGGACGAATTAATTTCGATCCCATATTCCATTGGAAGACGCGCACTTTGTCCCATCATGCGCGTTTTTTGCGCGACGCCCCCAAATAGATACTCAACTAACTGGGGGGCATAAATGAAAGCAGATGACCGACGCAGAACGCTTTGAAAATCCACAAGCAAGCATCATCCAACAACTAACAAAACAACAACTGGTGAGGACCAGCTAGTAGATGCCTATTCTTCTTGTTGCTGCTCTCTAGTAGCTACCATTAGTATTAGCGCTACGACACGGAAAGACTACTATCTTCCTTTGGAGCCAAGATTTAAACAACTGGCAACAATAAAGGAGCATCTGGTTACAAATTCATTCGTTCAGATTTTCACTAACCCTACCAGAAGTAACGCCTTTCAAAAATCATTTTGAAATTATTAATTTTGAAAATCATCACTCTACTAGCAACTATAGCCAAAAGAAAACAATCACAATCATGAAGAACTGTACGCTACTGATGTCGATCCAGCGACAAATGATGATGGGGTGTGTATTTTTGTTGCTCTGCTGCGTGTGTTCCATGCAGGTGGCGTGGGCCGATGAAACCACACCTGTGACAGCAGCACCTACCAACAATTCCGGTGCGGACAGTGGTGCCAATCAGTGTTATCATTTTGGCTGTCCTTTCTTGCCGCGCGATGTATTTTACGATGAAGAAGCCAAAGTGGCACTCCATCGATTGAAAGAACCCACACGAAAATTACACGAAGAAGAAGCCATGACCTCGGCATCTCAGCAGTTTTTGTCGGAACTAGATTCCTCAGGCGATCGGCATCGAACCACCATGACACTGTGTGGATACAAAGGAGGTAGTATTACGGGACAAGTCAATCAAGATCGCAGTATTTTAGTGTCACCTTTTCTCGGAGAATATCAATTTTTAGGTGTCCTAGATGGTCACGGAGACGGAGGAGAAATCGTATCCGAGTATGCCAGAACGGAAATTCCAAAGCTATTGGCGGCAAAATTGGAAGAACTCATTACATCAGCAGACGCTCCCAATACTTTTAAAAATCTCATGGAGTTGGATGAAGAAACCACTGAAAAAATCAAGCAAATTCTCAAGGACATTTTTATTCACGTCGACAAGACTGCACCCCAGACTTCCATGTCTGGTGGCTGTACTGCTTCGGTTGCACTGCAACTCGGATCCAAGATTTTCCTAGCAAATGCAGGCGACTCGGCAACCATTGTAGCTGCTCATCGAGGATGGAATGAAACAGCACATATTGTATATCAGACACGAGAAGACAAGCCTGATTTACCAGGCGAACGGGAACGCATCGAAAAGGCGGGAGGAAGAGTCCAGATCCCGGAGTCGTATGAATATGGTGAATCCTCCAGAGTGGTATATATGAGCCCTTCAACCGGAGGAAATATTGGACTCGCAATGTCTCGCAGTATTGGGGACTGGGAAGCCCCAGGGGTCACAGCAGAGCCAATTGTGGATGTCCTCGATCTGCGAGAGTTGGCCAAAATCGTCATGGCTGGAAAGGAAGAATTTGATTGCGAAGCAGAAGGTGTGGAATGCGGACCTCCTGATATCAACTTTTTTATTGTATCGGCTACAGATGGATTGCTGGATTTCGTCGAACCTCACATTATTTCGGATAAAGTTGGAGTCACCTTTTTTGGTAGACCCGATTTGCAAGATCGACAAAGCGGGCTGGGATCGGGCCACGCTCATCTAGCCGCGGAAGAATTGATTTACGCGGCAGCAAAAGGGTGGCACGACGAAATGAAGGGTTCGTACAGGGATGACATTACTATTGCCGTGAGCAAAGTCTTCCCCTGGGAATCATAACAATACAGGCTCTTGATATTTTCAAAAGCATAGAAGCATTTGTACTTACTGCACGTGTATTTTCTGGATTTCTGGGCGCTTGCCGCATCGATCATCTCGGAGAATGGCTTGTTCTTTGTACGGCCCCCAAAAGCAAGATTTTCTGGGGCTTTTTAAATTGCTGTTCTGTTTTTGGACAACGCGGGAAAGAACGGTTGAGACAGTGCTTTTAAAATTGTTCCGGGAATGAAGATTGTTCTGGATTTTAGAAACGACCCAGTTAACACAATGAAGGTGAAACAAGGAGGGTAGACCAGCAGTTGCAAATGGGTTGGCCTAGCATGGCGACTGCATGATAGAACCATTGTAAACATCTTTTTAAATTTGCAAGACTACTAGCTAGTAGCTATAGTACATGACTTTAAATACGATGGCAACACATGACAGAAGGTGAAACAATGGGGGGTAGATCGACTTTTGTGAAAGTGATGGCCTGGAATCGCAAGTCTATACTACTAGAACCATCGTGATCATCTATTGTATGAACAAGACGAACTAGTGCATGAGTTATAGATACTATGGTAAACTGTGATGAAGGTAAAACATGATTTATAAATAATAAGGTAAATTGTGATGGATGTAAAACAAGGAGGGTAGAGTGGTAGTTGTGAACCTTGCATTGCGCCATAGAACCACTGTTAAAATCGATGTTATTTACAAGACTAGCTGAGATATAGATATAATGGTAATATTACATCAGAATTTTCTTGACCGAAATGCTAATGTCATCCCGATATCCAACGACACCACTCATCCACATTTGTGACGCTTGTTGGATCAACTCTCGGCACGCCAGCAAAGGCCGTGACGGTGTTTCGTGATAAAAGCTTTGCGCTATCCGTTGTGCCACTTGAAGGGGCGGTATTTTATCCAACACGCCATCACTGGCAACCACCACAAAGTATTGACTGTCGCCCCCTCCTTCCGCGGCGTCCCCTTCTTTTAACTTTTTGAGATCAATGACTTCCACATTCGGATCTGCAATGACTAGATTAGCTTTCTTCCCCTCTGGGTCACCCATCGTTCGAGACATGGCGAGTGCCAGTGTCATGATTTCGTTTCCTTCGGTGATTGGAATAACGACACGACTTGACGTTTCTGGGCCCATTTTGGGTATCACTTGCCCTCCATTCGATCGGATGCGCGCCGATTCCATGGGAGAATCAGGTTTATGGGGTGTTGTGGATTGAACAATGCGCACGGCTCCGGAATCTGGCCGAGATGCATCAGCCTTGACTAAAAAGGCTTGGCTGCGAGGTCAATCGTTGAACGTAAATGAATTCAGCCACACGATGATGAGCAAGGAGTTTCAATTCAAAATCATGCACAACGATTTAAAACAATTTGTCGCAGCCAATGTAGTCCTCAGAAACTGATTTACCAGGAACAGTCAGCATATATCAGTACGTACCTGTCACCAGTACTTGCCATAAACAGGTACGATCCTATCCGCAAAATGCAAATGGCAGTGCTTCCCGACGTTTCCAAAAAAGGCATACTATCATCGACGTCTATGAAGGCCTCTTTAAGAGCGGCTTGGATGCCATGCGTTTCATGTCTTGTATCCATAAACCGTTTGCTTCGCATCATATTGGTGGTAATGGCGGCCGGCAATTCTTGCGATACAAAATGAGCCGTCCCATGACCCACGGGACCATGTCCATCAAAAAGTCCCAACATGAAATCATCGGAACTTGTGGGTATCGAACTTTCATCACCGAATTCCATGGGACTAATGAGAAAGGTTCTGTCTTGATTGGCATTGACATTTGTGACCAATGCCTTGAAGCCTTTGCGACTTAAAACGGCAAAATCCGAGCGTTGATCTGCCGTCATCATTTTTTGGATAATATCATTGCCGTTTTTCCCCGCCAATTCCAAGTCGGCAAAGGGATAATGAATTTCACAATTTCCCAGCCGTTGACAACTGGGAGTCTCTTTGTAGTTCATAGACCCCAAAGCAGATGTTGTCGAGTTGATATAATCATCCACTTGCTGTATTGTGGCGCGATTGACGAGTAATTTGGTTTGCGACTTGACAAATAGGGGTAGAGTGGCATGACTGGAGGATATTATAATATTTTGGTCGGACGACAGCGACGAGACAGCGGGAGGAGATGCCATCTTGGATCCCAACAAAAACAATATCAGGCCCAAGGAGGAAAAGATAAACCACATAGATTTGGTCATTTTGGCTTTTCGTTGCCGTTTGTTCATTGGCATTTTTTTGATCTGCCGAGGCCTTAGTAGCGAAATTTGCATCATGGTTGGAATCTTGGGGTTTCAAAAGCTTGGCGTTTCAAGATGGAACGATTTTTATCGGAATGGTGGAGGCAAATATAAATGTCCTTGGGGGCATGGAGAGCAAATTCAGTACCATGCAAATCGGTTCCTCCCGTTGCTATCCTGTTGCCGTGCATGCAAAGAAGGACGTAATAATCTGATGCTTGCAATAGCAGAGTGCGCTATTATGATGCTACAAGGGTTCTAGGCTCTACTAGTAGTTGGCCCTTGTTGAGACTTCGCACTTTCAGTCAGCCTATGTGGCCAGTGTAGAATAATGTGTATGTAGGTCCTCCGTAGATTATGTACCACGCTTGCCTACTAAAATAGACATACTAAATAACATTTTAGCTAGCACACTAGCACCAAAATTTTATCTTGTTACATCGATACGAATTGGTTGACATCGCGTCTAATTGAAGATGGCACAAACCGACGGCTCTAGCACACTGTAGAGAGCTCTGTTGACAATTGTAAGCTAGCATCATCTTCCTTGCACCATGGAGGACACAGAAGCCGCTCACAATTGTGGGGGAAGTCCCCCAGGAGGAGCTCCGGCGACTCATGTTGAGGTGCAAGAAATGTTTGCGGAGGTGATCAAGAAACTAGGAACAACCACTTCCACACACTGGTGGAAGCTGCTAGGAGATGAACCTAATAGTTTGTGCCATTTCTTGGATGTGACGAGCAACGAGATGACGTTGCTGCTGAGGAAGTGCCGCGTTTTGTACGGCCCGACAGACAGTTTCCGAACCTCTGAATTCGAAAAGTTGATGAGTCGGTGTGGTGTCGACTACACAACATATCGGCCAAGTGGCAAGCCTGAACACTTTGTTAAGATTGGAGACAGGATTGATGACGCCTACGCTGTAGAGAAGCCAAAGGAGACATACTCTCTTGGTGGTATCCTTCAGAAGATGCCCTTAATGGGCGTTCATTTGCCTGGAATACGAACCAAAGTTTCCAGAAGGCTTACAGCCAGAATGATCAATGCCTCATCAAATGTGGAACCCAAAAGTAATGCTACAACCAATGCAGATGATAACAAAAGTAACAAAGGAACTATGACTATGTATATCGACAATTTGATAGCTGAAGTGAAAAAAGAAATAATGTATGCCAGTCGTCAAGGAAAAAGTTATGTCTTTACACAGAGGGCAGAACGCATGCTTAGAAAAGCCGCCGTCTTGGCTATGACAGGAGCGGTTCAAGATTTGTTCGAGGCGTGGGTTGATAGACTGGAGGCAGCAAATAAACAAAAAGAAGTTGAAGGTGTTGAAGAATGCACAAGTACACCAGCTTCTTCAACCCGGAGAGTTGCGACAGAAGATTTAAGCCGACGTATGATATTTGCCCACACCCCATCCACGGCTCCAGGCTTACGTGTGGACAACAACCATCAGCCCATTCCACAAATCACCCCACCCGTTGACTTAACAGAAGTGGTTGATGTTGAAGTAGACGAAAGTGACATAGATATTGTGATCACCCAACTCAAAGAACAAACACTCCTCCAAAATCTTTTCCACAAACAATTAATGGACAAAAACGAACGTGTGCTTGTTCTCGAACACAAGAATGGAAGGCGACTGCGTCTCTTCATTCCCCCGGACTGTCAGAACACTAAGTCATTTGTTGATGAGGCGAAAAGAACTCATTGGATTAACGACATGTTGCATAATGACGTCCAGCGGGATGGTGTGCTGTTGTATCTCGCGAAAACCCAGCCTGAGACTTATCTGAAAGTGGCGAACGCAAGAAAACTTCGGATCTCACCCGAAGTTCTTAACACACCACAAACAATTGCCCTTGGTAGACTGTGTGGCCTTAATGACACGCAAATGGCAAAGCTAAGGTCATTTCTCAACCATGTCGGAAAGGCCGAGTTGAAGCTGGTGCGAACGGAAGTAAGCCGCATCGATCGCGAGGTTGGTCTTCATCCAAACACGCCAGTACCAACCTTTGATACATTCCTGCTTGAATGGTCAACAACAAAATCCAAAGGTGTTGAAAAGAAGCTGCCGGAACATTGCAGTTACTGGAACGCTAACGTGATGGTTGAAGTTGCCTCTGAAATTGACTTATGCTTCCACAGTATGTTTGTTGAAGAACCAAACATGGTGATAAAGTCGCTTGATTATTATGCCCCGGGATTTATTGACAAGCCTGGCATTATTGTACTGTTCGGTGGCGACCATGGTGCCGGTGCATGTCCGTGTAGTATGAAGTTGAACTTTAGTTCACCACAACAGAGAAAGGAAAGAGGAGAGTTAAACTGGCGTTGCCCCACCATTCAGATTGCATCGATTGACTGCAGCAAAGACTCTTTCGAACTCTTGGCCAACACAGTGATGCCGGCCATTAAATCCCAGTTGATTCAGCTCAGGAGCATGTCTGCATATATTGTTTACTGCCACCGACGACCTCATCATTTCCGAAAAGCTTTCCTGTGGCCAAACAATGTCGATCCAAGGTCGGTCCAGATAACCGACACCACTCTTACTTATCAGGTTGGTGTTCAACACCACTCAATCAACTTACAGGGATACTTCGACGCGGACGAGAATGATTTCTCTTTTGCTGACTTACGAGTGACGAAGGTGATCAGCAATTTCCATGACCTTTATGTAGGGGACCTCGCGTTTTTATGTATGACCATTGGCATGAACAACTCGGCGGGATCGCATTGTGTTCACTGTAAAGTGAAAAGAGCTGACTTCAGTTGCGAATCAATTCAAACTCATGATGTTAGGACAAAGGCGTCTCTCACCGAATCATTGAACGTGTTCAACTTGAAACGTCTGTCATCCAAAAGCGTTCGCAACCATCACGGTGCGAATTCCGTTGGTTTACTTGACATCGATCCTCAGAGAATTATAGTCCCCATACTACACTGTCCAATGGGATTAGTTGATAAGATCTTAGAGGTCTTCAAGGCATGGACAGTCTGGGAGGTTGAGCTTTTGCCGGACGAGTCCGATGAAGTAAGGCAGGCATACAAGAACGCGAAAGCTGCCACTGATCTTGCTGTGCAAGCCACCCGCGCGGCCGATGCTGTACACCAAACTTCCCCAACAGCACAATCAGCGGCAGCTTTAAAAGAAGCCACGGCTACCCAAAAGAATGCAAAAGCGGAAGAAAAGATAGCCAGGGACATTTCTATTGAGATGACAAAACGACACAGTGCCAGACTATTCTCTTTGTCACAGAAATTTGACACGGTGTTCCGAAGTCACGGCATTAAGAAGGAGCATTACCACGGAGGTAAGCATAACGGTGTAAATTGTATTCGAATCATGGAGAGATCAGAGCAGTTGTTTAGTGAATTCGCAGATGCTATAAAGGCCAGAAAGATCGAAACAGTGACAGAGGCATTGGTGGAAGAGAAATGCTCCGAGTTTGCACGTTTGTTCGGATTGTTGGATGTTGTTTGGTCCAGTGTACGGGGAATCGACGGAGGCTTGTTGCCTACCAACGATCAAATAGAAACATTGAGGAAGGCATTGCTTGAATCCAAAAGAATGTGGTTGTCAATGGGCATTGGGACAATGCAACCCAAATGGCATATGACTTTTGATGGACATCTTCTGTACCAAGTTATTAAGTATGGAGGCATAGCAGACAAATCGGACAAAACGATTGAGTTTCAACACCAGGTGTTGATGAAGCTTCGAGACCGATACAGGAGCATCACCTCTTATCAACGCAAAGAGACATGCATTAGAAGAGAGTTACGGCGACAAAAGTCGCCCGAGATCCAATCACATATTGACACATACAAGGCTGCCAAAAAGCGAGCACCAGGGAACATGCGACAGCAACCTGCAGACGAACCACACCAGGAACAGAGAGAGGCTAAACGAGTGAAAAGAGAGGCGGTGTTAGAAGGTTGATCATGGTCAAAGCAACAACTACAATAGATGTTAGTTTACGCGAATGGATCTATCGATATGTACTTTTTGAATTCGAATTC
>ENA-ORBV01013126-ORBV01013126.1-microbial-mat-metagenome-genome-assembly--contig:-NODE-13126-length-12631-cov-7.899395_pt1 | contig 12631 bp, 5 predicted proteins | sample MGYA00237777_ERZ505514 | MGnify/ENA primary metagenome ERZ505514 (study PRJEB26160, sample SAMN06269048) | microbial mat metagenome | isolation source: Oligotrophic lake microbial mat | place...
TAGCTGTTCATTTGCAGTTAATTTTCAAGATGTCTGGTTCTGAAAACAACAACAACAACAACAACAACAATGGTCCGCCATCTTTCCTTTTTCAAGACCACAAAGATGAATGTGTTGTGCCATTTGATGCAAATTGTGCTGTTCCGCGTGCATTTCCTCCCAACCAATGGTGTGCAAGGCCCAGATCATGATTGCCTGTGACAACAGTCCTGTCTGTGTCACAGACCCAGACCCCTATTTTGTTGTTCAGCCCAATCAGAAACTTCAAGCCAAGAAAAAGTAAACCCAGTGGTTTAAAAAGAAGGCAAGACAGAACAAGCTGTGCCACCTGCTGCCCCTGAGACTAAAATTGTAGGCCCCGAAATTGACATGGCCGCTGCTGCCCCACTGTGCCTCCAATTGAGACAGATTGTCACCAACTTGGCCTTGGAAGCTAAGTTCTGCATCCATTGGCCCGCCCGATTTGTGCCCCTAGTTTGTGCTTGCATCCAGATCATCATTTTGATTGTGGTCAAGTGTGCTCTTCCCGACACATTCATGAATCACCCATGTTGTTCTCCAGGGGAGTTGGTGAATGGACAGCGCACTTTGGCCAATAATCGCATTGTCAGGGTGTGCTTTTGTCATGCAGCTGGCCATTTTGGCGCCAAGAGTCCGGGAAGACATGAGACCATTGAAATGTGGGCCAACAAAGATGGCAATGAGCACTGCATGGAACGCTTGAACCAAATCATTGGTTGGGTGATCAAGCATTTTGGAGGGAAGACTTCGGAAATCACAGCTGAGTTGAAGAAGCACCAGCTAGGAAAAAATGCAAGCAAGAGGCAAAGCCACAGGGGCGGTGGACCCTACACATCCATAGAGGGTGCACTGCGACAATGACTTCAAAATGACTGCAACAGAAAAAGATAGTAACAATTTGAGTTTAGCAAACAATTGCGGCACCACAAAGACCAAACTGAAGCAAGCAGGAGTCAACAGCATCAAGAAGCTTCATTCCTTGCTTGTTCCACAGTAGGGCTGCCCACATCTGAGAATTTTTTCAAGGGGGTGGCACTGCCTCTAGCCTTGATTTACAATGCTTTGGTGCCAAAATCCATGCCCAACATGTGGAAGTGTGACAATGTCTTGAAGTGGCAAGGTCAGTTGTGCCAATTGGACAAGAAATGGACGACTCAGCCAGTTGCTGATGCAGTTCCCCCTGCAGCCAATGCAGCCACTGTTGCGGTTGCAGCGGCTGTGACTGTGGTGGAGACAACAGCGGATTGGGTAGCATCTCACAATGACGAGTGATGTCATTTTGATTTTGTTTTGCATGCACCAGTGGCAGCAGTTTGTGTAGCAGCTGAGGCTAAGAAAAAAATAACATGATCAATTTAAACAAATCAGACACGCTAACATTGTGGCAAATTAGAATCTAACAGCAGTTCAAGCCCAGGTTGTTGGGAAGAATAGACGGGCCTGTAAATTTGGAAATTTGAATGATGGTCTTGGTGCATCCCCTTCTGCAGTGTTGGGGACATTCTCCGGGATCAAGGTTCCTTGGACTGAAAACTGGGCAATGCCAACTGTGTGTCCTCCCCAAATTGTGGCCACAGTGGGGTGTCTGCAAAGCTAAGGTGATGGCAGAATGCTCGTATCCTCTTGATGTCACTGACTTGCAACCCTATGCACAACTCAAGAAGGTTAAAAAAAAGAAGAGAAAAAATGCAAATGAGATCAAACAACATGTCACAAAGCAAGGTGCCAAAACGTTACGGGTTGAGACCCACCAAGAGAAAGGATGCACAAATTTCAAGACAAGGTCTTTGTTGACACAAAGAAAGCTTCCCATGCTCTAGAATGTAACCCAATGGTGCCTAACCTTGCAATGTGCACCTACAACCACATCATTCAATGGTAGCTTGGCCCTGGGGCTAGCTATCCTGAGAAATATTATAGCCCCAAACCTCTAGTAGAGTAGTAGGCCTGGTTACCCAAGATATGCATAAATCAATCAATTTAGGTATACAGCTTTCCTATCTATCTACCAATGATAAAACTTATTTCTTGTACAGTATCTCTTAGCAATTCTAAAATCAATGGATTTTCGTTAGTACCCAAAGAAGGCTTGATCATCTTCTACTTCATAGCGGGAAGGGACCCGCCGTTGCACCATACGCTTGCCCGAAAAGGATGCGCCCACCGCACCAAACGTTTTTGGTAGTGTGTCGGATTGCGGCTGTTGTTGTTTCTTGTCTCCTGCTGCTTGCCACACTAGGACTCCGTGCGTCAAAGAGGCGGTGGTTTCTGTTTTCTCGTTTGGTTGTAGAGCGAAAAGTCGTCGCAAGGGTCCTGGCGATGCATACCGACCACGGATACGACAGTGCAGCTGCAACGATAATTGGTTCCACGTTGGATCCTTGTTCCTCCGCGACTTTATTCGTTTTTTGGTTGTTGCAGAAGCAGCATCCTTATGCTTTGGAAAGAAAGAAAGATGACGATGACGATGACCACCCATTTTTCTTCTTACGAGTCGTCGTGGATTAGAGGTCAAATGCAATTCATCATAAAAGCGATCCGTAACGCAATATGGATTGGCTTTTGCATTCCATCGTCCCATTAAACATGGTTGCGTTGACAGTGATGGTCGTTGTGGTCGGCGTGTCTTGGAATTCCAATCACTCCAATACCCTACATCATCATCATCATCTTCTTCTGTAGATGGTCGAAGGGCAAAGGTTCCATTGGGAAAAATCGACAATTGACATGGATACTCTTTTGTTTGCAGGACCAGTGGCCGCAACCAACCGACACGCGGGAGTATACGTCGTTGGTTCTTGGTTGTGGTTGCAACGTGTGGCTGCTCTTTTGGTTGTCGTGATTGTTTTGGGCGTGTGGCTGTGGTGGGCGTTGTCGGATAAAGCCACGATTCATAAAAGGATGGATGACACCGTAACTGGACCTTCCAATCTCCTACCGCCAATTGATACACATCCAACCGTGCTTGCACACAATTTATCTGCAGGACAGCTGCTGCAACTAGTAGCGCGAATACATATGCGAGGGGTGCCATGCGACGAATCATCGTTTTCGGTGGTGTATAATGTTTGCACTTTTTCTCCTGGAAGGTTGTAAACGACGGACGTATGGTACACCCAAAACGCACTCACTCACTGGCTCTGAGAATCGTCCGCTCTCGTGTGTATGTTTGACCTCGAATCAATGAGTAGTCGGCCAGGTCATACAGTGCCGTGCCGTGCAGCGCACAAGTAGCCCAAACAAGGATGATGAATGAATTGTTTCCGCGTCTCTTTTGGACTGTCACCTCTTTGGCGTGTCCGCTGTCTTGTGGAACGGAAAGCTCAACAATAGCGAATGAATGAATCAATCAATCAATCAATCAATGCAATTTTTTTCGTGTAGTTTCAGTCTCTCGGTGCGTGTCTGTTCTACAACAACTAGCTAGCAAGTTCGGTGTACGTCTCTCTATTCAATTGCAACGATCCCTACTAGTGCGACTCGGCATCTTATTGTCGTGGCAAGAGTGGGTATTTATGTGGGGTCTGCTGCTAGCTAGCTACTTCTAGATGTAGCAATACAAGTATGGTAAGTAATGACGCCATGGTCACCCTGTTGCTGGCTGTGCTATCGTATTACAGTAATTGTAGTTCCAGATCCATCTCGTAGATCATATGTGCGTCTTCATTTCCTATCGTTGGCTGCGGTAGCAGAGAGACAGCTCCAAAACCTCAGCACATCGAAGATGGTCCATTCAAACGTCGTCGATGAATTGATTCATTCAAAAAAAATATTGAACAGCAAACTAGCTAGTAGCTAGACTAGTAGTATTAGATCTGGATACGCTATAGTCTACTATATAATAGCTTAGAGTTAGGCTGTGAGTCTTTTTTAGAAGTCAGACAAGGTATTCATTCCACGGGTAAAAGGTCGCGGTGAATCCAACAAGACATTGCACCGGGTATCTTATCGTTTCGTTTCTTCTTCCTCCTTCGATTCAATTCGATTCTCCCAACAACAAGCAAGTAAACAAACAGCCATCTGTAACAATCGGGATCTATACAAAAAGTCAAACTCACACACAAGTCTAGTCAATACTACAAACAAAATAATGGGTGATTTCTCGGCGAATTTTCGTCGTCCCGATACGGGCATTAATACGGTCGAAGGCAATGTGGCGGGAGCTCGGGCGGCCCAACTCGAAAAGAAACGCCTCAAGGAACAAGAAGAATTTGAATTGCGCAAACAAGAAATTGCGGCACGACACGCCACAACAACGATTGCGGGGAAATTTGCCACGGCCAGTGCGACGATCGTGGAACAATCCTTTAAAGACAAGACGGTAGGGTTAGTGACAGCCGAACAATTCAAGAGTTTGGCGGCCCAAGAAGCCAAAGACAAGGCCAAGAAAAAGTCCTTTTTGGATACCACGTCGGATGATGAAGATGCTGCCAAAGAACCCGAAGCCAAAAAACAAAAGACGCTATCGAAACAAGAAAAGAAACAAAAAATGAGAGAAAAAAAGAAACTCATGAGTACCTTGAGTTTTGCCTGTGAGGAAGAAGAAATGGAATTGATGGAAGCGGGAAAAGATGATGATGACGACGATGACAATCCCTTTTGCAGTAACACCAAATCCTTCAAAGATCCCACGGTGGACACCTCCTTTTTACCCGACAAGGCCCGCGACGAAGAACGCTTGCGACAAAAGGCCAAATTGGAAAAGGAATGGAAAGATCAACAACAACTCATCCAAAAAGAAAAATTAGAAATTACCTACTCGTATTGGGATGGATCGGGGCATCGTCGGAGTGTCGTCGTCACCAAGGGTGACACGATTGGTGATTTTTTGGAAGTCGTTCGACAATCCTTGGCCAAGGACTTTCGAGAATTGGGCAGTGTCGGAAGTGATGCTCTCGTGTACGTCAAGGAAGATTTAATCATTCCACAAGACTTGAGTTTTTATGACTTGATTGCGACCAAGGCACGAGGAAAATCGGGTCCTCTCTTTCATTTTGATGTTCGCGACGATGTACGAGTCGGAGCGATTGATACTCGCGTGGAAAAAGAGGAAAGTCACCCTGGCAAAGTGGTGGAGCGACGATGGTGTGAGTGCCAAGACGACTATACTGTATTTTGTTTGTTCTATTATTTGTTTATGCCTATGTTGGAATGTTGGACTCAAACGTTTTGTGTTTTCGTTTTCTCCGACAGACGATCGCAACAAGCATATTTTTCCAGCGTCTCGTTGGGAGCTTTATGATCCCACCAAGGATTATGGTTCCTACACTATTGGAGATCTCAACAAGGGCAAGTAAAGAGATTTTATCTCTGTACTCACGACGTAACGACTTCACAAATGGAATCATTTTCTTGTCGAGCCGGACGGATTGCAAAGCATGATTTTTCAGTGGCGACCGAAAACTAGGAGGAGGTAACACCTCAACCGTTGAGCTAGTAATTATAAAGCCTCAGCTTAATCTAAAAACGGAAAAATGATCATAGGAGCTGTGATTTAGTACTAGTAGGTTCTTGCATGAGCATGGAATAGTAGGCCAAAGAAACACTTCTCTGATGTGAAATTAGCAAGATTTTCCACCTAATTCCCAGTTGATAGTTTTGCTAAAAAGCTTTCTAATTACAATCCTCGAATTGACCCTGCACGACAGAGGCGGATCCACCTCGAGCATTCGCCTCCGCCTCAACCGCCGGCCTGAGCCACTTAACAAAGTCTGGCTCCTTTGCAGGGTCCATGGATAGCTTGATGGAATATTCAAAAGAAGCTTGCGTCCGAGATTGTTTGTTTGTGCGACCCTCTCCTTCCGTTTCTGTGGGCGATCTACTCCTTTTCGTACCCAATGCATCTTGCGATGTCATCCACGCTGGCAAAGTCTTTGCCACTCCTCGTCCCCGGCCTGTTGCCACCAATGTTTCCTGTACCGCACCAGCACCAATCCTGGTACCCCCTGGCACTGGCTCCATTACTGGCTGCTGTTGATTTAGAATGGAAGAGAGAATACTTTTTGCTTCGGCAGTGCACGAGTCGCTGGTCTCGGGGGGCTCTAGTAGATTGGCACTGGGTTCCGGAATTGGTAACTGGTCGTTTGGAACTGAAATTGGACCGTCTGTGGAAGTCATCCATGCAGGCAAAGTCCTAGCAACGCCTCTACCTCTTCCAATCTCTCCTTCCAGTGAAATTCCAACAATTGGCGGGTTGCTTGCGCTTGCCGTATCCGAAGACTTTTCCTGCTGGGCTTCTTCGCCAATAGCTACCCCAACCATTCCAGGTGTTAGCCCATCTTTGGATGTCACCCATGCTGGAAGAGTTCTACCTCGCCCTCGACCCCTACCCATACCATTCTCAAGCAACTCTGCGAGAGCTGCAGCGTCGGTAACTGAAGAGCCAAGCCCTTCATCCTCTGGATTAGCCTTGTCCGCGCTTGCTTCCTGGTTTGCAGATGCGGCCCCTAGCCCTCCTTCGGAGGTCATCCAAGCGGGCAACGTTCTGCCTCGCCCTCGACCCATCCCTGTCGCAATTTCGCTGGAAGATAATAGGCTATTCCCGTCCGGGATGGGATCGTGCATCTCGGTATCAGACGATGCTTGCTCCTGTTTGATATTACGTTCGGAGGCTTCTTTTTCAAGACTTTCGAGTAGCTTTCTAGCACTATCAAGCACAGCTTCGTCGATTTCACTTTGGGAGTCGGACACCGTTTCCACAGCAAGGATTGACGCCCTCAGCTTTTGTAGATCCCGTGCCTGCTCGGCTGATTTCAGATCATCGAGCGCACTGGCTCGCATTTTTGCTCTTTCTGCCTCGGCCTCTTTCTCAAGCCGACCCAGCAAGTCTCTTGCGCTACGAAGGACAGCGTCTCCGCCATCCGGGTCTTCATCGCATGCTTCTTCAGCAAGTATCAGCGCTTCTCGCAAAGCTGCCATATCTTTGCTTGCTTCAGCTTTATGAAGCTTCTCCAAAACTGTTCTCCGATGCACAAGTCTTCTCCATATTCGAGTAGCCTCAAAGTCGTCAAAATCGCGCTTTATAAATTTGTCAAAAGATGTTTCGTTCTCGAGGTGAGAAAGAAGGCGCAGGGCAGCACGTTGTACCTTCGGTTGATTGCCGGTTCCGATGCGAGCTCCTACATGGTGCAGTATCAATTCTTCCAGCTCCACAGAGTAGTCGTCGGGTCCACCAGAAACCAGAATACATCGGGACTTGGTAAACTTTGGTGCGCGTCCAAATACAGCATACATTGGCGTCGAAACTGCTTCTGTCATTCCTGGTCCTTTGAATTCTCGGTACATAGAACCGTGTCGAATAATCAAAGGGGCGTCATACGTAGGCTTCAAGAAATTGTTGTCGTCGTTGTTTGCATCTTCGGTTGCAGCCTCACTTAAGGAGTTGCGGTCCAGCTCCATCGATTTGAGCAGCGCACAGACAAGCTGAAGTTTTGGTGACGCACCTTCAACTACTTCCGCAGTTCCGCGCGCTTTTGTTTTGACTGAGAATCGATTGTCGGACAATCGCCAGATTCCAAGGTAGGCAATGATTTCTCTGTCTATTCCAGCAAGAAGTGGCGCATTCGAGATATCTTTCTCAGTCTCAGAGTGGTTCAAGACCGCCAAGCACTGTAACGCCATTTCAGGGGACAATAAAGCGCTTCGCCCTCTGTTGTCGTCAAGGACCGGTTGTGTTTTGCCACCCTTCAATGGTATCCAGCCCCTGCGTAGGCTTTTTGACCCCATTCCAACACCCCGAACTAACACTTTGACACCACCATCCGCCCTTGGAAGTTCGTTGGGTGATTCCGTACACCATTTCATTGCATACGAGAAGGAACTGCGGAGTGGCGACAAGCGATTGGGAATGACTAGTTCTGTCGAGCAGCAATATCGGATGAACATTCCACATACACGAATCAGGTCGCTTGTTCGAATATTGGCTGGGCTGGGAATACCAGCAAGATCCTGGACTGTAATGGAAACATCTGGCTGAGCAGAGAACGGGTCGTGCAGGGGTGAATGAAAGTCGCAAATAAAGCTAGAAGATACCAGAGAGGCAATGGTGCAATGCCTGAGCCGCTCTTTGTCGTTGCTGTTGCCGGGTCCTGCCAATTCTGAGATACGGACACATCGATATCTTGGAACTATCCAGTGTGGCTCATTGCAATCAAGTACTCGTCGTACAGGGATGCAATAGGATTTTGGATTGTTGCATACGCTGGTCAAAGCCCTTCTATCAGACGATGATAGCCCGTCGCGCGTGTGCGCTCGCGCAATGGAAGACCAAACCGAAATCATTTTTTTAGAGAGAGACACCACCTTTTCGGACTCATAACTTCGTGAAGACAGCAATGCACTGGCTTCATTCACAAGAGCAACCAGTTCAGTTACTGGAGGCGGTGGTGCGCGTGTTCCAAATGTCAGGGACTTGGCCAGCAGACTGGTTTGGAGGCGCTTCTTGAGCACGAGCGGTAGTTGCACAACTGGCATTTCAGGTCGAGACTTGTCGGGTTCCAGCATAGCTTCCTCTGGGCACAACAATACGAGCTCCTCTTCCGACTCCGACGGTACAGAGCAGGGCAGCCATTTCATCTTTTTCAATTGGGCTACAATGCGCGCTTCTGAAACATCCATCGCTTTTGCTCCCGGCTGACCTGGCGGAAAGAAGAAGAGGCGGCGGCGTAATGGCGCGCTTGTGTCACCAGGAATCCGCGCCACACATCTGTTCCCCGTAACTGCTTTTGAGCTATTTGTCTCATCGCTTGTATCCCCCTGCCCAGCAAGGCACGAGGATACAGCTGGTACCGTCTTCCCTGTCACAGTTATGGAATCCTCGACTGCAATCGAAACTAGCAACGAAACAAAGCTCTTCGCACACTCCGTAGACATGGAATCAATCAACCGTTCCCACTCAGGGGCGAGTTCTGCATCTAGAAGGCAATACTTTTTTCGATTCATTGCCATTCCGAGACCGTACGGCATCATGATCTCGTTCTTGGGGTTCTTGTTTCTGAGCTGGGGGAGCTTCTTATCCGGTAGATTTGGCAGCACTTCGGCCAAAAGGTTTTTGTCCTTTTGAATATCCATAACAGCTGTAATGGTCACGGCAAGACCTGTTTGAACCCCAGACGATGTCACAAGATTCGCAAACCTCCGGCGCTTGACTTGCGAACCAAGAACGGATAAATACGCAGAGGACAGGAATTCCAGTCTCGTCCCGGCGAAGCTCTCCAGATCTGCCCCTGGTCCCGACTCATCAAACGCTTTCCCGAGATAAGCCTGGGCAGCTGGTACAAGCTTGGTTCCCGCCGTCGAATCAACTAGTACATGAGAAAACAACCGGTCGTTGTTGGTTTCCATCGCAAACTTTGCAATATTGACGATATTTTCAATGTGCTCAGTCGAGCAAATCCGCTCAACTGAGTAAGCTTCGAGTAGATTTGAGACGGCCGTAGAAATATCCACCACATGCTTTGCATTCTCCGAGCGAACCAACTTTAAGAACGACAATGCTCCCATTGAAACCAAATCCCAGTTTTTTATACCATCAGCAAGACCCACTTCGTCCGACGATTTCCCCGACTCCACCCCCAAAATGGCAGTCTCGAAAGTAGGATGGAGTCTATATACAGTGGCTGCTTGTTGTCTGAATTTTCGTTTCGCTCCTCTTTGCTTATGAAAGGAAGTGCCCTTGGCTGAAGAATGCTCGCCTTTGATAAAATACGGTCGTAGCAATTCCAGTAAATCCTCAGGGACACGAGCCAAGTCTTCATCTGGAAGGATGATTTGATCAATGGTCGACAGCGATCCATTTTCGTTCAAAAAGACGGGCCACACGGTAGTCGGCGAAGGCAAGCTTGGTCCTGCTGGACTTTCGCTCCCCCCACCTTTGTCATTGTTGTTGGAATTGTTGTTGTTGGGTTTTGTGGAACCATTGGTAGGTTCCATGCCCTTCGGAGATTCCTGGTAGGCAATTCCAATGGCTGCCATCATTTGGAGAAGCCTTTGGATTGCCGTTGTGGTGACACTATTTCGAGGCAACTGCAGATGGTCACCAAGCTGTCTCGTTCGGTTGGGCAAAGGATCCATCGTATCCACGACTTGCAGAAAAAAGGGATGGTAGGCACCCTCGTTTCCGAAGGCGTCACTTCGTAGGGGCCTCCTACCCAACCAGTCACGAAGAAGATCGGCTTTCAATAACTTGTGAAAGACAGGAGGAACCCATATCGTCTTGGACCCCTCGTAATAGTCTGTGGTTGTCGTTGATGCACTGCTGGTAAAAATCCCATCCACTTCCATTGTGTCCTTATCGGCTGCTGCTGGTATGGCAACTGGAAGCGTGCGTTCATGATGCAAGACTTGTTGCAATGGTTTGAGAGAAATGGCTTGATTCAAAATGAGAGTGGTGGTAATGTTGTCGGGTGCAGGTTGGGGCAACAACTTGGCAATGGCTGGATAATTGGAAGGATTCTGTTGTTGAGCGGCCCATTGAAAAATGACCGCCAACAAATGCGGCAATTTGGTGAGAATGTCCAAATTCCAAGCATTGTCACTCAAATCTTGGACTTGTTGTCGATCCACCGACAATAAAAAAGATCCCTGTAAATGCAGTGGAATGGGAAGTCGTATTTTGGTGGGTAATACCGAATGTACGACACCCGTGTTGGTGGTTGAGCTCAAGGAAATAATGCCGTCGGGTGTCAATGGCACAAACCCACACACGGATTCCTTTCCGGTATGAGTCCGTTTGGTATGACGATGATACGATTCGCAAGCTTCCCGACTGGGCCGGTATTCGTGTGTGACAAACAACCATCGATCTGTTCTGGCGGTGGCAGCAGTTCCATCGGGCCGGGAGATTTGGACCGTGACCACTTCGGACATGCCATTCGTCCCGTACCGTTGTATTTGTGTTCGTTGGACTTGATGAACTTTGCCATTCCAATCCAATGTCCAGGAATTAGATTCCTCCTGTTTCTGTGGTTGTTCGTGTTCTTGTTTTAAAAGGGCTGCTCTTCCCAATAACGGTGGTGCTGTCTTGGGTAGGACTGCCAAATCTTTGAGAATGGCTGGATATCCTCCCCGAGGCTTTTCCAATGAAAATTGACATCCTTCTGATTGATTGTGGTGTGGTGTTTGCCACAGTGGCATCATGACCCAACCATAGTTGCCTTGTTGTTGTTGTTGCGGCTTGCTGTTGCCATTGGATGTCGATGCTGATGCTGATGTTGATTGTGATTGTGATGGTTCTTGATATCGAAAGGCATAGACTCCATCATCAATAGTAACTTGGGCATAGCGTTTGTAAACAGCTTTGAATCCGACTCCCATGAACCCAATCGTGCGTTTGCCTTCTCGTGATTTGGTGGAAAGACCAACCGAGGACAAACCCAAGACATCGAGGGGTGTAAATTGTCGTCCATTATGTGTCATTTGCAAACAGCCGCCAGCATTCTCGTTATTTGTTCGATGATTACTACTATTCTTATTCTTCATTGGAATGGCCTGGAATGTTACCACCGTCGCGTCATCATCGACGGCATTTTGTAACAATTCAAAAATGTACAAATTGGATTGGGAAAATTGTTTTTCCAAAACACTCAAAAAGCCGCGGACGCTGGGCTCCAATATTTGTTGGGCATAATAGGTGCGAATGCTCGTCACAATCCATTGGGCCGTACTGGGCAAATGATTGGGAAGTGGATGCAGTTTTTCTTGAAGCAGTTGATGCAATTGCCCATTTCTTTGTTGTTGTTGTTTTGGCAACGAAATTTCCTCGGCCACTTCTTGGTGGGCCTCCAAAAACCTCCAATGAAAGGAATTTCCAAGGGACGAATTTCGTACCAACAACAACACGGGTTGGGAGGGGGGCAAAATTTCGGCAAGTTGAGATTCGGAAAGTCGCAAGGAGGAAGTGGAAGTGGCCGAGGATTTGTTCCATAATTCTTGTCGTAATTCCTCGCGTGCCAACACGCGCTGACAGGCCAACGCCAAAATGCCACGATCGTCGACCAAAAGGGCAATTTCCGGGTGGACACTCAAGGCGACACAGGAGGACGATAACGATTCACGAGCATAGGGTTCGGCTGCCAGACGAAGGGGTAGTGTAATGACTTCTTCTTCTTCTTCATGGTGATGATCCATTTTATTGTTTGTTTTTGTTTTGTTTTGTTTTGGAAGTACTGTAGTCGCTGTTCTGCTATTCTAAGGTTTTGCGTGCGTGGAGGCGGTCATTGTTGGTTGTTTTGGATGTTCGTTGTTATTCAATTGTGTTGGATGTTTGTTGAACGGAGTGAGTGAGCGAGTCTGTCACCGATAGTTGAGTAGACGGTGTCTGGAGCCAATGTGCTACAAACAGTAGTTCTGTTTGCTCTGGATGGTGCACACCTGCTCAGTAGGGGTTCTTTTCTACGAAGGAATTCAGAACAGTAAACAAATAACTCCGGCTTTTGACGTTTTCGAAGAACAGCCTCATTCTCACACGAAGGAATTATTACTGATCAAAGTACGATATCTAATGTTGTACTCCGAGAATTAATGCTACTCCAGCTGGAAGAAGCAGAAACCCCTAAACAAATAAGGGGTGGTATTATGCATGAAGGGGGCGCAGGTCATCCCAGCATGTCCT
>ENA-ORBV01013127-ORBV01013127.1-microbial-mat-metagenome-genome-assembly--contig:-NODE-13127-length-12630-cov-14.978412_pt1 | contig 12630 bp, 20 predicted proteins | sample MGYA00237777_ERZ505514 | MGnify/ENA primary metagenome ERZ505514 (study PRJEB26160, sample SAMN06269048) | microbial mat metagenome | isolation source: Oligotrophic lake microbial mat | place...
TGCTTTTCCCAGTTATGAGCGTTATCTAGCAATCCATAGAGCAGAGTAATGTGCGGCACGCTTCCAACTACCCAGCCGTTGATCCACTTGCGGTCTGGATTGCTTGAATAGTATAAATCTTCGGTGGTTCTTACCATTCCACCCATACTTCCAAATGGTAGTAAATCAAGCATGACACAGCCCAAAGTATCTAGGTTGATGTCTAGTTTTTTGTATACTTCCTCAAAGTTGTGTGAGTTGAGTTGTTTTGTCATAGGTTAGTCCTTCTTTATTATAATTACCCCTTGCTCCTCGAAGAATTGTTTTGCTTTTATGTCTGTTCTATCTAATACGTCTACATTGTCCCACTCAAAAAATCCGTTTTTTTGGTCTTTCTCGTAGCCAATCACTATGCCCTGTTGATTGTAGTTAATCTCTGTATACTTTTCTACTTTCTTTTTTGTGTCTGGCATAGGTTAGTCCTTAAAGGTAACCTTATTGTTCTTATCAAAAGATACTATTCCGCTTCTGGTTTTGAATATCCTTTGACAGAATGGATAGAAGGTTACCGCCTCATTGATAATGATTGTTCTGCTAGCCCTCCTGTCGATCACGACAATAACCGCTCTATACCCACCTAGTAATTTAATAAGAAAATCTTTCATAGGTTAGTCCTTATTGGTTAGTTCCAAGCACCTATCAATTTTTTAAGCATGCTGGTTGCTAGTTTGTCTTTTCTAATTTCTGACTTAGATAGATGATCTCTGTGAGTATAGTTACCTGCACACTTTTTGCAGTTACCCATTCCATAATCGCCTCTGTTGACTAGATTAAATCTTACCGCTTTCCAAACCCTCAAAATGACTTTGTTTTGCGCTTTTAGTTCTGGCGTAAGTTTTACATAATCTCCTGCACCCATCATTCCCCAGTGTCCACCGCAGTTGATGCAGTAAAATTCTTTGTAAGACCACAAGAATGTCCAGATAAGCGGTATTTTACATCTTGTGCAAACTGTTATTTGTTTGATTTCTTTTGGCATAAGTTAGTCCTTTACTGTCCTAAATAATTAGCTTGTCCTACAGTATGTGCGCACGTCCATGGTGTCCACTTCTTACCGGCTCTGGTGAATACCGTGTATGCTACATCTACATTAGTTTTCCAATCAAACAACTCTTCACCACCCCAGTATGCCGAGTTAAGCTGGAATACTCCTCGGTCAATTGAGCCGTTTCTATTATGATTTGTGGCCCGAGGATTGAAAGCGTGATTTTCACACTTATTAATGACAGTAATAGCATTGGCTGCATCATCACCAAATACTTCTACAATGTAGGCCATGATCTGCTGCTTCTCTGTTGTGAACTTCCGGTCAACCTCAACCTCTTTAATTACTTCTATGCGTTTTTCGATCTCTACCACCTGAATCTCATTGTTGGTGAGGGCTTTAACAGGGTTGAGAGCGGCGAGTATGCCACCTATGTTAGAGGATATATACACGCCTATTAAGATGCTTAAAAAGAACACCCAAATTCGCAGGCGGTGAGGTTGGTGTGTATACCATTTACGCCATCCAGTGTTTTTATGTAATCGTGATTTTGCTCTTCGTGAGTTTTTGTTCATACTCTATTTATATACCGTTATACAACGGATGTATAGTAGCAGAATTAGTCGAGTGAGGTTTTCTCCATTAAAGCAATAACCATCTTAGGGTTTATTTTATATGCTTGGAGTATTTTCTTCTGTTGATCCCTCGCTCCCTCAGCCCTGGCTTTAGCTATTTCATCGGCTAGGAAAATCTTCAATTCTTCATAATAGGCATAACCATCTGTGGTAAAGTCGGCACACAAACCAGTATCTGGGTTTTCTGACCATTCTTTTAACCTACGATCAACATCTTCTGGTAGCTTTGTGTCTGGCATATTTTAGTCCTCTTTAGTCCATCCATCAGAACTCATCATCTTAATAACATCTTCTTTACTGTCTTTGGATTGGTAATTTCCACACCAACAAGTAAGCATTTTCTCGTCCCATGAGATTGAATTTATAGTAACTTCAACTGGATCTTCGCCTCCTTTATATAGTGCGATTGATAATCCAACGAAAGGCATAAACGGAATCTCGGTCTTTATCGTAAAGTAGATGCGATCCATTCCAGCTACTCCAAAAGAATAAATTTTAATGAGTGTGATGTCTATCATAGTTAGTCCTTCTTTAGTCTCCTGCGCATTAGGTTTCGACGTTCTTGATCACGCTCAAGAGCATCATCCATACTCAAGCCATTTAGCATATCTGTATTGACTCTCCTAGCCATCTCAATCCAGAGAGCAGCTGAAGCCAAGCGTATTTCATGTTTCTTGACAAGTTGATACTGAATGTCCACAAAGTCGACCATTTCGATTAGTTGTTCAATGATCCACTTGATTATTTCCGGAGTCCATTTCGGTTTGAATGTGTGTGTATCTGTACGCTCTTGTGTATCGTGCCAATTATTTATTGTCATAATTAGTCCTTCTCATTTAACTTTTCTATTTCTTCTAAGATCGAGCTAATTTCGCGGGCAGTCATATTTCTAATATTCAAGACCTTACAAAGGTCATTTATAACTTTTTCTCTACTGGCTGTTTTGTCCACCACCTCTGCTACTGGCTCAGTTTTGAGGATGAAGTATTCTTCTAGTTCATCGAAGGTGTAAGTTGCACTATTTGCCTTTTTGAAGTCATTGTTATACGAAAGCAAAACCGTGTTCTGCCACCTCTCAAGCACCATTTGTTGATTTTTACTATTTTTCCCAACCACCACGTCCCCAACTTGAGCATCTCTGATTGTTTTTTCCTCAACAACGGGTGGAGATACTATTTCATTATAAGCTGTTGGCAAAACAAAGCAGTTATCCATGTAATTAAGTATTTTCTCCCTTCTTGCTCTCCTAGGACTCGCTTTTCCATTTAGAAAGTTTGAGATTGATGACTGAGAGCAACCAAACAATTTAGCCAGACTTCTTCCATCCATCTTGGTTTTGTTCTTAAAAGCTATTAACCTTTTATTAAATGATTTCATAATTATTCTCCTTTATAGTTTCAGTGTTAATAAATATTCTCTACACAGATCAAGCCGTGATCGAAGCTCTGACATCTCCTCGTCAAAGTACGCAACCTCGAAGCGTTTAATTCTCATCTCACTTGGAATATCATCAAATATGAAGTCAGGTCTAAATTGCTCCATATCTGTTTCTGGTGGTAATGTAAAAGACATCTTGTAGAGTTCATCATCAATGATGAACTCCGGCGTATTCACCAGGGCGTACACTAACTGCGCGCTCCTAGTATCGGTTAGCCACATATACCCCTTGACCTGCCAAGCATAATCTTTGAGGGCAGAATCCCCAGTTACCCTGCTATAGGTCCAGATATCCCAGCTTGATTTTATATCGACTACCTTGCTGTTTTTCTTGTCAATCACGTCTGGAGTGCCTATCAAATACTCGTTCTCGATCGTCTCTTGATTCTTAAAGTACACCTCGCCGGTAACGGTCTGTAGTAACTCCAAACTATCTGTTTCAACCGCTGTACCCTTTTTCATGGCTGCACTACTAATAGTTTTACTGCGACCAAACACCTCCTCGATGTATATCTCGTGCAAACAACCTTTTGCAGTTACTGAGAGTGGTTCGTTTATTGTTTTGATTTTATTTTTAGTGGTAGTTCTGGTGTTAGTCATCAGCTTTGATAATGATGATGGGTGGAACTTTTGTTTTGAGAAATCGACTGTGTTCATTTTGCCTCCTTTTCAAATTGTAGTAAGTTTGTTTCTAATTTAGCCACTTCTTTTTTAGCGGTTCTTACACTTCTTTTAGCGGTTCTAATATCGTTGATTAGTTTTTGTTTCTCAGATGACATAGTTTCAAATGATGACACATGGGTAAATAAGGTGCTCATCAATTCATACACTTTATTTATTGACGGGTAATAGGCAATATCACAATTAACCAATATCTCATTATCCCTATTAAAAGTTATTGCTAATTCTTTCCTGCCATCAAGATAAAACTCTACAATACCGTATCTACCATCTGTGTATGTTCTATAGCCAAACGGCTCTATTTCTTTTTTATCGTCCCAACTATTTCTAAAAAGTGGGTGCATTTTGTCATACAGGGCATTGATTAGAACAATTTTATTTTTCATTTTGCCTCCTCATGTTGCTCAATAAGTGAATCTCGCTGGGCTTGTAGATAGATAATAGTGATGTCCATAGCCAACAGTTCATTGGATACATCCAAACCCTGCTCAATCATCAATTCTTTTATTCGGTTGGTTATTTCTATTTCCATCATATTTTCTTTCTGCCGCTTAGGCTCGTTAGTCCTTAAATTTTGTAACAATGTGTAAACACAACATGGCCGTCAACAGAATAACGGTTAGTCCCACAAAGGCACTTCCCATCATTACTACAAAGTTCGCCACGAGTAGTACAAACGATAATGCTATTTCCATTCTGATCCTTTCATCTTTATTGGTATGACTGTAGTATACCCGTTCTACAACGGTTGTATAGTAGCAAAAACTACTCAAGTGAGTCTTTTCTCGAACCTTTTAGGCTAGTTTGTCAATGTTTTTAATTAAATCCAAACTCTCTTCAGGACTACACACAACCCCAGAGATTCCACCACACCTTTTGACTGCTGCTATGAACTCGAGCTGGGGGATGGTTACACTCTTTCGTGTTTTAGGGAGCTTTACTTCTAAGGCAATGAAGCGACCTATTTTCGTCTTAGGATCGTGATAGACACCAATGATGTCAGAAATACCTGGAGAGCCTATTCTGACGTATCTCCTAATGCCCCGTGTCTCATAACTCGCCATACCTGCGTTCTGCCTCCAACAAAAACAACCCTGACTATTCAAAAAATCTATTATTGAGTTACAGAGTTCTTTTTCTGACACATTCCTCCAGGTAGATGAATAATTCTATCTCTGATTGCAAAATACTTCTTTGCCTCAGAGATCTGTGGAAGAGTGAAACAACTAAATGTTCGCCTCCCCCTCACATCACTATAAAAGTCGAGGTGTTTTTTATGTACGTGGTATTGCAGCCTGCGAAGGGGGATACCGAGTATCTTTGCAACCGTTCCGATTCGTGCTAACTGAGTGGAGCTTTTGGTGGAGCTTTTGTTTTTGACTACGTAACGCATATATTTTCTTTAAAGCTTGAGCCTAGCTTAAGAGATTTCCTCGTGGCCTAGCTCAAGTTTTAAAGAACCAAAGAGAGCTACTTCCTTGGTTCTTTTTTAGAACTACAGTTCGTTAGAACTACAGTTTGTTGTTGTTCCTAGAAATTAATATCTTGGTTTTGATCAACAACACTATTACTTACCTCAGTGGTCTGGTCAGTTTCTCTCACAATTGGGTGACCTCCGGAGAAGTAGTTATCTGGAGAGATAGTTACTGCTTTAAACGCAAGAGTAATCTGTGGTTCAAGTTCTTTAGGAAGCTTGAACACAACGGTGTACTCAGTGTCCATCCCTTTACCCATTCGCTTGATAACAATGTCATATTTGGTTGGGTCTGACCAGTCAGAATCAAGAGTTTGTAGGTAGATAGCCTCCTGAATTGTTCTCTGAGTGACGTTTAAAACCCGAACCATAGAGGCACTGTAGTCCCAGACAATAAAAGCATTAAACTCTTTGACTTTGCCATCTTCGCTTGGAAGATTTATGGCTTCGCTAAATAACCTCGCTCGGTGGGGTGTTTTTTTGCCATCAAGTTCTGACCAAGTTTCAAACCCCATAATAGGAGCAGTAAGGATTCTTACTTTTTGCTCACCCTCAGCAAGACGCATGTAGTCTGACTGAGATTCTTTTCGTTTATAATTTGATGGATAAAAAGACATATTGTTTTTCCTTTTTTTGTAATTTTGTAATTTTTTTAAACTCTTTTTCGGTAGAGCTTAAACCGATTTGACATCCTTTCTTATGTAAAAAGATACACACTTTTACAGCACATTACAAGTACCAATTAACAGAGTGTGTCTATCACTCCATCAACGAATGGATCTCGCTTAAGCTCTTTGGCACAGAGAGCAACCTCTAGGGCAAACTCAACTCGTTGATACTCCTTGTGGCTCTGGAAGTTAAGCAGCCAAGAGCGAATAGCAAAGATTGACGCAGTGAGTTCTTCTGGGGCGCAGGTGTAGTAGTTTTTACACCGCATTAAAACCCCCTTGCTTGCGCATCCGCGTTCTCTGACTCCTCAAGCATCACAGGAGATTCGGGAACGAAGTAGATAGGAACATACCCTCCCGATTTTCCTGTTTTTATTTTTGGGAGGAGGATAACCCCCTTAGGCAAATTTTTAAGATGATGTTCGTCACCTTTATCTTTATCCATGTGAAGAATCAAAACGTCAGTGGCATCTTGTTTGAATGAAGCTGAACCTGAGATTTCATTCATAGTGAGTGTTTTGCCTGACCCATTTGAGGGCTTTCGAGGATGGGCGATAATCATGATGGCACACTGCTGCTTTTTAGCTGCTCCCACGATCTGTTTAATTGCATCAGACTCTTGATCTGTCTTGCTTCTTTTGTCAGAGGGATTGCTTGTAAAGTATCCGATGTGATCAACGATGATTAAATCTTGTCTATCCATTGTTTTGATGGTGTGGAGTAAATCAGTGAGTTTGGAGTGAGATTCTTTCTGGTAAATAAGAATACCAGGAAGATCAACTGCGATGTCCTCATCGGTAATATCTTTCCATCTTTTTTTATGGTGAATACCAGCAATAAACTCCATGACACCAAGATCAGGCTCTAAAGCAAAGTAGGTTACCTTTTTGCCTTGCTGTTGAACTCTGTACATAAAATTACATGCTGCTGCGGTTTTTCCAGCGTTGGTTTCTCCTGTGAGGATGTACAAGTGACCAGGAATCCAGCCTATCATTTGTTCATCCAGACATGGGTATCCTGTTTTGGGTGCGGTTTTCTCAATTGCTCTATCAAGGTTTCGTAAATCTCCGGCCTCTTTTGTGGTGAGTACAGGAGCCTTGCCTTTTTGTACATTGGTTCCAACCCACCAGTTAAAAGTCGCTTTTATTTGAACGTCATCAAGCTCTGGCTCACAATACGTCTTGCACCAGTGAGTGAATGCAAACCACCCAGTTGTTGGCCACTGGCTTTGTGGTATTTCGCCTAGGAGTTTTCTCAGCGCTACTGTTGAGGCTGCATTACGGTTTCCATCTCTAAAAACTTCACCATCACCCACGTTGATGTGGACATGTGTCTTGCCCGAACTGAGTAGTGTCTTGATCTGTTTTGGCAGATCTGGGAGCATCATTTTAAGAGAGCTATTTGGTGTTTTTCTCCACGTGTATGACCCCCACTGCGAGGTGGTTGGCGGAATGACTACAAAGCCACCATCTCCCCTGAAGTCTATGGGTGCGTTTTCAATCTTGGTGGTATTACGCAGTTCTTCTTCCCACTTGTAATACAGATGCGTTCCCCCTGAGGCTGTTGTAACAGTCATGGTGGAGTGTAGATCAACTCCAAGTATCTGCTCTGCCCCTTCAAGACCCTGCATGTCTACATCAACAACCACAATGCGACTTTTCTCTCCTGTGGGCATCCCCCATGCGGTATATTTCGAAGCCCACGAAGCGAGCTGCTCGTGAGTTGGTAGTTCGGTTTGATACTTCTTCCACTCAACAGCGGGTTTTTTGTTTGTTTTATTCCCCTCACGAGAAATGATTACAGGGAATATAGGGACTCTTAGTTCGTCTACATAGAAGGTGAGTATCTCAAGTATTGTCATACATCGGCCCATGCCTTAAGTATTGCAGCCCTCTGCTCTATGTTGTACTTTTCTGTTGAGAAGTCATCTAACTCCCATCTTTCCCTACCGAGCCAGCTTCTAAGACTTGGTAGTGTTTGAGCTGTGTTTCTGCTCCTGTAGTAGGCATCAAACTTATCAAAGGAACGAGCAAACCCGAAACGGTTTACTTCAAACTCTTCCAAGAGTTTTGACAACTCATCGTGTGAGACAAAATTTTGTCTTCGAAGAGCTTCACTGCAAAAAAGATCTTGTTTCTCAGTCGTATCAGGTGCTACTGGTTGGGGCTTAGTAGCCGTTACAACCGGTGCTGGTAAACTGTTACTGGGGGAATCATCACCCAAATCACAAAGAGTGTAGATGTTTGTCTTATTAAATCCTCGCCGTTTCCAACTGATCAGCTTTTTCTCTCTCAACTCGATCAAACACCTTTTTACAGTTCTTTCAGAGTAACCGGTCATTTCAGCTAGTCTAGCCTGACCTGGAAACACCTTTTTTGTATTCCAGGCAAAACTCAGAAGAGCTCCGTGGATAGATCTCGCACTATGCGAAATCGAGGTGTCAAATGCGACACTATTGGGAGTTTGGGTGAATCCTTTGTTCATTTTTCTCCCACTGGGTGAATTGTGTAGATATTTGTCTTACGCCCTCGTCGCTTCCAACTGATCAGCTTTTTCTCTCTCAACTCATTCAAAAAGGTTCTTACACTTCTTTCAGAGTAACCGGTCATTTCAGCTAGTCTAGCCTGACTTGGAGACACTTGTATGACACTATTCGGAATGTCGGTGAATTTTTTCATTCTTCCTCCCTATCTATGAATTCTGTATCCGCAACGACTACGGTAGAAAACTCCAGTAATTCGTTAAACCGATCCATGAGCATTTCCAGCACCTCTGTATCTTCTACCATTGAATCCCCACACCCTAGACAAGTTCTTTTGATGGATGGGGTATATGTGAGTACGCCTGTTCCACCGTTCACTTGGACAAGTTTTAGTTGGAAACGACTCCCATTTTTGGACACTGCATGTTCCCTCGATACTTCTGTGGACACCTCGTGCGCTCTCTTGTCTACTTTTTCAAAAGCTGTGAGTGCGTCTCCAACCTCTTTGTATGTGCCAACAGACAAAAGCACCCAGTCCTGAGGTTTCTTCTCAATGTAACAATCGTAAAAGGATTTGAGATACTCCACCAAAGGTTCCCTGTGGGGCATCCTCTGGGTGTTATTCCAGCTCCCTGCGTACATTTCTTCCATACATTCCTTTCTTGGCTTTCGCCGCTATTTAGGCACAAAAAAACCTGCTTTCGACTGGCAAAGGCTTGTAAAACAAGACTTTTAGCAAAGTTACCTTTGCCATGCGAAAACAGGTTAGTGTTTCGCTTATTTTACAATCTTTCGCCCCCCTTTGCTATAGGGACACCACATAAAGTGGACGGACTAATAGTTACCTATCAGTATGGTTGAATGTACTCTCTCTTTTCTTTGCTTGCAAGTGATGTTTGTGTATCACAGGTGGTCAATTTGTGGTTGAGGTTTTACTTCTTGGTTCCTCTACCTTTTACAAAAAAAAGAAGTGCTGCTGTACAACTACTCATTCTTCATTTTTTCCCCTTAGTATATTTATGAGGACATGGGTGTCCTAACTGTGGGGACATGGGTGTCCTAACTCAGGTGACATGGGTGTCACAACCGGAGGTGACATGGGTGTCCCCTCACGTTAGCATTTTTAGCCTATCAATAGCACGTTCTGTATCAAACTATGTAATAACCGTAGCCCTACGGTAGGCCTACAGTAGCCCTAGCCCTTTGTGGTATATTTGTAGGTATGTTTAGCGACAGCGAGCATTTAGAAAAGTCTTATAATTGGAACGAAGATCAAGATATTCCATCCGTTCGAGTGCAAGATCAATGTATGTCCTTAAGAGATATTTCCTCTACTAAATCTAAACCAAAAAAAATTCGATCATGTAGTACCTGTAAAAGTATATTTGTGGGCAGGTCAGCTCAACAAAGACGGTGTGTTGACTGTTTATTTCCAGAAGACTAACCTATGAAACAACACATAACAGAAACTCAACCAACCCCAGTCATTTCTAAACAAATCACAGACCTTTATAATTGGGCCGACAATCCTCGTGCGATTAAAAAAGAAAAGTTTGAGGAGCTAAAAAACAGAATAAAACGCTTTGGCCAGTTTAAGCCATTGATCGTTACCGAGGACGGTGAGGTTCTTGGTGGAAATATGAGGTTGCGAGCATATAAAGAGTTGGGCATAAATGATGTATGGGTAAGTGTTGTATCCCCCAAGACCCAGGCTGAAAAGATCGAGATAGCACTAACTGACAACGAAGAGATGGGCTACTACGAGGATCAGGCGCTTGCAGAGCTGATAAATAAGTACAAAGACGATATCGACCTTACCAAGTATTCAGTACATCTCAAACAACCCCAAACACTAGAAGAAATACTAAAAGAGCTTAGCCCCGATGAAGTAGTTGAAGATGAAGCACCAGAGGTATCTAGCGAACCACCAATATCTAAACTAGGCGAGGTGTATCAGTTGGGTAGACATCGACTTATGTGTGGCGATTCAACTAAGATTGAGGATGTAGAGAAGCTGATGGACGGACAGAAGGCTGACATGGTGTTTACTAGTCCTCCATATAATGCAGATGCTAAAACTGGAGATGGGGATATTTTTAATAATAAAGTAAGTAAACAGATGTATCAAGGAGAATATAAGGATAAAATGAGTAGCGAGGATTATATAGAATTAGCAAAAAAGGTCTTAAAAATATGCTTTGACAATACTGTAGGATTTATTTTCTGGAATGTATCTTATAACGCCAAATCTAGGTTTGAATATATAAAACAGATTGAAGATTATCTAGAGTATTTAATAGAACAAATATGTTGGAAAAAGTCATCAGCAATTCCATTAAAAGGTTCTTTGAGGAGAGCCTGGGAACCAATATACCTATTTTCTACCCACAAAAATACTTTGGGAACAGAGGTGGTGGAAAGTAATTTATGGGAAATATCTAATAATAATTCTCAAATAGAAAATCATAAAGCGTGTTTTCCTGTAGCACTACCTACTAAGGGGATTATTCTAGTAAAGAACTCAAAGATTGTTTTAGACCCCTTCGGTGGCTCTGGATCAACGCTAATTGCTTGTGAGCAGACAGATAGAACGTGCTATATGATGGAACTAGACCCTAAATATTGCGATGTAATACGCCAGAGGTATGAAAAATTTATAAACAGGAAAAAAACAGATGAGCAATAAAGATACTCAATTCAAACCAGGACAATCTGGCAACCCAGACGGCAGACCTAAAAAAGGCTACTCTATTACTGAGTGGTTCAAAGAGATGCTTGCGAGCAAGCCAGAGGTCAAGGATGCAATCGGCAAGTCTATCTTAAAGAAAGCGCTTGAGGGCGATCCAGCAGCTCAGAGGTTAGTCTGGTCGTACATGGACGGTATGCCAAGTCAGGCGATTGATCACACAAGCAATGGGAATACGATATTGGTCAAAGGTCTTGAAAATATATAGGACTAAAAAGCGAGACAAAACACGTGATTTAGTGTACAAAATAGGCTTATAATATAAATAAGGACTAATCATGAAAAAATATACCTGTAGCAACTGCCACGAAGAATGGAAGTTTGTACCACAAGACTATAAATACCGTAAAAATACATACCCGACAACGTGTGGTTTATGCAATATGCCAAGACGACAAGCCTTCAGCGTCATCAAAGAAACTGAAGGACTGTGGGAAGCAATAAAGTTTGTTGTTAGAAATAGAATTAGGAGATAATTAAGAAAGAGTAACCTATGCCAACAAAGTCAAAGTAAGCTAGCGTCCTGCTGAGGGGAGATCCTCGCTAGCGTCTCCTCAATGGGAAATGTAAGTTTTGACTTTTCGAGTATACAACCTAAGCAAAAAGAGGCGCTCAAGCTCTCATTGACTACGCCTGTTCTTTTCTATGGTGGAGCGAAAGGTGGTGGAAAGTCGTGGCTGGTCAGATGCAGGGAGATCGCAAGAAGATTGAAATATCCGGGTACACGAGGCTTAATAATCAGAAAGTCTTACCCTGAACTACGAGCGAACCATATCTCAATGATGTTCAAAGAGCATCCAATACTTAGGTCTTGGTACAACAAATCTGAGAAAACGCTTCACTATCCTAACGGATCATCAACAGAGTTTTCATACCTAAGCAGTATCGATGATGTGTATACCTACCAGGGGCGTGAGTACGAGGATATTTCAGTAGATGAAGCCACACAACATGACTGGGAAGTTATAACCGTTCTCAGATCATCGAATAGAACCACTAACCCCAATATTAATCCTACAATGCTCTTGACTGGGAACCCTGGTGGGCCAGGTCATAACTCAGTAAAACGCATTTTTATTGACCGAGACTTTAGAGACAACGAGAACCCTGATGATTACGCATTCGTTCAAGCGTTTGTTACAGATAACACAGCCCTGATGACCGCTGATCCTGATTATGTAAAACGTTTGCAAAATCTCCCAGAACACTTACGCAAAGCCTATCTTGATGGCGACTGGACTATATTCGCAGGTCAAATGTTTTCGATGCTCACCCATGCTAAACACGTCATAGATCCGATTAAACTACCAATTGGCACACAGTATTTTGCTGGTTACGATTACGGCTACAATCACCCATTTGCATTCGTTGTTTGTGCGCTAACTCCCTCTGGTGAATATTTTGTTGTGTCTCATATTCGTGAAAGATTTGTTGACGTGGCTGATCAAGCAAAACTAATGCTCAAGATGCTGGAGAATAAAGG
>ENA-ORBV01013129-ORBV01013129.1-microbial-mat-metagenome-genome-assembly--contig:-NODE-13129-length-12630-cov-5.553892_pt1 | contig 12630 bp, 13 predicted proteins | sample MGYA00237777_ERZ505514 | MGnify/ENA primary metagenome ERZ505514 (study PRJEB26160, sample SAMN06269048) | microbial mat metagenome | isolation source: Oligotrophic lake microbial mat | place...
TCGCCTGGGCAGATCAGCGCGGCTCAGCGTCAAGCCATGATGCGGGCGGTGCAGCAGAAGCATAAAGCCGCAACGGGGGCAGCTCAGGGCATGGCAATGGGGCGGCGTCCCTCGGGCAACCTGTCTCCGCTGACGCAATCCCCGTCTGCAGCGATGGCTGGTGCTAGTAGCAGACTGTACCCATCAGCTGCCACAGCTAGCGGCACAGCTCAATCCATCAGCCTGCCCATGTATGGTGCAGGAGACACGCAAGTGGCCGCTGCTGCTCCGCCTGCTGGGCCCACCGCACTTGTCAATGAGCTGGATGTGTCACGCCTGGTTGGGTTGCACTGGGACAACGAACACGGGCGTCATCTGTGCGCATTCGCGTATCGATCATCGTATCTGGTTCTGCTAATGTTCCTGCCTCAGGGGTCAGACAAGACGGCAGTGCGGTGCTCGCCCGAGCGCACCGCTGGTGGTGCCCTGGACCCTTTCGCTTACCTGTCGCTGATCGGCAGTCCCCCGGGATCCAGCGATGTCTCGGGCCCTAGCAGGGAGAACACAGACCACTCGACCTATCTGCAGTCCTTGCTCACTGGACCTGACTCTCTGCTCAAGCTCGTGCCCTCCTTGTCCTCGCTGCTGGGTGTGCCTGTGGTACCTGAGCCATCCGCACCAGCTCCCCAGCCTTCAGACCAGCTGCAGCTGCAGCATCAGCATCAGCCTCAGACACCGCTACGTAATAAGGGACCCGGGCCTGAATCATCTGATGTGCCATCTGACCTCTTGGTACTCGTAACGGAGGTGAATTCCTGGGGCTTGGAAGTGAATGACAGCACGCGACGCAAGCTGGTGTCGTTCGCGTTCGATGTGACGGGTGCCCTGTATCTACTGGTACGAACTAGCTCGGGCAGCATCTTCACAGCAAGTGGACTCGCTAACGGGCTGCCCGGTAGTGGTGGTGGCATGTTGTTTGGCGGTCGACCCTCCATGACTCCATCACTGCCCACAGTGCCTGAGGGACGAGTGCTGTTGTCTTCGTCCTCGTCATTGCCTCGATCGGTCAGCGGCAGTCTGCTGCAGGCTCAGCAATCCGCTGTGGATGCGCGCATGGATGTGAGCATGACTGTGCCCGTCATTGCATCAGGGACCAGCGGCAGCGCTGACCTAGCCAGGTTGATGAAGATGGGGGGCGTGTCCCCGCAAGCCAGCAGGTCCACACTGTCTCCCGCGTCCTCGCGGTCTGTGAACGCTGTGCCGCTCAGCCCAGGTGTGCACACGCCACGCACAGTCAAGACAAAGCGGCCACTGCGTCGGTTGCGAGACGGCGTGCTGTCAGGTGGCACGTCCCCTCTTGCTTCAGGCGGTGCGCATACGCGAGGATCCTCCCAGGAGGTGATAGGCGGGGCCGTTCAGACTGGCGCAGGATCCAAGGGCGGTGCTGGAGCTGGCGCTGCAGAAGATGATGCGGATGACAATGACCCGGATGATGAGCTCGATGGCTTCTCCTCTGACGAGGACATGATGATCCCTGCTGGAGCAGATGTTCAGGATAGCATGGGACTAGACGCTGTCGCTGGCACCTCTGCCCTCCCGGGCGATGGTGCTGATCAGACTGGAGGCAGCTCATCAGCTGTGATGCCCATGGACTTCAACACCTCACCCGCCACGACTCCTACAGCGGTACCCAGGCTGCTGGGCGCGCTGCAGCGCTCGGCCTCCAATTCCTCCATGCGAGCTGACAAGGCCCCCGTGCGGTTCTCCCTGTATCGAGCGGAATGGAACGATTTATCTTGGAGCGAGCTACCGCTGATGCGTGCGGCCATCGCTGCGCCTGGTGGTGGCGGAGCCAGTTCGGCATCGGCATCGGCATCGGCATCGCATGCTCCGATGGTGGACTCAGAGCACAAGGCCGCTGCTGGTGTGGTGATGCTGTATGACCTGCCGCCAGCCCAGCTACTGTATGTTGACAAGCGACATGATCTCCCCACGGGTCGACCACGTTACATCTCCATCAACCCCGTGCGTGGAGTGGGATGTGTTGGACTTGGTGAGCGTCGCTGCGCGTTGTTTCTGCTGGAGACTGAGGCAGCAGCTGCTGCTGCTGAAGATGACGGGATGGATGCTGTTGCTCTTGCTGCTGATGCGGTCGATGGTCATGGCGAGACTAGGGCTGATACTATGGTTGTGAGCGATGAGGCACCTGTCACTGGCAACGCGGACTGAGCCCCACTCGACTGCATGCTTGAATAAACTGCCTAATACCGCGAATAGCTGTTAGCCTCTTATTTAGCTTGCGATTGGGTCCAACAAGCCTTTGCGATTTTCGGTTCGCTTGTCCTCCCGCGTGACTGCGCTTGCAAATCGACAACATCACGACCTTGAAATACCCTCCAAGATGTTGCGGAGTGGGCCTTCCCGCTCTTGCGTGAAGCAATGGCAATCTCACGCCTCTACCTGTAGGACACTCATCAACCAGATCCGCGCCAGTGCACAGGGTTCCTGTATCTCAGAGCCTGCTGTTAGAAGCTATCGTGCGTGTGCGGGCCCGATCACGCGCTTAAGTTTGTCGAGTCAACCGACTGCTCTACTGCATCTGTTGACTGATCCATCAACGCGTGGCCGCATCCGTGGCATCGTCTACCCATTTGGCGGCGGTGCGACTGCTGTACGGCGTTTCAGTGTAAGCCGTGTCGGATGCCCGTTCTCCAGTAATCGTCTGCTGCACCTCACCACCCTGGACACCATCTGCATTCTCTCGTTGCGCTTGTGTCAGTCTGAAGTAGATCCAGGCAGCGGCTCCAACAACGGCACCGCCTCCTCTACCTTGAGCAGTAAACCGACCAGCTCGTCTCCAGTTGGCGGCGCATCGTTCCCATCATCACCTCTGTTCAGTAACTCTACCGCCATGTCCGACCGTGATCGTCGTCGACAGTCCTTCTTCCCCTCCATGCTGGAGGGCTGTGCCCGCGTCGCTGTGGTGCACGCAGACGGGCGGGTTGATGATGTTGGTATGTCCGGCCCTCACCGTGAAATGACGAGAGCAATGTGTCACACACAATGACGGCGTGTGAAACTGCGTATGTGTGTATGCATATAAACTGCGTACGTGTGTGCATATGTATGCAGACATCGAGAAGGGTGAGGTGTTGAACGCCTTCAAGATCCACATGCGTGACCTCCGAACACTGGACCCCTCCTTCCGTGTGCTGCCGGCAATGCTCATGCGCGAGCACGCTATCATCATCAACTTCGAGGTGTGTACCTTACCGATTGATCACGCTGCACTCATGCAGGGGCTCTCACATGCACACATTACCCCTGTCCTTGTCATGGTACAGGTTGTGAAGGCCATCATCGGCCACAATCGGGTCATTCTATTCGAGCCGTTGACTGCCGCATCAATGCACATGCAGCAGCGCCTCAGAGGTGATCACAGTACCATATTCAGTACATCGATGCCATTACCGCGCTGATGGTGCTGCCGTGTGGTCGTGCATGTAGATCGCCTGGTGCAGCAGCAGTTACTGGTGCAGAATGGGGCTGAGCCAGCGGACGGTCAGTCCAAGTATCCCTTCGAGTTCTTGGCCACCGAGTCCGCGTTAGCTGTTGTGGTGAGGAGCCGTGCTGGATCATGCACACGTTGAGCCTGCTGATGCACGCAAGCGCTCATCGTGTCATCTGCTGGGTCTATCATGCAGTGCGAGACGCTCGAGAAGCGCTTCAACGACTGTCAGGCAGCGCTCAACCCCATGCTCAACACTGACAACACCAGCTATGAGGCACACTTTCTCAAAGACATGCTTCGCTTGAAATATCAGTAAGCGCTTGCTGCACGCACGTGTCGTTCTGCTCCATACGTGCACATTTACCAGGCTGCCTGATACGGCCATGTCAACCATCCCCTACCCGTTGATGTGACTGGCTGCCGGGTGTCTCTCTCGCTGTGGCAGGTTGGGCTCGTTCGAGCTGATGTGCCGTGAGAGCGCTCAGGCGCTCAAGGATGTGCTAGCTTCAGATGAAGACATGGCCCTCGCATATCTCACTGTCCGCGAGCAGACAGGGTACGCGATGTGAGCGTGCTATACCGGCGCTAATTCAATCTGATTACTCCAGGGATGACTGTCGCGTTCAGACACCGTCGCCGTCGCGATCAGCACGCCGAGTTCGAGATGTTAGTGGAGACGTACCTGCGGCGCCTGCAGGAGGTGCAGAACGAGGCTAACAATCTGATAGCAGATGTGGTGGCTGCCGAGAATTATACTCAGATTGCCCTAGACAGGTGCGCACCTCGCTGCTGTACTGATGACACGGCTCCGCGTGCTATATCAGAGCTGTCTTTGACTCGTTGCTGCATGTTATGCTCATCGACGTGTACATGCACGCTGTATCGGGTGCTGCATTCACAGGGCTCGCAATACGATGATGAGGACGGATCTGATGCTTCAAGTGTGCACCTTCAGTGTATCCACTGGCGCCCTTGCTGCTGGCTTCTTTGGTATGAATCTGCACAACAGACTGGAGGATCACCCCTACGCATTCCTGCTCACGGCATCTGGGGTCACGGGCATGTGCTTCGTGGTAAGACCTCATTGGTTGCGCTGATCAGCGATGGCTGGTGCTGGCACCCCTGACTGCACGCATGCGGTACCCGCTCTGCAGATCGTCACCCTGCTTCTTCGATACATGCGCAGACGGAAGATCATCAGCTAGCGTCTTGTTGTGGATGCGCTGTGACTTGGCTGCCCTGCAGGTCCAGGTCCATGTGATGATGCTCATCTCTGGTACATCAACATCTCAACCGAGGGGCAGCAGATGCCGTAGCCAATGCGGGCTGGAAGCGCTACGATGGTGTGAGTGCCTGCTCGACTACCAGCTCTACTATACCCGTGCTATACCGCATTACACTACCAGCACTGATCATGATGACGCAATTAGAAGAGTACATTGTTTTCTACTGCGATCTCTGTTCAGGCTGATGATGAGACAGCACACACGTGCACCAGGTCAGCCCAGATCAACCATGACACGTTGTCACTAGATCAAGTCAGCAGGTGACAGTTAGCGGAAGCGGGAGCCCGAGCTGCTGCTGCTGCTGCTGGACCCAGATCGGGTGGGCTGCAGGGTGCAGGCAGGGGCCTCGTCAGCATCAGGAACGATGCGGTCACCATCAGACGCGAGCTCAGCGGGAGATGCAGCGGTTGACGCTGGAGCACCAGCCACAGGGCTGTATACAGGGGCAATATTATGCCACACATCAGCATTCAGATCAATACCGTATCGCTGCTACTGTTCAGGCGAGGCAAGGCTGTCAACTCCACTGACCTGCTGTCTCTGCAGATGACGCGCCTCCTCCGCTGGTCTGAGTGCCAGTGCCAGCGCGTGCCTGGTAGTACTATAGCAGGAGCGGCAGCGGCAGTGGAGGCAGCAAGACCGGTGCGGCAGGCAGTGTTGCTGGCAAGCAGAGGACATCCTCCAGTCTGGTCAATTTGAAACAAACCGAAGCAAAGACATGTACAATTTGACCACGTACCAAGACAGTCCACCTACCACCACAGCCGATGCCTTTGACTTGAACAGCCTCGACGCTCGCCAAATGGTGCAGCGCCAATTAGCCGCGATGGCAAACAGCCTCGTCCGCTCGATGCACACGCAGACCACCAATTCCCCGCCACCACAAGCGTCATTGCAGTACTGATGCAGCATGTCCAGGCCTCCGCTGAAGCCAGCTCTACGGCCTCTGCTGCAGGTACAAGCAAGCGACAGCTATAAGCGAGCTGCAGAGCTTGCTTGAGTCACTTGGCACCCGCAATGATGCCTGCTTTGCATCTCACCAACCTGAGCTCCCTTTCCTTGCACTATCAGGGCCCGCATCGATCGTCAGCATGCAGAGAAGCGATATTGGGTGCGAGCAGTGTACCTGGAAGCCAGAGAGGCAGTGATGCACAGCAACACACGCACACACACACACACACACACACACACACACACACACACACACCGGCATCATGGCGAGTAATGCGGACGGAAACATCTGGCTATTGCTGGACATCCTTCGTCAAGTGCAAACCTTTCATGCCAGAAACAAATTTGCTACGTTGTGTTTTCCACTTATCCTCAATAACGAACTACTATGATCGTACGTGTGCTTGAGTGCTGGTACAGTTAGCAAGACCGATCGTAGCGATTTGTGGAGTCCCACGAACATTTGTGACAAACTAAGCTAAACAAGACTAAATAAGTCGAGGGTCGAGAACACATTCTCACCGCTAGCAAACCGTGGCATTGGAGACTTGAATAAGGTGATCAGGCTGCCGCTCTTTGCCGGACTTCGCCTCATTAGAACCGATCGGCATTGTAGTATTCTGCTTTCGATGAGGACCGTCTTTTGCGCGACATCAGTGCTTCGTCCAGTGAAATCCTCGCCTGGCACTGAGCAAATGTCTTATGAAATACTCAGGTTAGACCCGCAAGCTTCCGCCATTGAGGCGATCACAAGTGTGAACCGTCGCGCGGGCTGCAGCCTGCCGTCGTACTCATACCACCCGGCCCGCATATCAGCATGGACATCCGTGAATTTCGCTGGCTCGAACTTGATTCAAGCTGTGTGATGGTCTTGATGCCACAACACGGTCGTTAGATCGAATAAGCTATTGAGGTAACTTTAACCCATTGCCATTTCGGTGGAAAGTGTCTAAAATGCCACTATTTAGGGGGTCTACTTAGGCAAGAGAAGGCCTTCCAATAGCAGTATGCACGTGTGGAAGCAATCTGGCGCGCTGTTTTCCCGGGATTCACTAGCTTTGACAGTGCACATCAAGCATCACTACGTACTTCCTTCATGATGTCGAAGCCTAATGATGATGTATCTGTCGACACGGTCGTGCCATCTCAGAAACATGGTCGCTCAGTGGAAACTGGGAGCGACGAAAAGGATCCGCAAACTCTGTTGGACATGTGCTCGTCGTGGCTGGACGGTTTACAGGCTGACGACGTGGATGGTGTGTCTGTACTGAGGTTGCAACAAACCATATCTGGTGCAGCATCGCCTGCAGATGTTCCCGTTGTCACGTCCTACGTTGACCAGTACCTTGCTAGTCTGGATGTGGTAGCAGCAGACGGGAAGGAATTGCCGGAATTGCATGTGCCTCTGTACCTGGTTACCGATGTGCTCACTAATGTGTCACATTGGTATCAAATTGCAAAGCACAGCGCTGGCATGATACCTCTCAGTCTGCAGTGCTGTCTCGTGGCACCAGCCGCAGTCAGCAAATCAGTGGCGTGTTCAAAGTCAGCATGTCGTGGTCTGCATGGGCTACCTGATGGCTGCTGCAGTCTCCATCACCTGTATCCTGTTCCGTACCAGGGCCTTGCTGGGCCCACGGTGCAACCCCTGTTGACCATCATCGTCGAGGCTGGTGACGCTCAACAAGAATGCACTGGCATCGGGTCATGTTCCAGTGGCTGCACTCGTGGCTGCAAACGCTTTCGGGTCTATCAAGTTCTCAAGTACGATCTATGTTGGTGACGCATGATGAGTCGTTTCTGACCTGAACTATCTCGTGGGTTACGTTGTTTCACGATAGGGAGCTATTCGCATTCACGGGCGCTCGATCGATGTTTCCGTCGTGTGTGTATGCTGCAGTGGATGGCGTTTTCGGAGCTATGACCGTCAAGTTTGATAGCAAGAGCAAACGTGCGAAGCCGACCGTTGATGAATAAGCGAGTACGTTGTATTCACATGGAGTATGATGAATACAATCAAAGGTCACTCGCGCATTTGAGAGAATCCAATGGATCAGTGTGCCAGGCAAGGAAGCAATTGCGTTGCTTATTGAGACACAAAGGCACAGGCGTTGGGCACCCCGTGCAGTAAACAAACGTGGATGACTCCACTTTGTGAATACCGCAATACGCACACCGCGCCCTGCGATCCGCCATATTGGGCAAGTGAGCGCTGTTTAGCAGTCGCATTGGATCTGCTGCCAGGGTGGTAGCTCGGGAGCGCTTTCCACAATTAGTCGAGTCGAATGATGCTCGCTTCTGCTCTCCGGGCAGCGACTCTGAATGCACTAGCACGACTGGCTGTGCTGGTTGTGCCACCCCACCCGACACGACCTCGCGAACCCCGGATGACACCGCGCCCGCAGCTACAGCATTGGATGGGGCGATTGCGACAACATCGTCTTCACTGCTCGAGTGATCACTGGTAGAAGACTCATCACCATCAGACGGCCGCTTGGTCCATCTCCGTTGCCGCTTGTCCGGCGTTCCCTGCCAAGTTGACTGGTGCTCTTCGCGAGCACGTTTTCTGTTGGGGGTGTCGAAGGGCGGTCCATTAGCGGCTTGTGTAAATTCGTCGCGAAGGGTCAGGAGGAAGCTGGTGAACTCAGGCCTGTTCGGCGGTGCTGAAGGCCGGGTACCAACGGGCGGAAACATTAGATGCCATGCATTGACCATGGCCGAGCCAATCACCGGTAATATGAAGCTGTAAAAACCGCTCGTTAGTACGGGAATCATGCTCACACGATACATAACAGATGTGAGCATACCAGGTCGTCCAACGATCGTAACGCATCTTTGGCATCGCCTTCTTCAGAAATGAATCGAAGAGATCGACACCGCCCATGGTCTTGTTGTAAAGCGGGACGATTGTTGGCACTGCGCGGTTGAGCTTGACCCACGTCTTGGCTTGCAAGCGATCCGTGGTTTGGAACACCTTCGCCACACGGAGGGTCGTGAGCATGTTGACCACCTTGCGATCCTTCCAACTCACTGCAGTCAGCATATGATGAGACCCGTGTCGCACCACCGCACACTTCATGGCGCCTTCTACTGCCGAATCCTTTAGGGTAATTGAAGATGGGTAGTCCGTCCTGTTGGTTTGGCATGTACCAAGGGTATGAATGCCTCTGCTCAACAGTCTGGTCGAGAGCGCGGGCGACGCGTACAGCCGATCGAGCACGACCACGAAACCACCATTGTCCATTTCAGAGGGGACGAGGTCACACACGATATCCGTCCAGGTCCGTGACTGTCCAGAGTACGGCTCCATCCGCAATAGACAGCCAGCCACGTTGGCCAACGTGTAGACGCGAAATCCGACTTTGGCAGACGGCTTGTTGGTGTACATACGGGTCGAGGCATGCCCAGTGAACTTAATGGTGGTCTCATCCGATGACATGAACTGAAACGGCGCCACCAGCTGTGGCATGACCGTGTTGAATTGATCAATCCATCCTCTTACTTTCCACAGCTTATCCGAAGATTGGACCTCGTCTGGCTGCAAACCGCATGTACGAATGCACCCATGGATGACTGTCCAACGGTGATGAGTCATCACCTTTTTACAGAAGCTGGTCACTAAGCCATCTTGCCACTGTGCACGGACACTTGGTAGACGAACTAGGCACATGTGAACCAAGCAGGCCAGATACGCGAATATGTCCGTACGTATCACTGGCTGGAATGATCGATGGCGTGTAGCGGATCCATACGCATTTGTTGCCCTCAGCACCTTGTCCCAGAATTCGAGGGTGAGTATTTTGAGGAACGAGGCCATTGCAGTCACTTTGGGCCCAGAGGATTGTCTTTTCGGCACAAATTTTTTGGGTCTGGACGGGTGCGATGCACCTGCACCTGCCGCAGTCGACGCAGCTGGAGCCGTAATCGCAACTGACGACACGATCGACGGGATACTCGCTATAGTCACAGCCGGCGCAATAACTGGGACGTCCACCAGACCAGCAGGTGATATCGCCGATGAAGCACTGTTAGATGTACCACCGGTTGTAAGGATCGCGGTAGCTGGTATCGGAGCAATTCCATCCACCGCCAAGATGGGTGATGATGATGGTTGCGAGACCGTGGTAATGAGCGGTGCCGGCTTGGACGAGGAGACTCGAATCCGATTTGCTCCGGTCCACATGATCGCGCCGTAGACTAGTGGGTCCTCGTCTGACCGCAGCACAGATGGCTCAAACACAGTCCATTTGAGAGGAGCCGGCACAGTCCCTGTGGCATCAACGGTCACCGTGGAGTCCCGGAGCTGCTCCGCTGTGGGTGCTGTTGTCCATCAACCGTATGACGTCGAACGCGGCACACGACACACTCACGATCAGTCAAAGCCCCTCCGATTACATCAAACATGGAAATTCTTACCTGAGGCATCGCGGTGTAAATCTACAACGACGTCGATCATGCTGGGATCGGCGCCTTCTAAATCAAGTGGATCCAGGTCCGGTGCATCGGACGCGGCGTCGTAGTCGACAGCGGACGAGTCCCCGTGCAATGAAGCAGCAGGCAAAAAGGGCAGAACACTACTGGATTGATGGATAGGAACACAGCCCAGTACATGTCCACCAGCTTTCATCTCCACAAAACTCTCGTCGTCCGCTGCCGCACCCACGTTACCGAGTGAACTTAATGGAAGTGCGACACTGTTGGTGGTTGAGTGAACCACCGAGGCTGGAACTGACGGTAACCGTGCGTGAGCATAGATTAGAAAATCTTCAGATCCAGTTTCGATTTACCTGGTAAAGCGGGTGGTAGATTGATGTTGGCCATAGCGGCATCGACTTCAGCTGCTGTGAGGACGACACCGGCAATTACATTGGCTCGGTCCTTGGGCACCTTCTTGCCGGCAGCCTTGCCAGCACCCGGCGGTACGCCAGCAGCTTTATCGGCCTTGCGTTTTAATTGCTTGGCTATCTCCTGGGGAGAAGCTGGGAGAGGGCACCTTCTGATGTCGTGACCAAGTGGTGGTTGCAGCCCACTGCAACGTGAGCATTTCTTGGGTGCGCGCGCTGTAACGGAACCAAGTGGCTCCGAGGCGGCACTTTCGGTGCGGGGAGTACGCGGCATTCAGAGGCTGACGCGCGGTCAGTGATCGTCAGTGCCGCACACGAAGATGGCGGAGTCGCAGCGGGAAGCCATGACCAAGGTTAGGCCAGTTAGGATACCCATAACCCACGTGCCTAGCAACCACCATTAGAGGTCAACGCTGTTTTTAGATAGTGGCTAAATAGACACTTTCACTGTGCACAGTAGCGACCGCTGCCCTAGCTGGCCATTACCCCACTTGCTCATGGAAAAGAGACCAGGGGCTCACTAACAGAGTCACGTTGCACGTGCCAAGAGGGGACCATTTAATTGATTCAACTGAAGGCGCTAGAGGACATCAAAGACGGCGACATCCCCGAAAGTGTCTAAATAGCCACTATTCAGGCTTGGGGGTTAACCGCATCCTTCTGGATAGAAATTACAACCACGTCCTCTCAAGCTACATGGTTCACCGGACCACCAAGAGTCGGTGACCGGCCAGTTGGTGCCTTTCTTGCATAGCATCATCAGCAGCCAGAATATGATCGAATTCAACGGTTGAGATCGTTTGATGATTGACAAACCAACAATGTTGAGAGTTTGTTTTCTCATCTGTGTGCTGTTTGCACCGTGCTTGAGTAATGGGTTGCCGCAGTCGTCATGCCCCATACATTTCTGGGATTCGATTTCGCTAGATTGGACAGACATCAAACACCGGGCGCAACAGGTGTTGTTCGGGATCTCCAACAACAGATCTTTCTTACTGCGTGTGGGCATCTTCACGTGCGACGAAAAAGTCAGTCATTCGAAGTGGCGTGGCTTCTTGACTCCTTTTGCGTTCCCGGTGACGTGTACGGCAAGTGCGCTCACAAGACAGATCGTTGATATTGCTAAGGCCAACCTTGCAGGGTCCCTTGGTCTCGTTTCGGTGCGAAAGTCATCTCAATTTATCGCAGATCTGCGTCTCCAAAGCATGTTTAGTCATGCTGGTGGGTTAGTTCTGGGCGTTCATACCGCAATGGATCGACGAGTAGTCAACCTAGACGACCGACACTTCATGGTGATTGAGCTGGTGCAGCGTTTGAACGGGTCTCTCATGGCATTCGTCCCGACCACGTGCGAGGAAAACGTGGCGTTGCTCTTTTCTATAATCTCAGATCAACTGGAGGTGACCAACAAGCTCAAAAGCGACATGAATCCTCAAAACTTCCTTCATTGGTGCGATCGTGCAAGCCGCTGCTACCACTTCTGGGCCGATTTCGGTGGCTCGGCAGGTACAAGCAGCATTATTCTTGTTATTTTTTGCGATGGTGCAATCTCCGATTCACGATACCCGTTCTGCTGTGTACAGAAGACGAGTCCGATGAAATGTTATACGAGCACTCTGTGGTGCAGTTGTCCGCCTGGTTTCAAAGTGTGCTTCAGAAAGTGGTGCAGTACCCTGGTGCAAATCAATGTCAAGATGCATTGGAACAAACCCTTGCGGCGATGGGGCTGAAACGCTTGACTTTCCCGCTCGAACGCCTGAACACAAGCCGAAGTCGTTTGGTGGATGCGGTTAAGAAATGGCCTGTTGAGAATCAGTTCAAACTTCTGAACGCATTGCATCCCGCATCAGGGTTGCTGTTTGGACTGGTCTCCTCCCGCATGAATCGAATGGAACGACAATTCAGCAAGAACGTCACCCATCTGCAGCAATCCATCGGCGCTCTGAAGCAGGAGAACAGTGGTCTTCGCTCCACTGTTTCCAATCTGCAGCAGGAAAACATCGGTCTTCGCTCCAATGTTTCAGATCTGCAGCAGGAAAACATCGGTCTTCGCTCCAAT
>ENA-ORBV01013130-ORBV01013130.1-microbial-mat-metagenome-genome-assembly--contig:-NODE-13130-length-12628-cov-7.542586_pt1 | contig 12628 bp, 14 predicted proteins | sample MGYA00237777_ERZ505514 | MGnify/ENA primary metagenome ERZ505514 (study PRJEB26160, sample SAMN06269048) | microbial mat metagenome | isolation source: Oligotrophic lake microbial mat | place...
CGCGAGCCTCCCGACCTGGGACGCCGACGGCCACCTGTTGCTCTGGGCGTGGCCTGCGGCCGCAGCGCCCGCGATCAAGCCCCTCGACGCTGATCGTCACGTACACCGACACGGCCAGCGTCGCGGTCCCGCCCGCCACCCGCGCGTACTCCGCCGAGAAGCTCGGGACGGAGCTGCAGCGGCTCGGCGGCCCGCGCTTCGCCTACGCGCTGCCGGCGAAGACCAAGGCGCGGGCGCCGCGGGGATATCGCGTGCGGGCCACCATCTCCGAGCGCAGGGAGACGAAGTTCTCCGCGGAGAACCAGATCGCAGTGTCGGTCCAGCTCACCGTGTCGACGTTTCCTGAAGATCACCTGCGCTGGATCTTCACCGCCAAGGCGGACGCGAAGGCCCGCCGGCCGGTCGCGGAGATCGAGCCGCAGGTGCTCGAGGCCGCCATCGCCGACGCCGCCCGGGCTGCGATGGCCGAGATCGATCGACCGGCGAAGCGCCGGACCAAGAGGTAGCCCGGCCGCGGCGCCTCATCCGCTCGCCGAACGCGATCACTTCAGCTGGAGCACGCCGACGCTCGCGGTCCACGTCGCGAAGGCGTCGCTCGCCAGCCAAGTCTCGCGCCTCGGCGCGATCGCGCAGCATAGCGTCGAAGAACGCCAGCCCCGCTCCGCCGACGAAGGGCATCAGCGTCGGTCCGGCCGTTGAGCCCGAAGGTCGAATGGTTGGCCGCCAGCGTGTTCAGAAAGACCTCGTATTTGTCGGGCGCGGGGAGGCGCGGGTACGGATCACGGCGCGCCAGCGCGTCTTCGCCCGGCGAATCGTCGCCCAGGTTCGTCTTCAGTATCTCGGGTGACCTGAAGTATCTGGCCAAGCTGGTGATACCGGAGGTCAACGACTTTGCCGACAAGCCGGGTGAGTACGTCAACAAGCGCGCGATCGCGCTGCACCTGACGATGATCAACAACGCCATGGAGGGTCTGGCGGGGGAGCGGACCTCCGTGAGCTGGGCCGACCCCGGCCTCGGCGCGCTGTGGGGCAAGATCAACGCGGAGAGCGCGAAGGCCTACTCTGCGCTGGCTCGCGGGCGATGAACTTCGTCGACGACAAGACCTCCCAAATCGCGATCCCTGAATGCTTCTGGCGAAGCCCCGCGGCTGTCGCGTCCCATCCTCTCCCTCGCGCTCCTGGGGCGGCTCGACGAGGAGCTGAGCTGCGCGAACAGCCGCTTCTTCAAGCTCACGCTCTACCCCGACCCCGCGATCGCGGCGGTGATGCGCGAGAGCTTCGTCCTCCACTGGGCGTCGGTCTGCCCGGTGCCGAAGGTGACGATCGACTTTGGCGGCGGGCGCGTCGTGACGCGCACCGTGACCGGCAACAGCGCGCACCTGATCCTCGATCACGAGGGCAGGGTGCTCGACGCGATCCCCGGCGTGTACACCCCCGCCGCGTTCCTGCGCGCGCTGAAGAACGGCGCGCGCGCCGCGGGGCGGGCGACCTATCACGGCGAGTGCCTCCAGCGCATCGAGGCCTCGAGCCGCGATCGACCCGCGGCGGCGGTGTTTTCGCGGGAGATCCAGGCGCTCCTCGCGCGGACGCGGCTGCCGACCGCGCGCGAGGCGGGCGCCCTCGCGATGACCAAGATGCGCGTCGAAGATCCGCTGCTGAAGCTGCTGACGACGCTCGGCGCCTCGATCGCCGAGGACACCTGGATCAACGAGCACCAGCTGCACCGCCAGATCCACGAGGCGCTCGCCCAGAGGAACGCGCCGACGGATGCGCTGCCTTCGTCGACTGGCTCTACGAGAAGGTGTTCCTGATGCCGCTCCGCGATCGGTGGCTCGGTCTTCGGTCCGGGCCGCTCTCGGAGCTATGAACGTGAGTTCACGACGATGTCCGCGAGGCTCTCGTCGGGGTCACCGTTGCGCGGCGAGGTCGTCCCAGCGCCGCCGCTGGAGCTCGAGCTCAGCGCGGCCGCGGTGCTGTCGGTGGAGGGCGAGCTCGGGCACGTCGCGCTGCCCCAGCGCCCACGCGCTGCGAGCTGGGCCCAGCTTCTGCGGCGTGTGTACAACATCGATCCGATGCTCTGCCCGCGCTGCTCGGGGAAGCTGAGGTTCATCGCGGCGATCACCGAGCCGAGCCAGGTCCGCAGGATCCTGGACCACCTCCAGCTCAACGACGAGCCTCCTGCGCCGACGCCCCGGCCGCGCGCTCCGCCCGAGCTCTTCGACGCCTGACCCGAGCCTCGCCCCGATCGCCGCCGCGATCGCGCTCGCGCGTGTCCGTGACGGGACGCAGCGCGGAGGCATGTCCGAAGGCCCGATCGCCGCCGCGATCGCGCTCGCGCGTGTCCGTGACGGGACGCAGCGCGGAGGCATGTCCGAAGGCTCCAAATGGTCGCGCTTTTGGGGCTCGCACCCGCTCGTCGGTGGGTCTCGATGCCGAGGCTTCCAGCACCGCATGGCCGGTGTGGCCGTCGCCGAGCCACCGGGCCCAAGTCTCACCCGCTTGTTCGTCCTATCCGTCTCTTGGTCTGGGTGAAAAGCGCAGGTCGCGATGAAAGAGTTGCGCTTCACGCGCCAGGGTGGTCGAGCACGCGCCGCCGCGGTGCTTGAGCGTGGGGGTTCGCGGATCGTACGGATTCGTACTCCAACCGCCGCCTCTCCCGGACGAAGCCGAACGCCCACGCGGCCCGAGAAGGGTCTCGCGATGGCACGCAAGTCGCTTTGCAGTTTGGGATGTTCAAGACCGCCACCCGCCTCACCGCCTCAACGCCCCGCGAGACCGCGGCGACCGCGTCGCGTGCGCCCACTCCGCCCAACGCCGCCAGCAAAGTCGATCAGCTCCTGCGCCGCTCGGAAGCGAAGCCCGGTGACACCTCGAAGGTCACGGTCGACGTGTTCGAAGCCTCGAAGGACGCGGCGATCGGCGCGGCGACCAGGCGGACTCCCCGGGACAACGGCATCATCTCTTCGCTCGACGACCATCCGGCGAGCGGTACGTTCGACTTCGAGCCGAACGGAGCGATGAACACCGCGCGAATGAACATGGACGCACTCCGCGAGCAGCTCCGCTCCGGCCTGAATGACGCGGGGATGGCGGGCGCTTTCGGCATGCCGCGGACTACGAAGCCGGGCGCCGACCTCGTGACCGATCGCTTGGCCACGGTCACCGGCACCGGCACGGATCTCGGGCCTGCCACCGACGTCCCGGGATTCGGTGCTCCGGTCTCTCTCCTCGGCGCGCGCACCGCGGGAGAGTTCTCGCGCAACCGCCTCAGCGCGGACGACTCCAAGGGCGAAGAACCGAAGAGCGAGTCCGCCTCGGAGGCGACGATCAAGGCGCTCAGTGACGCTGCTGCGAAAGTCCCCGGCGCGGTGAAAGAGTTCGCGATCGGCGCCGCCGGTGCGATCCTGCCGTTCGTCGCGGGTGTGTTCGCGGGCATCGGCCTCGGAACCCGCGACGACGCGTCGGCGCGAGACACCGCGGGCGGCATCGTCGGCGCGCTTACGGGCGCGACGCTCGGCAGCCAGTCTGGCGACAACGATCCCCTCAAGAAGCGCAGCGAGCTCACGGACCCTGGCCTCGACCGCGGCGACGGTCCGTCGGACACGACCCGCGAACGCGCGGCCGGCCGCCGTGACGGATTGGTGAATCCCGCCGGAAACGTGCGGGAGCTCGATCCGTCGAAGCTCGCGGCAGCGACGATCACCGCTGTTCGTGCCAAGGTGAACCCGTCACCGGTCGGCCGCGATGCGCCTGTGGGCCCGATCGTCGCGCCAGACTCGGGCGCCTCCGATCCCACCGGTCCCGGTGCCGTACGCGGTGGCAAAGTGGTCGTCCCCGGCGGCCCGCCGCGCGCTTGATTCCCCTGCTAAGATCGGAGCGCCCAATGTGGAAAATCGCCGCCCTCACGCTCGTCCTCCTCGCCGCCTGCGAGGGCCGTACCCTCGGGGCGATCCGCGCCGAGAAAGAGGCACAGCCCAAGGACGCGCTCCTCGCGCCGAAGATCCTGGAGGACGCCAAGGTCCTCGCGAGTCGCCCAATCTTCGCGCGAACCGGCACCCGCGCCGATGCCGGCCCGCTGCTCGACGCGCTCGTCCCTTGGGGAAAGAGCTCGAGCGCGGCACTGTCGCTGCCGCCCTCCGTGGTCGACGCGCTTGGTGGGTCGGATTGGGTCCTCAAGAGCAAGGACATCGACACCGCGACCTACGACTTCTCGTGGATGAAGCGGCTCTCCGCGTTCGATCACTGGCGCTTTCAAGCGGACTCGCGCTGGGCGGGTGACCTTCCGTTCTCGTTCATGCACGCCAGAGCACCAAGCTGGTTCACGCTCACCCGCTGGGCGAAGCTCCGCTTGCTCGACGGATCGAGGCGTGGTGACCTGCCCGCGGCTCAGCGCGAGGTCGATGATCTCGCCCGCATCATGGCGAGCACCGAATCGGTGGACGCCATCCGCTACGCCGCCAACATGTCGAACTATCGTGTCGACCAGCCCGAACCCCAGCCCGTCGAAGACAAGAGGGTCGACGACTATCTCAGCGGACAGATCCAGCTTTACGGAATCGTGACCGAGCCGAAGACACTATCGCGTCGCCTCGCCGACACCGGCGCTCCCGGTTACTGCGCGTTCATGGCCGAAGTGCTCTGGCGCGCTTACTACTATCGCCCGCAGGTCACGGACACCACCGCCACGGTGCGACAAGCGTACGCCGCGTACGACGTGCTGATCCGCGATCGGACGATCCGCTGCGCCTGGCCGCTCCTCCGCGATGCCTGGGCCGAGCGCGGTACGCAGGGACGGTTCCTCGACCCCTTCACCGACCGGAAGAGCGACGATCGCAGCCGAGAAATCATCGAGTACTTCGAGCCGAAGCGCTGACCACATCCGGCAGATCAGACCTCGCGCCAGGTCACCGTTGCGGGCGCTTCCCGCGGCCTGGGCAATGCCGAGGATCGTACTCGCAAGCCTTCTTCTCAAGCGATTCGGCGCGGGCAGCGTCCTCGGCCACGCCGAGGCCACGGCGGTACAACCCCGCAAGGAACGCGCACGATCGGCCAATCCCGCCGCTGCATTCCCGGCCGAAGAGATCTGCGGCTCGTCGGAAAGCCGCCATGGCCTTGGTTTCATCTGCGGCGAGGCCCAGCGTGCCGCCCGCGTACGCAACGCCCAGATCGACGCAGGCGTGCGGCGCGTCCATCTCGCAGCTCTTCGCGAGCAGCGGGGGAGCGCGTTTCAGATCGTCACCCTTCGCGCGCTTGATGAGCTGTTCGGCGAGCTGCGAGCACGCATCGCTGCGCGGGACTGCGCATCCGCGCTCGAGCATGGCGAATCCACGCGGGGCATCGGCCGGAACACCCCAGCCTCGGATCAGCCGTACGCCGGCGTCGGTGCATTCGGTCGGATCGAGCTCGCACGCTCGAATATAGAGCCGCGCGGCCTCGGCATCGTCAGCAGGAACGCCGTTGCCCTGCGCGTAGCTGACGCCGAGATCGTGGCAGCTGCGCGCGATCTTCTGCTCGCAGGATCGCTGCCACAGCGGAATCGCACGCGCGGTGTCCTGTACCCCGCCTTGGCCACGAGCGAGGAGGTGCGCGAGAGCGGCGCAAGAATTCGGCTCGCCCAGCGAGCATCCGCGGTCGGCGACACTGCGCGCAACCGCGGCGACCGGCTCGTCGCTCATCACGGTTACGACCAGTCCGTAACAGACCTGCGCATCGCCCCCGTAGCATGCGCCGAGGAGCGATCGCGCCGCTGCACCAGCGTCACCAGCGGCGAGTTGCTTCTGGCCGTCCGCGAGGCACGCGGCCGTGCGCGCCCCCAGGCATGCCTTTGCAAGCGCCGCGCTCGTCGTGGTGACGGCGGCGACGGCGCGCGCGACCTCCCGCTGCGCAGACGGCGCTCCGGCCTGGGCACGGACCGGGACGATGAGCAGGATCAGGAGCGCCGCGGTCCGCATGCGCACACCCGCACCACGGGCTTCGAGAGCGCCGAACAGAAGATGATCGCGGTGAGCGCGCACCCACGCTCGATAGCAGCCGGGCGACTCGTTGTCGTCGCCAATCGAGCCACCAGCGCTGCGCCTGAAACCTCAAAGAGCTGCTGAGTTCGAGATGTTGATGACGCTCAGCTTGGTCCAGCCGGCCACCACGATCGCCAGGATGATCTGAAATGCACCCCACGCTCGGGGCTGGCCGAGGAACGTGTTGGGGTCGAAGAACGCAAACCCCACGAAGCTTGCGAGCACGACCAATGTCGCCGCCAACTTCTTCAGGCGGCTCACCGGAGCGTTCATCCAGAAATGTATCAGTGCGCAGAGGAGGAAGATCATGGCTATTCTTTCAACGCCCTATCGATGGGATGGCGTGGCGTGCTGGGCGCGGCGCTGGTGGACCGATCGATCGCGTCCGCGCGCGCGGCCGCGATCATGTTCACGTGGATCGGTGTCCGAGTCTTCGGGCGGCGGCGGACTGTCGGTGTTGCCAGCGCCGCCTTCGTCGACGGGCTCGGAGGCGGCGTCCTGCCGAGACACGCGCGGCGTGCTCGGGAGATGACGCTCGCTCGGGCTCGAGTTAAAAGCAGGGGTGGGCCGAACATCGCCGTCATCGGGCTGGACGCCGCCGTCGGGGACGTCGGTCGTCGCGGGTTGTGCGTTGGTCGTCTCATCGTCGGTCCCAGCGGCAGGGGTCGTCCCTGCGTCGCCTCCCAGATCGCCCGGTGACTTCGCACCAGGGTTGAACGGGCCCGCGCCGCCCTTCACGAGCGCGTCGACGAGTGCACCGGGGATACCGGTCGCGTTGACCAGCTTGCCGGCCAAGAGGCCGCCGCCGAAGTAGGTGGCAGCGGTGGCCACGGTGGCGGCGCCGACAGCGGTGGCCACGGCGCCGACGCCGGTCGCGATATCACCCAGCACCCCGACGATGTCATCGCCGGTGTTGGACCGTTGGCCGCGGCGATCGAGCGGTTTCGTCGACGGGGAGCCACGCCTGGTGCCGCTGCCGCCCAGCCGCCCCGCGAGATCGCCCGCGGGCGCGGAGGAGAGGTCATGGCGGGGGCTCGCAGGCGCCGACGAGACGCCGCCGTCCTTCGGCGACGCTCGGCGGCTCGGCGTAGCGGTTTTCGATGACAGTATGGTCGCGCCACGGCGTTCGAAGACGTCGACGTGCGCCGCGACGATCGCCACAGCAGCGCGCGCGTTCCTGGGATCGGTCGAGGGGGTGGAGTCGTGGGGCTTGCTGGAAGGGGTGCGATGCTCGACGCTGATCTTCATTCGCTCGTGCAACGCAGCTCCTGTGCCGACGATGAATTCATCGCGAACCGCGATACTCGTGCGGATTGTCCGGATTCGTCCGGGCCCCGGAGGCCGAGTTGACACCGCGCGGGAACAGGCCTCATTGATCGAGGATGAGATCCGTCGCCGGCGTGCTGTCGTTGCTGCTCTTCGCCGCGGTCGTCTACTTCGCAGCGATGGGCGAGCTCAGCGCCAACATGATACTCGCAGTCGCGGCGGCGCTCCCGCTCATGGTCTACGCGTTCGGAGGGCAGCCCCTGCTCGAGCGCTGGTTCCCGTGGTTCAAGGCGAAGAGCTGAGCGTCTCGCTGACACCCGTGCACTCGGCTACTGCGCGGCGCAGTCATCGGGGCTTCGGCACGTCGCCGAGCGCCGACTCCAGGATGCGCATCGCCCGCTCGAGCTCCTCGCCCTTCCGACCCTTCACGTAGACGAGTATCCGCTCGCCGACCAGCCAATCCTGCCGTTGGCTGACTCGTCGCCGCCCCCCGCGGGCGTGAAGGCGATCTCGCCGCACAGCCTCCGGCGGACCTGGGAGTTCCTCGGGCGGAAGGCTGGCGTCGAGGACGTGGTGAGGCGCTCGCTCGCGGGCTGGAGGACCGAGGAGGCGCAGGCCATTTACGAGAACGTCAAACGCGCAGACCGCGACGCAGCGGGAGCGGCGGTCATGAGCTACGTGTTGGGTGCAGGGCCCGTGAAGGTACACCCGGCTGGGACACCCGAGGCAGAAACGAAAACGCCGGGTCGGAGCGAATCTCCGAACCCGGCGTCATGACTATAAGCGAACTGAGATCGGCCTCGATCTCTCCATCGCGGTAAGTAGGTGCAGTTGCCTACCGTCTGACCATCCGCGATCGGCGCCCCAATCCCGGACGAAACCGGGCGTGACCGAGAGCGGGCAGAGGTCGCGATGGGATCGCGCAAGAGGAAGAAGTACACAACGAAGCAGCGCGAGGCAGTCCTTGCGGACGTTCTCACGAGCGGCGTGATCGCGGCGGCGAAGAAGCACCGCGTCCCGCAGAGCTGCGTGAGCCGGTGGGCCGCTGTGCCGGAGTGAAGCGGGCGATGAGCGAGAAGTCGGCGACGGAGACCGCTCAGATCCGCACGACGTCACCCAGTGAGCCGGCGCGAGATGACGACGCGAGCACCGCCGACAGTGCCCGCCGAAAGCGCGTCGCGAAGATCTACTCACCCTCGCAGAAGGCGGTGGTGCTCGAGGACGCGGCCAAGGTTGGCGTGACGAAGGCGGGCAAGAAGCACGGCATCAGCCGCTTCTCGATCTACGAGTGGCAGCGCAAGGTGACAAAGGCCGCGGCGGGACAAGGGCCGTCGCCCACCAGCGGGCCCGCGCCCAAGGACATCGAGCAGACACGAGACGCGGAGATCCTTTCCGAGTGGAAGAGTCAGCCAGGGCTCGGCCCGAGCCAAATCCGCAATCAGCTGCGTCGCAAGAGCATCAAGGTCGCCGTCCACACCGTGCGCCGCGTGATGGAGGACGCGGGCTATCGGCCTCCGAAGGTCGTGCGCCAGAAGCACGACCGGCGCTACGAGGCGGTGCGACCCAATCACCTGTGGCACCTCGACTTCGTGCAACGGTTCATCGGCCGCGTCTCGACGTTCACGTTGATCCTCATCGACGACTGCTCGCGCTACGTCGTCGGTCAGGGTGTCGACGACGCGGAGCGCGCCGACATGGTCATCGCCACGTTCGAAGAGGCGAGCACGAAGCACGGCCGCCCCGAGCGCGTGATGCACGACAAGGGATCGGCGTTCTGGTCATGGCGCGGCATCTCGCGCTTCACCGCGCTGCTCACCGAGATGGGCATTGACATGATCGTCGCCGAGCAGAAGGAGTGGAACGGCAAGGTCGAGGTGTTCAACGCCAACCTGCACAAGGAGCTGTTCGACGCGCACCGCTTCTACGACGTCGCCGAGATGCGTCGCCGGCTCGATCTGCACATGCACTGGTACAATCACGCGCGCACTCACCACGCGCTCGGCGGTCTGCTCGTGCCGGCGGACCGATACTACGGGCGCGCCGCAGAGGTGCTCGCGCGCATCGAGGCGGGCGCAGGCCGCGACATCGGCGACGGCGTCGAGCTGCGCGAGCGCTGCCTCGAGCTGTTCAAGGTGACCAGCCGCGGCGGCGTGCCCGAGGTGTGGCTGCTCGGTCAGAAGCTGCTCGGCCCGCCGACCTGACTGAACGCTCACAAGCGCAGAAAAGAAGAGTGGCCCAAGTCGAATTGAGGCATGGGGAGTTTGCGAGACGACCCACTTCAACCCGAAAGGGGCCATGCCCTCGATAGCTGAAAAACTGCTCTCTGTCTGCCCCATCGTGGTGGCGGCCCTGTTGCTCCTGGCGCGTGCGCTGTGCGAGTCGCTGCACCTGCCCGCGCCGACGGTCTCCCAGATCCTCGCCGCCACGAAGGCGTCGCGCAGCACCGCCTACGAGCTGCTCGCCACCCTTGCCGACCTCCTGCCGACCCTCGTGCCGGCGCGAGGACGCCCTCCGCAGCTGCCGACGCCATCGCCGATCACGAGCGATGCGGTGACGCGCGCAGTGCTCGCGTACGTCATGAAGCACCCCGCGTGCGTGGAGCGCGGCAAGCTGCGCCAGCACTACTCCGACGGCTTTCGGTGCTTCGTGCTCGAGCTCCGCGCCGAGCACGAAGCGCTCCAGCTCGAGGCGTTCGCTGAAGCCGCGGGTGTCCCGCTCGGCACGCTCAAAGACTGGTTGCGCAGTCCTACGCGCGAGCCCGAGACGATCGCGCCGCCGCCATCAGCGTCGCGCCCCGAAGCCGAGGACGCGCAGATGCAGACCGTGCTCGACGCCTGGGAACGCTGGGAGGGGACCTTCCTCGGCTTCTGCGAGCATGCGCAGCGAGAGCTCCGCGTGCCGTTCGGACGAGACTTGTTGGGGCGCATCCTCGAGGTCCACGGAGCGCGGCGCCCCGCTCGTCGTGAGGGCAGAGGCCCCGACGAGATCTCGATGCGTGACGCGTTTCGCACCTTCTTCCCCGGCGCCCAGTGGGTCGGCGACGGCATGCAGATCCCCGTCGTGATCGACGGCCGCCGCTTCACTTTCAACTTCGAGCTCAACGTCGACGCACACTCGGCCGCCTTCACCGGCGTATCCGTTCGGCGCGAAGAGGACTCCGCGGCTGTCGTCGAGGCGTTCGCTGACGGGATCCGGACGACCGGTGCCGCGCCCCTCGCCGAGCTGCTCGACAATCGTCCGTCCAATCACACGCTCGAGGTCGATGTCGCACTCGGAGACACCATCCGCATCCGCGCTACGCCCGAGCGCCCGCAAAACAAGGCTCACGTCGAAGGCGCGTTTGGCCTCTTCTCCCAAGTGCTCCCCGCTCTCGTGCTCGATACTCAGCGTGGACCTGAAGCGCTCGCCAGTGACTTCCTGAAGATCGTTGCGCTGGTCTGGGCGCGCACGACCAATCACCGCCCCCCGCGCCGACCGCGGCAAGCGCTCCCGCGTCGAGCTCTACAGCGACGCGCCCACCGACGAACAGATCGAGCAGGCTCGTCGCGAGCTCCGCGAGACCGCAGCGCGCCAGGAACGTGCGCGACGGACGCTCGAGGAGCGGCGCCGGCCTGAGGTCCTCCGACTCCTCGACCGTGAGTTTGCTCGCCTCGAGCTGCTCGATCCTGAACGGCACATTCGGATCGCCATCGCGGGTCATCCTCTGGGCGCGATCGTCGATGGGATCGCGATCTTCGAGGGCAAGCGGCTCGCCGAGACCCTGCCCGAAGGCGTCGATGCGCGCTACCTCCACGGCATCGTGCGCAATATCGCCGAGAAAATCGAGGGCGAGCAGATCGCGCGCAGGCTCTTCGCGCTGCGCCTCGAAGCTCGCGACCTCATGATCACGTCACTCGTCGCTGTCCGCGACGCTGTCTTCGCAGGTGCGAACGCCCTCGCCGACTGTGTCGACCGCGCGCTCGCCACGCGGAGCCCGCTCGAGCGCGGCTTCTGGCTCGACGCTCTCGGTGATCTCATCCGCGCACGCGAGTCTGCCCAGCATCAGTCCCTGTTCGTCGCGGCCGCTCGGAGGATCGAGGCGACCTTCGCCGTCAGTCCTCGTGAGCGACACGACGCGGTGCGCGCGCTCGCCGACCGCGTCGTCTTGCTGGCGTAGCGCGCGGGCGAGTCGATCGCGGCGCGCTTGCACCAGGGAAGACTCACGACCACTGCGGACCGTCAGGTGTCAGGCCACCAACGCGATCTGGCACCTCACGTCCCTTCCAGGCGTCCGGGATTTGCGACTGGTAGGCGTTTGACAAGCGCACCGGCCTCACCGACCTCGACGACGGCCACTCACCGGGACCGATCACGCTTCCCTTCCCCTTCACGCTGTACGGCGTCAGCTACACCGAGCTGTGGGCCAGCACCAACGGCTACGCGGTGCTGGGGATCGACCCGCCGGCCGACGCGACCTTCGGCCCACCTTCCCCCGGCGACGGCGCGGCGATCGCGCCGCTGTGGGACGACATGGCGCTCGACCAGGCCGGCGCGCGGCGCCATCCGTGCCCGCCCGAGACGCCGATCGACGTGTGGGACGACATGGCGCTCGACCAGGCCGGCGCGCGGATCTGTACTTATCCCACCGGCAACCGCTTCGTGGTGCAGTGGCTCAATGCGTATCGCGTGAATCACCTGGGCCAGCCGAACAACCGGATGCGCCTGACCTTCGAGCTCGTCCTCGATTTCAACACTCACAGCGTCGACTTCATCTATCAGACGCTGACCCCGACCACTGGACCGGACCTGGTGTTTGCGAACGGGCTCGACGCGAGGGTCGGAGTGCAGGCGCCGTTTGGTAGCGACTGGACGATCCATTCGGGGAGGGTGTCGACCAGCGAGGGGATCAGGTTCTCGCCGTGAGTCAGAGCGCGAGGCTCCACGGACCTCGAGAACAGGCGGAATGCCCCCGCCTCGTGCTAGCTTGATCAATGCACAAACGCTTGGGCGCTGTCGCCGCATCGCTGTTTCTCGCCGCCTGCGGATCGACGCCTCAGATCTCGTCCCCCGACGCTGGACCGCCGCCCGTCGTTCCGCTGGAGCCCCTCGCGAAGATCGACGGGGTGGGTGAGAGCGCCGCGCTCGCGCAGCTACCGCTGCTCGGACCGTTCGACGCGCCGAGCGCAGAGATCGACGACGACGGCTTCATCAGCACTCGAATGTCCGTCACGCTCGATCCGGCCGCGACGCTCGACGCGGTCAATGCGGCGCTCGTCGCGGCCAACGCGAAGCTGTCGTTTGCACGGCCGGGTTGGCCGTGGATGACGCTGGCGATCGCCGCGGTCGAAAGCTCGACCGTGGCCGAGACC
>ENA-ORBV01013134-ORBV01013134.1-microbial-mat-metagenome-genome-assembly--contig:-NODE-13134-length-12625-cov-5.128945_pt1 | contig 12625 bp, 13 predicted proteins | sample MGYA00237777_ERZ505514 | MGnify/ENA primary metagenome ERZ505514 (study PRJEB26160, sample SAMN06269048) | microbial mat metagenome | isolation source: Oligotrophic lake microbial mat | place...
ACAGATCAGTTTGCTAGAAATTATGGTGGTGTGGATGCTTGCTGCTTTCTGTAGTGGATCTTGAAGTGGGAACTTCAAAGATGCCATTGTTGCAGATGCACACATCTCCCAACAGTTTCCACCACTCTGCCAGAGTAGCTAACCACAGTGGTAGGACATTTGAACATGGATCATTTCTTCTGCAGCAAAGCACCAGAGGCTGTTCTTTGTCTAACTGGATTTCTCTTCCACTGTGTGGTCATCCATGGATCATGCAGGTTTTGAAGACAAGAACACTTGAATGCCCACAGATTTCAGAGGTCAAATGCCACTTGTAACCCAACATTTGTTGAGAATCACTTCACAAGATGATGTGAAAAACTCAGAAATTTTATTTTGTGTCACACCAAACTAGGTGGTCATCCTCATCGTCATTTTGTGCAATCTGGAGTTTTAGAAGTAACACCTGCAGGCGCCCCTGGCTGAATGCACTGACAAGCAGTCGGGCATGGGTAACCACAAGGGGAGCCTTTCACCCCGGCTGCAAGTGTCTGATGAGCTCTGCCACAACCTGCAACCCTGTTGCACACTGGGCACTGATGACAAACGATAATTCTTCACAGTCAAATTGCCAAACAACAGGGGATGAAATGCAGTGAACAACACATTAGAAAGAAACTTTCCTGCTCTAATGTTTCACCAAAAGAACAGCTGCTTTCACACGCAAAATCGAAAGTTATGAGCATTAGTCTGCCATGGAATTAGCTCCATGTCTTCCAACAAGATCGACATCTTCATTGGCAAGATTGCTTACACGGCGCGCATGTTTCGTCATGGTGAGACACTCTTGTTACGACATGCCCGTAGGATTGTACAACATCGTGATAGAACACGTCGTGGGAACTCAGCGTTTCCGTTCCACTTTGTGTTCCGGATTGGATCTTGTGTCTTTTCCTTTAGGGCGCACATCAGTTCTTGGTCCAGAACTCGGGACACGACTCTGATTTGTGGACTGAATCACAGGTGAAATCGTACCATTGTCAATTTTTGAGAACTGTCTCACTGGCACCTTTCCATGTGTAAGCACTGTCTCACTGGCACCTTTTCTTATGTGAGCACTGTCTCACTGGTACCTTTATTTAAATCAACACTGTCCCAGGGACACTCCCCTTATGTGACATGCATGCACACTGCGACGCCACTTTTGGTCAACAAAATTTGGACAGACCCCACTTGACCAGTTGGGGGCAATTCATTGTGCTGTTGTTGACACTCGTGGGTTTTGGGATTTACACACAGGGTTCTGCCACAGTTCTGCATGCTGGATTCCTGACAACTGACGGTAAGATTTTGGATGTAAAAACTGCAAATGAGCAAATGGGTTGGCTGCAATCCTGTCAAAATTTGAAGCCACCATGGTAGCCGTGCAGGCATTGTGCAGCTGTTCTTCAATACCAACCTAACATCTATCAATTAATGCTAGCTAAATGATGCCCGGGGTGTTGTCGGGGTCAGGTGGCCTTGGGCCATTGACATTGGAATCACATTTGGCCACAGATTTTAGCAGCATGTTCCAAGTTTCGTCGTCCAGTTTTTCCATGTTGTGTGTTGCTGCCATGGCCATTTGCTTTGCTGCCATGCCAAGAGCAGTGTCTTTCAAGTCAATGTTGTCTGTTTTGAGTGTGTTAAGCAATGCCTCCTCTTTGTCTGTCCAAGGTTCCGGGGTTGGCGGCCGTGACATCTTGAGACACACTGCAATGTGTTGTTCTTTGTTGTTGGAAGATGGGATTTTGCAGGCTTTCCACTGACACAAACGTTTGCACTCAGGGAGGAGGAACTTCTTTTCATTGGTGTGGCTTAAATCAAGAGTCTTCATCTATGCTCTTTGCTTCTCGATCAGTTTTGATGTGTTCCAGTCGGTCTGATCCATCTTTGCCAATTCGGATTTGCAAAGAGTCAGAGCTTTGGCTTTAAAGAAATCATCAGCATTCAAGTGTTGCCCTCCCGTGGCAAAGAACATTCACTCAGATGTCTTGGCCTTTTGAATGGCGTGAACCCGTGCTGTTGAATTGGGAACTGTGATGGCAGGAATTGTTTTTCTCACGGGAGCATGCGCCTTCAACTGATGGCTGACATGTCCATTTGAAGTGAGGTGGTCACAGCAACAGTGGTTCCAGCATTCGAGATCATGCAGCAACAATTCACTCTTGTTCTCTGGGCGTGCTGTCTGCTATCAGGTGCGACACACCAAGCACTGGTGCTGCTAGCTAGCTAGTATCATAGCTTCTCTCCTTTGTGACATACTGTTGTTACTAGCACTTGACTGTTTTGAACAGAGTTCAAGCATTGATGATTCTCCCGTGTCTTAACAGAAAAACAAAGTGTGCTTTTCTGAAATCAATTTCACCTTCGTTCTCTTGGAACATTCCCGGCAGGCGTGACGCGTCGGGCGTACCGGTAACGTGTGGGATTCAATACTTACAATATTAATTGATAATCAAATGACCCATGTATATGAATGAATGATCCCTCCAAACGCCCACCAACATGTGAAATCATTCCTCTCTGATCCACATTTGACAAGGAGAGCGCCACGGGATTATCAGACTGGATCCTTTTGCTTGTGAGCTGGATACTTGTTCAGACACAACATTCGAACGCAGACCACCATGGCTGCGCCTTCAGAAGAACGAAGAAAAAAACTTACCCTGGACGAGTCGCTGGATTTCGCTGAGGCCCTGTCGGTTTCTCTGGGCTATCTCTGTTGGATAAATGCTGACGTTGTTGTGGTTGACAGTTTCCTAAGAAGATTTCCCGAAGCTCTTCTTTTCGACGACACACCAAGTAACAAGAGAAATGCTCGCCACATTTTAGAAGTAGGGATGAGCAAATGTCGATGTCACCATGAGAGAGAATGCAACAACAATCGACGGAAGCTGCTTGAAATGTTGGAACGGGGGTTTCCTCTCTATCAAGACATACACATAAAAGACATTTTGAAAGGGCGAGCCGCCATATCTGACCAGAAAAATGTCGGGTTGAACTCAACCAAATTCTTCCCTCAGCTTATGGCAACCAGCCGGGAGTTGAGGAGACTGAACGCTGATGAGTGTCGCGTGCGGGGAAGGATGACGGAGGTTCACGTTAGGACGAGGGCCTTGCAAAGGGAATTGGAAATAGCGAGGATGTCATTCATAAAGCGACTGCAACAGAGTGTTCTTTCCGTATTTGCTTGCGGAAACAAAAATCACAGCACTCATCTTGGTAGGCTTCAACGTGAAGTGGAGACGATGGAGTCAAGGTATAAATTTGCTCAAAATGAGCACAACCTTCTTGTCGAAGCTATCGGCCAGTGTCAACAAGACCAAATCGACCTCCTCGAAAGATCTTTCGGTTATTGTTCTCGAATTACTTGCACTAGCGATGGCGACACCAATTAAATGCGTTGTATATAATGCACCAGGAGAGAGTCAAGGATAACCTAAGACCTGGTGCTATTCAGAACAAGACGGAAGGGTATATGCAAGGGAGTTGGACGTATAGCTTCGATTCCGATTGTTTGCGTTAAGGATGCTTCCCAGTGGAGCGATGTTATTAATATTAGGGTGAATTGAATTTGTCCAAGAAATGCTTAAGACGCTGGTTCATCCAAAGATTTTACAGGCTGATCACCAGGTAGTGGAAGATATCGTGAAATATCCAGTGTTCGATACCACGACGACGGAATGATGGACAGCTTCTCCCATTTGTCTACGTATGCACGTTGGGTGAGCGAATCGTATCCATTGCCTACAATTTTGTCCAGGATTCTTCCGTATGCGTCAAGGGAGCTTTGAACTGGCAGTCTACTCTCAGGCGCCAGCATAAAAACACCTCGTCGAGCTCGTTCGTAATACATTTTGGCTTGGGCAATCTCGTACTTCATCATATTGATGTAATTTTCGTCGACCTTTTGTTCGAAGATCTGCTCTTCTGTGACTCCGAATCGTTCCATGTCTTTCCTTGGAAGATAAATTCTACCCCTCTGTACGGCATCTTCGCCCACATCACGGAGAATATTAGTGATTTGAAAGGCCACACCCAATGAGAGAGCAGGCTCTCTGAAGACGAAGCGCAGGAAAGGCAAGAGTAGGCTTAAAGTCAGGACACCGCACAATTCAACAAAACTCATACAGCAGAACCCCCAAAACCCACCTGGCTTGATCATACGTAACTCCAGGAGCCGTGCCAAAGATAGGCAAACTCATCAGACCAACTGTTCCAGCTACGCGATAGCAATATAGATGTAATTCATCAAAGGTCTCATATCGATCTTGTCCTAATCCAGGAACATCCATCAACATTCCTCGGATCATGTCCATGAACGGCGTAATGGACATAGCGGGATACTTAATTCGAACATCGAGAAGACACAAATCATAAACGTCTTTGACAGCACCAGCACCCCATAATTGTTCCAACAGCATTTCCCAAGAACTTAAATCCCGCAACATATCTTGATCATCATCACGGGGCGCGTCTACAATTTCATCGGTTCTTCGACACCAAACATAAATGGCCCAAATGGCTTCTCTAGCTGCTTCTGGTAGTAGCATGGTTCCCATATAAAAGGTCTTTGCAAATGCTCCTGTGACTTCACCCGATTCTTGATATGCCTTTTCAAGAAGAGACCGAAACTCGGCTTCTTCTTCGTTGGAAAAGACAACAGGGCTCGCAGCATTCTCGGCTGCATCTTTCAGTAAGCCTGGCGGTGCCTGGGAGCGTAGGTATTTGGCACACCTTTGAATTTGCTCGCTTGTTGCAAAGGTGCCTAGTGGATGACCAACCTCTTGTATGACATCGTCGTTGATCCCTAAAATACTGTCCTGACCTGTCTTCGCTGTGTCTCCGTGTTGCCAGCGCTGGTTAATAATTTCTTGCCTTGCTTCAGCGAGAGCTTGTTCGGCACGGGAGGGTCCTTTGACAGCTTCGAAATCAATAACTTTGCCACCTTCGAGGACTTTGCCACTAGCAAGTTCTGCTTGAATGTCCTTGTTACCGCTTGAACCGCTTGTGCTGCTGGAACTAGTATTGGGTTGACCTTTTTCCTTTGCCGCTTGAGCCGCTGCGGCTGCTGCCTCTGCTTTCGAGACTGTCGAAGCCGAAAGAAAGACTGGTCTGCGATTGAGCTGAGTCGTGCCGCTTTGAAACGCCAAAGTGTATTGCAGCAGAGCAGCAAGAGCAGTGATGGTTGAGAATCTCATTGATGAATTTCTTGATGGCCTCCTACTACTGTGCTGACTTGCGTTCCGGTATTTTTATTTGATTCTTGCACTGTAGCTGAATAGCTGCTGCCTTGACAACCAACGCTGATCTTAATATCCAACTATGAAGTGAAGACGTTGGTGGAGATGAATTGAATCGAATCGAATCGGTGTAGACTAGAATTTGCTCTTTCGCTCGTTGTTACTTTTACAAGCGCAATGATACACAACGGGTTTCTGTCGTTTGCAATTATTGAATTTGCTGAACAGTGATTGCTACGATGTGGCTGCCTTATTTTTGTGCCTCAACTAGCATTGGTGATTTGCAGTGCTGGGTGTCAGAGTGTGACGAAAGAAACAGACAACGACAATAACATCACCAAAGCATCTGGCGGTTGTAGCTATCAGTTATTGCTACCGCTCTATTGGCCCCTTGTTCGTAAAAGCAACACCAGCCAGATATCAGATAACGTTGAAGAAATCATCCGGCCGCTGATTGATCGGGGGACGGCCCCATGTTGATCGAACAGTGCGAGCGAACGCGTACCGTAAACGTCAGTGATGACGGGGCAGCGGTCGGGTGCCTTAGCTTTCAGCCAATTGAATAGTTGGCGAAGTGGCAAACGATAATTATGGTACCAATATGGTGCGCACCCTACCGTGCCTGGCGCCAGGACCAACAACTGTCACGCTTTGTACGCACAGTAACTGACCGGCTAACCGGTAACCGAGGTGAGAAGTCCAGTAGCCGGTCCGAGGCGCCAGCCGAGGTAAAATGGCTACGTAGACTGAGCACTGAGGTTATGCAACAGAGGTGCCAGCCAAGGTTGGACAGGTTACCGGACAGTCAAGTGAGCAAGCAATGAGCAAACTTTTTGCAGCAGCAAATGTGTGAGGTTCCACACAAGATCCTCATGATGAGCTCCTCAAACATGTCACTTTCCAAAGCACTGTGCTGTCCATGGCACTTCATGCCGGCTGTTCAATCAATTTGCGGTCTGTCTAAATAAAATAACTTAAATGCACAGAAAGCATCTAAATAAAATCCTCGCATAGAAATGCCGTGAACTGTTTGTGTCGACAACAACGTGCAGTTCAATCTGCAGCAAAAACCAGGTCTGGTGACTAGATTTTGAGCTGTCCACGTAGAACTGAGCACATTTTCTGCTGCAACAAAGGAGGTTCGTTACTCCACTAGCTAGTTAGCTAGCTAGCTACTGGACAGTCCAACTCGACTGTTTAAAAAGCCAGCAGAGTAGACATGTGACACAATGGGCACAGAAAGCCTCACAGTGACCAAAACAATGCTATGTTGAAGCTGATAAAATGATTTGCTAAAAAAGAAAATAAACAGTTATTGTTTGTTGACGGTCCTCTTGTGTCCTCCAACCCAGTTTCGATTCAAAAAGAGATGCAACCTTAACTTCTTGTTTCCAAATCTGTCACTGAATGCCAAAGGAGTTCATTGATGTGGTTTTGAATCTACCAATTTTCTCTCCCTTCCATTTTTATCTGCTCCCATTTGAATCAACCCATTGCAATGATGCATTCAATTCCAGTTGTGGCCAATCAGAAATGGCGGACAACTGTTCCACATTGGGTGTCATGAAAATTCTCTCAAGAGATCATGTGGGCCTCACTGGTGTGCTTTTCCTGTCATTGTGCTAATCTCTGTGTTAACAATGATGATAGTTTTGACCCATTGGGTGTCTTTGGTGTTGTTGCTAACCTTTGGAATGGTGTCATTTTCAGTTTGAAATGAGAATCGGACACCAAAACATCAACATCAATTCATCATCTAGCCTCACAAGCTAAAAATGTCAAATAATCTTTGTCCTCCTCATTCAGCATGTCCGAGTTTTTTTGTGCACATTCGGTCTTGGCGGGAAAGACAACTTAACTCTTTTATCCTGCTAGGATGCAGTGCCAGCAGCAGTGTGTTTGATGTGTTTTGTTAATCTGTTTGCAGCCAAAAGTGCTACTCAAAAGCTCCTAATCATTAGTGTGACAACACGCCTCATTTTAAAGTTCTCAAACATGTTTTGAAAGGCTTGTTACAATTTTTTATGGAAATTTGACTTTGCTGTTAAGAATTTAATTGTGACGAAAAAGTGTTTTGCCGTTGGCATCACAAATTGGTAAGAAATCTTGCGAGTTTTTTTATGCATGATGACACACACTAATCAAAGAAGCTCTGATAGCTTCTGTGATACCAGCACACAGTCTGCCAAGTTTGATGTTGCTTGGCTACTTCCAATATCGGAAAAAATACTAGTCTTTGATCGGTTTTCTAGTCCCCACTAGTCCCTCAACGCGCACGTCATCCACCGGCCCGCTCGCGTTAATCGGTGCTTGCGCGCTTAACGTCCTTTAACGGTCATTTTGTCATGCCCCATCTAAATGAAGCGCCATAACCCAACATGACAACAAAGCAGCAAACAACACACAACAAGCAGCAAACAACACACAACAAGCAGCCATTCGACGAACCTACCTGTACTGTTACTCTCATCCCTCGTTTCTCTTGATGCTTCCAATGAAGGTAGCTCATGTCCGTTTTGATTCAGTGTTTTTGAAGAAAGAGGAGGAACGAAAGAAGAAAAAGGATGTACGGATCTACATATTCGCCTTCTGTTTGGCTGCTTCCGCGTGCAGACGCCCGGACGAAAGAAAGTAAGCATTGGACATCATTCCCCCCTCTTTTTTATTATTGTTGTTGACTTTCTTGCCTTTTTTTCTCTTCCTGTTAAGATTGCCGCCAGTTGTTCAGTCGTTTGATCGATACCAGCCTCCGAGCACAGCTTACAGTTGCTGTACAGGACCCGGTCTTCGCTCACTTTTTGGTTGGAATGATGGACCGCATGGGTTTACAGGCAAACAATGACGTGGTCAACCGTCTTTACTCCATGACTATTCTTCAAGCAGGGAGCTTTGACAACCTCTATGATAATGAGGGGGGCTTTCGCGGTATGATCCGGGCACTCCTAGGTCATGTCCAGGAAAACAGTGGGGGCCCATTTTCTGGGTTGGTAACACCGGACAACACCCGGGACGCGGTGGCGGCGGAGGAGGAGACGCCGGTGGAGGCGGAAGTGGAGGGGGAGACGCCGGAGGAGACGGAGCCATAGTGGTGTAGAAATCCGGTCCCGCCAGCTGCTTTCTTGGCGATGAATCTACATTGGGACTTGCAAAAATAGTGATGTCGAGATCCTGTCCGACGAATGTCGTTGCTGCTACATCCTGGGGTGTTATTTTGCAGCAGTCTGAAGAGGGTTTTATAAAATAGAATAACTGATGCTCCAATAGCAAGTAATGAGTAGACGAGGATTGCAAAGGGGGCAATTTCACGAAAAGTTGCCTCCTTTTGAATTCGCCCCAAAGAAATTTGTGCCTGCGCAAGCCGAATCTCCTTTACAAGCATTCGAATTTCATCCATATTTTTTTTCCCTGCTATCAATAAGTTTTTTTCGTAGGTATCCAGGTATAGATTTGAATTGGCTGTGTTTGCCAAAATACGACTGATAATAAGGAGCTGATAATTTATCCGGCTTTGCAGAGTATCAGCGCGTTGGTGTTGTTCAGGATTCTCAGAAACCAGACTATCAAGGGTCTTGATTTTTTGTATGATAGACTCAACAGCTAAATTATAAGGTGTTAGAAAAAGTGTGTCTCTTGTAAGTTGATAGCCGCGGTGCCCCGTTTCGGCATCTTTTACGGCTGAAAAAACTTCTTCCAAAACTTGCAACACCCGATTAGAATGACGGATTTGATTTACCTCCTCGATGTAATTGTTAAGGTTACGGTAGGTTAAAATACTGACTGTGGTAAGCACCAGTACAATAAGAATCAGAGTGATTTGCGTGTAATGTTTTTTAAGCATGTGACTTTCTTTCTACAAGTTGTGGAAGCGATTCCTGAAATAGTTTTGGGCTTATGTAAATTAGTGAGCGTTGTGACCAATTTTATTGTGGCTTGTTTTTTATACAGCAATAATCAAACAAATTAAAACGCGTGATTATGAAAATGAAGAACAAATATTTTAGTGTCCTGTTCATAGCGGCACTTGTTTCTGTATTTGCTATTGAAAATGCAGATGCGCAAACCAAAAGAGCCGGCATTAAGGGCGGACTCAATGTAAGCAATTTATACATTGATAATATAAACGATGAGAATGCGCGGATTGGAGTTAACCTGGGTTTTTACGGACAGGTGATATCCAGCGATGTGGCGGCTTTACAACTTGAGTTGCTTTACAGCACAAAAGGAGCGAATGCGATGTATACTTCTGGTTCTTTTAATCAGGAAGTAAAATACAATCTAAACTACCTTGACCTGCCGGTGCTTGCGGCAATTAAATTGGGGAAATCAGCTGAAATTCACCTAGGTGGATATGCCAGTTATTTGCTGAATGCCAATATCTCGTACAGTGGCGACTTGGCAAACGGCAGTGACGAAATTGATAAAGATCAGTTAAAATCGTATGACTATGGATTAGCAGGAGGAATCGGATTTAATTTTGGAGCTGTGCAGGTAGGTGGTCGCTACAACTACGGACTTGTTAAAATTGCTGATACCGATGGCGCAAGAGCGGTTATTGGTGATTCTAAAAATTCAAACGCACAATTGTTCATCGCTTTCAATCTGGTGAGGTAACGATCAATTTGAAAGAACTCCCGCCTCGATAACCGAGGCGGAAGTTCCTTCCAATATTTTTTGAAGAAAAATTGAAGAGCGTGTTCTACAACGCAGAGCCATAAGAGCAACTACTTTAAAACATTTTACATAGGGATATTATACAGCTTGAGTTTATTATATAAAGTCTTGCGATCAATATTCAACAAATCGGCAGCTTTCGATTTATTATAGGCAACTCTTTCAAGCGCCTCAATAATTGCCTGACGCTCGGCCGAACCTGCAACAGATTTCAACACACCTCTGCTTTCGTCAACTCCTACCTTGGCATCATCCATAGTAACCTGCAAGATCTCTGCGGGCAAACTATCTTCTAATATTTCATCTCCAGTTGCCAATAAAACCGAACGCTTGACTACGTTGGTTAGCTCCCGCAAATTTCCATACCAATAGTAGTTTTTTAAATATTCAGCAACTTCTGCAGAAAAGGATTGCACATTCTTCTGCAAAGAAGCGTTAGCCTTGTTAAGAAAATGATTTGCAAAAACCATAATATCGTCTTTCCTTTCCCGCAAAGGTGACAGCTGAATTTTAAATTCATTTAATCGATGAAATAGATCTTCCCGAAATTTTCCTTCTTTAACCGCTTTGTTCAGATCTTCATTGGTAGCCGCTATAATTCGAACATCAATAGAAGTGTCTTTTGTAGCACCAATTCTTTTAATCTTGCGCTCCTGAATTACCCGAAGCAATTTTATTTGATTTTCATAGGAAAGATTTCCGATCTCATCTAAAAAAATTGTCCCACCATGGGCAACTTCAAAACTTCCAGGCTTGTCTGCTATGGCTCCGGTAAACGACCCCTTTATGTGTCCGAATAGTTCACTCCCAGCTAACTCTTTAGGCAATGCACCGCAGTCGATGGCAACAAAAGGGCTTTTATTTCGATTGCTGAACCGATGGATGGATTGCGCTACAAATTCCTTTCCGGTGCCGGTTTCCCCATGAATAATTACCGACATATCAGATGGGGCAATGAGTTCAATATATTTTTGCACCGATTGTGATTGAATGCTTTTTCCTATAATAAAATCGGAAGCAGTAAGCTTTCCATCATAGGATTTCTTTGATTGTGAATCGCTTACTCCGGTCTGCTGAGTTTTTTTTGCTTCATTTTTTTGGAGTGTTTCTCTTATCGTTACCAGAAGTTCATCAGGAAACAAAGGCTTGGTAACATAATCGCTTGCGCCATATCGAAAAGTTTCAACGGCAGTGCGCACATCGGAATAACCCGTAATGATAATAACAGCAGATTTTGGTGAAAGTATTTTTATTTTTTGTAAAACTTCCAAGCCTGTATAGTCCGGCAGGCGATAGTCACATAGGATCAAATCAATGTTATGGTTTCGAAGAATCTGTAGTCCTTCTTCGCCACTACCGGCAATCTCCACTTGATAACCATTTTTAATCAGGAATTTGGAGAGGGTAAGACAGATGTCTTTGTCATCATCTATTACTAAAATATGAGCCATGGGGGTCAAATTAATTACTTGAGAAATTCACTTTTTGCAGCGCCTCGTCAATAGTCCTTTTTGAAAGGGGCTTTGGTAAAAAATAGTCAGCACCTTTTGAAATTGCTTTTCGGGCTTCCGCATCGTGGGCGCTAATCATAATAATCTTACAGGGCACATGCATGTCTTTTAATTTCTCAACCAAGTCATAGCCGGTGCCATCTGTTAGATTTAAATCGATCACATACAAGTCATACGGAGTGGTAGTTGTCTTATGCAGGCTTTCTTTGATAGTCAATGCATAGTCGGCCTTTGCGCCACGACTCTGGAGATGTTTTGTGACCAAGACACAGATGTCAATTTCATCATCCACAACCAGAACATTCCACATAATCTTCTAATTAACCAGCTATTTTAGCTTTGCTCTGTTTTGCCAATCGGGTACGCTCCATTAACTCAAATTCCTCTTGATTAAGAAAAGGAAAGAAGGCTTTGATTAGTAAGATTGAGGCGCCCATAAATACAATATACCCTAAAAAAACAGATCCTAACACAACCAGAATATCCATCAATAGTTTCATAAGATTTTGAGTTTTATTTCTACTCACCGGACAGTTCAAAAACGTGCCAGATGGCAAATACCCAAAAACCCTACTCTAATGAATTTTTCGTGGCAATAAATCTACAGTGGTCGAGCATAAATTCCCCACTCTTGCCGAACATACCCCTAATTATCTGATTTCGCTTGTTGGCACAATTATTCAATAGTGTGGATAACTAAAAACCAAATTATTATGAGAGACATTCTTTATTTACTCGCTGTTGTATTGCTTGTTGGCTGGGCTTTCGGATTCTTCTACTTCAGCTTAGGCGCTTTTATCCATGTGCTACTGGTACTCGCCATTATTTCAATACTATTCAGACTAATAGGGAGTCGATAGAGTTGGCTATCGGAACTAGATTTTAAAACTAACGTTGAAAAAGGCCCAAACATGGAAATCAAAAAAATTCAGATTCCTGCTGATAGCGGGAGGCTTAGTGTCAATTGCGTTTATAATTGGGTTAGTTCTTTCGCAGATTTTAGAGACCAAAATAATTGCTGAGCTATCTCGTAAGAAGGGTTCAGTTGGTTCAGTTGGCGTTAATGTCTTTGCGAAATCAATTACGGTTAGGCAACTAGAAATTAGTAACGAAGATGGAGATTTCCATTGCTGTCTCTTATACACATCTCCGAGCCCACGAGACTAAGGCGAATCTCGT
>ENA-ORBV01013136-ORBV01013136.1-microbial-mat-metagenome-genome-assembly--contig:-NODE-13136-length-12624-cov-4.727664_pt1 | contig 12624 bp, 15 predicted proteins | sample MGYA00237777_ERZ505514 | MGnify/ENA primary metagenome ERZ505514 (study PRJEB26160, sample SAMN06269048) | microbial mat metagenome | isolation source: Oligotrophic lake microbial mat | place...
GAGGGGCTGCGCCTGCAGCGACGCTGCGCCCGGCAAGGTGCCGGTGAAACGAATGATCCGGTCGGCAGACGGCACGCCCGTCTGGGCGAAGGCCGCAGGGGTCAGCGCGAGCACGAACATGGCCGACAGGAACAGCGAGCGTGTGGGCATAGGTCTCCTTAGGGGGATGCGGCGTCACCATACCCCAAGCGGGGTTCTTGCGCCAGTTCCTCACGACCCGTGTTCCCCTCACGGCCCGCTCCCTCATGACCCACGAGCCGACCCGTGGGCCCGTGGCCTCGGCCCACGGCAGCGTTGACAACCACGGCAGCGAGGCGTTGACCTGGCGGGCGATTCGGCGTAGATTCCGCGGCGACAGGGGAAGGATGGGAGCGATGAGCAACCTGATTTTGATGGCTGGGCGGCGTGTGGCGTGCTGGGCGGCCGTTACCGCGGCCCTCACCGCACTGCTCGGCACGAGTGCGCCGGCTGACGCGCAACCAGCGCCGGCCGCAGCGGGCGCGACCTTCGCGAAAGATATCGCGCCAATCCTGCAGCGCAGTTGCCAGAACTGTCACACCGCCGAAGGCGTGGCGCCGATGTCGCTCGTGACCTATGAGGAGGTGCGCCCCTGGGCGCGCTCGATCAAGCGGCGCACCGGCATGGGGCCCCGCGCCGGCGTCATGCCGCCGTGGTTCGTCGAGCGCGAGATTGGCATCCAGCGCTTCAAGGGCGATCCGTCGCTGTCGGAAAAGGAGATTGCCGCCATTGCCGCGTGGGCCGATGCCGGCGCTCCGCTCGGCAACGTCGCCGACCTGCCAGCGGCCAGGCCCGTGGCCGCAACCGACATCTGGACCATCGGCACGCCCGATCTGGTGCTGCGCTCGAAAGAGATGCTCGTGCCGGCCACCGGGCCCGACTGGTGGGGCGATGTGGGTCACATCCCGACCGGTCTCACCGAAGACCGCTACGTGGCGGCGGTGGAAGTGCGCGAGTTGAACGACATCCCGCGCAGTGGCCCCACGAGCACTGTCGGCGGTCGCTATGTGTTCCACCACATGAACTACGAAAGCGAAGTGGTGGGCGGGTCCGATGAGGCCTCCACGTCGTGGCCGATCCACGAGGTGGGCCGCAACGCCGACATCTTCCCCCCCGAGGCCGGACGCCTGCTGGCCGCCGGTTCGTCGCTCGCCCTCACCGCCGGCCACATCCATGCGAACGGCCGGGCCACCAAGGCGCAGCTCGAGTTCGGCTTCAAGTTCTTCCCGAAGGGCTATCAGCCGCTCTACAAGCGCTCGCCGCTCAGGCTCGGCAACGGCATCGATCTCGACGTGAAGCCGAATCAGGCACGCCAGGAGATCCATTCCTACGGCGTGCTGCAGGAGCACACCAAGATCATCGCCTTCGAGCCGCACCTGCATGCGCCCGGCGTGCGCATGTGCCTCGAGGCCGTGTGGGGCCACAACATCCTCACGCTCAACTGCGTGGGCTACGACCACAACTGGGTGAAGCAGTACGTCTACGAAGACGACGCGGCGCCGCTGCTGCCCAAGGGCACGATCGTGCACCTCATCGGCTTCCTCGACACGACGGCAGCGAACACGAATGTCGCGGACGCACGGAACTGGGCGGGCGGCGGGCGACGATCGGTGGCCAACATGTTCATCGACCTGGGCTACTCGGTGTCGCTCACTGAAGAGCAGTTCCAGGCCGAGATGGCCAAGCGGCGCGTCGGGATGAAGTCGCGAAACACCTACGACCTCGGGTGTCCGCTGTGCTGGGCCCCACCGCCACCGACCACGGCGGCACCAGCCGCCGCGAGACCGCAACCATGACGTGGCCCAGGTGGCAGCGCCGGCTCGTGGCGATGGCGGCGGCGGTCGCGGCCGGTCTGGCGCTCGTCGGGCCGCTCGGCGCGCAGACGCGCTTCACGTATTCGAGCGGCCAGCCGCTTTCGCCATCCTACGAGGGCTGGATGCCGAATGTCGACGGCTCGTTCACCCTGTACTTCGGCTACATGAACTCGAACTGGCAGCAGGAGTTCGACCTGCCGGTCGGCGCCGGCAACGCGATCGAGCCGGGCGGCCCCGATCAAGGCCAGCCCACGCACTTCTATCCGCGGCGCAACCCGTTCCTGTTTACCGTGCGCGTGCCGAAGGAGTTCGGCACCAAAGAGCTCACCTGGACGCTGACCGCCAACGGCAAGACCGAGCGCGCCTACGCGTCGCTCAAGAGCGACTACCAGATCGATCCGCAGGTGATTTCCACCGAGATCGGCGGCGACTTCGGCAGCCTGCGCGACGAGCTGCGCACCAACGTGCCGCCCACCCTCGAAGTGTTCGGTGCCCGCACGCGCACGGTGAAGGTGGGCGAGCCGGTGACGCTCACGACCACGGCTGCCGATCCCGACAGCATTCCGAAGCGCCGGCCCGACCGCACGCTGACGCCGCAACAGGCCCAGGCGGCGCTGTATCGCCCGCCCGGTTCGGTCGTGCCCTCGAGCGGCCCTGGCCTGCGCCTGTCGTGGCTGGTCTTTCGCGGCAACGCGGCGGCCGTGGCCTTCACCCCCGATCAGATGAAGACCTGGACCGACACGCGCGCATACGGGCACTCGCCGTGGTCGCCGCCGTGGTTCATTCCGGAAGCGCCGAAGGACGGCAAGTGGCTGTCGCAGGCCACCTTCTCAGAGCCTGGCGAGTACGTGCTTCGAGCCGTGGCCAGTGACGGCGCGCTCTTCACCTACAGCAACGTCACCGTTGTCGTGACGCGCTGAATCAGCCACGCATTCCCTGCGATCCGCAGGGGCGCTGCACCTGGCAGAACTTGACGACACGGCCTGCCCTTTGGTGAATTCCGGCCTGGACCTCCCGTGGCACGCCTCTCGCATCAACCGAGAGCGTGGTCGGGAGTAGAATTCGAGCGGGAACGGAGAGAACGCGATGCCAACCACGTCTCACGACGCGCGCCTCACCTACCACGACTTCGTGCTGCTGCCAGATGACGGCCGCAGGCACGAGATCATCGGCGGGGAGCACTACGTGACACCCTCGCCGAATCTCAGTCACCAGGAACTGGTGCTGCGGCTGGCGCTCGCTGTTGGTCACCATCTCGAGGACCGTCCCGATCGAGGCCGCCTGTTCGTCGCTCCCCTGGACGTCGTCTTCTCGTTCCATGACATCGTCGAGCCCGACCTGATCTTCGTGGCTCGCGACCAGCTCGACATCCTGACCGAGCGGAACATCCAAGGCTCGCCGGCACTCGTAGTCGAGATCCTGTCCCGTTCCACGCGGAAGCGCGACCAGGGAATCAAGCGCCGGCTCTACGAGCGGTGCGGCGTACGAGAATACTGGGTGGTGGATTCCGAAACGGCCAGCGTGACGATCTCGAGGCGCCACCCCGATAGTTCGTTCCGAACGCTGTCACTGCTGACGGCCAGCGAGCGCGACACGCTCAGGACGCCACTGCTGCCCGGTTGGTCCCTGGCACTCGCGCGCCTGTTCCGCTGAATCACGCCCGCGGGTCCGAGGCGCGCCTCGCCGACCCGCCCGGCGAACTCTCTGACCAGGGCGGCGGCCGCGACAGTTCCGCCGGCCGAGAGCAGGGTTGCGCCGATGCGGGCGGCCTGCTCGCGGAACCGTGTCTCGACCAAGAGCCGCTGGACGCCGAGCCGAAGCCGCTCGACACGCCGGCTGACCATCTCCTGTTCGCCCATCTGCGGCACCATCACCATCGGCACGCCCACGCGCAGGCTCTCACTCACGCTGTTCATGCCGCCGTGGGTCACGAAGGCCGAGGTCTGCGCCAGCACGTCGAGTTGCGGAACGACCGGGGCACGGTCACGTTGCCCGGCACGGTGCCGAGGTCTTCCGCAGCGATGCGGGCGCCCAACGCCATGACGTCCCGCACCGGCGCGGCGCGAGTGCGGGATCTAGAGGGGTGCGTCATCCCGCCAGTATGCGCTCCCGGCCGACATCGCTTGGACTCCGATGTGTGTCGTGCCCCTGGTGAATCAGACCATGGTCATTGACCATGGTATGGTTTATCCATGGACGAAATCGCTGTCTCCAAGTTCAAAGCTACCTGTCTGGCGGCGTTGGACCGTGTGCAGCGCACTGGCCGGCCGCTGCGCGTGACTCGCTTCGGCAAGCCGTTGGCCGACATCGTGCCGCCCCGTGCGAGCGCCGCCACGGCGTCGTGGCTGGGTACCATGCACGGGCGAGGCACGATGGTCGACGATCTCGTCGCCCCCGCCGAGGGCGCGGCGGCATGGGACGCGCTGAAGTGAACCTGCTGCTCGACACCCACATCTGGCTATGGAGTCTGCTGGAGCCGCGGCGCCTGCCGCCCTCCGCGGTCACGGCGCTCACGGCCGTGGGGGCGCGGCTCTGGCTGTCGCCCCTCAGCGTGTGGGAGGCGCACCTCCTCATCGAACGACAGCGGCTTCGCGTCGACCGGCCCGCGGCCGAGTGGCTGCGTGACGCCCTCACCCGAGTGCCACTAGACGAAGCCCCGGTGACGACAGCTGTAACGCTGGCGAGCCGGGCGCTCGCCACCGCCCACCGCGACCCGGTAGACCGATTTCTCGCCGCAACGGCTCAGGTCTTCGACTTGACCCTCGTAACGGCGGACCGCGCGCTGCGCGGCATCCCGGGTGTGCGCGTCATGAGCGTTCGCCCTGCCAAAGGGTCGGCGGCGCCTTCCCGAACAGTTCGCTCATGAACGCGGTCGCCTTGAGGCCAGTTCCCGTCAGCACCACGACGGTCGTCTCGCCCGCCTTGATCGTACCTGCGGCAAGCAGCTCGCCGAAACCGAGATCACAGCCCAGCACATTGGAGCCCGCGCTGACGGGGATGATCACGTTGTCCGGCGCGCGGAAGCCGAGGTCCTCCCAGAGCTCGTAGGCTGGCGTCGAAGGTCTGCGCCGACTGGCGAATCGCCTCGTGCTCGCATTCCTCGCGCGGGCCGGTGACGAGCTGCACCGCTGCTCCGAAGGCGCGCATCTGCGCGACCTTCGCCGGCTGCGTCGTCGCCGGGCAGAGGATCGTGACCTTGATGCCAGCCGCCGCGCCGAAGGCCGCAGTGGCCGCCCCGCCATTGCCCGAGCTGTCCTCGAGGATCGACCTCACGCCGCAGTGCGTGAGAGAACTGACCATCACGGTGGCCCCGCGATCCTTGAAACTGCCGGTCGGCGCACTCCATCACAAACGGTGGGCCCGTCGGCGGCCTACTTCAGGCGGGCGCGTCCAGCCAGCGCGCACTCCTCGGCCACCGTAAGATATCGCGCCACACCGGCGGCGCCGATCACGTAGGGATGCGGATCGCCCGCACGCCGCGTGGCCATCCTCGGCAGCTTCGTCTTCGATCCGTCGAACGCCGTGTGATTCGACACCAGCACGTCGGCCCCCGCGTCGGCGGCAATGCGGCGGAAGCGCTGGGCCGAGGCGATGTACTGGTTGAACCAGAAGGCGTCAGGCCGATCCTTCGTGATGTAGCCGGCGCGATTGGCCAGCCAGTTGAACGCGGTGCCGCCCCAGTAGGCCACGGTATGCCGGTCCGCGCCGTCGCGCACCGGAATGATCGTGGAGAACGTGCCCAGCGTGTGGCCCGGCGTCTGGTGCAGTGTGAGCGTCGTGTCGCCGAGCGTCACCCGGTGGCCGTCCTTCGCCACCACATCGCGCCGGGGCTTCTTCCAGGAGGCGCTCGTGCGCTCCATCAGATCCCAGTCTTCGGCCGACACGACGACGCGCGCCTGGTAGCGGTCCTGCAGGAACGCAGCGCCTCCAGCGTGATCCGAATGGCCGTGACTCACGACCACGTACTTGATCTGGGCGGGATCGACGCCCAGTGTCTCGAGGCCGCCCACGACCTCGTCGGCCACGGAGTAGTCGAACAGCGGGTCGATGACAATCACGCCCGCCGAGGTGACGACGGCCCACGCGGAGTATTCGGTCTGCCCGATGAAGTAGAGATTGTCGAACACCTTCACGGGATCGGCGTGCCATGACGACCGCGGCGGCGAGCCGGAGGGCCGCGTGGGCGCCGGGATGCGTCGAGCCGCTGGCGTCGCTGGCGCTGGCGCGGGCGGCACGCACAGGCGGTCGAACAGGGGCAGGAACTCCGCTCCAGCGGCGGTGCGCGCGGCGGTCACATGGGCGGTGGCCGCATCCGGCGCCTGCGCTTCGGGCCCCGATGTGAACGCCCACGTCAACGCCAGCGTGACGAGCCCGATGCGACTGTACATACGTCCCCTCCTCGTGGCCGGCAATGGTCGCAGCCCGCGCGCAAGTTTCTTCGGCGATGGAGCAGACCCCGCTACAATTCTTCGCCATGCACTTCTCCGTCATGCTCGTCACCCTGGCGCTCGCTGCCGCGCAGGCGGCGCCGGCGCCCATGCGGGCCAGGCTCTCGCCGCTGCCCACCGACCTGGCGATGCAGGAGACCATCGCCGGATTGGGCACCGCCACGGCCACACTCGCGGGCACCACGCTCACGATCGAAGGCACCTACCAGGGGCTGAAGTCGCCGGCCACGGTGGTGCGGGTGTTCGACAGCGCCCGGCCCGGCTTGCGCGGTCCGCTCGTGGGCGAGTTCGCCTCGAACGGCGGCGCGCGCGGCACGTTCAAAGGCGCGGTGACACTCACGCGCGAGCAGGCGGCGGCCTACGCGAACGGGCTCCTCTACGTGCAACTCCACAGCGAGAAGGCCCCTGATGGCAACTTGTGGGGATGGCTGATGGCCGCGAAGGGACGACGCTGATGCACCGCCGACACCTGGGATACGGATGGATCACGCTGGCCGCGGTCGGCCTCGGCGTGGCGCTCGCCGGCACCGCCAACACCGCGCTGACTGCCGGTGCGCCCAGCGCGGAGCAAGCGGCGGCCCCCGGCATCTTCACGGCCGCGCAGGCCGCCACCGGACGCGAGGCCTACCAGGCGCGCTGCGCGTCGTGTCATCTGGCGGATCTGGGCGGACGCAACGAAGCGTCGCCCCTGGCCGGATCGTCGTTCATGAACGTGTGGCGCGCGCGCTCCAGCAAGGAGCTCTACGACTACATCCGCACGTCGATGCCGCCAGGCGGGGCCACGCTCGGCGCCGACGAGTACTCGAGCATCACCGCGTTCATCCTGCAGGCGAACGGCGCGCCCGCGGGCGCCGCCGCGCTCACGCCAACGACCGCCGTGACCATTGGCTCGGTCGCCTCAGGCGTGCGGCCCACGACCGCCGCGCAGACGGCCACGCCAGGCGCGCCGGCCCGACCACCTGCCGGGCCACCGGCCCGCGGACTCTACGTGTCGGCCGAGGTGCCACGCTTCACGCCCGTGACCGATCAGATGCTGCGCACGCCGCCGGCCGGCGACTGGCTGATGGCGCGCCGCAACTACCAGGCGTGGAGCCACAGCCCGCTCGATGAGATCACGACCGCCAACGTGGGCTCGCTGAAGCTCGCGTGGGCGTGGAACATGAACGAGGGCGGCGCCAATCAGCAGATGCCGCTCGTGCACGACGGCGTCGTGTATCTCACAAACACCATGAACGAGGTGCAGGCGATCGACGGCGCCACGGGCGAGCTGATCTGGGCCAACCAGGTGGGCCCCAATCGCGCCATCGGCTTCGGTTCGATGCGCAACCTCGCCATCTACAACGACAAGATCTACCTGGCCACGAGCGACGCGCGCCTCGTCGCGCTCGACGCGCGCACGGGCAAAACGGTGTGGACCACGGTGATTGCCGATGCGGCCAAGGGCTTCTCGAACACGAGCGGCCCGATCGTGGTGAAGGGCAAGGTCATCCAGGGCCTGCAGGGCTGTGACCGCTACCGCGAAGAGCGCTGCTTCATCAGCGCCTACGACGCCGAGACCGGCGCTCTGGCGTGGAAGTTCTACACGGTGGCCCACGCCGGCGAGCCCGGCGGCGACACCTGGAACAACCTGCCCAACATGATGCGCCAGGGCGGCGAGACGTGGATTGCCGGCAGCTACGACCCCGACGTGGATCTGACCTTCTGGGGCGTGGCGCAGGCCAAGCCGTGGATGCCGGTGAGCCGCGGCACGCGGCCCTTCGACGCCGCCCAGCACACCGCGTCCACCGTGGCGCTCAATCCCGCCACTGGCGAGCTGGTCTGGCGCTTCCAGCATCTGCCCGGTGAGACGCTCGACCTCGACGAGGTCTTCGAACGCGTGTCGGTCGATGCCGGCGCGCACAAGGCGCTCTTCACGATTGGCAAATCGGGCATCCTCTGGAAGATGGATCGCAAGACCGGCGCGCTGCTGGATTTCACCGAGACGATCTTCCAGAACGTCTACACCGACATCGACAAGAAGACCGGCCGCGCCACCTACCGCGGCGACATCCTCGAGCAGAAGCTCGATCAGTGGATCCTGTCGTGCCCCAGCACCGAAGGCGGTCACAACTGGCAGGCCATGACGTATCACCCGGGCACGCAGGCGCTGGTGATTCCACTCACGCAGTCGTGCATGGAAATCGCGCCTCGCAAGGTGGAACAGGTGGCCGGCCAGGGCGGCACGGCGGCCGCGCGCCGCTTCTATGAGATGCCCGGCAGCGACGGCAACATCGGCAAGCTCGCCGCCTATGACGTGCGGACGCTGAAGGAGCTGTGGAGCGTGGAGCAGCGCGCGCCGTTCCTCACCGCGGCGCTCTCGACCGGCGGCGGCCTGGTGTTCATCGGCGATCTCGATCGCTACTTCCGCGCCTACGACGTGAAGACCGGCAAGGTGCTATGGCAGACGCGCCTGGGCACGTCGGTACAGGGCTTCCCGGTGTCGTTCACGGCCGGCGGCAAGCAGTACATCGCCGTGACGACCGGTCTCGGCGGCGGCTCACCGCGGCTCGTGCCACGCACGCTGGCGCCGGAAATCAACCACCCGTCGACAGGACACGTGCTATATGTGTTCGAGGTGGGAGCCCGATGAGCACACACGATTCCTTGACTGCGCCGATGGCGGGCGCCGATTCGCGCATCGTCGGTGGCGTGCAGCTCGACATCGTGCGCACCGGGACGGGCCGAATCAAACGGGCCATCTACCCGGTTGGTTTCCGCTGGTCCACGCACATGAAGCCCATCACCGGCACCGAGACGTGCCTGCACGCGCACGTCGGTTTCCTGGCGCGCGGCCGTATCCACGTGCACTTCCCTGACGGGTGCGTGCAGGAATACGAAGCCCCGGCCGCCATGGCGATCGAGCCGGGCCACGACGCCTGGGTGATGGGCGACGAGCCCGCCGTGCTCATCGAAGTGGACTTCGAGGGCGACACCATCAGCCGCTTCGGCCTGCCCGCCGACCATCGGCACGCCTGACGTGCCTGCGCCCCTTCGACGCCTCGCCGCCGCGCTGCTGCTGGTCGTCGCGGCGCTGCCCGCGCGCTTCGACGCGCAACGCGCGACGATCGGCGACGCCATCAGGGACTTCGTGTCAGTGGACGCGCCGGTCGTGGCCCTGACCAACGCGCGCGTCATCGACGGCACCGGCGAGCCCGCGCGCGAGGGTTACACCCTCGTGTTGCGCGACGGCCTGATCGCCGCGATGGGTCCGTCGGTCAGCACGCCGCCACCGGCCGGTGCCCGGATCATCGACCTTACCGGCAAGAGTGTTCTGCCCGGCCTGGTGATGCTGCACGAGCACCTCTACTACCCTACCGGCCCAGGGGTCTATGGGCAGCTCGGCCAGAGCTTCGTGCGCCTGTATCTCGCCGGCGGCGTCACCACCATGCGCACCGGCGGGAACATGAACGGCTTCATGGACATCTCGCTCGAGCAGCGAGTCGAGGCCGGCGAGATCGCCGGGCCCGCCATCGACGCCACCGCGCCGTATGTGAACGGCCCTAATCCCTTTTTGCAGATGACCGCCCTGGGCACCGCCGCGGCAGCCAGGCGCCACATCGACTACTGGGCCGATGCCGGGGCCACGTCATTCAAGGCCTACATGCAAATCTCGCGCGAGGCGCTCGGCGCCGCCGTGCAGGCCGCGCACGCGCGCGGGATGAAGGTGACCGGCCACCTGTGTTCGGTGACGTATGCCGAAGCGGCCGGGCTCGGCATCGACAACCTGGAGCACGGCTTCTTCGCGGCCACCGACTTCGTAGCCGACAAGCAGCCCGATGTGTGTCCCGGGCAAGGCCGCGGGCAGCAGACGATCGCCGACCTCGATCCACAAGGCGCGCCGTTCAAGGCGCTGGTGAAGACGCTCGTCGACCAGCGCGTCGCCCTCACGTCCACGCTCACGGTCTTCGAAGCCGGCATGCCGGGCCGTCCCGTGCCGCCAGGCGTGGACGTGTTACTGCCATCGCTGAAGGCGCAGTTCGAGGCGAACCGTGCGCGCACGGCCGCCAGCACCACGCCGTCGGTGGTGCCGGCGCTGTTCCCCAAGGCGATGCAACTCGAACGCGAGTTCGTCCGCGCCGGCGGCATGCTCGTGGCGGGTACCGACCCCACGGGCGGAGGCGGCGTGATCCCCGGATTCTCGAATCAGCGGCAGCTCGAGTTGCTGGTCGAGGCCGGCTTCACGCCGCTCGAGGCCATTGCGATTGGCACGCGCAACGGCGCGCGCTTCCTGGGACGCGACGGCCGCATCGGCACGATCGCGCCCGGCAAGCAGGCCGACCTGATGGTCGTGGCGGGCGATCCGTCGCGCGCGATCGGCGACGTACGCAAGGTCGAGACGGTGTTCAGGCAGGGCGTGGGCTTCGACTCGCAGAGGCTCATTCAGTCGGTGTCGGGGCGCGTCGGATTGTGGTGAACGAACCGTGTTGATTCCATCGATCGATCTCAAGAGCGGGCGCATCGTGCAGCTCGTGCAGGGCGAGACGCTCGCCCTCGAATCCACCGACGTCGACGGCTGGATCGACAAGTTCCGCGGGTTCGCCGCCGTGCAGCTCATCGACCTCGACGCGGCCATGGCCACGGGCAGCAACGACGCGCTGGTGCGCTATATCAGCGGCAAGCTGCCGTGCCGGGTGGGCGGCGGCGTGCGCAGCGCGGCACGGGCGCTCGAGCTCATCGACGCGGGCGCGACGCACGTGATCGTGGGCTCCTCGCTCTTCCGTGGCGCGCGCGCGAGCGACCCGCAGGGTCAACCGGTGAACCTGCCCTTCGCCGAGGACCTGGTGCGAGCCGTGGGCAGGCAGCGCATCGTCGGCGCGGTCGACAGCAAGGCCGGCCAGGTCGTGATCCACGGGTGGAAAACGTCGCTGCCGATCACGGCGGTGGAAGCCGTAAAGGCGCTCGAGCCGTACTGCAGCGAGTTCCTCTACACGCACGTCGACCGCGAAGGGCTGATGCAGGGCACCGACATGAACGCGATCCTGGCGGTGGCGCGCGCCACGTCGCGTCAGGTGATCGCCGCCGGCGGCATCACGACGCGGGAGGAGATCGACCTGTTGCATGCGCACGGCGTGCACGCCGTGGTGGGCATGGCGATCTACACCGGGCTGCTGTCGCTCACCTAGCCGCTGATGAAGGCCACGGCCCGCACGGCCCTGGCCACGACGAAGATGCGGTCGTTGTTCGACTTCGGATCGGCGGGCGTCATGAAGAAGCCAGGACGCGCGGCATCGTAGGCGCTGGTCGTGCCGACCAGCGTCTCGCCGTCCTTGAACACCACCTGCAGCTTGCGGCCCGGCACCAGCTTGTCGAACGCCTTCTTCTCGCTGTAGTCCTTGTTGCCGACGTGGTCTTTCACGAAGAACACGGCTTTGAGCGAGGGGATGCCGACCCGCACCGGCGGCACGCCCGGTTCCGGCGGAATGACGTGGAAGTAGTCACGGGTCACCGAAAAATCCTGGGTGGTGCCCTTGACGACGCGACCATCCGCGAATCGCGCCACGATGCGATTGTGAATCTGCATGAGCGCAGTCTGTGCCGGGGAAAGGCTCTGACCGCAGGCTAGCTTAGCCTACAAGGCGCACCCGTGGCGGTTCAGCGTCGCGGCCTTGCCCCGGTATGATCGGCAGCGAGCTGATGGCCGACTCCAGCCGCATCGTCGCCACCTATACCGCCGCCGCGGACACCTTCGACACGCTCCCGTTCTGGCACCACTTCGGGCGGCGCACCGTCGACCTGCTCGCGCTGCGACCGGGCGCGCGCGTGCTCGATCTGTGCTGCGGCACGGGGGCATCGGCGTTGCCGGCGGCCGAGCAGGCGGGCCCCACGGGTCGGGTGCTCGGGGTCGACCTGACGCCAGCGCTGATCGCACAGGCACGGGCCGCAGCCGCGGCGCGGGGGTTCGGCCAGGTCGAGTTCCAGGTGGCGGATGTGGACGTGCTCGACGTGCCCCCAGCCTCGCTCGACGCGGTGGTGTCGGTATTCGGGCTGTTCTTCCTCGACGACATGGCGGGCACGGTGCGCCGGGCCTGGTCGTGGCTCGCGCCGGGCGGCCAGCTCGCCGTCACGGTGTGGGGCAAGGTGGTGCTGTCGCCGGGCGAGCCCTACTTCTGGGAGGCGGTGGTGCGCGAAGACGCCACGATGCAGCACGTCAGCCCCGCCGACAAGCTCACTGAACCCGCGGCGCTCGCGGCGCTCTTCCACGAGGCCGGTGCCGCCGCGCCGGCGATCGTCGTGGAGCGATGGCGCATGCCCCTGGCCACGCCGGAAGATTTCTGGCCGGTCGTCATGGGCACGAGCAACCGCGG
>ENA-ORBV01013137-ORBV01013137.1-microbial-mat-metagenome-genome-assembly--contig:-NODE-13137-length-12623-cov-8.166746_pt1 | contig 12623 bp, 12 predicted proteins | sample MGYA00237777_ERZ505514 | MGnify/ENA primary metagenome ERZ505514 (study PRJEB26160, sample SAMN06269048) | microbial mat metagenome | isolation source: Oligotrophic lake microbial mat | place...
CGGCCTTGGCTTCAGCCAGGTGCAACTCATAGGGCTTCTGAAGATTCAGCCAGAACTCCGCGCTGGTGGACGGAGTACGGACCCGCTGCGGCTCACCCCCGACTTCCCTGATGCACAGGGAAAGTGCAGGGAATTCCCGGCGGAAAGGCCCTGTGAGTGGGTGCGTCGATGCACCTCTGAGCCTGGTTTCATGCAGTCGATCCGCGGATTTCCCTGCACCAACTAGCAGGGATCTTGGACCAGAGACGCAGGGAACGCGTCTCAGAGTGCAGCGAATCTTTCGAGCGCTTTAGAGGCAGCGGTTGCGCTGCTGATCTGCTGGCGATTCGAGTCGAATGGGCAACGGATCGATCTCGTCAGCAACCTCAGTTGCCCACGTGATCCAAGACGCTACGGAGGCGCTCACCGCATCACGGGATTGGCTGGCTTGGCATCGAACCGCAGCCACGTAGTCCCGCAGCAGCTGCGACTGGCGCCAACGCTCGGCTTCCGCCACTGCATCAGCCTTCTGTTTGGCGCTATAGGCATCAAGGCGCCGACTCAGCTCGATCAATTGCTTGGCAAGTCGCTGTTGCTTCAGTTTGGCCTCGTACTCGTCATTCCGGGCTTTGTGTTTCCGGTCATCAACCCGGTCCCGAACAATCTGGCAGTACCCCGCCATAAACACGTCGTTCAGTCGCTGCTCGAGCGGTTTCTCAGGACGGTCCCGGAACTCTTTGGACTTCCCCCGGTACGTAGGACATCTCCGGGCTGCCATCGGACTTCCCATGATGCTCCTCCGCTCAGAACAAATTACAGCCGGCTGGCCCGATCCACCCAAACGGGAGGAAGTGTATTGTAAGCACGTCATCGTCAATCCAAGGGTCTTCGTCGTGGCAGCAAAGACTCCCCAGGGAATTTCGCCGCGCGATCGTATCGACAGAATTCTGGACGTGATCACGTCCGAACTCTGGCCAAAGCTGCGGGCCACGCGGGATCTGCCGAATCGGCCTGTCCCGGGCGGCAACTCAACTACCCCCTAACTTGATCTCCGTAAAGAGGTGGACCTCGACCTGTACGTGTGCCTCGCAGTGATCAATTGCGACGACGCTGAGGAGACTTCGCAACAAGCATGCGCACCCTCGTCCAAAGACTGGACCCATCACGGAACAGGACGTGCAGGTTGCAGCGACAAACCTGCGCCGCCTGCTCGGCTATTTTGGCCTGCACCAGGCCTCAACGAAGGTAGGCACTTTGGCCCAACCGCCGGCAATCGCCTATGTGGCAAAGCTGCGGGAAGTCCTGATCGCGGTCGCTAAGAGAAATGCACGGATTAGCTATGTGGAGACGCTGGGTTTTATCGGGCTACCCGTTACGGATAAATCTCGCCGGCAGCTGTACCGACAACTTAACGTGCTCGCCGTTAAACAGATGATCCTGGGTGAACCGCAACTCTGCGCGCTGGTCGTTCTGGCCGACAAAGGCATACCAGGAGACGGCTTCTACTGGGTTGTTGACCTGCCCGATAGTCCTACCGAGGAGAGCAAGCGAGCGGCGCACGAGCGGCAACTTGCGCAGGTGTAAGGATATGGGTGGTAGGCGAGCGTCTGAGGCACAAACAGTTGATAACTAAGCTTCCGAAAGTAGTCGTTCATGCTGATTGGAGTACCCAGGCGAATAAGCGGTGGGTGGCCACGGCTTTGATGGACGGCCCGACCTACACCATCTGCCAACCCTCCCAGTTGACAGATCCTGGCAGGTTCGTCCCTGATATCATTCACCAGGCTGGCCCGGGCTCGTCGCTGATTGGCTTTGATTTCCCCATCGGCATTCCGGAGTCATACGCTCGCCTGGCTGGCATCTGCCGGTTTCCGGACTTTCTTCGTCGACTCGCTCAGCCGGAATGGCGGGACTTCTTTCGTGTGGCCGAACAGCCAGCTGACATTTCAAGCCGTCGCCCGTTTTATCCGGCTCGGCCCGGAGGTACGCGCCAGCAGTTTCTCCTTGATGCCTTGGGCATCAAGGCTATGGAACAACTGCTGCGGCAATGCGAACTGCCGCACGGTACCCGCCAGGCTGCTTCGCCCCTGTTCTGGACCATGGGGGCAAAGCAGGTGGGCAAAGCCGCGATCGCGGGTTGGCGGGACATCCTGCTACCAATGGTCTTGCTTGAACCCAGTCCCATCCGCATTTGGCCATTCGATGGCACGCTCCGTCATCTTCTCTCGACGGGATACTGTGTGGTCGCCGAGACCTATCCCGCGGAAGCATGCCTTCACTTGGGGTTCGACCCGCCGGGCAGGGGCTGGAGCAAACGCAATCAAGCGGACCGCAGGTCCAAAGCCGAATTGATCCAGATGTGGGCGGAACGGCGAGCAGTGAGACTTGAGCCGATGTTGACAGGTGCGATGAAGAACGGGTTTGGATCCTCTGCAACCGGAGAGGACGCTTTTGATTCACTGATCGGCTTGTGCTCCATGCTGGAGATCGTCTTGGGGCACAGGGGTGACGGCGCACCGGAGAGTCAGGCAGTCCAGGATATTGAGGGGTGGATTCTGGGTCAGTTTGGGGCCACTTCACGTCAGTCATAGCGCAGGTACACAGGCCGACCGACAGCTCAGTCGCAATCAACAATCTCAACCGGGCCGTTTCTTGCTCAATCTGACAGAAACTGTGCTGGATCAGTTGGCGCCAGGCGCGCACGCTGAGCCGCAGGGTGAGATGCGAGCGGCCGAACGGCCGCCGCGGGGTGAACAATGGCGCAGCTGCCAACAATGGAGATCGTAGCGGATCGAATCCATATCATTCGCAGTCAGCGTGTGATGTTGGATGCCGATGTCGCTGCGCTTTATGGTGTGCCCACGAAGAGACTCAACGAACAGGTCCGCCGCAACAGCGACCGGTTTCCCGGCGACTTCATGTTTCGCCTCAACACAGCCGAATGGGGCGCTCTGAACCGGTCGCAAATTGCGACCGGTTCCCAACGTCACCGGGATCCAGCGTCGCTGCCAAACGCCTTTACCGAGCACGGATGCCTCATGCTGGCAAACGTGCTGCGCTCGGCAAGGGCCGGGCAGGCCAGCATTCTGGTCGTGCGCGCATTCGTGCGGCTGCGCGGCGTCCTTGCGGCCAACACTGAACTCGCTGCGCGGGTGGATCAGCTCGCGGTGCACCTCGAGAAGCATGACCGCAAGGTCGCTGTACATGATCAGGCGATCTTGTCGCTGCTGGCAGAGATCCGCCGGCTCACGCGCTTTCCGGAGAGCAACAGCCGGCCGATCGGGTTTACTGCCGACCTGTCGGGCACTGCCAAGGCCCGCAAGTCGTGAGGCATTTTTCGCGCCATCCGGTTCGACGTTAAGGCCCACTCCAACGGTTACACCATGCGGCCTCGGACCTGGCCTTCTACGGGGAACACGCCTCGAGGGTTGACTCCCGGACATCCCAGTGAAGTACCGCCGGCTTACGCCGCATACAGCAACTGCCGGTCCCGCCTGATCTCGGCGCGGACGTAAGGGTTGCGAACGGCGCCGGGCATGACGATATCCACCGGGCGTCCGAAGAGCGCTTCCAGATCGTCCTAGAGACCAAAGTATCGATCCAACGCCGGTAGCCCGATGGCGGCACGCTGCCTCAACCTCCGAAAGCCTGGATTCGATCAGTGCCCGCATGGAACTTCGCAGGGCTGGGCAACCGTCTCAGCCGCGATGCTAACGAGACCTGCTGCTCAGTCACGTCTTTGGACGGCATTTCCCGGGCCCAGTCCCGTTCCTCCGGGGTCGGGACCTCGAGCAATTCGGGAAGGTCCAGCTTCCCCTCTTTGAGGGGGTCGCCGTTTACTCCGTACCGCATACCCGCAGGATCCCCGTGGCTGTTTCTTCCCTATCCATCTAGGTGTCCCGCAGAACACCACTCAGTGCACTTCCCTCCTGCACCAACACTTCCAGCCGGACCATGGCCCTGGTCATCCCACAGTACAGAACCTGTCGCCAGCGCTCCGAGGCCGCTACCCGCTCGTCGATGTCCATCAGGATCACCGCCGGTGCCTGCTGGCCCTTGAACCGGAAGACGGTATCGAAGAGCAGTTGGCCGTCGGTGTAGACCTGCTGGTGCTCAGCGTCGTATTCACCGGTAAAGCGCCTCAAGGGGATGGAACCGACTTTGTCGCAGGCCCCCAGGGTTGAAGCGTCCAGGCCCCGACAGGACAACACCACGATGTCGTCGCGCTTGAAACCGATCCGGACCAACTCATTGACCCGATGTGCGATGACCGGGCCCTGGTCGGCGGGCTTCTCGTAGGCATGTACGGCCACGCCCAGACCGGGTAAGGGATTGGCGGGTTCGAAGTCGACGGCCAGAATCCTCTGGATAAATCGTGCAATGGAGGTGGGCGTGCGGAAATTCCGCGAATCCCGATACCGAACAAAGCCGTCCAGCGGCGGCGCCTGCTTGCCATAGAGGTTCTGCCCCTCGTCCTCGAGCCACAGGACCGAAGCGTCCGTGCTCAGGAACAAGCGCAAAATCTCCCACCATTCCGGATCGAAGTCCTGGCCCTCGTCGACAATCAGGCAGTCGTAGCGCCCGGCCGCCGGAATATCAGCCGCCGACACCCGCTCCTGGATCTTTCCCCAGAATTGCCGGTCACTACCCGCGCGACCGAAATCGACAGACTCCCCGATGGAGTTCAGAAAGGTGTGCAAGAACCCGTGGTAGGTGTTTGCCACCCCGCCCGCCGGCACGCTGCGCAGAAAGCGCATGGCCAGTGGCCGGTTGAAGCAAATAAACGCGGGTCGACGCCCGGCCTTGACCGCGCGCTGGTAGAAGTCCCGAGCCACCTGGGTCTTGCCCGAACCCGCCGGTGCTTGCAGCCGCAGTCGGAAGGGCTCGAACTCCAGGCCGCTGACCACGCGGTTCAGCCCTGTCGTCAAGCGCGCAAAGGTTCGCTCCTGGGAGGCGATGTAGGTACTCACGTCCGGCACCAGGTCGAAGGCCTGGTCCAGGAAGTGGGCCACCCGGTCGCCGTCCGCACAGCCGGGGCCCGTCTCGGTGCCCAGCAAGCTACTGATGACGTCGGGCAGTTGCTCGGCCCGCGACGCATCGACAATCCGGGAGGGATCGAGGCCGGCCGCCGCTGATTTCAGCAGCCGATGTTCCGGGCAGAACAGGAGGTAGTCGATATCCAGCTTCGCGCCACCGCCACTCGTGCGCTTGAACTTGTCCCGCAGGGCATCGATGGAGCGATGGATCTGGCGCACGACGGACTTGTCGCCATCGGCATAGCCCTTCACCAGGCCGTCCTCGCCTTCCTTCAGTGGACCGTTTTTCTGCTCGATGGCCAGCAGCCGGCCCGCCTGATTGACGACGATGAAATCAATTTCCCCAAACAGGGTGAATCGCGGCCGCTCCAGGGACCAGTGGACGTGGTGGTAGATGGTGTACGTATCGGGCAGCTGCTTCTGCAGGCGGAGCAGCGTCTCCATTTCCCCGGAACGATGACCGGAGAGGGACTGGCGTAGAACGTCGGGCGGGACTAGGTGAGCCATGCGGGCCTGCCTTCGTCAGGGGTCGCCACCCGCACCGCTCCCCCCGCCACCGGCAACAACAGCCACGCCTCCACCACCGGCCGGCCCGTGGCCAGAGTCAGGGCTGCCGAGTAGGTCGCCAGCTGCCCGCCATAGTCTGTCGCCAGCTTTGGCCACTGGCTCTGGGCCACGGGACTGGCCTTGTGGTCAATGAGGATCCAGCCCTGGGGTGCATCGATCAGGAGATCGATCCGGCCGTAGACGATCTGGCCATTGGGCAGGAGCGCCTCAATGGGCACCTCCGCCAGCCGGGGACAGTCGGGCCAGCGTGCAGTGAGCCATGCATCGAGCGCCCTCACCTGCCGGACGACGGCAGACGCCGGCAAACTGCTCTCGACCCCAAAGGCGGTCAGCAGGCGACCGGTCCGCTCCTCATCCAGCACGACGCCGGGCACGCTGAACGCTGCGGCCAGGCACGCGTGGACGGCATTGCCCAAGGCCGCGGCGTCAGTGCCCGCCGCGATGGGAATCCGCGTGCCGATGACCACCTGCTCCGCCACACCGCAGGCCACCGGCGCGGCAGCCGAGGCCAGCTGGACGGCGGGCAAACGGGGGACGCGACCCGGCGCGGTCATGAACCAGCGCAGCGGCTCCGTGACCCCGGCAGGGGCGAGCGCTTCCCCCGGCGGCTCGAGCGCCCGATGCTGGCACGGGACAGCGCCACCACCCGGCAAGTGCAGGGCCGCACCGGGGACCTCGGGCGTGAGCCACGGGGCACCGAGAGCATCAAGCCACTCGCCCGATGGGCTCTTCGCAGGGAACGCCAGAATCAGGCAATCCCGGGCGCGGGTCATGCTCACGTACAGCAACCGCTTGGCCTCTTCGACCGCTACCCGTCGAGCCTCCACGCCCGCCGGTTCCGCCGCGATGCTGTCGGCCAGATCCACTTTTTTCTGCGCACCGAAAGGCCACGGCCAGTAGCGCACCCAACGGCCCCGCAAGGGCGCCGCCACATCCAGCGTGGCCTCCGACCGGGCCTGGACGGACCACAGCCGGTCTTTGATGTCCTTCTCCAGATCCAGGAGGATGACGATCGGCCACTCCAGCCCCTTCGCGGCGTGGTGAGTCATCACCTTGACCGCGGCCACCGGCGGTTCGGCCAGGAGATCGAGATCCTCCTTGGCCTGCGCCTGCAGCCAGAGAATCAGACCCGCCACCGTGGCCGGTTGGGAGCGCGCCTGGCAGTAGTCTTCGTAGGCTGCGGCCATGCCGAGCACGGCCTGCAGATTGGCCAGGCGGACGCGTCCCACCAGCTCGTCCGGACTCCAGCGGAGGACACGGCCGGCCAGCTCGCCCTGGGTTATCACCAACTCGAGCGCGGCAGACGGCGACAGCAGCGGCAACTGGTCCCGTAGTTCGGCGAGGCGCTGGATCAACGGATGGCGTTCGTCCCCGGCTTCGAGCCATTGCGACCCCTGCCCGCCTGCCGCGAGATAGCGCAGCCGGTCGGTCAACCAGTGCTCGGGCTCCAGCGAATCGGCGAGTGACACGATCTCGGCGGTGGCCAGCGTGTCCCGCGGGTCATTCAGACGACGCAGGCAGGCCACGGCCAGCACCGCCTCCGGCGTCGCCAGCAATCCGGCCTGCTGGGTGGCCCAGGGCACCCGCGCCGCGCGGAGTGCGGCCGCAATGTTCTGCACGCTGTCGTTGCTCCGGGCCAGGATCGCGATATCGCCAAAGTGGGCCGGCCGAATAGCGCCGGTGGCTCGGTCAACGATCTGGTAACCCTCGGCCATCCAGGTCCGGATGCCCGCCGCCAAGGCAGCGAACCGCAGGTCAATATTCTTCCCACCCAGCGACCAGGTCTGAAACGGCACGTCGTCAACGGCTTCTTCGCGCACCGGCTGGAGCGCCACCTCCGCTGCCGTCAGCTGGGGTGCAAAGGCCGGCACGAAGGCGGCGTTCACGAGCCTGACCAGCGGGGGGCGAGAGCGCCGCGATTCCGCCAGGATCTCCTTCGAGCCGCCGAGCGCGGGCAAGGCGGCGATCACCGCCCGCATCAACTCGGCATCACTGCCGCGGAACCCGTAGATCGCCTGCTTGATGTCCCCCACCCAGACGGTCTCCCGGGCGATCTGCGCCAGGCGCACGAAGAGCTCCAGCTGGATGGGACTCGTGTCCTGGAACTCGTCCACCAGCAGCAGATCCAGCTCCTCGGACAAGGCCTGGACCACCGCCGGCTGATCCAGCAGACCCAGGAACAGGCGCTCCTGGTCCACAAAGTCCAGCGCCGCCAGTTCACGCTTGCGCTGGGCATAGGCCTCGAGGGCCAGCGCCGCGAAGGAAAAAAGTCGGGTCAGGTACTGGGTGATGTCCTCGTGCAAACGTCGGTGTGTGGCGAACTGCCCCGCCGCATCGGTCACCGCTTGGGCGGCATCCAGCAAGCCCTTTTCCGGTTCCGCTTTGGCCAGCCTGACCCAATCGGCCCAGGCCGCGGACCCGTCGCGCAGGCGGCGCCGGGTATCACGAATCAGCGCCAGGTAGACCCCGGTGTTCTTCTTGGTACTTCCGGCCTGCTCGAGGACCGGCAAGGCGGCGTCGATGGCCTGCACAAGCTGCTGATCCAGATCCCGGGTCGTGGGCTGGGGAAAGTGCGCCAACAGGTCCCGGGCATTGCGCGGGCCGCTGGTGGCCAGGTCCGCGGCCACCACATCGTTAGCCCGGGCCGTACTCATGACCGCCTGCAGATCCGCCTCCCAGCTCTCGATGCCGAGACGCCGGGCGAGCGCCACGAGTTCGCGGAGCACATCGCCCGCGGAGACCGCATCGATGGCTTCGCCGATCAGCGCCGCGGTCTGGTTCTCGTCCAGCACTTGTTGTTCGGGGGCCAGGCCGGCCTCGAACGTGAAGCGCTCCACCAGCGCCCCGCAGACGCTGTTCACGGTGCCGATCCGCGCCTGACCCATGGCCGTGGCCAGGGCAAACTCGCCCTGCTGGAGCAGGTCGCCCCGGACCCGCTCCCGCAACTCGGTCGCCGCCTTGCGCGTGAAGGTGGTGGCGATCACCCCACCCGGCCGGGCCCGGCCGGTGGTGAGCGCCTCATGCAGCAGCCGCGTGAGACGGTAGGTCTTACCGCTGCCCGCGCCGGCACTGACAAAACGAACCGCCACGGATCAGTCCACCCATCCGGTCAGCGCCGCATAGTCATCGTAGGTGCTGGGCTTTGGACTGAAGGCCGGCGTCGGCGGCGTCGAATCGTCCGTGGCTTCCACGTCTTCCAGTACGAGTTCGATGCGCCCCGCGTCGAGCTGGGCGTGCCGCCAGGTCCAACCCGCCTGACACTGGAGCCACAGCGCTGGCGTGGTGCCGGGGTCACCGCCTTTCACCACCAGGCCGTCCGGGAAGAAGGTCGTATCCAGGGTCAGCAATTTGGCGGACTGCAGAATGAAGAAGGCCACGTCCGGCCAGGCGCCCGTGGCCTGGTGCAACATCTCGCCATAGACGGCCAGCTGCAGCTGCCGGCCGGCCTGGAGTTCCTCCTGCCGGTAGGTGCCACCACCCCATTTGATATCCACGATGGCCCAGCGGCCCGCGCGATTGCGCACGACCAGATCGGCGCTGCCCTGGAGCGCGCCGCCGGTGAAGCGCCCGGTCAAGGCGCGCTCCGGCTCGACGTGCTCCACGCCGGCGGCCACCAATTGCCGCTGCAGTTCCCGCAGCGCGATGCCGAGAACGGCCCGCAGGCGCTCCAGATCCGCGCGGCGGCCGCGCATCTGAAGGACCGCACCCTCCTCCGCCACGACCTGGCGAAACGCGCGCGCATACCAGGCGTCCAGGGCGTTGGCCTGCCACGCCAGCGCGCCCGGCTCGTTGAAGTAGCGTTCAATCAGCCGATGGGCCAGGGTCCCGTACAACTGATTGTCGGCCCCGATCGCCAGCAGCTCGGACGGGTTGAGGCGGGCGGCGTACTGCAGTACCCACTGGTGGGGCGCGTTCAGAAACTTGTCCAGGCTGGAGTACGACTCCATCGGGCGCGACGGGAGGCGCACGTCGGCGGGCAGCGTCCACCAGCGACGCCGGGCCGGCAGCGGCGCCAGGGGCACCTCGACCCGGCGGTTGCCCCCGAGCCCGGACTCCACGGGCTCGGGCGTCAGGCCCTCAATCAACCACTGCATCTCCTGCCAGAGCGGATGCACTTCCTCGGCGGGGGGCGGCAACACCAGCACCAGCTCGCGGCGGGCATTCAGGATGGGCCGGCGCCAATCGCGGGCGCGCCATTCGAGAACCGCGGTGAGGTCGGGCAGGACGACGCCGACCTGGGCCAGCGCCGCGATCTCTCCCTGGCTCCAGGGATAGCGGCCCGGCAGGCTGGGCGCACACAGCGGCGACCAGATCACCCTATCAAAGGCTTCGACCAGTGCGCCGGGATTTGTCACCGCGGGGACCCGGCCCACTTCGGCCTGCAGCGCGCAGTTGGGTGCGCCCTGGCCGGTGGCCTCCGCGATCACGACCTGCAGATCCCGGGGCGTCAGGCGCGTTTCGCCCTGTTCCACCAACGCCTCCAGGGCGCTCATCACGGCGCTGGCCTGGGCCGCGCCCGTGGCCCCGGTCTGCGCCCGAACCTCGTCGCCGCGGCGGGCCCGAAAATCCTCGCGGAGCGCGCGAGTCCGCTCGAGCAACAGGGCCACCGGGGCGCCGTCCGCCGGGGCGTAGCGCGGCTGCTCGATCCAGAACGCAATGGCGGTCCGCACCCGCTCGGCCGTCGCGGGATCCTGGTTCACGGCGGCTTCGATGGCGGCACGCCAGCTCTCCCCGCCCAGACCGGGGCACGAAGCCATCGCCTCGGCCAGGCGCCGACGTGCCCGGCCCGGGATCGGGCCGAGGGGATGAGCCAGAAACTGCAGCAGCGCGTGCACGTCCAGCGGCTCCCAGACGAGCGCCAGGGCCAGCGGCAACACCTGGAGAGCCGGCGCCCAGGGACTGGGGTCGAGAAAACCCTGCCGGGCCACGGCCGTGGCATCGAGCGTCGCCTCCAGGAGACCGCTCTCGGCGGTGACGACCAGCGCGGTGAGTGGCTGGGGCACCCGGAGCGCGTCGCTGACCCAGCGGGCCGCCACCATGGGCGTTTCGGCGCGGAGCACCCGCAGGCTGCCGTCCGCGACCCAGGTCATCTTGGCCGCCGGTTCGGTATCGGTGTGCGCCGCTTCCAGCGCCCGCTGCAGTTTTCCCAGCAAGCAGTCCGGCGGCGCGGCGGGAATGCTGGCGTCGGCGGGTTGCACTGGCAAGAGCGCCAGGACCTGCTGCCAGCGCTGGGGAAAGACGGCCAGCGGATCGAGTAACCGCACGGCAGTGATGCCCGACGGCTGCGTAAGCAAGGCGGCTTCGACCAGCGCCAGCCGCTCGCCCATCGAGGGAAACACGGCCGCCCGGGCCAGTGCCTCAACAGCCGCGAGATCCGCGAGCCGGCCGGCCGGGGCCGCACCGGTCCAGCCGTGCAGATGCCAGACATCCCGCCAGCCGAGCAAGGTGGCTGCGGTACCGATGGGATCGACCTGGAAGGACGCGTGATAGAAGCGCGTCGGGGTGTCTGCCTGCTTCAGGCAATCCCGGTACTGCAAGACCCGGAGGCTGTGGCCGCACTCGGCGCGGAGCAGGCCGAGGCGGGTTTCGAGAACGTTTAGGAGGCCCTGGGGGCCCAGGTACGGGGAGCCCAGCCGATTGGCGGGTTGCCAGCCGTGTTGGCCGTCGAGGTGGAGGCCGAGGCTAAGGTGCACTGAGGGGTCCGAGCATCACCGGGTCAGAGTCTCCCAGATTACCCAGCGCAATCCGAGCCCAGAAAAGTGCCGTTCCAGTGATACGGCCGGAAGGAACCCATGTCCCGCCCAGGCACGATGGTCCCTTCGAAGAGACCCTTTTCGTCATAGAGACGAATGATCCCGGACTCGGTGACGCGGTAGGAGCCCTGAAACTGGTTGTTGCTGTCGAATCGGCGGCCGGTATCTGCGGCCCAAGCCACTGAGGACAGCAGCAGAATTAACATAACGAATGCTGTTTTCATTTCGACTCCTTGCTTAAGGGTATCCAAACCGCTTGTGTGGGCCGTCGGAGCGTAGATGAGAAGCTACGCGGACACTACCGACCCTCTATTTCCTTCAGCCGCTTGGCCCAGTGCATATCCTTTCGCTCAGCGTTCTCGATGATTTTTCACCGCGAATTGGAATTAGGACAGAACATTCAGCCTGGCATTCGGGATATTGAGGGGTGGATTGTGGGTCAGTCTGGGGCGACTTCACGTCAGTCCTAGCGCAGGTACCCAGGCCGACCGACAGCTCAGTCGCGCATAAGCGGTAAACCGCTACTCCCCTTGCGCCGCGCGGCCGACAATTTTGGCAGCGCCTTCAACGCCGCCCCGGCCTTGGCCTCGGCCTGGTGCAACTCATAGAGCTTCTGCAGGTTCAGCCAGAACTCCGCGCTGGTACCGAAGAAATGCCCGAGCCGCAGGGCTGTATCCCCCGTCACCGCCCGCCGGCCCTTCAGGATCGCGGTGATCCGGTTGGTGGGCACCTGGATCTGGCGCGACAGCTCCGCCGCGCTCATCTCAAGCGCCGCCAGATCCTCCGCGAGTACCTCGCCCGGATGAATTGCCATGCGTGCCATGTCTGTCTTGATGCCTCAGTGATAATCGACGATCGATACGTTCATGGGTCCCGTGGCGCCTTTGGGCCACTCGAAACACACCCGCCATTGGTCATTGATCCGGATGCTGTACTGGCCTTTGCGGTCACCCTTCAGGCCTTCAAACCGATTCCCGGGGCGCTGCAGGTCCAGCACTGACGTGGCAGCATCCAGCTGCGCGAGTTTGCTGGACGCCGGCCGTTGAATGCCATCAAAGGCCTTGACCCTTTTCCCGTCGGCGAATTCGCGGGTGCGCTTGTCGCCGTAGGTAAGAATCATTGTGGCTCAGTGTGGCAATCGGTATGCTGTACGTCAAGCGTACATTTGGCAGCCTGGTGAGACCCGCAAGGCTCTCCGGGCGACGTCCTGGGATTGGCCTGGTAGCCAGGTGGCAGCCCAAGTATTGTGGGCCCCAATGACGGACCCTGACTGCCCCTTCTGCCACCC